>Ga0192240_10002_pt1 | contig 388166 bp, 356 predicted proteins | sample Koala_Koa27_H3_FD_131237 | JGI IMG/M metagenome (GOLD analysis project Ga0192240, IMG submission 131237) | Enriched cells from koala feces incubated with labeled cellulose particles, San Francisco Zoo, California, United States - Koala_Koa2-7_H3 ...
ATAATTTAATTCTGCGTGCTCGTACATTTTCATTTTATAATATGCATCCCCAGATGAACATATAATAAATTATCATTAAAAATCTTTTTTGTTTGTTCTAATATATTTTTTCCCTCATTGTAATATCCTAAATCTATAAGCTCTGTGCCATAGTTATACATAAACGGTCCATATGATTTTAAAATTGGATAAATACTTTTATAATTCTCAATACACGTTTTATCATATTTAATTTTTTTATAGGAAAGATTCCATTCGACGATTGATATAGAATAAACAATATTGAAAATCAAAATTGATATAAAAAATGAAAGGACTAATCCACTTTGTATGTATAGTGCGGAAACAGAAGCCTTTCGAGGAACATCTTAATTGCCCGGTAATATCGCCGAAGTATACGGGAGAACCAATGGCTATGGCATCGGCAAAGGTCATTTTGTGGGAAATATCGTATAAACCGAGTTTTACAACCAGTTATTAACTTTGCGGATAAGGAAGTCCGGATTCCATATTACGGAATACCGATCTCTCATAACAGTTTCAGAATGTTTCTTTATACTTTAAAAGAGAAGGAGGCGGGCATCGCTGCGGGCCTCCTCTGTAAAACCTAAAAAATTGAATAATATTAAAAAATTATGGAACTACCGTTGGTTAATTTATGATATGATATTACGGATTCCAGTTATAGGTGTCTTTGACGCAGCGGACGGACATTCCAATCTTACGGGTACCCATCCCATCCGCATAAATTATATTACTAAACATTTCTGCGATAGCTCCATGGATAACCGGCTCTCTATCCCATATATTGGCATATGGATAGAAGTTTGGAATGAAAGACGGGTCGGCAGACTCGTAATAACCATCGTCTATATGACCTCCGCTGGGGAATACGAGTGACTTCTCACCCAGTGTAAATGTGGGATAATAATTATTTACAAACGTATACTTTACAGGAGTGTTATATTTGTATAAATATTCCATATCCATATAAGCACTTACTCTCCACCCGGCGGGGCAAGGGTCGAAGACTGTTTTTCTTCCCCATTTATCATCCCATAAAAAGTCATTCTGATAGATAATTTCTGTTTTTGCGGTATACCAATCCTCATTGGGAAAAGAATTGGAGTTGGCGGTGTAAAACCAGGTGGGGTTATTAATGCTGTTACCCAGATTATTTTCCGTATTTGCATCTATTCCTTGGTAAGTAATGGATACCGGATTGTTACCGGCATCGTAAAGGTTATATTGGTTTGCAGCATTGGTCAGATCAATCTCCTTTATACTCTTACCTCCGGGGAACGGGTCTTTACGCCCCCACTGATAATAGAGTCCGAGACTTTCCGGAGTGATGTTATTAGGATCGTATATGCCGTTGGAACCCAAGTTGTGGTCCATGAATATTGCTCCGTTAGGGCCGACAAATGGGGCCGCGTTAGCCTGCGGATCGTAGTCGGTTACCCAGATGTGGAAACTCCAGAGGATTTCATTTCCGCTGCGGACAGCCACAAGAGCGTTTCCATCCGAAATACCTCCCGTGGTAACCCCGACCGTGTAATCGCGGTAGTCGTTTGAGCTTCCCCCTTCTAAAACAGCAGACTGAATTAATCCGGATGCAGTTTGCCATATAATCTCAGCGGATAGTGCTCCTGAAACTATGGGACTGAGTTCGCGGTCTAATTCTCTTTCCCATGCCCAGAATAATTTACGCAGTGGTATGTGTACGGAACTTACGGACCGCACCAGGTAGCAGTTGGGATCGGGAGTAGTGGCAATGAAATCGATTATCTGGTCGGGAGCTATGCCTTCAGTATCACAGAAGGTGAGTACCATTTTGCGTCCGGCCCTATTTAAGCCATATATTTTCGTTTCGTCATTGTAGGCCGCAGGTTGTACCTTGTATTCCAGAATATCGCCGGTTTGCGTATTATATCCGCCGGTGGTGCCTTCCATCTCTTTAAAGTCGGTGTTTTTATCAGGAATCAGGAAAAGGTCCTGTAATTCGGTTTCAACTTCCTGTAATATCCAGGAGGTATTGGAGTAAACGGTTATGGCATTTTTATGTCCCATATAGCTATAAACTTGGGGATTGTCTATTACAATGGAGAAGCACTGATGGCGGATATAGATGTTTTTGGTAATTGTCTCTTCTTCATTCTCTATCTGGAAGGTGACGGTAGCTCCTTCCAGCAGGAAAGGGTTGCCTCCTTCCGGATCGGTTTCCTGTTCGGTGAAGGCGGTTGGTTTAATAGTGAAAGTATGCATTCCTTCACCGGAGCTGAGTGTACGACCCTCCTGAATGGCATTGTCCCCACTGGTTTCAAAAGGGAAAATGCGGTCGCCCATCATCAGGACACCCATTTTACATTCGATGGGAGCGCTCCATTTGACTGTGAACTTCCGCTCCGGTAGCGTGGGTGTGGTGCGTGGGTTGCTGCGGAACCAGATTTCTGTCAGTGGCTCGCCGGCTTCATCAACTATTTCAAGGGAAATGCCCTGCAGATGGGATTGAGTAACTTGTACGGTATGTTCCATACGACCTGAGATTACTGTAAAGACAGCCTCACGGGGAGTGGGCTCAGTGGCGTTATAAGCGTCAGCGGTCAGGAGAATTTCGCCGTTTTCGCCGCGGGGCCCGTTCTTTTTGTCCATGCTGAGCCAACCGGTTGAACCGTCGCCGCCACTGTACGTTACGCCCTCTATTTTCCAGCCCAGTGGGCTGTCGGTTTTCACTACGAGTGTCCGGCTGCTTTCTTCTTTGTCGTAGTGGATAGTTCCGTCGCTGACGGAGAGAAAGTATTTACCGTCGAACTGTACGGACTCACTGTCGCTATCATCGAAGCGGAATATTTCATTTACAGTATTAAAGGGTTTACAAATGGCAGCATCTTCTAAGGAGCGGTAACCTGGACCGAGTATTTCTTTTACTACGATATTATAGGTATAGTTGCGTATTAAAGGTAGGAAGTTATCTTTGGCCTTCTCAGGATCGGCCGGGTCTTCGTGCTGTCGTTCTACGAAATCTATCCGGTAGAAAGATGGATAACCGGTGTCGTCGTATTCGCCTTCTATAATGAGGAATGGTGCTTTGCTTTCCTCTTCCCCGTCGCTGGGGAGTTGTTCAAACGTATAAATCTCTCGCCGGATAACGATGTCGGGTGCTGAGTTTACGTCGGCAAGAGTGCCGTTGTATACCAATGGTTCGTCGTAGGTCAGCCGGCTGGCGTCCGAAGGGAGGGAAGCGTCTATCAATTTTGTGCCATCGTAATGTTCGGAGTTGCTCATGGGTATTATCCGACCATTGCGATAAAAATTGCATAGGTACACTTTGTCCAGTTTAAATCCCGGCAGGGGATTTCCCTGCTTGTCTTCCTGTTCAATTATTAAGTCTATAGAGGCAAGCATACGGAACAGTTTTATGGATAAGTTTTTCGGTGTATTGCTTATCACAATCCCTGTACTGCCTCCTTCTATCATACCCCACATCGGAAATAGGCGGGGATTTGCTTGTGATGCTTCCCAACGGGCATCCTCGGCAAGGCTCAGAAGTAATTCTTCTTCTATTTTGCTGCGGGAAGTTCCTTTTGCCAGTAAACCGCTTTGTGCAGAAAGTTCTGAGGCGCTATTGGCCAGCGCTAAACAAGTACTGTAGGTGCCCGGCTCCAGTTTCACGGTGGCGGTATAAAGGCGGTTGTCGGACGGATCGCGTTTGAGCGCAGCGGCTTTGATAGATACGGTACTGTGCAGCTGCTCAGTATTACCCGGAGCTGTTGTGAAGAGCAGCAGTGTCATTTCATTTATTTCATGCTCCTGCCGTTCTGTCATGTTGCGGGTTGCCAGCTCCACCGTTTTAGATCGTGGAAGTTCCAGTGACAGTGTGAAGGTACCGGTTGGATCTTCTACGGGTATCCATTCTTCGTGGTAATCGGTGCAGGCCCCCGGCAACAGTTGTATGCCTGCTACTATTGTGATGAGGTATATCAGATATATTTTTGTTTTCATAATCCATTCTCCATTTAATTTGTACGTTTAATACAACGAACCGGTATGGCCGAGCCACGTGGTACTGCTCCTTCGCTGGCGCCTCCACCTTCACCTTGAAAGCTATAGAGCAACATCTCCGGTAAATCATCATAGGGATATGCATTGGCATTATAGTTTGCAGTTCTTTCCTCACTATTAAAGCTTCCCCAATATTCAAATAGGGAACCTGCCGGTAAAAATAACCGGCCTGTATGGTCTGATTTTCTTCTCATTAAAAAACCAAGCAAGCGGTTGTTCTCCCTCACCACGTCTTCCCGTTCCATTTGTTCCCACAAGGAAGTGCCTGTACTTTGGCCGTGTTCCAGGTTGGGTACTCTCCAGCCGGCCGGGCAAGGGTCGTATTGGGATTTGTGGTTGTCGTATTCTGTCCACAAGAAATTGTCCTGGTAGATAAGGTCACTCGACGAGGTAAACCAGTCATATGGAAACGCAACATTCCTATAGAACACCTGTGGATTGTTAATAGCGTTTAATAGATTTTTTTTATCTGCTACATTCCGGATATTACCGGGGATGTGATCTGCCCGCAATGGATCCTTTCGTCCCCACTGATAATAAAGCCCTACCGTGTGAGCATTGAGGGTATGGTCTCCGGAAAACGCTCCGAGGTTACGGTACATAAACAAAGCATCTTCTGTTTCCAGATAACCATCGGAAGATGAATCAGGGTTGTAGTCGGTAAGCCAGATATGCCAACTCCACAGCACGGCTTCTTCCCCCTTGCGTCTTACTCCGACCAGTGCGTTCCCGATGACACCCGAAGGCATGGGTACTTTAAGGGTAGCGTCCAGTAGGTTATTACTACCTGCTGCTGTTTCGATTATCAAATTTGCCTGGCCTGTTGACGGATTTCCTGACTGGGTATAATATTCTTCCCATACAATGCAGGGCTCCAGTTCATTGGCGTTATGGAGGAGATTGACTACTGACGCATCCCCGGCTTCCCGTTCACGTATCCAAAAGAGTTTCCGGATTGGGATAGAAAGAGGACTGGAAGAGGATGGGGAGATTATATAACAGTTAGGGTCTTCATATACGGCGGATATTGTAAAAGGAACCAATTCTGGTATAATGCCACGCTTGTCGCGCAGGTAGAACGTAGCCTTGCGCCCGGCCTGTTTAAAACCGCCCGGATTGCGTTCGGCAGAAGTCGTATAGGTCAGACGGTCACCTCTCGCTATATTATTACCTCCGGTTAATCCTTTCGGCGTGTAATTGATAATGCTAAAATCCTCATCTTCAGTTACTACCTCCTCGATTTCCCAGGGAGTATTGGCCAGCACATGAAATTCGTAAGATCTACCCAGATAAGAGAGCCGCCGGAAATCCCGGGAGCTGATGGCAACATGCTGATGGTTCAGGTATATGGTTTTACTGACAGTGTTGTTCGCATCGTCAGGGTCTGTCACGGTGAAGGTAATCCAACTGGCGTGTTGAAGGAATGGGTTGCCGAGCAGTTCGCTCACTTCCTCTTCGGAGAATGGCTCCGGTTCAATAATATATTCTTTCATGCCGCTGGCATCGGTCAGTACACCGGTAGTGATTTCTTCGGTTCCGGCTTTGAAATCAAAGTAATCATCGCCTACAATGGTGGTGCGAACTACGCATTCGAAGTTTTGTCCTGGCTTACCGGAGTCCGGTCCGTATGGTGACCAGCGGACACGGAATCCTTTGGGCTCATGAGGATTAGTGTTGCCGTAATAATCGTAGAATACAATTTCTTCGATGGGGTTGCCGTCGAGGTCTTCGATATGGAGTTCCACCTTCCGGTCGGTATACTGGGTGACGCTGACGATAAAGTCAATCAGCCGTCCAACCTGCAGGTGTATCTCCGCGCTCCGAGGCGCACCCGTATCGTTTTCTTCCAACAGAATGGAGATGGTTGTTTTGTCCATGGGACCCGAACGTTCTTCAGGGGCGATCTGTATCCAGCCGTTATCCATGTTGATGAGGGCGCCATCATCAGGTTCGGAGATGCGGTCGATTACCCAACCCTCTTCGTGATTGGTTTCGATGGTTAGTTTGTTGTTGTAACTGTTACGGTCTTTGTGTTCCCGGTCGAGCCGGAAGTGGCTTTGGTTTACTTTAAGGTAGTATTTACCTTCGAACACAATATTACTCATATTGCTTTCATCCCATTCCATTACTTCAATTTCGAGGTTCATCCCTACTGAGTTGTAAGCCTCTTCTTCGGAAGGCGAGCCGTTACCCAGTATCTTCAATACGGTAAGTTCGTAACAATGGTTACGCAGAATATCGTGGTAGGTGGTAACATCGTTCTCAGTACGGAAGAAATCTACCCGGTAGTAACAGGTCTGCCCTTTGTATTCTCCTCCTAAGATCAGGCAGGGCATTTCCGGGAATTTGGTTTCTCCGGGATTAGGTGTTTCGTTAAGATATATTCGGGCTTCTATTTTTTCCTCATTTTCTATTTCTATTCCGCTATAAACGGCTTTGGTATCAGTGGGGACAAGTCCGCTTTCTGTGTCGGTTGCGGCGGTTACTTTTACATTGGCTTCGTCATAATGTACGGGTATGAGTGCCATCTCTTTCTGCCAGTGGTAGAGGGTGGCAGATTGAAGTTTGAACTCCTCTTTTACCGATTCATCGAGTAGAATGTCTATTTTAGCAAATGCACGGAGCAGTGTAATGTCGCCAATTGTGCCGCCGTTTACGATATTAACTCCTTTTAATTCTCCCCAGAAGGGTATGAGAGTGTTTGTATCGTGTGGTATTTTATTATTCTGGGTATGTTTGAGCCGAGTGGCTACTTCTCGCCGCGACATGTCTCTGGCAAGTCCCGCAGAGTTAATAATGTCCAGGGAGTTGGCGAGTACCATGATGTCGAAATTGCCTTCAATTGCGTTTACGATGAAGCTGCGCCTGGCGGGATCGTTTGGGTCGGTAGTGATAGCTGTGCCTTCATAGCTTTCTATGAATGCTCCGTCTGTAGGTTGAAAGAGGAGTACGTGGACCTGGGTGATGTTTGATTCGTCACCGGGCATGGCTCGGCTGCCAAAGCTTGCAGGCAATTGGAGGGTGAGGGTTATTTTTACATCTCCTGTTATGGTGCAGTCTCTCCCCAAATCGTCATCCAGACATGAATTTAATACGACAGTAATAAGTAGGAGGATTACCGGTTTGTATAAGGTGTGTATGTTTGTATGTGTTTTCATTTGGGGGGGGTAATTTTATAGTTGTTGTTTCTTATAGTTCTGTGCCATTAGGGGTGTATATCCATCCGTTTACGCTGATATTTACGTTGAGGTCGGCATCGAATGAAAGGACGATGTTGAATTCGTATGTTTTGTCGAAGTCTACCTGCATATCTGCTGATGAATACGCTGTTCGGATAATTTGTACCAGGTTACCTGTAAAGATCTCCGTGTTGTTAGTGTGGTTGCGGAACGTTAGCTGCGGCGAACGGTCCCCGGTGTCTGGCTTACCGATGTTTTCTATGGCATGATCGTCGTGCAGGGTTAGGGTGCGGATGGAGGCCTGAAGGATGCCTTCTTTCCTTTTGGTTATCCTTTGATGTGTTATTAAATTTTGATCTTCAACGATACGGTTGTTGAAGTTGTACCGGGTATTGTTGTCGGTGATGGCAAAGAGGTATTCATCTTCGTCGTTGCCTTCCGGTAGTTCTTTTACGGTTAGGTTTATCCGGTAGGTATTGGGTATGAGATAGAGTATATACTCATGGTCCTCTATGGGATCTACTTTTATATTGTTTCCTGTTGTATAGTGTAGGTCGGGAATATCTGTTCTGTAGATCTCATCTTTGTTATTTTCCAGGTAAAGTTCACTGTCGCTTAACCGAGAGCTTATATCGGTTTTGTAAATTTTTCCTTGGTTTGTCCATGCGATAAAGCTGTAAACTCCAGTTGGGAGATTTACTGGTATTTCGCATAGCTGGTCTGCTGTGTAGTTGTAGTGACCGCCCTGCCATTCTTCTACTAATTGTTCTTTTTCATTGAACATGTACACGTGTAGGTTTTCGATTTGGTGTTCGCCAGCGGGAAGTTCGTACATGGCCGGATCAAATTTTATCCAGACCCGGGTAGTGCCGCACTCATCCATATCGTCTTTTATACAGCTTGTTAAGAGTAGTATAAAGGCAATCAGGAGGTTTTGGGGAAATGAACGTATTTTCATATCGTTTATTTTTTAAACGCACGGCGTGTTTCTGAAAACCAGAAACACGCCGTGCGTCAATATTTATTGTTTTATTCCAGAACTAAGTCGTTATACATATATTCCCACGGTTTGATTGTTATATTAACTTTCAGGTCGGCCTCAGTTTCGTCGATTGGTTCCTCAGGTTCATGTGGGTTCGGATTATCTCCAGGTCCCCCTCCCGGTTTGGTTGGGTCGTTCGGGTCAATAACCGGAGGATTAAATGGGTCTACAGGTACTTTGGGTCCCGGGTCGTCCGGATTGGTCGTATCTGCCGGAGGGTTACCAGGATAGCCGGGGCCGAAGCCTCCAGGACCTCCGGGGACCGTTGGATCGTTCGGATCGCCCGCTTCACCGCTCATGACTACGCCTGTAATGTCGAGGTGGATGAACTGGTTACGGTAGACGTTGTATTTATCTTCCTCGCCGAGGGGTTTGCCATCAGGTCCTACGCGGTTCAGGAATATCCTGTAATAAATGAATCCGAACGGGAATTCGTAAGTAGATACATCGTTAGGGTATATCGAGTGTAGAAACGTTGCCACCGCGACAGAATTTTCCGGCCGACAAATGTAATCCTGCACGCCCCTTACACGAACTAAGTGGAAGGTTTCGGTTCCGGACAAGGAGCCTCCTGTGTATACAACTTCTGTTTCTGCACCGTTTAGCTCTGCGGTCTTCTCAAGTGCTAATCGTGTTTGTATCCAGGCGTAGGTTGTATTACCATGTTGGGCATCTTTATCAGTGGTATTTGTTACGTTTTCACCGATATAGAATCCTTTCAGGTCTGTCAGTTCGGTTTCACTGTTCGGAGTCGGGAGAATATCAACATAATCGATATCTATATTGTTTCCAAGACCTGACGGCAGGTAGTAGAACGGCAGGTATTGATTCACTACGTTGTACCAATTAGGCTGGGGTGTTTCGGATATTAATGTTTTTTTACGTGTTGCATTAGGAGCGTCAAAGTAGTTCTGTCCCACTACTCCTTTGTAGGCGTCTTGTTTCACCAGAAATTTACTGATAGTGAGGGTGTAGTTGTTACCGGATGTCCATTCGCCGGTAAACGATCCGTCGTCGCATGTTGTGATGACACGGGATACGGTACGTTCGATATCTACCTGTACCTGATTGGTTTGTCCCGATGTGAAGGGAAGAAGTTGCTGCTGCGTGCTTCCTGCGAATACGATGTGAGTGACAACCGGGGTCGCGTTGTAATTGATGAGTGCGCCCTGTGTGCCTGCTTTGTGTACGTCGTAGATACGGGACAAAAGTTGACTTTCAGTACCGAATGTGCCGAGATCATTGGCTGGTGAGGCGGTGTTCGTGTTGGCAACTACGTAGATGCGCTTGGTTCCATCTGTAGTTTTGACGGGGTTAACCATTTCATATACTGAGCCGTTTTTGATAAACTCTGCAGTATTATTTAAATCATAGGGGACAAAAGAGGCTTTAGTCGGTTCCGTGGGTGGATTGCCTGCCTGGTCGTATACATAAATCATTATACCGCTGATTTGATTTTCTACTGTATTACCAGGTATTTCCGCACGTGTACTTTTTGTTTCCGGTGGTAATTTGAACGAGAATTTGATGGTCGCCTCTTGTCCGGAGCCCATTTCTAGGTCACTGACATCGTTGCTACAATTTGTGAAAAGTAGACCGACGAAGAGAAATAAAAATAAATAAGTTGCTTTCATAATCGTTGAATTTTAAATTAATACTAAAAGCATATATGTTAATTTGTGATATATAATATCTGGAAATCAACACGGCGAAGTTGAGGGAAGAATTCTTTTAAAAGGGTGTTCCATGTGTCGGGCATGGCACGGAGTTTCTGTTCTTTAGTGTCTTCACTGACACCGGAATCGATGATGTTTAGAATTTTCGTTTTATCTGCGAGAGTGCTGCTTTGTACTAAATCCCTCAGCCTGTCCCAATCTTCGGGTATATGGCTGATACGGATCATTGCAGGATTTAGATTGTACTTTTCTACCAGATAATTTTTAACGGTTTTTGTACGTCCTTCGGAGAGATGGTTGTTGAGGGTGAGGCTGGCTTCAGTAGATGCGTAGCCTGTTAGCTGTATGCTGACGAGGCTGACGTTTTGATCCCGGATTAAGCGGCTGATCTCTTTTTCTATTTTTTCGAGTTCAATTTTATTGTTCATATAGGCGGGCTGCAAAATTGTTTTTCCTACAGGGAATTGTATATATGCCTCGCCATTGATGGAAATGGTTTTTGGTGCAGGTTGCGGAGTTATAATAACCGGAGGTGTCGCAGGTTCGGATTTGGATTCCGGTTTTAGCATGACCACTGACTGTGTGGTGAAGAGCTGTCTTTTTTCACGTGGAGAAGTAAGTATTTGATGCAAAGTAAGGGAAGAATTTTCCATCCAGCTTTCATATGGGATCTCTGCTCGGTAACTTATCAGTTGTTCTTCTTCCTGCGGTACATGAGTGCGTATGAGTGGTTCACCGGCAAGTAGTTCCCTGTTTTTAAATTTCATGCGTCGGTTGTAGTGGCGTTCTTTCTGGCGTCCGTTGATAAGAAGGGAAGCGAAGAAAGCACTCTCTCCTGCACCGTCGGTGATGAGTTCAGGAATCACTTTCCAGCTCTGACGATTGTTAAGTGCTTTGTCTACTATCCTCGTATCAAAGGTTAGAAGCAGGTAGTTGCCTTTTTTCCAACCGTAAATTTTCATATATGACTTTACCGTCGGTTTCGGGCAATGTCTGTGCTGTTACGGGGTTATACCCTGTTATAACACATATAAATATAAGTAGGGTCTTGTATAGTTTATTTTTCATGGCTTATCTTTTTTTGGATTTGAATAGATACACGATGGATACGGCGAGTTTGGTAGGTCCGAAGTAGTGTTTGTGGTGGCTACCGAGACAAGCTCCGCATTTAGGAAATTCGTATAGGTCGTAGTTCAGATAGGCATATCCGAACCCGAATTCAATTTCGAGGTTCCAGTGGTGTCCGAGATACCATTGATAACCGTAGCTGAATCCTGCTCCAGTGGCGTAGCCTTCGTATCGGTGGTCTTTAAGACCCTGCCAGAGGCGCAGCGGTAGGTGTATGTTACTGGCGTTGTACTGTCCATAGAAAGGATGTATACCCAGGAAATGTCCGTCAAACGCTTCATATATCCAGAAACGAAGTTCGGGCTGGATGAGCCAGTGTTTGATCTTGCGGTTGCGTTCGGTTTTGCCGAAGTGCCATCCGTTGTAGCTTCCTTGTAGGTCAATAGAAATTTTGTGTGTCGGCGCCCATTCAATGGAGATGTTTGGCGTGGTCGTAGCCGCGTAGATCAGGTTTGTTTTGACATCTACTTCCTGACTGTATGCTATGATAGGGAATAGTGCTATCGGTAGCAGGATCGTTTTAAGCATTTTTCTGTTCATATCGTAAGTATTTAATAGGTTAGAGCTGTTATTAGCATTTCCGGATTTAATTTGTATAGTGAAGGTAAATAGACAGGATATGTAATTAAACACACTTTGAGGGGGATTTGGTTCTGGTTTTTGATTGATTTAGAGGGTGTGATTGGCGGAATCGATGGATTGGTGATAAAATTTAGCGGTAGAAATAACGAGAAGTTGTAGTTTTGGTCAGAAAGAGGCTCAATTGGTAACTAAATATGACGATGATATTAACAAAAAGTTTAGTTATTATAGATAATAGGGTTGAAATGGAACATTTATATGATTCAAGGCTGGATCAAATGATAACTTTTTTCTCAAGTATGGTATTTCGAACCCTTGAAAATGTTTTTTTTAGGTAAAAAAAACTAATTTTATTCCGGTTAAAACATATAATATTTATTCTCTTAAATAATACCTTCAAACCTGCTTATGAAGTATCCGGAAATATTAAATAACTTAAAGTCGTCGCTTGTTGTGAGATATCATGAAAAAAGTGTTTATCAAAGGAAAGTGGCCGACGCGTTGGGTATGGGGGTTCCGATGGTGAAACGGAGGCTGTCAGGTAAGGTTCCTTTTTCATTGGAACAAGTTTCGGTTCTTTGTGAAGAGTTGGGAATCCCGGCCAATGAGATCTTTTACGATTGTGAAAGAGCTCGAAAGCATCCGCTGGAATTTATGCAATATGATTTTACTAGTCATGAAGAGGAAAGCAATCAGGCATTCGACCAGTCAATAGATATGTTTGTGTATGCTGCCCAGTCAACCGTTTCAAAATTTTATGTTTCCTGCAATACGCTTCCGAATATATTAAATCCTACTTTTAGCTGGTTGGCGCGGTTTGCGGCACTTCAGTGGATTTATTTCACTAAAGGTTCCGCAGCCATGCTGCCGCTCTCAGATATTCCTCTTGGGCCGCAATTACAAGACAGGCTCGACAAGTATCTTATGGCAGTGAGGACTCTTACGAAATCGGTCTGTTTGGTAAATTCTAAAATAGTAGAAAACTATCTGACTGATATCCGCAGATTCTACTTACTTAAATATATAACTAAAGAAGAGGTGGGCCGTTTAGTGCTGGATATTGAAGGGGTTTTGCAATTATTCGAGAAAGTCTGCTCGGAGGCACATTTGGAAAATGGGAAAGAGATGGAAATTTACTGTTCCGACTCTTTTTTTTTCCAACGATATGTACATAGTTGAAAGCGATAATATAAATTTTTCCGTGCTGCAACCCAACCCAGTAAATCCGATAATCAGCAGGAGTCCGGATATATGTTCAGCAATGATTCAGTGGTTTAATTTTTGGCGTCACTCTTCTACCCTTATCAGCCAGACAGGGGCACATATCAGGCTGCAGTTCATGCAAAAACAGTACGTGGCACTGGAAGATTTTAAAGCATATATTGGTCTATGAATTATCCATTATTAATAAATACTATTAAACAAATTCTGCGGCAAAAATTTCCAAAAGAATCTAATAAAGCCCGGTTATTGTCTGAGCTATTAGGTATATCTGAAACTTCTGTGTACCAGAAACTTAGTGGCAAAAGACAGTTTTCGCTCGAAGAGTTACTGAAAATCGCACGCCTTTTTTCTGTTTCTATAGACACATTGCTGGGAGAATCTTCTTCTGGCTTCAGTCACCAAATGGAACTTATCTCTACCAAAGATATGGCTGAAGAGCAACGGTCTAACTATATTGAAGAGACCACCCGTTCTCTGATAGAGCAGGTCGTAAAAACCGATCCTTCTTTTTATACGGCAGTTTGTAAAAATATTCCTTTTATCAGTTATTGCTATTTTGAGTGGCTTTTAAAGTTTACCCGGCTTAAATGGCGTTATTTAAACAATTGCCTGCATGATGTATCGTCTCTTACAGAAATGCGTGGGTACAGTGATAGAATGGGTAAAATCAGAGAAATTCTTGTAGATTCCTTTCCTTCATTTCGGAAATTGACTTTCATAATTGACGGCAATATGGTACAAAATTATCTTCTCGATGTCTGTTTCTTCCGGAAAATCGGCTATCTGGATCCAGCGGAAATTAATTTTTTATTGAATGATTTGGATTGTCTGTTAAAAACGGCAGAAAATATTTGCCGTGAGGGGCATACTCCTACTCAAGGACAGGAAATAGAGATTTTCTATTCTGATATAGCACTTTATTCTGATATAAACCTCGTAGAAAGTCCTATCATAAATCAGGGTATGTTCTTTATACAGGGATTTATACCTATAATTCACAAAGAACCTCATACATTTCAGGTTCTTCGTGAGTGTGTAAATTCCTGTATCCGCTCTTCTTCCTCTATTTGCGGCGCTTCCATCTTTGACCGTAATACTTTTTTTGAAAATCAGTACCGACTTATCGATGAATTCCGATTGAGGATAAAAAATGGGGATGCTTAGGTTGCTTCCACGCACTATGGAGACGATTTCATACTTGTTGATTTCGGTAAGGTTCTTCCGGATCAAGGCAAACTTTGTTTTGGAAATGATACCTTCTGTTAACCCGATCATAATAAAGGATCAGTTTAACCAGATAGGTTCGTCATTGAGGATACGTCTTGTATCCATTGCATCACCGACACACAAAATTTTTCTATTGACCTCCAAGGAAGCTAAATGTTGACAATAAACGGTACTCCGCTTTAACTGTGATAACAGTTATAATTATAAGTATTGTTAAAATTAATTTTTTCATAGAGTAAAATTAGGAATGGCATAACCGTTCCTATTGAATTATTCGACTTTACCACTGTAAGCTCGGTAAGTCGATGTTTGCCCTCCACCAAAAACCATTTCCGTAATTTCAAGTGTTAATTCATTTTCATTAACAGTATTTATTTCATATGAAAATAATCTTTTTACTCGTATAGAATGACTAAGAAGATATTTCCCATTTTTATTTTTTCCAATTTTTGTATTGTCGAATTCTTCGTCCAAAACATCGGACAAGTAAAAAACATCTGTTATCACTCTTTTTTCTCCCGTAAAAATATCCCTCGAGTATTTAATAAGAGTATCATTTTTAAACACTATATAGACATCTTTTTCCTCAACATTTTGCCATGCAGTAGACTCCAAGATATCCATAATTGATTTTTCCTGTGTCATTGCGGGTAATGTTATCATCAACATTAAAATCCCAAATATTATTTTTTTCATGTTAAATAAGTCACGGAGAAAAGTCCGTGACTCGCATAAATTATTTTTTTGCGTTTATGGTTATTATCTCAATCCTATCGATTATATAATTCTTAAATATCTTTAACTGTTCCATCCCCTCGTAATCCCTATAAGGATAAATAAAATCATAAGCATTTTCATATGGAGGAATAAAATAAATATGTACTACGTAATATTTTTGAGTCGCATCCCATTTTTCACCTTGATAAAGATAAGAAATATTTAAGCCCAAAAGATCATCAGTACTACCTTCACGGAAAGTTCGTTTATAAACTACGCTATTAACCGGAAGTTCATAGACATTTATAAAATCCTGTACTGTTTTACCGTTATAAGGATTATTCACTACGAAGTTGTATTCCAAATAACGTAAGGTATCTGTTCCAAATGTGGACAAGGATTTATACTGTGCGTTTACTGTAAGTGCAACTGTAAGTGCAACTGTAAACATCAAGAAGGTTAAAATTATCTTTTTCATAGCAATAATAGGCCGGGTTGAACCTCGGCCCAAAGTTATTTTCTGTTGTTCATAATAACGACTTCTATACGGTCGATTATATAATCCTTGAACATTTTCAATCGGTCGAGGCCTTCATAATTTCCGTATTTACGCTTTATGGTATAAACATCTTCATATGGCGGTATAAAATAGATATCCATAACGTAATACTTTTGAGTCGCATCCCATGTTTCTCCTAAATAAAGATACATGACACTTAAGCCCAATAAATCATCTGTTTTGCCTTCTTTAGCTGCACGTATAAAAATTGCACCATTGACTGGTAATTCATATTTATTTATAAAATCCCCGACTGTTTTACCGTTGTACGGATTATTTTCTACGAAGTTGTATTCCAAATAACGGAGGGTATCCGCTCCAAATGTGGACAGAGACCTGTATTCTGCTTTTACTGTATAAGTTGCAAGAAGCAGTAATAAACTAAAAAGATATTTTTTCATAATAATAATTTTTATTTATAAGCAATAGGTTTTTGTTTAGCATAGCGTCCTTTACCGACCTGCTCCGTTCCTAAACGGTGCATTTTATCGCCTTCTTTTCTGTATATACCCATTCCGGAATCGGACCTCTCCAAAAATAATGCATTGCCGTAAAGATTATCGAAAGTATCGTTATCAGTAATAAATTCATCATGTGATCTATTATATACACTTAGGTTATCCCCCGACAACGCATCCCTCGGATTTTTATTTTCATCAGGGGTTTTATAATCATCGAGGTAAGTGTCGATAAATTTTTGTGCCTTCTCGGTATCTTCGATTACCAATACGTAAAAATTTAATTTATCCATACCTATAATAACTCCGTAGATAGGATTGCCGGTATGTGCAAAATTATTCATCGTTCCCATTATATCCTGAAGTGAAGGAGATTGAACCGAACCTTCAGTATGATTGTGAAGGCAGGCAATACCGACTTCGGTAAAAGGAATAGGAACTGATTTACCGTTTTCATCCGTTACCACATAGTCCAATGTCAATGTACCGTCGGGATTAAGATAAATAACAACGCCCCATTCATAAGTCGGATTGCTTTCGACATATTCGAGGAACTTTTTAAAATCATCGGAACCGAGAACATATTCGAGCAATTTTTTTAATTTCTCAATTATTTCCTTACGCAGTTTGTCTTCTTCGCTGTCACCGAGTTCCTTTTCGATCTCGGTATCGTATTTTGTATTTCCGGAGCTATTTCCGGTATTGCTTCCCGGAGTAGTTCCGAAATTATTCCCTTGGTTGCTATCTCCAGGTATCGCCTCAGCGCCGCCATCGGTTCCGACACCGCTGTTATCGCCCCAGTTGCTGTTGTTACCACCGGAGCTCCACGGAAGATCCATACCTCCTGTGGAACCGTTGTCGCCTAAACCTTGATTTCCACCTGCTTGTCCAAATGTCTCTGTCCCCGGAACCATAATAGGATTTTCTTCGGATCCGCGACCGGAATCAAATCCCAAATTACCGCCGCCACCGCCAGAACCGGAACCGGGCGCACCGCCTCCACCGGAAGATGATGAGCTTTCACCGTTGCTACGGGTAAGGATATCGAAATAACGGAAATAATCCAGATGACCGCAGTAGCTCATGAATTTCTCTGCAAAATCTGTAAAATCTTCATAATCGTTAACGTAAACGGATGCTTCGATCTCTCCTGCGCAGTACTTCTCCAGAGTCAGCGCCTGCATTGAAGTGACGTCGTAAAAATATACCAATCCGGTATAATCTCCGCGGTTGGGCTTGTGGAAAAAATTACTCAGCACATTGCTTCTGTGATTCATATGGTATCCCCTGTTAGGGGTGAGTGTTACATACGCCGCCGCCATTTTACCCGTGTAAGTATCTTTTCTTATCAGCAGGGCCTGGCTGACGGGATAAGTTCGGTATACCTGTTCCCCGTTCTTGGTGATGGTCTGACGTACGTTGTAATAATAATCCGCCAGAAACTCGACCATTACGTAATCGAACTCTCCGCTCTCATCCGAATAAACGTAAGCGTTGTCCCAGTGGGGAGTTATTTCTCCGGGAGTAAGTCCGGTTTCGATGTTAAGGGTTCCGTTTTGGTCTGCCTCGACTATCAGTTTCTCAAAGAACTCGCGCGCATCATCGACGAAATTCTGTTTCTGGTGGACATATTTCCAGTCCATGACAGGCTCCTCGCGGGTACAGGAGGCGAACAACACCCCCATAACCGTAGATAAAGTTAAAAATTTTAATAGTAAATTTTTTCCCATAGTTTAAATAAATTAAGTTAATAGTTATCTTAACAGCCATAACCAATATACAGCATCCTTCTGCGGCATAATATGGGGTAAACTAACTTAATGTTTTGAAGGTTTACGATATCAAATAAAAAACAATAATTTATTAAATTATTAATTTATATTAAATAGTTATTGATTCGCACAAAAAAATACAGGTATGTATACCTGTATTTGCGGGAAATTATGATTTAATTATACTTCATCGAGATGTTTTCTTTTGGTTAAACCTATTCTTTTGTAGTGGCCGGGGCTGAGGCCGGTGATTTTTTTAAACTGGTTCGACAGATGTGCCGCGCTGGAATAATTCATCCGGTAAGCTATTTCTTTTATCGATAACTCGTCGTACACCAACAGTTCCTTGACGTGTTCTATCTTTCGAGCGATAAAAAATTTCTCGATGGTAGTGTTTTCTATTTCCGAAAACAGCGCACTCAGATAGTGGTAATCGTAACCGACAGCTTCGCTAATGGATCCGGAAAGATTTCTATTAAGTTCTTTTTCATTGTATAAGAATTGTACTATACCGGTCTTGATCTGTTCTATTATCCGGGAACGTTTATCGTCGAGAATCGAAAATCCGAGGGCTTCGAACTTCACTTTAATATGCGGTAAAAGTTCCGGATCGATCTCTTCCGCAAGTTCTACACCCCCCCCAGTCCGACGCAAACCGGGGTTATATTCAGATCGGTAAATACGGTCTCCACCGCAAGAACACACCTGCGGCACACCATATTTTTCACATAAATAATAATCTTGCCCATTAGAACCAAAAAAATAAAAAAAAGAGGAGCTATACTCCCTTTTTATTATTTAATTTTTACCTGAATCATTCCTCCGTTTGGATCAAAATCGAATAAGATCTTATCCCGTGAATCTGAAACGGGTATTTTATTTTTCCCTTGTTTTACAGTTGCAGTTCTAAATCCGTTCTTTTCGATCACCATAGTCAGCGGGACATTAAACAGCTCAGCATCAAGAGTCATTACCGGAAGAATATTTATAGTGTTCTTCTTCTCCAATATCTCCAAACGGATATTTTTCTGCTCTTCCGTGTATGCAGCAATATCGTGGAATGTATCTACCCACACCTGATCCTGTTGTTTAACTACCTTATCCAGATGATCCCAGAATATCTGTTGATCTCTAAAAGCATCATATCCATAGGTTATTCCATGGGTCATTCCAACTCCCCACCCATTGTTTTTTATTAGTTCTTCGACCCATTTATCGAGTTCGGCCAAAGTAGGTTTGCTTCCTATCGACCTTTGTTCGGTACGGGTTCCTACTCTGCCTTCGGAAGCAAGATACATCTTCTCCCTCGGCCTCGTATTGTTCGGATAACAAAACGTACGCGGCATAATGCCTATATTTACAAAAATGGCACTGTCGTTTTTAGCAATGTCTTCTCTGATCTCTTCTTCAGTATGTCTTCCAAAATTCCGGTGGGCCCAACCGTGATTTGATATTTCATGCCCGTAGTCAGACATTTCCTTTAATTGCAGCCATGTCACCCTGGTAGTATCACGGATATCCTGAGGATCTTCGTTCACTTTGCTTCCGTTTATCCAGAAGGTACCTTTTAAACCTCTTTTTTCAAATTCAGGAAAAACTATCGTATAATGTTCGCTTAATCCGTCGTCGAATGTATAACTGATAGCGGCCTCCCTGTCTCCCTGGTATTTTGCCACATAGACATTATATTTGTTTTGTGCGGTAACTGCAAAACATAAAACTGTCAGCAGTGATATTAAAATAGTTTTTTTCATTGTTTATATTAACATGTTGGGTTTTATTTTGCAGGTGTTTCTTCCGGTATAGCTAATTCGGAATAAGTGACGTTATCTACAAATAAATCTTGAACATTATTGGCTTTATTAACGAATTTATTCACTTTTTCGACCTGTATATTCTTAAGCTGTACATTTTTTACCGGCAGTTGTTCATTCCCTTTAATCTCATAAATAGCGTCTACGCTTTCACTTTTAACGTTATTCATTTAGATATTTTCTATTCTCGTTATTTTTGTTTCGTAAGTAGGAACAAGGGTTCTCCACTGATAAAGGACTTCAGTATCTATCTCGAATACTCTCTGAGCGCTTCCCGTCTCGATGTTTTCCATGTAAACATTTTCAACAAAGCCCCCTCGTCTGTGATTTGTTTTTATAAAGTAAACACGAAAAACAGAATTAGGCGCTTTACAGTCATGCATGTAAATATTACGTACACCACCTGAAATTTCACTCCCGATTCCCAGTAAGGTATGTCCTGCAAGAATATGGCAATTACGGATAACAATATTTTCCGTTGGTGTATCCAAACGCCATGCATCGCGGTTTCTTCCGGATTTGATAACTACGGCATCGTCTCCCTGGTCGAACACACAGTCTTCAACGAGAAAATTACGGGTCATCTCGAGGTCGATACCGTCATTGTTATGACCATGCGCTCTTACATCGAGGTTCCGTGCTACACCACCGTCGCATAAATAAATATGAATAGTCCAGAATGGGCTGTTACGTATTTTAAACCCATCGAGCAATACATTATTACAACGATTAAAGTGTATGAGGTGGGGTCTCAGATTATTTTCTCCTTTTGCCATCTGGCGGTCCTCAACCGGCACGTCTGTGGACGCCATTGCATATAATTGCTTAAGTGCATTAAGATGCGGCGCAGGACGCGGGAACCATTTGCGCCACGTATCCAAAACGGCTTCGATAGTTCCTTTTCCTGTAATAGCCACATTCTCACATTCGAACGCATATAAAAGCGGGGAATAGTTATAACATTCCATACCTTCCCACGAAGTCATAACAGCAGGAAGATAATCTTCAGGGTTATCGGTAAATTTCAATACGGCACCCTCTTCAAGGTGAAGATTTACATTGCTTTTAAAATGCACCGGACCAGTCAGCCACTCTCCTGCCGGAACGATAACCCGGCCTCCTCCGGCATTGCTGCATGCTTCAATAGCGGAAGCTATCGCTTTTGTATTTTTGATCTTACCTCCGGCTTTGGCACCGTATTTAGTAATATTAAAATCCTTATCGGGATAAATAAATACTTTGATCGGGTCCATGGGGAACGGAGCCTCGACATTGATCGTTTCATATTGTGCCCCCAGAGCACACGATACCGTTAATACAGAAAAAAAAAAGTAAGAATAAACTTGAATAGATTGAACTTCATTTTTAATATTTAGTTTTTGTTAGCAATCGATTTTAAAATAATTTATTAACTCACGACGGAAATAAGTCCAAAGATATACATATTTTCTCCATTTTTAAATATAACTATTTATGGAATAATATTTTTAATAATAAGTTAATTCTATCTTTATCAACTATAATAAAAGTGAACGTATCTTTGTACTCAATATTTTTATGGAAAAAAATCGTTAAATATATTTATTTCGATCTGGCTGCTGGTAATATTCATCGGATATTTCAGCGGGATTACTTTATTTCCCCATACCCATATTATAAACGGAGTTACCATAACCCACTCCCACCCTTACACAGGTAATCCGGATGATCCGGGACATACACACACGGATGTCGAATTCAGCCTGATCGGACAACTTTCGACTTTCCTCGCCGTCCTTTCGGTAATTTACGGAATCAGATTCATATCGAATAATATCATTAAATCAGAATACCAATATTCTGATTTAATGATATTAATTGACAAACGGCAAACATTATCTCTACGAGGTCCGCCCACAATGATTGGCATCTCATTTATTTCATAATTACCAATCATTTATAAAGTTCAATCACAATATGAAATCATTTTATATTGGAATACTTTGCGTATTCCTTTTACCCGGCTTTCTTTCCGCTCAGACTAGAAGGCAGAATACGGACGCAAACATTACAGGACACGTAGTCAAATATGGTACCGACGAGCATTTACCATACGTATCCATAACTATAGAAGGTACGACCATAGGAACACTCACTGACGGAACAGGACATTTTTTCCTGAAGAACCTTTCCCTCGGTGATATCACGCTTACCGCCTCTTATATCGGTTATAAAACACAGGATATAACCGTACATATAACACCCAATAAAACTCTGGAAATAAATTTCGAACTGGAAGAACAATCCGTCCTGATGGATGCAGTTGTTGTTTCAGCGAACAGAAATGAAACGGACAAAAAAACGCATCGACCATAGTAAATGTAATGACGGCTGAAATATTCGAAAGAACCTCATCCAATAACTTAACTGAAACCCTAAACTTCCAGCCGGGTTTAAGGGTCGAAAACAGTTGTTCGAACTGCGGTTCTACAGAACTAAGGATCAACGGGTTGGGCGGACAATATTCCCAGATACTCATAGATAGCAGACCGGTATTCAGTTCGCTTGCCGCAGTTTACGGTCTGGAGCAGCTACCTGTCTCTATGGTAGACAGAATCGAAGTTATAAGAGGAGGAGGTTCCGCATTATTCGGCGCCAATGCTATTGGAGGAGTAGTAAATGTAATCACTAAAGAACCCCTCCGGAATTCGATTTCTGTTTCCAATAATACATCTGTTTCAGACAAAAATACATGGGACGTGAACACTTCTTTTAACGGATCGTTCGTTTCAGACGATTATAAATCAGGTATGTATCTTTTCGGAATGGTAAGAAACAGGGATTCTTACGACCGTAACGGAGACGGATATTCGGAATTACCACAGATCGACCTTGAAACCATCGGTTTCCGCGGATACTACAAACTTAGCAATTACTCCAAATTATCTCTGGAATACCATCACATCCACGAATTCAGACGAGGAGGAGATAAACTGGATCGTCCTCCTCACGAAGCAGATATTGCGGAACAACTCGACCATAAGATTGACGGAGGAGGGGCACAGTTCGACTGGAACACCCCGGATTACAGACACAGACTCGGACTTTATACCTCGGCACAAAAAGTTCGAAGGGACAGTTATTTTGGAACCCAGCAAAATCCTGATGCCTACGGAAATACCAAAGACATGACATTCATAGGAGGAGGACAGTATACGACACTATTTGATCATGTGATAATCAGTCCATCAGAATTTACGGTCGGAATGGAATTTACTCACAACAACCTTAATGACAAGATCCTCGGTTACGGCAGAGATTTCTTCCAGAATACGAATATCATAGGAGGTTACGTACAGAATGAATGGAATGGAGAAAAATACAGCTTACTTCTGGGTGCACGTCTGGATAAACATAATTTGATGAATAACGCCGTATTTAATCCACGTGCAAACGTGCGTTACAGTCCTATAGAAGCAGTAGGCTTAAGGGTAAGCTATTCCAGCGGATACCGCGCTCCGCAGGCTTACGACGAGGATCTCCATGTGGATGCAGTAGGTGGGGAAGTAACGATAATAGAAATCGATCCCGATCTTAAACCGGAATATTCTCATAGTCTTAGTGCATCGGCGGATCTTTATAAAAATCTCGACAAATGGCAGACAAACCTTCTGGTGGAAGGATTTTATACCATATTAAACGATGTATTTACTTTGGTGCAGAACGGAGAAGACTCTCAGGGAAATTTATTATTGTTACGTAGGAATGACACCGAAGCGAGGTTTGGCGGGATTAATTTCGAATTTCGTGCAACTCTTCCGGGAGTAGTGGACATACAGGCAGGATACACATTCCAAAAAAGCAAATATAAGTATCCGTTCAGATGGTCGGATGACGAAAATCTTCCGGCACAGAAAAAAATGTTCCGGTCCCCGGATAACTACGGCTACCTTACGGCAAACTTCAACATAACCAAGAATTTCGATGCTTCATTATTTTGCAACTACACGGGTTCCATGCTCGTACAGCACAATGCAGGGTACATCGATGAGAATACGGAAAAACTTACAAGGGATTATCTCGACCTCGGAATACGGTTCGCATATACGTTCCGTCTCTCCGGACTTTTTGACATAGAACTTAATGCCGGTATTAAGAATCTGTTCGATACTTTTCAAAAAGATATCGACAGAGGCCCTTTAAAAGATTCAGGTTATATATACGGGCCATCTATGCCAAGGCTCTATTTCTTCGGAATTAAACTCTCATTATAGCAGGAACAACAATGTTGTAAACAGAAAAAGAACGGATTGTTAGTAATCCGTTCTTTTTATTTACATATAATTGACAATTAAACAACAATCTATTAACAAATTTACTGCCAAATAAAATGATTGAGGTAGGCAGCAGAGAAAACTGCCAAAGATTTTGTCTGCGGAAGCTCGGCAAAACCGTTCAGAAGCCCCCAGTCATGGGTTACTCCGTTAAATCTTATAGTCGTAACATTTACTCCTGCAAGATCGAGTTTGCGTCCAATTGCTTCTCCTTCGTCACGAAGAATATCATTTTCCGCAACTTCGATAAGTGTCGGAGGTAGTCCGCTTAACTGGTCTGTAGTCGCACGCAAAGGAGAATAATGTATATTGTTCTGGTCATTAGGATTAGAACTATACTGATCGAACATCCAACTCATCAAAGAAGAAGTGAGGTATCTTTGCTGTCCGTATTCTTTCCATGAATCGAAATTCTTAGAAGCATCGGTAACAGGCCACATCATAACGATACATTTTATTCTGGGACCGCCTTTTTCCTTATCGTTCAGTGCCGTAACAAGAGTCATGTTTCCACCAACACTGTTCCCTACGACAGCAAGTCTGGACCCATCCATATTGATTTCATCACCGTTTTCAGCCACCCATTTAGTAGCCGCATAGATTTCATTCGTAGGCTGCGGGAATTTCGCTTCAGGAGAAGGAGTATAATTAACAAACACACACGCAAGACCTGATTCCACTACTAAGTCTCTAACCAACCTCCTGTGAGTCTGGTAATCGCCGAGTACCCATCCGCCACCGTGGATAAATATAAATACAGGCAGTTTTTCGGTAACCCCTTGTGGACGAACTATATTCAATTTAATAGTAAATCCATCTGAAGTAATAGTTTTTTCAGATTCTTCGATTCCCGAAAGATCCACGTTAACAGCTTTCTGAGCATTTATAAGTACATTCCTTGCACCTTGTACACCAAGAGACTCCACAGGGGTGGAACTTGCGTTAAGAACTTTAAGATACTCTTTCGTGCCCACGCTAAGATTAGGGTCCTGAAGATAATCAGGTGCCTGCTGTGAATAACCGTAAACTGTTACACCAACAAGCAGAAGCAGGGTAAATAATTGCTTTTTCATAAATTTTCAATTAATTGTTAATAACTTGTTAAAAACATACGTAGTACGTTTGCCTAACACATTAATAATGCCATTTACGGAAGCGAACGGTACAATTACGGATTATCGACAATAATTTATTGAAAAGCGCATTATTAGCCCTGTAAAGAATATCAACAGGTTATTAACATTATTTTTTCAGGAAGCAGGTTTTAAGCACTATGCTCGATCCTTCGATCCTACAATCCACTTCTTCCGGGTTATCAGTCAGTTTAATTGATTTTACTTTAGTCCCTCTTTTAATAACCATACACGAACCTTTGACTTTCAGATCTTTTATAACTGTTACTGAATCGCCATCCTCCAGTATTGTTCCGTTAGAATCTTTGGGTACAGTATTTTCTTCGGAAGAATCCGTATCGTTCCATTCATGGGAACAGTACGGACAAACGTTAAAGGTTCCGTCAAAATAGGTATTCTCCGAGTAGCACTCAGGACAGTTCGATATTTCGTCCATAATAATAATTTTTAAATCGCAAATGTACTTAAAATGGTTCACGGACAAAAATAATATAGCATTTATGGTATGATTATAGCATTTTTTGAAATAAACAGATAGAATCATGAACATGAAAAATAAAAAAGATACATCCGGGGCGTGGTGGAAGGAAGCGATAGTCTACCAGATATATCCGATCAGTTTCCAGAACAGCAACGGCGACGGCACAGGTGATCTGCGAGGAATTATAGACCGCTTGGATTATGTGAAGAGCCTCGGCATAGACGTGATCTGGCTGAATCCGATCTTTAAATCTCCAAACGACGACAACGGCTACGACGTAAGCGACTATTGTGAGATAATGGATGAGTTCGGAACGATGTCCGACTTCGACGAATTACTCGGGAAGGCCCACGATATGGGAATAAAAATAATATTGGATCTCGTTATAAATCATTACAGCGACGAACATCCGTGGTTCATGGAAGCCCGGAAATCGAGGGACAGCAAATACTACGATTATTATCATTGGTGGCCTGCTGAGAAGGGCACCCCTGCGTACAGAGAGAGTTATTTCGATGTAGACGGAAACGCATGGAAATACAATAAGGATACGGATTCCTACTATCTTCATTATTTTTCCGTGAAACAGCCTGACCTGAACTGGGAGAATCCTGAGCTCAGACAGGAAATTTACAAAATCATGCGGTTCTGGTTCGATAAAGGCGTGGACGGGTTTCGTATGGATTCGATATCCTACATATCCAAAGACACCGATTTCCCGGAAGTAGACAGAACCATGTATCCGTATATTTTCGACTACTGCGCTCTCAATCCTACACTTCATTCCCATTTACAGGAAATGAACCGCGAAGTTCTGTCGAAATACGATATAATGACCGTCGGCGAGGGGTCGTCCGTATGCAAGAGCGAAGTATCTAAATTCGTGGATCCTGATCGTAACGAACTTCAGATAATGTATCATTTCGGTCCATCCGAAATAAGAAATTATACCGGACCGGATGCTCCTTCAACTGGCATAGAATACAGCCTGCTGAAATTCAAACAAATGTTCACGGAATGGGACAATGCAATCGGAGAAGGGTGGCCGACAATTTATCTGGGAAATCATGACCAACCGAGAATGATATCCCGTTTCGGAAGCGACGATCATAAATATCATGTAATTTCCGCAAAAATGCTTACCATGTTTATCCTCACTATGAGGGGGACTCCATTCTGGTATGCGTGGGATGAGATAGGGATGAGCAATATCAAGTTCAGCAGGATCGAAGATTACAGGGATATTTCGACTCTGAATGGCTATGAACATGCCAGAAAAATGAGAGGGAATCTGAAAAAATTCTTGGAGAATCAAAAAAATACTTCAAGGGATAACGCACGTACACCATTCCAATGGGATGCCTCCGACAATGCAGGATTTACGACCGGAACACCGTGGATCAAAGTAAATCCGAATTATAAAAAATACAACGCGATGGATGAGAGTAAAGATACTGAATCGATACTCAATTTCTTCCGTAAAACCATACGTCTGCGGAAAGAACACAAAGCATTGATTTACGGGCAGTACATTCTTCTTGATTCCAAGAACATCCACACATACAGCTATCTCAGGGAATACAAAAACGAAAGATACCTGATATCACTTAATTTCACTCCCAAAGAAGCCATATCCAGAACAGGCGTTAATACTGAAAACGGCGAGGTGGTTTTGAAAAACTATGATGATTTCAAACTAAAAGATATAAAAGGTAAAATAACACTCCGTCCGTTCGAAACTGTGGTAATAAAACTTTAATGTTTTATTTTTACGGTGAATTTTTTACTATTATGAAAAAATTACTCTTTTTATTTCTAACGGTATTCTTTATCTCCGCATGCGGAGATAAGACCGAAACCGAAGAACTTGTAATAGCTTCGGAACAAACCGACTGTGTAGGGGTCAGTCCCCAGAAATGTCTTCTCATCAAACGCGAAGGAAGCGACACTTGGGAATACTGGTATTCCGGCATCGAAGATTTCGATTATGAACCGGGGTACGAATATGTGATTCAGATCACAAAGGAGACTATCGAAAACCCTCCGGCCGACATATCTTCGGTCCAATATAAACTATATAAATTGGTGTCTAAAGAGAAGAAGGATTCCGAAAATCTTCCGCAGACAAGGCAATAAACCGAATGGATTTCGTACTGCTAATTGCCGGATTAATACTTATACTTGCCGGAGCGAATTTCCTTACCGATGGTTCTTCCGATCTTGCGCGGAGATTTAAAATATCCGAATTTATTATAGGAGTAACAATAATCGGTATCGGGACTTCCGCTCCGGAATTAGTGGTCAGCATCGGAGCGGCACTCAAGGGCAGCGGCGACATAGCAGCTGGAAACGTAATCGGATCCAATATATTCAACGTGTTGGTTATCCTCGGAATCACAGCAATTATTTACCCTCTTCCACTGTCTTCCAACAACGTAAAAAAAGACATACCTTTCGGCGTTCTCGCTTCGATAATTCTTTTATTGATTACTTCCGACCGCCTGTTGGGTGATTCCGAAATAAACTGGATCAGTCGCACAGAGGGATTATTGTTATTCTCCCTGTTTATAATTTTTATAGCATCTACAATATTCTCATCTAAAAAAGACAATTCTTCCGCAGAGGACAATACGCAATCATCCAGACACCGTCCATTATGGCTGTCGTTCATATTTGTTTCAGGCGGTCTGGCTGCCCTTGTTTACGGCGGGGATCTTTTCCTTGACAGTGCCCTTAATATTTCACGAAGATACGGAATAAGCGAAGCAGTAATTGCGATAACCTTAATGGCTGGGGGTACCTCAATGCCCGAACTTGCTTCATGTGTAGTATCGGCAATAAAGAAAAAGCCGCAATTGGCCTTAGGAAATATCCTAGGCTCGAATATCTCGAATATATTTTTAGTACTCGGAACCAGCGCGTCCATATCCCCTCTCTATCCGGGAGATATAAAAATCAGCGACCTGCTGATGGTGATTCTTACTTCAGTCCTTCTATTCACCTCTGCGTTACTATTCAAGAAACGCCTAATTTCCCGAACGGAGGGAATTATTTTTCTCGCCATATACGGAATTTATATATGGATATTGTTGAGTAATATATAAAACGTTTGAAATTATAAGGATTTTTTGTGATATTACATGAAATGTTTTGTTATATTTATAAAAGGAACCGTTTTTGCGGAAGAGAACTAAAAGAATAAAAATGAAAAATATTATAATAATAACTTTAGTTCTGGCAACGGTCTTTTCTTGCAGGAATACACCCAATACCCCCCCCAAGGAGAGTATTCAACTATCTCCGATTCAGTTAATGTTTCCATAGATACTGTGGAAATACAGCAGACTCGCAAGATCCATATCGAAAAAAGCCTAACGTACGACAATCACACGCTCCAGAACGAATACCCTTATCAAGACACTACCCGTAAATTCCAATGGGAAAAAATAGAAACAAACCTGGAACACATCGAAAAAATCACAGCGGGCATCAAAAAATGAGGGATCCTGCAAAACAGGGGAAATAAAAACGGCGAGGCACCTCTCGTTAAGAATTACAGAAGAAATTCATATAAATTGATAGAAAACTCTCTCGGGGTCGAGAGATACCAATCGGTTCCATTATTCGCAACCGGCGACCTTTCTGCTCCTGAAAGATACGGGAGGGACGGTTTTTTAGTGGAAATCCTTAAAGACGGAGAAGACACGATACTCGTCAAAACAATAAATTTCGAAGGGGAATGGATGGTTCCGTCAAAATATGTAAAGATGACGGATACAGTTCCTGCGTTCGACAAAACGATATTTGTAGACCGCACCAACCAAAATATAACAACCCTCGAAAAAGAGGGCGGAAAATGGCTGGTCAGAAGCATGAACCCTGCGACTACGGGTCTTAAACGCCCGCCATACATGCACGAAACACCTCTCGGAATATTCGTCATTCAAGAGAAAAAACCTAAGATGATATACCTTAAAGACGGTTCGACGGAAACAGGCGGCTTCGCTCCCTGGGCCAGCAGGTTCTGCAACGGCGCATACATTCACGGGGTCCCTGTAAACGCACCAAGTACAAGGGAGATCGAATTCAGCCTGACATTAGGCACCACTCCCCGCTCGCACATGTGTGTCCGTAATGCTACGTCACATGCAAAATTCGTTTACGACTGGTCGCAGACCTAAAGTACATTAGTTGTTGTAATTGAATAAAATAAATACCTTTGCATAGCGTTTATTTAGTGCTATGCTTAAATTACTTTTTTCATTCATATTTTTATTCGTCTTCTTCCTGCAACCGGCTAACATGACTTCGGCAGTTGCAGTGGATATCAGTGTACAGCCTGACGAATGCCTCGAGATTTACAGCGAATCCGAATTACAGGAGTATATCGATTATCGTCCTTTCCAGCACGCCTATTACGCATATACTAAAATAGAACCGCAAAAGAAGGATATTCTGACCTTAATAGATTTCTCCAAACCATCTTCCGAGGAACGATTATTCGTTATCGATCTGGAGAAACGTGAGATACTTTTCAGAAGCTACGTGGCGCACGGGCGCAACAGCGGGGAAAAATATGCGACTTCATTTTCAAATGAAACAGGATCTTATAAAAGTTCTCTCGGTTTTTTCGTAACCGGAGGAACTTATAACGGCAGCAATGGATATTCCCTGAGGCTTAATGGTCTTGAATCAGGCATAAATGACAAAGCATTCGAAAGAGCTATTGTAATACATGCAGCATCGTATTCAAATCCGGATCTGATCAGGAACACGGGCAGATTGGGTAGAAGCCTCGGATGTCCCGCGCTTCCCAAAGAGTTGAACCGCCCAATTATAGATGCGATAAAGGACGGCTCCCTGATTTATATTTATGCGGATAGTAACGATTATTTCGACAACAGTACTTTGTTATCCGAATTCAGAGAAGAAATTTAATTACATTATAGTTTTTTTGATACCGGCCATGAGGGACTTCCACAGATAGTTGAATTGCGACCTGTAAGGATCCCGTTCAGCCTCCGCCATAACATTGCGTATATCTCCGCGATGGGGGTTGGATGGTTTTATTATGAATGTATCGGCTATAAACGAGAGAAACTTACGCTCCTTTATTTCTCCGTCTTTTTTTTCTTTCAATAAAGTAACATCCAGATCGCTGTAAAGCAGCGTCATTCTCACATAGGAATGAGAAGAAGTCCCGCTTATATGAAAATCGAAACTATTTATCTGACCTTCGTCAATGCGAGCCTTTGCCAGGGGTTCAACCATTCCGTTTACGTAAGGCAGAGGCATGTATCCAAGTTTACCCGTAACTTCGAAATGGTTGGTCGAAGCGCTCACAGGGAATAGAAACGTAGCATCCAGCTGTCCTTTTTCTTCGAGTTTTGCCGAGGCGACAAGTTTGAAATAATCTTTACCGTCTTCTTTTACAATATTGGTAAGCCCGTAAAAGGTTCCGTTAATATTGTTGAACCGTATGCGTCCGGGCATCTCTCCATCCACGGCAAGTTCTTCGTAAGCTACGTCGACATTCGAAACTTTTATCACAGGAATATCCATGCGCATGTCCATACGCTGCAATGACTGGTAAAAAAGTGGTTTGACTTTATTCCTAACCTGTATTTTACGGTTTTTATAACTTTCGACCTCGACGTTATTTACAGATATACTATCCACTTTCAGAGTATTTTCAGTTATTAATTTATTAAAATCCAAGCCGATTCCGGTGATTTTACCTGATGAGACCCTTGTCCAGTCGGTATGATCCGGATCCTTATAAGCAAAATCATATTTGGTTATCTGCGGATCGAGGTTAACTGCTCCGACTGAAAAATTTCCTTTCTTCGAATTCACCGACACATTATCCACAGTAAGCACCATCAAATCATGCTGGAACATATAAGTTATCTTTTTGACAGTCATTCTCGCATCTCCGTCAAAATAAGGTTTGGAACCGGACAATGAATCGATTTTAAGATCGGTTATTTTAAGGTTCAATCCATCGAGGGTATATTTATCATGACCGGCTTTATCGGGTCTTTCGATAGTTATGTATCCGTTTTTTATTTCTACATCCGAAGAATTGAAATCCTCGAGAGCAAATTTTCTTTTACCGGCAGATTTATTTTCAGTCTTCTTATGCGGATCGATATTATTTAACGCAATTATGGCTTCCGGAGAATTTATCCGTATATTTTTTACCGAGATAATGCGGGTACCGTTTCTTTTTTTAAATTTAATACCCTCTACAATTATATTGCGGCATTTCATGTCCAGCGATCTAAGAAATGATGAATCGACAGACGAATCCGAATGGCTGCCTTTTATATTTACATCCCTTATATTCACCGAACGATTCAACAGGCTTACTCCCACTCTACCCACAGTACCATTGTACGGTCCGTTTACGAGTGCAGCCGGTTCGTTTTCGATTATTCTTTTAATTTTATGCCCAAGCCAAAGTTCAGCACCAAAGACCGCAATAAATATAAATACGATTACACTGCAAATTAATATTATCGTTTTCTTCTGTCGTTTTCTCATCCGAATTATTCATAATAAATCCCAATTTTATAAATTGGGATTCGCTTTAAGTTTCATTTTTTTCTGGAGGTTTCCTGTTTCACCATTCGCCTGACCTCTCTTTTTCTTACAGGCCTCTCTCCTGAAAGACATATCGCCGTCGCCACTCCGAGGATAGCTCCTCCCCAAAAAGCGATCAATAATTTATTTCTCATGACCGTATATTTTATTCGTTAAACTTTTTCTTTTGTTTTGGTACAAAAATCAATCCAATATTACACTTCCCGTCCAAGATCGTCCTGCTCCTGCTCACAGTCCGAAGGATTCAGGGGATCCGACGGGTTAGCTTCGTCGCACGGATTTATGAGCCTGTATTCATAGTAATAAATTTTTATCAGCAACAGAAAACCGGAAATCAGAAGCGGACCGAAAATTATACCCCAAAATCCGAACAGCGGTATACCGAGAAGAACTCCGAATATAACCACCAAAGGATGTGTATTATTAACTCTTTTCATAAGGATTATACGGCAGAGATTATCCACATTCGCTATTATAAAGAGTCCGCATATAATCATTATGATTCCCCTCCACATCTCACCCGTGGCTATCATATACACTCCGAGGGGAACTGTTACCAACGAAGTTCCAATCATAGGAAGAAGTCCGCACAATGCCGTAACGAATGCCCATATCAATACATGATCCATTCCGAACAGCCAATAAATCAATGCGGCGGTAAGTCCCTGAGATATCATGACCAGAGGAATACCAACTGCATTACTGAACACCATATTGCGAAACTCGTTCTTCACCAATGTGAGACTATCTCCCCGGAACGGCTGGTAAAGAAGTATTTTCTTTTCCATTTTACGCGCGTTAGCAAGCAGAAAATACAAGATCACCAGCATCAGGAAGATATTTATAGCAAAACTATAAGTTGTATTCAGTATGGAGGAGAGAAATTTGGTGATAATGGATCCGGATTGATTGATAATATCTTCAGAAGCTATCCTTATACCTAAAAACTGGCTTATCTTATTGGTAAGTTCCTTTAAACCTGCAATTATCTGACTCGTGTCTATCGATGGTATTTCGGAAGCCATTACCTCGAAAACCATATAACCGAGTCCTGCAAGAATGACAGTTACAAGCAATACATAAGCCAGAGAGACAAGTCCTGCCTTCCAGTTGGGATGTTTATCGATAATACGGAAAAAAGAATTCCGCACGACGATATAAATAGTTATTGCACCTAAAAACGATCCTACAAAAAAAACTCAGCTGTCTTAGAATAACGAATCCGACCACTACAAGAAGGCTGACGAACATCAGCTGCCGGGAAAATGAATTATAGTTCTTTACTTTCTGTATCATATCCGATATTTTTCAATAAAAGACAGATAACAAATTCTTTCCCAATTTTTACGTCTTATTCCAAATATTTTAATACCGCATAAAACCGGATCAAATTACGGCACTCAAACACTTCATGCGGCCGAGGTCGGTGCACGGTAAGGTCCGTAAACTATTCCGTCTGGTTATTATGGCTTGATTATTGAAAATACCCCAACAGACATTAACATTAAAAACTTTATATTATGGCATTTTTATGGTATATTTTGATCGGACTTGCTGCGGGTTGGATAGCAGGACTGATTTGGAAAGGAAGCGGGAACGGCGTCCTGATGAACATTATAATAGGGATAATCGGCGGTGTGCTCGGCGGATGGATATTCGGACTTTTCGGTGTAGCCACAACCAGTATACTCGGGAATCTGGTGTGCGCGGTAATCGGAGCCGTAGTTCTTTTATGGATCGTTTCATTATTCCGTCGACGAGCCTGATAACCAATGGTTAATCCTTCAAAAAGCCGCCTTTATGGCGGTTTTTTGTGTTTTTATATATCGATACATTCTTTAAGATGTTGTGAATTATAATATGTTTTCTTAATTTTGTATACGAGAAATGTTGAACATAATACTTTATGATATATAGAAGCAAGGCTCCGCTAAGAATTGGATTTGCAGGAGGAGGCACTGATGTAAGTCCATATTCGGATATTTACAAAGGAGCCGTACTCAATGCCACGATATCCCTGTATGCGAGAGCGAGCATCGAACCTCTCAAGGATAAAAGGATAATACTTCAAACTCTCGACCGTGGCGAAAGATGCGAGTACGATCTTGCGGAAACCCTTTCCATCGACGGGAACATGGATTTATTAAAGGGTGTCTATAATCGCATTTGCCGCACTTATGGTCCGATAAACGAAGGGTTCTGCCTGAGTACATCCGTAGATGCTCCGGCAGGTTCCGGCCTCGGGTCTTCTTCGACTTTGGTCGTGGCGATTCTGGGAGCTTTTACCGAATGGCTCAAATTACCCTTGGGAAGCTACGATACAGCACATATGGCCTACGAGATTGAGAGAATGGAACTTAATATAGCAGGAGGTAAACAGGATCAGTATACGGCTGCGTTCGGAGGTTTCAATTACATGGAATTTTTTGAAAAAGATAAAGTTCTGGTCAATCCGCTGAGTATCCATAAGGCGTACATAAATGAGCTGGAAAATAACCTTCTTCTATACTATACCTCTACGAGCCGTCTGTCAGCAGAGATAATCAAGAAGCAGCAGATCAATGTAAGGAACGACAATAAAACCTCTATTGAAGCCATGCATGTAATAAAAAAACAGGCGATGGATATGAAAGAGGCTCTTCTAAGAGGTAATATCGACCGAATGGGCGAACTTCTCCATGAAGGTTTCGTATATAAAAAACGCATGGCTCACTCCATAAGCAATACTATGATCGATGAAATATACGACAGTGCGTTAAAAGCAGGCGCACTCGGAGGAAAAATTTCCGGAGCGGGAGGCGGTGGATTTATGGTCTTTTACTGTCCGGATATTAAAAGACACAACGTAATAGAAGCATTGAAAAAATATAACGGCAGTTTCAAACTGTATAATTTTGTTAAGGACGGACTTTTTACCTGGAGCATTTAATAGGAATAATGGATAATATAAATAAGATACAAGCACGTATTGCGCAATCTGCAGAAGTAAAACAGGCTATAATCGCAGACAGCGAATTGATGAGGAAAATATCCGAATCTATCGATATAATTACCGACGCATTCAAAAACGGTAATAAAGTATATTTCTGCGGAAACGGAGGAAGCGCAGCAGATGCACAGCACCTTGCAGCCGAATTCTCTGGAAGATTCTTCTTGGACAGAGATTCTCTTCCTTCCGAGGCACTGCACTGCAACACATCGTATCTTACTGCTATCAGCAATGATTACGGATATGAAATGGCTTATGCCAGATTATTATCCGGAATTGCGAAACGGGGAGATATACTTGTCGGAATATCCACATCGGGGAACTCGCAAAACATCATCCAGGCATTCGATAAATGCCGGGAACTCGGTGTATATACGATAGCATTAACCGGAAGTAACGGAGGTAAAATGGCTGAAATATGCGATCTTCTTTTAAATGTTCCGAGCGAAAATACACCACGTGTACAGGAATCTCAGATCACTATTGGCCATATAATCTGTGAATTGGTAGAAAATAATATATTCTGATAACATGGAATGTATAGTTCTTGCAGGTGGATTAGGGACGAGGTTACGCGCCCAGGTGGGAAACCTTCCTAAGGCCATGGCTCCGGTCGCTGGTAAACCGTTTCTTTATCATCTTTTTAAATATCTGGAAAAAAACAGCGTCCAACATGTCATTTTATCATTGGGTTACAGGCACGAATTAATCGAAGAATGGGTATCGAATAATAACTGGAACTTCGATATTTCCTTTTCTATCGAAGATACACCCTTGGGCACTGGCGGAGCGATAAAAAAATCCATGGAAGAATCACGATATGATAATGTTATTGTAATTAACGGAGATACTTTTTTCGATATACCGCTTGATGATTTTCACAGGAAACACTGTGAAAAAACATCCCCCATTTCATTGGCCCTTAAACCTATGGAAAAATTTTCCCGTTACGGGAACGTGTTGATCGATGATTCGGGACTCGTTACAGGGTTCATGGAAAAAAAACACTGCGACAAGAAAATAATCAATGGAGGCACATATTGCTTAAATAAAAGCGCAGATATATTCGGCGCAATGAATGGAAAATTTTCTTTCGAGACTGACGTACTTGAAAAAAATATATGTGATATTAACGGGATAGTTTACGATAAATATTTTATCGATATAGGAATTCCGGAAGATTTCAATAAAGCAAATACAGACTTTCGAATCAATGTCTGAAAATTATAAGTTCGACACCCTATTTCTTGACAGGGACGGCGTTATTAACGTTCACCGTCCTGATGATTATGTGAAGAATTGGAACGAATTCATTTTCGAAGCCAATGTACCGGAAGCCATAAAAATTATCAGCGGATATTTCAAACGCATAATAATCGTTACCAACCAGCGCGGCGTGGGCAAAGGAATCATGTCAGAAGAAGAGCTGAGGAACATCCATGATAAAATGTGTGAGATAATAATTTCTCACGGTGGAAAAATCGACGCAGTATATTACTGCACGGATAAGGATGAGAACTCTCCGGACAGAAAACCCAACACAGGCATGGGATTACAGGCAAGAAAGGATTTCCCGGATATAGATTTTTCCCGGTCGTATATGGTCGGGGACAGTCCGTCCGATATGGAATTCGGACGCAGACTCGGAATGAACACTGTATGGATAAAAAAAGATCCGGGCATTGACTCGCTGATGGATTTTGCAGAAATGATAATAAATAATCACCTCCTGCCGTAAACATTCACACCTAACTTATCAACTATATACATTATTGCGGCTTGACCCTTAACTGAATTTCCGGACTCATCGAGACCGGGAGAGAATACAGCAATACCGAAATCTCCCGGCATAACGGCAAGAATACCACCTCCGACTCCTGTTTTAGCAGGAATCCCCGTATTATACATCCAGTTTCCGGTGTGCTCGTAGAACCCTACCGTAGCCATAAGCGAGACTATTTTCGAAGTATAATTGTAGGGAAAAACTTTTTCTCCGGTAACGGGATTAATTCCACAATTTGCTATGGTTCCTGCACAAATTGACAGTTGTTCGGTTGTAATTCCGATCGAACATTGGCGGGTATAAAGGTCGAGTGAAAGATCCGGGTCATCATATATCCTGTCATAATTCTTCAGAAGCCACGTGATCGATCTGTTATTAAAATTCGTTTCGGATTCGGATATATAAAGTTCATCTATGACATCAACGGAACTTCCACACATTTTCTCTATAAATTCTTTTATCGCGTTCCATTTTCCGGAATTATTGCCAATGGGTTTTACCATACTGCACGCTGAGATCGCTCCGGAGTTTACAAGTGGGGTGGAAGGATGATTTTTTTCCAGCAGCATGGCAAATATGGAGTTAAACGGCAGGCCCGTAGCATCGGCACCGATATTCTCCAATAATTTACCCGGTCCGTATTGATTCATAACCAATATGGCCGTGGGTACTTTAGATACCGATTCTATCCCGAATAAATACCGGGTATCTCCCTTTTGAATTATCGAACCATCCGGAAGACAAACCGCGATACCGAATAATCCGGAAGGAACATTTTTGAGATACGGGATATAGTCGGCATTCCTACCATCTTTTATTTTTCCTCAAACGTCATATGCTTCCCTGACAACTTCCTCTATTATTTCCCTATCGAACTTCATTGTCATTTGTTTTTTCCCAATGAAACGGTTGAAAAGAATCCTCCTCGCCATTGTTTTTCCATGAAGGTTTCCTCAACGCGTATATAACAAAAGGGGCTATTATAACCAGCAGCGCACCACCGATAAGTACCGAGAACCACACCACATCGCTTCCCGTAGTAATCTGAGAGGGAGGAATAAAACTTAGGGACAATGTATGCACGGAAGAACATATTCCAAGCAGACCTATGAACCACAATAAACCATTTCTTTTCCCTATCCGGAAAGGACGTTCCGCATCCGGCATCCTATACCTCAATACAATAACAGAAGTGAACATAAGTATGTAAATTATCAGATAAAGTATAACGGAGAGCTGTGAGAATATCTGATAAAAGGATTGTACGGAAGGCATAACGACAAACAATAGACATAAAACAGTAACTATTGCTTCCTGCACGAAAAGTATATTTTTCTGAACACCGATAGAATTCGTCCGCTGGAAAAATTTAGGAAGATAACCTGCTTTGCCTACGGTAAAAATACCTTTCGACGGACCCGCAACCCAGGTAAGCACCCCGGCAAGAACTCCGAATGACAGAGCCACTGCAATTATAGAGGATGCCCACCCTATGCGCAGATAATTAAAGTAATTCTCAAAACCAACGAGCAGGCTTTGTGTAAGATTGATTTCTGAAGCAGGGATCACGAGCCCAAGAGCGAATGTTCCGAATATCAGTATACATACTGTTATCAGCGCACCTATAAAAATAGCCCTCGGATAATTCTTTTTAGGATTATCGATTTCAGTGACATGAACGCCCATAACTTCCATTCCGGAATAATACAGGAATATTCCCGATGCAAGAACCAGATTATCAAAACGGCTAAGGTCAGGTATGAATCCTCTACTCATATCAATATGATTTTGACCTCCGGTAGCCAGATATATTATTCCCAATATAATCAATACCGAAGCAGGAACGATAGTTCCGACAATTCCTCCTATTTTAGAGATTTTTCCTACCCAACCCAGTCCTTTAAGAGAAATAAATGTAGCCAGCCAATAGATTACCAGAACCACTCCAAGGGTAAAAATCTTATTAGAAGCTAGCTGTATATCATGTGCCGTATTTAGTCCGACGAACGCAAGCGACACAGCACCTAAGGTCAATACGGTCGGATACCAGATAGTACTTTCCAGCCATTGCAGCCATATCGCAAGAAATCCCGTCCTGCCACCAAGAGCCTCTCCGACCCAACGGAACATACCTCCTTCTTTATCGCTGAACATCGCCGCAAGTTCCGCAGCCACCATCGCAGTAGGTATAAGAAATACCACAGCAGCAAAAAGATAATAAAAGGCCGAAGATAAACCATAGACCGCTTCGGAATGCAATCCACGAAGACTGACTACGGCAGTTACGTTCATGATTATCAAAGTCAGAACGCTCAGCTTAAATCCCGTATTAACTTTTTTGTTCATCAATCAAAACTTTAATACGGGATCAATGCAAATATTTTACCGTTATTAGTCGGGAATCAAGGTGTTGTGATATTTAAAAAACCGGTTCCTTTTTGAGGAGCAATATTATTCTGCCAATCATGTAATTCAAAATACTTTTGATGAATAGTTCCCTCAAAATAATTACCGTTAAGCCTCAATCTTTTTATATGAGTTAAATCCGGAACAGTTCCAGTAAAAACATTATTACTGATATCTAATTCCGTAAGTTTTTCATAAAAATCCGCGTCCTTAGGCAATTCGCCGGTAAATTGGTTATTATCCAATTTTAGTGTTATAAAATTCTTGTTATTGGATATCTTATCAAAAATATTTCCTTCAAACTTATTATTGGATAATGCCAGTACAGTAATATTAGTTTTATTACGGAAGGCTTCCGGCAACTCTCCGGTAAAATCGTTATGTCCAAGCCAGATAACATTCAATGAATCAAGGCTCCCTAACTCTTCCGGTATTTCCCCGCCCAACATATTTTCCCACACCGAGAAATATTTTAACTTTTTTAATTTGGATATTTCCGAACTAATCTGCCCTGTTAATTGATTCTTAGCCAGAACTAATTCTTCGAGATTTACAAGATCGTAAATTTTATCAGGTATTTCTCCGGTAAAATTATTGTCATGCAGGTTGAGCAGTTTCAATTTTGTGAGATTAAAAATATTTTCTGGAATTTCTCCGCTGAAAATATTCACCGATAAATTAAGATATTCTAATTCAGAAGATTTGGAAAATTTATTGGAGAGATCCCCGCTAAACAAATTTTTTGATAAATTCAATCGTTTTAAAGGCGCCCATATTCCCGGAATTTCACCTGTAAACCTGTTATTGTTTAAATAAAGTTCTTCCATATGAAATATTCCTATTTCCCCGATTATGCCTCCGCTAAATTCATTATTAGCCAGATTCAATATCTTTAACTGAAGGTTATACATTGACACCGGCAACTCTCCGGTAAATTTATTATTTCCAAGATAAAGCTTCCTTAGATTGTGTAAATTGCCTATATTTTCAGGGATACCACCTTCCAATTTATTACGCATTAAAGATAGTTCTTCAATAGAAGTGAGGTTGCATATAATTTCGGGAATTTCACCTGTAAAATTATTTGTCGACAGATATAAATATTTAATATTCTCCAGTTTACCAATTTCTTCCGGAACTTCTCCTGAAAATTTATTCATACTAAAATTTACACTCTCCAGATTTTTAAGGTTGCCAATACCATCTATTGTTCCAGTAAAATCGTTATTGTAAAGATTGAGAACCTTTAAATTTTCCAAACCCCATAAAGATTCAGGCAATTCTCCGCTTAATTTATTATTTCCTAGATACAAGTGTGTAAGTGATTTTAATTTCCCGATACCTTCAGGGATCGTTCCCGTAATACCATTACCCTCGAAAGATAATTCCTCCAATTTTTCCAATTCACATATACTTTCAGGAATTTCACCGGACAAATCATTGCCGGTAATATATAAGTACCTTAACCATTTTAGTTTTCCTATTTCTTCAGGTAATGAACCTGTAAAATTATTCATACTAAAATTTACATACATAAGATTCTTTAAATTTTTCATTCCATCCAATGTACCTGAGAAGGAATTATTCTTTAAATAAAAACTATACAGTGATTCCATGGTCCATAAAGATTCCGGGATAGGACCTTCAAAATTGTTGTCGCAGATAAGCAAAGTATGCAGATGTTTAAAGTCTCCGATATTTTTCGGCAATTCTCCGCTCAGATTATTGGTATTCAGATTCAGATAAGCAATTTTATTTTGACCGATTTTATCCGGGAATTGTCCCGAGAAATTATTATTTTCCAAGTCCGCATACTCCAAATTAAGATTAGCGAGAGGTACGGATAAGGTTCCTAAGAAATTATTATTCTGTAAATTCAACTTTTTAAGTACGGTTAATTTGACGAAACTTTCCGGCAGTTGACCGCTTAAGTTATTATTCGATAGATCGATCTCGATTAAATTACTCAGATTGCCTATATTAACAGGCAATGAACCGGACAAATTATTATTAGCCATTTTCAGATAAAGCAAATGACTCATATTGGATATCGATGACGGTAGATTTCCTGAAAAATCATTATTGTCTGCGAATAGCCACTGCAATTCAGTTAAATTACCAATATTCTCAGGAAGAGGTCCGCTGAATTGATTATTATCCAACTGTAATCGTTCCAATAAGGTTAATCGCGTTATTTGTGACGGGAGTTCCCCGTAAAAGTCATTATTCGATAAATTCAGAACAGTGAGTTTTGTCAAATCTCCTATGCTCGCGGGAATTTCCGAAGTAAAGTTATTATTAGGAATATCTAGTTTTTCCAGTTTCTTCAGGCTACCGATATTTTTAGGTAGGCTACCTGATACTTTTGTATTCTGAATGGTAATCTGCCGCAGATTTTTACAGTTTAGAATTTCTTCCGGTATTGTTCCCCGTGTATCACCTGTAATGTAAAGTATTTCAAGATCCTTAAGGTTTTTTATTTTATCCGAGATAAAAAATTTAGTACGGAATAACCGAAGGTCTTTTAATTTTTTCATTTCATATACTGCATCGAAATTTACAGTACAATTACTTAGATATAATTTTTCAAGATTTTTAAATTTGTCTACATCTAGTTTAGGAATATTCGATCCGGCCATAATGATTCCGGTGAGACCTTTTATTTCAGAGATTTTATTTAATTCTTCACTGGTGATGTCTCCGTTAATTCCAATTTTCAGATTATCGAAATTAATACCTGTCAGATATTGGAAATCTCCCTTCGAATATTCGTAATTATTGATTTCTATTTTTTTTACATTACTCAATATCTGGTAACTGTTTTTATTTATTTTAAAATGCCCAAAATAAATTTTATCCAATTTATCCAGGTTTAGAACTTCGGACGACAAAGTCCCGTCCATTTTCAGTGGAAAACTTAATTCGATTATATTAAAATCTTTATCGATCAAACACCCACACATCATTGCTTTATGCACTATAGTCGTATCGGTTCGATCAGGAACCAAATATTTTTTCTGTTTTTTCCCGTATTCTTTAATATCATCTTCCGACATGTTCCATTTCCTGATCTCTAAATTGTTCGCTACGAATATGTATCTCTTCCATCCTTCCCCGTAGGCCTCGGTAAAGATTTTATCAAGAATTTCTTCGGTTTGCTGTCGTTTGATTTCCGTTTTATTCCCAGATTCTCCCGAGCGCCCTGCCGTCAGTAAAATCACCGATAATACCAACAATAATAATATACATTTTTTCATAGGGTATTTATTTAATGAAATTTTCGATACTATCGAGTTCTTCCGGATAAGACTCCACGAAATTGTTACCGTATATATCCAGGAATTTTAAACTATCCAAATATCCCGGCACTGCACCTGAAAAGTGATTACCCGATAAATTTAATTTTCTCAGAGATTCCGAAAAATATAGAAACCCAAGAATTTCCCCGGAGAAATTGTTATTACTTATATCAATTTCAGTGATAACATTCCGGGTTTCTTTTTTTCTGCTCAGATCATATTCCGTTTCAAATTTATATTCATATCCATCCTCCTTAACATATAGACCCCGGTCCGGCATTTTATCGAATATGGTACCGGTGAAGTTATTATTCGACAAATTCAATTTTTTAAGACTGTATAAATACCTGAAAGTTTCAGGTATTGCTCCTGACAGGTAATTATTTGAGATATCCAAATGCTGAAGCCAATTAAAATTACCTATTTCCGTAGGAATCCTACCAGAGAGATTATTATCGGATAAAAGCAAATAGCAGAGGTTGGTTTGACAGATCGACTCTGGAATGGAACCGCTGAAATTATTTTTACTGAGATTCAACCGCACTAATTTTTTAAGGTTCCCTATATCCTGCGGCAGTTCTCTTGATAAATTATTATTCTCAATATCCAGATTCATAAGTCGTTCTAACTTTACTATTTCATCCGGAATATTTCCTGATAACTTATTATTTTTCAGATCAAGATTATTCAGTTTTTTTAACTTACCTATACTACTCGGAATTCCTCCTTTTAGACTATTATCCGACAAACGGAGATATTTTAAATTTTCCATTTCCCCAATATTCTTAGGTAAAGTACCTCTTAAAAATGAATCAGCTATAATTATAATTGCTAAAGAAGTACATTTTGAAATTTCTTCCGGTAAATAATTGGTTTCACATTTATAAATATTTAATTCTTGTAGATTTTTCAGATTCCCTATTCCAGACGAAAATGTAAACTTTATATTATATCCTTCTAATTTTTCCAGATTTTTTAGCTGCCATATATTATCCACAAATTTCTCCGAAACATTTACATTTATTAAACTAAAATTCTTCAGTTTTTTTAATCTATCGATCCGCACCTTATCCGGATCATAAAATTTATAATCTACTAATTTTAAAGATTTTAAATGTTTTAATGATGCTAAGTTGAGAACATTTACATCTTCTTCATAATTTCTTAACTCTAAATTTATAAGGCCTTTTAATTTATTGATTTCCGGAGAAATTTTAATTAATGTAAGTTCTCTTGGAAATTTAAAACTGGTAACTTCGAATTTATCAGTGATAATACAGTCTTTCAATGCATAAAATAAAACAGAAGAATCATTTAAATCTCTTATTGTTAGATATTTATTCTTATTTTTTATTTTTTTAACAGTTTTATTTTTCCTGTCATATTCCATATAAAGCAAACCATCAGGTCCATAAGGAAGATACATTAAAGAAACACTTAATTTCTCTCTCCAGTTTTCACCGTACGCATCAGTATAAATCTTTGTAAGAATAGCTTCGGTTTTTTGTTTTTTTACGCTCGTCATATTTACCGGACTTCCCCGGCATCCGGGAACATCCGCACACAAATAATATGATCATAAAACCAATTATAAACTTGCAATTATTCATCTTTTTCACTTTATATTTATCACTAACATATGATTTTTTAACCAAATCATCAATAAAACCAATCTTTTTTTAATATAAAAAACGATATATTTGTTACTTTATATCTCATAATACCTTTTTTATTATCTTTGTATAATTTACTTTAAAATTTATGTTGATAAAATGTTTCGGAAGTGCGATCGACGGAATCGAAGCGGTAACGATAACTGTCGAAGTCTCTGTCTCACCGGGAGTAGAACACCATATTGTAGGACTGCCGGATAATGCCGTAAGAGAGAGCTTATTTCGGATAACTTCCGCTTTCGAACATAATGGATTCAAAAAACCCGGGAAACGTGTTATAGTAAATCTCTCCCCTGCCGACATGCGAAAGGAAGGGACTGCCTATGATCTACCGATAGCCATAGGCATTTTAACAGCGTCGGAACAAATACCATGTGAGAATCTTACAGATTATTTGATTATGGGAGAATTGTCGCTCGACGGCAAGATACTGCCTATCAAAGGTGCTTTACCCATAGCCATAAAAGCCCGGGAAGAAAAATTCAAAGGCATTATCCTTCCGAGAGCCAATGCGGCGGAGGCCGCCGTAGTTAACGATCTTGAAGTATACGTAGTAGAGTCTATAAGAGAAGTAACGGATCTCTTAACAGGAAGCAGAATCATAGAACCTCTCAAGTTCGATCATAAACAAATATTTTTTTCAAAACTAAATAATTTCGATCTGGATTTTTCCGACGTTAAGGGTCAGGAACATGTAAAACGTGCATTGGAAATCGCGGCTGCAGGCGGACATAATGTACTTATGATAGGAGCGCCGGGTTCAGGAAAAACAATGCTCGCTAAACGTATGCTGACTGTAATGCCTCCATTAACCCTTAACGAAGCACTGGAGACTACAAAAATACACTCGGTAGCAGGAAAAACCGGAACGGAAACCGGATTGATGCCCAGCAGGCCCTTCCGATCCCCTCATCATATTGCTTCACCTGTATCGATAGTCGGAGGCGGGGGCAACCCTCAACCCGGTGAAATTTCACTGGCGCATAACGGAATTCTTTTCCTGGATGAATTACCGGAATTTCCGAGAAATGTTCTGGAAGTTCTCAGACAGCCTCTCGAAGATAAGAATATCACTATATCCAGAGCCAGATATACTATAAGATATCCGTCTAATTTTATGCTTATCGCATCGATGAATCCCTGCCCCTGCGGATATTTCAATCATCCGTCCAAAGACTGTGTCTGCACACAGGGTGCGGTAGCCCGATATTTAAATAAAATTTCAGGGCCTTTAATGGACAGGATCGATATGCACATAGAGGTTACTCCCGTAAACATAAACGACCTTTCTGAAAAACGAACCGGAGAAAAAAGTTCCGCCATCCGGGAAAAAGTCATTAAAGCAAGAGAGATTCAATCAGCCCGTTTCAAAAATGAAAACATTCATACTAATTCCATGATGTCCTCACGACATCTTGACTCTTATTGCAAATTGGATCAGGAGAGCATTCAAATACTCAAGCTTGCAATGGAGAAACTCAACCTGTCTGCACGGGCATATGACCGCATACTTAAACTCTCGAGGACCATAGCGGATCTCGACGGAGAAACCAATATATTAAAACAACATCTTGCCGAGGCAATAAATTACAGGAGCCTGGACAGGGATACCTGGGGAATCAGAAGATAAAATGCTATACCCTAACGACATATACGATAAATTCAGCAAAATTCCTTTTCTTAAATTGCTGCCTCCGCTTATTCTCGGAGTTATTGTCGCAGATTCGGTAAATTTTAACGTCCTTACACTACTCGCGGTCTATGCTTTATTTCTCGTAGGGTTCATAATTTTCAGACGGGAAACCCCTCACAGAATTTTCAGTTTCCTGCTGATATTTTTTATAGGAATGACTTCGGTTAAAGTTCTTGCTCCCGAAGAGGATATTCCACAAAACGTAAGGATAATTGCCGAATGTAAAATTACCGACAATCTTGTAAATAAAGGGAAGTGGCAGAATACTACGGCAAAGGTAGAGGCATACCGACTTGCCAGCCTCTACGACACTGTCTGGCAAAAAAGTAATGAATATATTATCCTTTATATCGATTCGACTTACAAAGTGTCCATAGGAGACAATATTACCTGTTATCTATACGTAAATCCTCTCGACACCGTAGGCGGTCAAAGTGGCTACGCACGGACCATGCGCAGCCGCGGATATCTCGGAAGGGCATACGTATCTGCCGGAAATATCTTATATAAAACCAAATATGCGCCGGAAACATTCTGGCAGGAAATAATTTTTGCCTCGAAACGTGTGCAAAGAGTTTTAAACCGCAGAATAATAGAAAACAAAGAGGAGGCTCGTGATTCGGGAGTGGCAATGGCCCTTCTCACTGGAGATAAACAATTGCTGGACAGCAATATCCGGGAAGCATATTCTAAGGCTGGGTTTTCCCATGTTCTGGCCATTTCCGGACTGCATCTTGGAATAATATTCCTGTTCCTGAATTTCTTCCTGTCTCCGCTGTTATTTGTCCGAAAAGGAAAAATCATCCGTACGATAATGATAATCATAATATTGTGGACCTATTGCTTTATTACAGGATTATCGGCATCGGTCATGAGGTCGGCATTCATGCTGTCCCTTATGCAGATATCCTTCCTTACCACACGAAACTATAATTCCTATAACGCTTTATTCTCGTCAGCATTCGTGCTTATCCTGGTTAATCCGTATTTTATTTACGACATGAGTTTCCAGATGTCGTATCTGGCAATCCTTACAATATTATTTTTCTTCCCGAGATTAAAGAGATGGTCGCGGGCAGACAAGGTTGAATACTGGCTTTTAAACAGATCTAAAGGGGAGCAGGGATTTAAAAAGTTTATTTTTTTAGGCGCCCGGCGAGGATTCCAGTTCGTTACCGGTGCAATATTAGTCGGAATTTCCGCGCAAATAGGAGTAACACCTATCACCGGATATTTTTTCGGAATATTTCCACTACTTAACATATTCATAAATCCCATAATAATGGTTTTGATGATGCAGATAATGTTTATGGGTTTCATATACCTTACCATCTTCGATACTCCGGCAGGCACACTCGTGGGCGAGATATTCAGCACCCTCATTTCCGCACTTAACAATGTCGTGGAATGGACATCCAGTTTCAGGGTCGCTTCCATAGAATACGGGAACCTTTCCCTGATCGGACTATATATCTCATACGCTGTTATAATATTGATAATGATTATTATCAAGTGGTTTGAATACCGGAAAATCAGGCTTGCACATGTTTGACCCAAAAGAATTGGAGATTCTGGAAACGGATGAAGCAAGGCTCTTGCTCGAGAAACATATCGAAGATAATCCCAACGAATTATCCATTACCTTAAAATGCGAAAGGAATTTAGCATTGGCAGTATGCAGGCAAATAAAGTATCTTCAGAAATGCAGGGTTAAGATTCCTGAATACTTTAATGCCCGTTGCATTATTCCGCCTATTTCTTTCGAGCAGGCCAGCAGCGGTATCACTGCTTTATCAAAGGAATATTCCGGAAAATTATGTATCGATCTTACTTGCGGGCTCGGAGTCGACAGTTATTTTTTTTCAAAGAAATTCGGACAGGTAATCAGTATTGAAAAAAATAAGGTTTTGTCCGAGATAGCGAAACTTAATTTCAAATCTCTGGGTGCAGAAAATATCACTGTTATAAATAAATGCGCTGAAGATTTTATAACCGATTACACAGGTCCCAAGGCCGACGTATTATATATAGATCCTGCCAGAAGAGACGATAAAGGCGGAAAAAAATTCCTGCTCGAAGATTGTTCCCCCGATATTCAGGGAATCATCGAGCAATGTTTAAAAATATCCGAAAGAACCGTCATAAAACTCTCCCCTCTGTTCGACATCAAAGAAATTACGGAAAAGTTTTCAACATGCCTCGATAAAATCGATATTATATCCGTTAGAGACGAATGCAAAGAAGTGATCGCAGAATGCTCGTCTACAAATCATAAACCGGTAACTATTACCGTAAATGCAGTCGGTGGGAAAAAATACGATTTCAGTATAGAAGACAGCGGAGTCCGAGATGAGAAAATTTCAGATATTGAAAGTTATAATTATCTTCTAGTACCTGATGTATGCTTCTATAAAGGGAGGCTTACGGTGGCTTACTTTAAAAAATATTTGAGCGACACGGATATATCTACTCCTTCATCGACAGGATTTTCTTTCTCAAAGTCTGTTCCGTATGATTTTTGCGGTAAGGCTTATAAAATTACTGAATTAACTGAATATAATCCTAAAAAAGTCAGGAACTTATTAAAAGGAAAAGGCATAAAAAATCTAACGATCCTGAAAAAAGATTTTCAATTCCCGCTATATGAAATAACAAAGGCCCTCAAAATAGGAACGGGAGGAAATAACTTTGCCGCCGTTACAACGGTAAATGGGAAAAAATACTTCATGCTTTTAGGGAATAAAGAGTTATTTTTGTAAACAACGCACGATTGCATAATGGGAAGATTTATACGACGCACCAAAATATTTATAAAAAAATCCATAAAATTCATTACTGAGGACATATGGAGAAAGGGAGAGGAAGAATACAGTTCCAAGGCCCTGCGTTTTACTATCCGGCAGCTTAAAATTTTCCTGTTTACAGCAAAAAGTTACGGAAAGGATCAGTTAATAATCCGTTCCGCTGCACTTACATTCTATACGATGATGGCGCTCGTTCCATTTGCTGCGATCATTTTTGGAATTGCAAAAGGATTTATGTTCGAGAACAGCATAAGCGCTTATCTCTATGCTAAGTTCCCTAATTACACCGGACTGGTAACACAGGTGATAGAATTTGCCAACGCATTGCTTGAGAGGACAAAAGGCGGAATAATTGCGATTATCGGGGTATTGGTCCTTATGTGGGCGGTAATTAAAGTATTCATAAATATAGAAAGTTCGTTCAACCATATATGGGAAATAAGAAAATCACGTAGTTTCACGCGTAAACTCAGCGATTATCTTTCGGTATTGCTGGTAGCTCCGATTTTCTGGTTCGTAACCAACAATGCCTCGAACGTTATAGGAACTTCAATAGACAATGCAGTAGCAGGAACATTCTTTGCTCCGGTAGTAAATTTCCTCGGTTACCTCCTGCCATTTGTGATAATATCGATAATGCTGACAGTGGTTTACTACGTAATGCCTAACACCAAAGTTAAATTCCGGGCAGCGTTGAGCGCGGCAATTATTGCCGGTGTAGCTCTCTATCTTTTTCAAACCGGTTATTTTTATTCACAGACCCGTATATCTAATTACAATGCCATTTACGGTAGTTTTGCGGCATTGCCGTTATTTCTGATCTGGTTACATATAAGCTGGCAGATAATTATGTTCGGGGCGGAGTTATCCTTCGGATATCAGAATATAGAGAAGTATGAATTCGAACGCGAAACATATAAAATAAGTTTCGACTACAGACGGAAAATAATGCTTGTCGTCATGCACCGTATAGCGTCGAATTTTCAAAAAGGAAAGAAACCCATGGATGACGACCAGATAGCAAGAGCAGTGAATTTACCTGTAAGAATCGTACGTGACGTTCTTTATGATCTCGAGCAGGCGAACCTTATTGTTTCCCTCGACGACGATTCCCAGAAAAGCGCCGTGTATCTTCCGATGCGCGACATAAGCAATATGAGAATTTACGATATTATTAAAGCCGTAGAGACATCAGGTGTACAGAATTTCAATATCAAACAATATGAAGACCTGAAATCCGTGAACACTATTGTTTCCGAACTCGACAACATGATTGCCCATTCGGATAAAAACATACTCCTAATGGATATTCCGGACTGATATGAAAAAAATCGTAGTATTAGGAAGCGGAAACGTAGCAGGGCATCTTTGCAAATGGATCATCTCTTCCGGCAACTTACTTTGCGGGATTTATTCCCGTAACAAGATAAAAGGTAAAAGCATTGCCGATAAAAATAATATCGAATATTATTGTAGTATAGATGAAATACCTAAAGCGGATATTTATATAATTTCCGTTTCAGATAATGCTATAAAAGAAATTTCGGAAAAAATAATCGCTAAAGATTCTATCGTCGTACATACATCCGGCGGTTGCGGAATAAACGAGTTATCGCCAGCAATAGAAAACCGCGGTGTAATCTATCCGTTACAAACCTTTACTTCTGGCAGAGAACTGGATTACAACCGTATACCGTTATTTATTGAAGCGAGCAATCAGGATTCGTATAATTCGGTTAAAGTACTCGCCTCGGATATGTCGAACCAGGTATTCGATTCGGATTCCGAAAAAAAACGAAAACTCCACATTTCAGCCGTATTCGCATGCAACTTTGTAAACCACTTATATTCTATAGGCAGCAGTATTATCAAAGAAATGGACATTCCTCCGCAAATAATCGCACCCCTCGTAGAAGAGACGGTAAATAAAATGGTGGCCGCTGACAATCCTTTCATGACCCAGACAGGCCCGGCGGTAAGGGAGGATTACAATACCATTGAGAAACACCTCGAGGCACTTGCGGATACAGATTATCCTCGTAAAATATATGAGTTATTAACCGACAGTATCATTAATTATAAACTGAATGGGAAACTTTAAAGAAGATATAACAAGGATCAAAGCCTTTGTTTTCGATATGGACGGTGTATTCACAGATGGAAAAATCACACTGATGCCTGACAATCAGTTTTTGCGTACTTATCACGCCAAGGATGGATTTGCGACGAAGTATCTGATCTCCAAAGGCTACTACGTAGCCATAATATCGGGCGGACAGGGAGATACGCTAATGAACCGGTTCAAAAATCTGGGAGTCGAAGACATCTTCATAAATTGCTTTGAGAAACTTAAGAACCTCAAATCCTTCATGGAAAAATACGACCTCGAACCTGATGAAGTTCTTTATATGGGTGACGATATCCCGGATATCGAACCGATGAAATACGTCGGGATTTCAGTATGTCCTGCGGACGCGGCACACGAAGTAAGAAGTGTCAGTCGATATGTTTCCGGATATAAAGGCGGCGAAGGTTGCGTAAGGGATATTATCGAGCAGGTTCTCAGATCCCAGAACAACTGGGCGAAAGAATTCGACGGGACATTCATTACTTCCGCTTAAGATTTGATATTTTAATAAATAAAAAGACCTTCTTCCGGAGGTCTTTTTATTTATTTATCTAAAGTCGAACCATAAATTCATCTGGATCCCTTCATCCCCGAGTTTTATACGTATGTTCCCCGGCTGACTTTGAGGACCATGTTGAGACACCGGCTTGAAACAGCGTATAGCAGGAATATCGTAAAGGAATGTTATATCTCCCGGAGGGAACGTAGGATTTGCTTTTGCAGCTTTATTATCCGTAGGTTCTTCAGGAGTGTACACCCTGAAGAATACTCCGTCGCTTTCACTGTATACTGTAAACGGTGACTCGGTAGTCTGAAGTGTTCCCCAATAGAAGTTGCCATGATATCCTTTAAATTCAGGATACACAAGCGATTCGTAGGCAGCACCGGTAAGGGTGTTGTTATATTCTTTTTCCCAAACTCCGTAATTAGTTCCTTTTATGCGATTTTTCCACACCCTGTAAGGACCGCGTCCGAACCATTCCATTCCTTCAACTTTTTCTTCAGGATATGAGAAAGTAAGACCGAAATTGATAATATTTTCTTCCGTAACCGCATCATCGAATCCTTGTCCGCCATTGGCTTTATTAAGCATAACCGAACGCATACTCATCAATCCGGACGGAGTCATCTTCCACTGGATAGAATCGATAGCTCCCTGGTAATAAACAGTGAATACTGCATCATCACCGTCCGTGTATGCCAACGTTTTCTGTAACCGTGTATTCATTCCTACCGGTATAGGACCGTTATTGAATGATATTTCACCGTTACTATTACTAACTCCTTTCAATAATCCGTCTTCCTTACTGAAAGTAACGTTCACGCCATTTGCAGATAAAGTAATATTATTACCTGATTCTACGACCTGAGCTTTACCTTCCTGCTTAACAGATGCGATATGTTTTTCGGTATATTCATCAGCATAGTGAATAGGCCATGTCCAGGTACAAATTTCCTCCCCGTGTTTATCCCATGCTTTTACTTCCAGAATATCTCCGTCGAAGAAATTAGAAGGAACCTGCATTTTAGCCGTTCCTATTTCTCTTGGATCAATAGAAGGAAGTTTTACTTCACCTGTAGAAATAACCCGGGACTGACCACCGCTTATAGGCGAAGGAGCAGTAATAACCCTGTATTCCATACGGCATTCATCGAGATTCGTATAAAGGTATGTATTTTTAACCAGGAATTTTCCGTCGAAAGAAGGGGTTATAAACAGTTGCTCGAACTGTATCGGAGCCCACACTTCCCTTACGGTATAGTAGCTTCCTTCTTTTTCCCTGTAAGGGCCGAGAATTCCGTCGGCACCGTTCGAGCCGTCAGAATCGAGAATACCGTTTTTGTCGCTGCGCCTAACCGCATTATCGGAGAAGTCCCACATGAAACATCCAACAAACAATGGATGAGCGGTGTATTTGTTCCAGAAATCTTCCAGTCCGGCACCGTGTCCCTGATCGTAAGTTCCGTGCATAAATTCCGTAGGCATAAATAGTTTATATCCGTTGGTAAATCTCGCCACCCCTGTCTGATATGCAGGATAATGGTGTGTATCCAGATCGTTCCAGTCAGCCCATGGATGTATCACATGGCGCTTCTGAGGATCGAGCTCCGCGAACATTCCGTCGAGTTCCCTGTTCCATCCACCCTCATTACCGTCACTCCAGATAACTATGGAAGGATGATTCACGTCCCTTGCAATAAATTCTTTTATGAGTTTGGAGCCTACTTCCGTATCGTAAGAGTTCTGCCATCCTGCAAGTTCATTAACCACGAATATACCGAGCGAGTCACAAACATCGAGGAAGTGCTTATCCGGCGCATAATGGAATCTTACCGCGTTCATGTTCATCTCTTTGATGAGTTTACCGTCCATAAGGCTAATCTCGGCATTGGTCGTCCGTCCTCCGTCCGGATGAAAAGAATGGCGATTTATACCTTTCATAACGATCTTCTTTCCATTTACATAAACACCGTCGCGGGGTTTGAAATCAATTGTACGGAATCCGATTCTCTGACTGTAAGTATGTACAGTATTGCCTTTGGAATCTTTAAGATTTAGGGTCAGAGTATAGAGGTTCGGATTTTCAACGTCCCATGTCTTCACTCCATCCCATTTAATATTGATAATATGTTTGTTTCCTTTGTTAGCCAATGAAACTGTACGGTTGTCAAAAGAAGAATTATCCGATTTATTTACAGGATTTATCGATGCTTCGACAGTATAACCGGCTTTTAAATTAGTAGTATAAATTTCTGCATAAAGACTTCCGTCAGAAGCGGCATCCACAGCAATCCTTTCGATATTGACGGCAGGTTTAGCCTCCAGATACACAGGACGGTATATACCACCGAATATCCACCAATCGGCCTTCCTCTCCGCCGCATTTACAAGCCTGTTGGAAGACTCTTTGCTAACATTAACTTCGATAAAGTTATCCTGTCCGTATTTAACCTTATCCGAGATATCGTATGAGAACTGATTAAATCCGCCCTGATGAATAGGACCTGCTGATTTGCCATTGATCTTTACCTCCGTGTCGGTCATTACGCCTTCGAAAACTATCTTGACCTGCCTTCCCTTCCATTCGGAAGGAACCGTGAACGTATGGCGATAAAATCCCTTTTCCATAGGAGGATTTTTGATACTTTTATCCGTATACCATCTACCATAAGAATATGCTCCGAACCCTTCAAGCTCCCATTGAGACGGAACCTGTATCGTGGTCCATACATTGCTGTTCATACCCTCGGTACAGAAAAATTCCCATGTCCTGGTATCGCCCAGTCCTTTACCGGTAATATAAAGCTGTTCGGTCTGTTGCGCTGATATAGCAAAGGGCAGAACAAGCATTAATAATAATGTAAGTTTTTTCATTTATAAAATTAGTTTAAGTTCGTCAATACAAATATAACGAGATATATCATATTTTTTGCCTGCCAAGAAACTTATAATCCGGTTTTAAGAACATTAAATAACAAAGCACCCTTCCGGGTGCCTTTTTTAATATCTTAATAAATTATCTGACATTTAAAGTAATTAATTCGAGAACCAGCGTGCATCTCCGACATTCATTTTAGACAGTTGTTGTCCTTCGTACATAATTTCATCGCTGAGAGTATAATTTCCGCTTGACATATTCGGAAATATCTGTTCTGAGGAATATTCTGATAAATTTGTTACTCCTCCCCTGTTGTTATCTGTCAGAGTATAGCCAGAGCCATTATATTGATCCGAGGCCTTAAAATTGTTTTCTCTGGTGCTCGGAGTCACTACAAACGGACGGAAGTAGTCCGGATCTGCATCCCCGGGCAGTTTCGCAAAAATACAATTTGTAATACTAAAAGATGGAAAATCAAAACGGAACAGAATTTCCGGCACACGGTCCAAACCGATAAACGTACAGTTATGCACATCTGTCTGGATACTTGGACCTCCGGAAGCATTAGCGCCCCTTACAAAAGCCATCGGCATATTTACAAACGTACAATTTTTAGTACTCAAAGCAAATTCTCCGGTAGAAGGAGTGTAATGGACAATTGCATGACCATTATTTTCAGGAGACGCTTCGGTCCATATCATTGTGGTATTTTCAACAATTAAATTTTTGGGATAAGCAGCAGAACCTGCAACTCCTTTGGGGAAGTCCGTAAATTTACAATTGTCAAACATTACCATATTTACGTCAGCGCTTTCAAATGACATTGCATAGTCTCCGGTAGAAGTAGTAAAATCAATATATTCAAACTTAATCGATTCTACACTTGAAGTCGGTGTGATCGGAGCATTAAGATTGAGTGAGGCTCTTTCTCCATTTTCTGTGGACACAGTTATATTTTTAGCCAAAATTTTTACCGCAACACTTTCATTTTCAGCTACGAAGTTTTTATTATATCCTGAAGCCAGGGTAATAGTTATCGGATTTACACGTTCAACTGAGAAGTATGCGAGAATCTCCCCTAATGTCATTACTTCGTCGGCCGCAACAAATATATCGTCCTGTGTAAGATCCAATCCCTGTTGAGGTTCTTCCTGGGTATTAAACTCTATTGAATTGAAAGTAATTTCTTCCTCGCCATCCAGACCGTAGATTGTAGCTGTATATGCAGTAAGATATTCCAGTCCATTTTCAATAGTCACATTACCCTGATTAATATTTTCAGTGGTTAGCTCCAAGTTTAAAACAACCTCGGAACCTTCATTTACCGGAAATTCAAAAATATTAATATGAGTCAACACATATTCCTCATAGGTATTCTGAAAATAAAGAGTAACAGAATTTCCATCGACATCGTAATTCGGATTCAGAATATCAGGAATAATTCTGTCTTCAGTGGCAGCCTCGACGGTTTTAGACCATTCGGTAGCACTCTCGTCCTCGAAAACTGCCTGTACACGTGCAAAATAAGTAGTACCATACTTCAGGTTATCTACTAAAATAGTGTTCTCCGCAATCTGGTGTTCTTTCGAATCTTCATCATCGATAAATTCTTCATCCGTGCTAATCTGGAATATATACGATACAGCTTCTTCGATCACACTCCATTCATAACTGATTGTATTTTTAGAAACTACGGGAACATTTGTAAATTCAACTTGTTGATCCGGATCGATAATTCTTTCCTCGGTAGTTGCTTCCACCGTTTCCGACCATTCAGTTATTTTATCTTCCGTAAGTTTAGCATAAACCCGTGCGTAATAGGTTGTGCTGTATTCAAGATCTTCAATTAAAATATAATTCTGTTCAATATCAGCATATGTTTCAGTATTTCCCAGATCAAAATCTTCATCAGTACTTATTTGTAATACATAAGATAAAGCATCATCCTCTAAATCAGTCCAATAATATTTTATAGTATTTCCGTCTACCTCTGGATCCGTAGTGAATTCAACATATAAATCTTCATCGATTATGACTTCATCTGTGGTAGCAGCCGTTGCATTGGCCCACTCGGTCCAAACATTATTTCTGAGATTCGCACGTACCCTACCGTAATAAGTAGTGTTATATTCCAGATTAGGAATTGTTAGGTTGTTTTCCGTAGCAGTATAAGATGCAACGGATTCAGCGAATTTTTCATTAGTCGATAACTGGAAAGTATAATTCACCGCCTCAGGAATATCAGTCCATTCGTAACTGATCGAGTTTCCCGACACTACTGGTGGGGAAGTAATTTTAATTTCAGGAATTACAGTAGGTACATCATCGTCGTCATCGTCACTACACGATGCAAAAACGAAAACACCCATAAAAAGAATCCAAAGAATTCTGAACAAGTTTAGATTTTTCATAGCTCTGTTAGTTAAAAAGTTTAATAATTAATTAAAAAACATTGTCGGCAATTACAAGTCTTAGATGCAATTTAGCAAATTTATATCATTTCATCCAAAATAGGGTTCAATTTATTCTATATAAAATTATTAATTTTAAAATATTGGATTATTTTATTATCGATTTAATAATTAGACAATAAAATTAAATAAAAAAAAATCTTAAAATAAAATTATAAACACAAATTAAGCACCTTTTAGGGTGCTTAACCAAGAACTTTTTTATGAATTAGCTATGTGGGATTTAGTGATTCGTTCTGGGACAACGGAAATCACCTGCGCCCTTTCTTAATTTGTTAATTTACAAAATATCCAGCGATAGCTACTTCGTTAATATTACTAATAATCAGCTTCCGCTACTCCGGCAGGGAACCATCTCTTATCACCGATACCCATTCTGGATAATTGTTGGCCGTCATAAATGATATCGTCGCTGATAGTATAATTGCCGTTTAAAATTCCGGGCATAATTACATCTCCGCTTTCCGGGAGCTGTTTAGTATTATCCCGCGCTGCATTTCCGAAATGATAATTCGAAGCCTTAAACATATCCCCGGATGCAAAGTTATTGGTTCCTCCGTCAGGCCATACTGTAAAATATCTCATATCATAAGGATTATTCTCGTATCCCGGTAATTTTACTATAATATTATTATGGAATGTGGATGCACGCTTACGGTAACGGAACCACTGTTTAGGGACTCTATCCAGACCAACAAAAGTACAATTGGCTATATCGAGAGTATAATAAGATCCATTTGAAGAATCACCTCCCTGAAGGAAGGATACTGGCATATTTACCAAAGTGCAATTCGTTACTTTTATAGAAAAATCATAATCCGCATTAGTTGTATTTGAGTTGCGGAATAGAGCATATCCGGCATTATTAGGAGATGAAGCATTGGTCCAAATCAATAAAGAATTTTTAAGAATTATTTCCGCAGGATAATTCCGCGCTCCGGTCACCAATCCGTTAGGGAAGTCTGTAAATTTACAATCATCTATTTCGAGTTTATTAACTCCTTCTTCAGAGAACTCGAATAAGAAATTTTTATCCGATGAAGTAAAATCAACTTTACTGAAAGTAATTGAATTTAATCCTGATTTAAGCGACATTACTGAATTAATATTTACAGATGCTCTGTTATCTTCATCCAGACTGGTAATATTTATGTTTGTACCGATTATATTTACCGGTTCGCTTAAATAAGTAACATTTTTACTATATCCTCGTGGCAGATAGAAAGTAATCGCTCCCATATCGGAAGTCATCAAATTCAATAATTCTCCGAGATACTGTTCTTCATCCACATAAAAATCCCTAAGATAAACGAAATCGGTTGTAAAATTCAATGAATTTATTAATATTTCCTCATCTTCATATACTCCGTAAAGAGCTACATTATATGAAAGTACCGGCACCAGATCTTCAATAGTAATGATTCCGGAAGAAATAATTTCCTCTGTTAACTCTATTGTTATATCAGGATTATCAATACTTCCTGAACTTTTTGCGATACGGATTTCGGTCATCTCGAATTCTTCGTCCTCTGTTAAATAAAGTTTTACAGAATTACCTTCCACCTCCATATTGTAAATAAGGTCTGGTTTTCTAACTTCAGTGGTATACGGTCCTGAATATGCCCATTGTGTAGGAAGTCCGTTTTCCAGCTCTGCACGTACACGTGCATAATAAGTAGTGTTATAATCCAATTCTCGATTAAACGGATATGCATTAGCAGTAGTAGAAGCAGAAATATAATCCCAGAAATCGGATGTCTCGCTTATCTGAATAGTATAGGTTTCCGCATCTTCTACAATTTCCCAAACATACCTGATGGTATTCTCTGCAACTACAACCTCTGTAAAATCAGTGGTTACACTCATGTCCAATTGTTCGGCCGGAGTAATAACAGGAGACGCCTCTGTCCATACGGTAATTTTTCCATTTTTAAGATTCCCCCTCACTCTTGTATAGTACTTAGATTCGTACCTTAAGTCTTCGATAAGAATCGAATTGTCTTCAACATAAAAGAGTTCGCTGATTTGAAAATCCTCATATCTGCTGATTTCAACAGTATAGGTACGGGCTCTCTCTCCAATAGCCACCCACTCATAAAAAATAGTGTTTTTATTTACCACCGGACTGGAGGAAGTAAATTCGATTATGTAGTCGTAATCAAATTTGGGACCATCGTCCATTTTGTCGTCGCTACACGAATTAAGGAGTAATACTCCCGCAAAAAGAGTAAGCCACAAAGGCTTAATTAAGTTAAAATTTTTCATAGCTATGTTAGTTAAAGTTTAATAAAACTCGATTTATATAAAGGCAATGTATATAAATCAAGTGCAATTTATAAATTTTAATTCAATAAAACCAAATAATTTAAAATTTGTACTATATGATTTAATAAGAAATAATAAGTCAAATACATAATGCTATTTTCGCAATTTTTCGTTTTCAAGTAAAAAAAACTTTGTTTTGTAAATATAATCAAAATTTGCGTATTTATAGATTCAAGCAAAAAAAAGCACCCAGTAGGGTGCTTTTAATTATAATAAGTTAAATATTAATTAGCTGGATTCACTCCCGCAGGGAACCATCTCGGGTCGCCTACTCCCCATGTCGACACTTGTTTTCCGTCAAAATAAAGATCCGGATTAATAGTGAAGTCGTTATTATTCTCATTTGGGAACAAATCTACACCTGTAAAATCAGCGACAGGAATTCCTGCTGCAGAAAATTTAAAGCTAGCTCCATCTTCCTGGTCAACAGTTCTGAAGCAATTCGTTACAGAATTAGGAACAGTAATAAATGGCCTTATTCCGTTTGCTTCCGTCCGGGATAATTTTGCAAAAATAAGATTTTTAAATTCTACAGTAGCAACACTTCCGCCCATAAAACGAATGAAGGTATCGTTAATTCTATCATTTCCTGCAAAAGTACAGTTCTTGACAACTGCGTTAAAATTCGATAAAGTAAGTCCTTCAGTACCTGTACGAAGCAATGGGAACAACCCGTAGGTAACATCAATAAAAGTAGAGTTCTGTACTGTTACTTTACCTACATCTCCTCCCGCGGAAAGCACTCTGTTAGCTGAAGGATCCCCACACGCGATAAGTCCGTCACAAGGGCGAACATCTACTGTAGTAGTATTCATAGCTGTTTGGAATATACAATTATCAATCAGAACTTCAGCTATATACGGTGAAGCATAGTTATTCAATCCGATAATACCGTTCGGAACATTGGTAATGGTACAGCCTACAATTTCAAAATTACTTATATTTACATTTCCAAGGTTGATAAACCTGCTAAAATTAGTTGGATTTCCTGTAAAGTCCACATCTTCAAATCTTAATTTTGCCATATTATCTGCAACACCAAGTTGGACATTCATATAAACAGAAGCTCTTTGAGTTTCATCAACCGATTTTATTGTAACATTAGATCCTTTAATACTTATTTCACTTCCTAAAGAAATATTCTGATTATATCCAGCAGGCAGATAAAGAGTTAACTCGTAACCATCAGGTATAATATTTAAAATTTCGCTCAAATACTGATCTTCAGGAACATAGAAATCTGTAACCCAACCGGTATCAAATCCGACATTATTAAAGAGATAATCCTCTTCTCCTTCAAAAACACCATATATATAAGCATCATAGGATGTAATAGGAGAAAGTCCTTCTTCAATTACCACGTATCCATTATTAATATCTTCCTCTGTAAGATCTATGTTTAATATTGGATTCGTGCTTCTCGATTTAGTGATAACAATATATGAAAGATCATATTCTGTATTAAAATAAACGATAGCTTCTATACCGTCTGCTTCCACTTTGGTAATTGCTTCCGGGCTCTCTTTTTCCGTAGTATACGGTCCCGAATAAGCCCATTGTGTAGGAAGTCCGTTTTCGAGGTTGGCTCTTACGCGAGCATAATAAGTAGTATTATAATCTAGCTCACGACTGAAGGTGTATGCATTTACAGTAACGGAAGCAGAGATATAATCCCAAAAATCTGAAGTTTCACTTACTTGTATGGTATAATCTTCCGCTTCTTCAATAGACTCCCACGCGTATCTTATGGTATTTTTAGAAACTGTGGCATCTGTAAACTCAGTAGTAATGAACTCGTCCACTGGCTCAACCGGAGTAGTTACCGGAATAGCCTGTGTCCATACTGTAATCTTACCATTCTTAAGATTTCCTCTTACACGAGTATAATAAGTAGATTCATATCTCAAATCATCTATCAGTATCGAATTTGTTTCCGGATAAAATACTTCGCTTACCTGAAAATCTTCATATCTACTGATTTCAACAGTATACGTACGCGCTCTTTCTCCTAAACTTTCCCATTCGTAAGAGATAGAGTTTTTCGAAACAACCGGTTCTCCCGTAAACTTTATTACATAATCGTAGTCGTAATCCTCGCTTTGCTCCATTTTGTCATCGCTACACGATGCCAAAATAAAAACTCCCAGCAGAACACCTAAAACGGTCTTTATATATTTAAAAATATTTGTATTCATAATTATAGTGATATTGAAATTGATTTAATTACAGGTATAACCCAAACCCACATGGGTTATACCTGAAATATTTTAACTATATAGGAATTAATTAGCAGGTTCTACCCCATCAGGAAACCAACGAGGATCACCTACACCCCAAGTCGAAACTTGTTTTCCGTCATAATAAACGTCGGGACTGATGGTAAAGTCATCATTAGCCTGGTTAGGATATAATTCAATACCGCTAAAGTCAGCTCGAGTCGCTGCTGTAATACCGTATACAGGGAAGCCCATAGTAGTACCGCCAAGTGCTATATCGTTCGTAACCACTATATTTTTATAAGTAGGGCTGCCATTAGCTACAAACCAGTTTTTAGTGGTACTTTCTATACCTTCCAAAGTTGAATAAATACAGTTAGACATAGTAACTCTTACTGGATCCTCCGAAACAAATCTTATAAAATTCGTAACCCGGTCAATTCCTGCAAACGTACAGTTTCCGACGGTAACACGTATACCCGTCAATGAATTTAATCCATCGGTACTTGTTCTACACCATCCGATCAGAGCAACTGTCGAATTGATCATTGTTGAATTTGTAAATGTAAATTGTTTTACATCTGCTGATGACGTACCTACATTTACACCAGGATTGCCTGCAGCCAAAACTCCATCAATATTATTAACTTCAGGAGCATCTTCTGACCATTTAAGTATACAGTCGTCAAATAGAATATTATTCGTTACTGAAGCGGTATTTGTAAATCCTATAATACCACGTTTCATATCAAGGAAAGTACAACCTACTATTTCAATTGATTCAATAGTAACTGGGTTAGTGACCTGAATAAGTCTTCTGTCTTCACTCAAAGTACCAATAAAATCTATATCTTCAAATCTTAGAAGATCAATATTCGATGTAGTATTTATCTGTGCATTAAGAGAAATTTTAGCCCTTCCTTCTCCTTCGGAAATTAGAGATTTGATAGTAAGATTTTTAGCTTCAAACTCTAAAGTTGTTCCTTGCCTTACGAGATCCATCTCATAACCTTCCGGTAAATAAAGAGTATATTCTATCGAAGATTGAAGCTCAGCAGTAATATCTGAAATATACTCTGTTAATTTTAAGTATACGTCGGGAGAGAAATTGGTAGTAAACCGAACTGTATTAAAGGTGTATTCACTACCTTTAATAGTTGCTTCGTAAGTTGTTGTTCCTCTCAAATCAATAACATAATAACCATTTTCAATATCTTCTTCCGACAATTCAATTGTTCTGTCAAATTCTTTTCCTACCTCAATTTCTTCTCCTTCATCATTCTCTTCAAATAAAATTTGATAAAGATCTATAGCTGTAACATTAAAACCATATCCACGAGGGAAACGGAATGTTATTTTTGCTCCTTGAATTTCATCATCTAAAACAGAAACAACCTTAACTTCTGTCGGATCAGGAGCAGACTGAGTAGTTACAGCACTTGCATATGCCCATTCAGATGCGTCTCCACCCTGAAGGTTCGCTTTCACACGTGCATAATATTGAGTATTGAAGAATAAATCCTCGTCAACAGTGTAAGAATTATCTGTTAAGGTATAATTAAATATTTCCTGTGCAGTAGTAGCAAATGTATTATCCGTAGATACCTGTAAGGTATAATTACGAACATTGTCAACTGCAGTCCAAGAGTATTTAATAGTATTATTAGTTACTGACGGAGTTTCAAATTTAACTTCTACAGTAGGGTCTACAGTAGAACCAGTCGGTTCATCGACATCGTCGCTATCACTACACGACGCAAATACGAATAATCCTAAAATTACCGCAATTAGGGTTCTTAAATAATAAAATGTTTTCATAGCTAATTTCATTTTTAGTTAAGCAGGTCTGGTAAACCATACCTGCCTTATTTATTTTTTAATTAATAGGAGCAGGATCTACATTGGCTTCAAACCATCTCGAATCACCTACACCAATTTCCGCCACGAGTCTTCCCTGAACGGAAACCGTAGGATTGATAGTGAAATCTTCCTGTGCATAACCCGGAAATAACTGCGATGTAGTGGCGCTAATCTCCAATGTTCCTACACTCGAAAGTTTATAAGAAGAACCATCATTCTGATCCGATGTACGATAATTATTAGAATAATTTAATAATAGACTACTAATAATCGCCGGCCTCCATTCTTCCGGAGTTGTCCAGCGTGGATTTTTAGCCCAAATATTATTATGCCAAGAAGCTGTGGTGTTAAATGCGTCCAAACGAACCATCCAACTAGCCATACGATCAGTACCGAAGAAAGTATTATTTATTATCTGATAATGCAGGAGATCGGTAAGAGCTGTAGTCATTCCGGTATTAGATCCCAACAAGGCATTATAAAGGTCAATAAAAGTATTGTTTCGGATTATCAAACTTGCTTCGCCCTCAGCGGACAGATTAGGTAAATTGATAAATGCATATAACCAATCCATAGCGTTACTAACTTCATCATCAGTTTTAATAATACAATTTTCTATAATAAAACTTTTCGGGAAAACTCCTGAAGTATTAACTCTGGAACCAGCTATTCCGTAAGGATAATTAAGGAAGTAACAATTATCAATGTTTACACTATTAGGCTGAACCGTTCCTACAAACGATATAAAATTAGTATGATCTGTATTTCTTACTCCTTCCCAGACTCCGTTGATTTTAATATTTTTAACCACAACGTCCGCTACACCGGCAATTACAATATCAGCGTCATTTAATAAATTAGATGTAAAATTACCATTAGCGTCAAGAGTCCCCTCGATTGTTAAACTTAATCCGGTAAATTCAAACGGGTTCAATACATTGGAATTGTAACCTTCCTCCAATGTCACTGCAATATCGTCACCTTGTTCCATTAATCTTCTTAAGACAGGTTCAAGAGGTTGATTTTTTGGAACCAAAACATTCGACGTTGTAAGATCAGTCGATACGGAAGTTGAGAAAATGACAGAGTCAAATCTTCTGAAAAAATCTTCTGAATCGTAAACAGAGACCAATTTGTAATATGTATCTTCTGTAAGAACACCGTCAGGAAAAGTTATATATCCTACACTCGAGTCCTCAAGATCTACTATAAAATCTCCATCATGATCATAATCTTCTATAAGTGGGATTATTGTTGTATTTCCTACGGTATTTCCATCTGAATCAGATGCTGAAAAATAAATGTGAGAAGGACTATACATACGCTGGATAGAAATTTCGGTATAAGTACTGAACAGGTCAGTTATGTGCAGTACGGCAGGATCAGTCGGTGTATATACGGTACCTGTTAATACCGGTTCTGCATAATACCATTCAGATGAACCCACTCCGCTGTAATTAGCCTGGAACCTTGCAAAATATTGTGTTTGTTCCTCAAGATCCGTAATTAGTATTGTAGTTTGTGTCAAATTTTCAGCAAATACTATTTCAGAAAACTCTTCATCCGTCGAAAGTTGAAAAGTATAGGACTGAGCCTGGCTGTTTCCGTACCAGTAAAATTGTATCGTATTTTCATTGACAATCGGCAGACCGGTAAATCCAGTACTATTCCATGGTTCTTCATAATCTTTATTTTCACATGAAATCAAAGCCAAAGAACCAAATAATGAACATAATAATATTGATATAAAATTTTTCTTCATAATTGAAATTTTATGTAGCAGGTATGATTAACTCATACCGGCAATAATTTTCTTAGTCTAAATCACGCAATTCGTATTTGATAAACCAGTTATCAGCACTTGTAGAAAGAATATTGTAAATCGTATTTTCATACCCCGTTCCTTCATATTTTTTCGCAACCTGTTCCGCAAATATGGGTAGCATTTCAGGCCTTCTTTTAACGATCCTCTGCATAGCATAGTAATGCAATGCCTCTCCTGCTGTCTCAAGCAAATATTCCTCTATTACAAGAGAATCAAGTGAACGCTTATCAATCTCGATATTCGGATTGGGCGTTTCGATAATCCAGTCCCCTTTAGGGTCTGCATCACCTCGACCGCGTATACCCATAAATGCATTGGTTGCAGCTACAAGTCTTGGCGGGAAGCCCGTTAAGAATCCTATATATTCTCCATTTACGAACATCGTCCTAAATATATAATCAGATCCTGGGTTAACTGTTCTAGTTCCGTTCAGTACCCAGTAACCAGCTTCGACATTACCTTGATTTGCCAATGCCTCAGCTACGAACAACCATAACCAACCAGCACGAGCTGTAATTATCCATGGTATTACATCATAAACAGCCAATGCCAGATAGTCATACCGGGAATTAACACCAGCATATTTATTGAAGAACCATTCTCCGGTAGTCTGAACAGCTGGAGCAAATGTATTAAACTGTATACGTGTCGCATTATCAGTATCGTAATTGAATATTCTTGGTTCATTTCGTCCGGCTTTTTCAATCACCCAATCGGAAGGTTTGAGTAAAAATTCAAAAGGACTATAAGGACTGAAATGATTTCTCAATGTATTAGTCTGATCCCATTCAAATTCATAGTACATAGCAGAAATTACTTCTCCAGTCATCGACATATCTTTATTTGTAATCCAAAAATATATCCATTGGTCAGTCGCTTTACGTTCGGTGCCTGATAAAATATACGCTTGACCGTCAGGAATTGAATTGATAAAAGCAAAAGCATTATCAATTACCCCCTGCCAATTGTCAATATATAAATATAATTCAGCAAGTAATACCTGATATGGTATATTCATCATATTCCAACGTTTCACCTCAGTTTCTGCTGCTTCAGGATCCAAATATGCATACCAGTTATCCAGATCAGCTTTTCCGTCGAATCTTGTTCCATTAATCGTTACTCCAACTTCAATCAGGTCTATGGCTTTAGCTACCACCTGCTCCTGGCTCCATAGAGGGAAGTCCTTGATATCTTTCAATCCGAGTAACGGGTCGTCGATATAAACTGCTTGTCCATAGATTTTAGCCAATTGTAAATAAGCCCATGATTTCCACCGCAATGCCGCACCGATAAATGCCGCAAATTCAATGTCTTCGATAGCGCGCGGATTTTCCGTATAATATTCTCCCGCATGATATAAATAATCATTAGCGTTCAAAATAACTTTATAATATCCCTCAGGAGAGGCAAGTTTGTTACCGGTAAACGCACCTAAGGTATAGTCGTTGTAATAATATACATCCCAATAATCCTGATCCATAACATTAGATGTCGGAATAAACGGAAGCCCTCTAAGACCTTCAAGATATATGGATTTCTCTGCAACTTCCTGAACTGACTGTGCTACACCTAAATATCCCATGAATAATTCCGAATATTCTTTAATGTAATCGTCTTCCTTGATAATATCATTACCATCCGGATCAAAGAAATCCTTACAGGATGTAAAATTTACCAATAATAGAAGAAATAAAAGTGGTTTATATATATTTTTCATATCTCAATTGATTAGAACTGAAGTTTAATACCGAATTTAATAGAACGTGCAAGAGCAATCTTAGCATAATCAACTCCTAACATTGAAGAATCGTAAGAATACATATATTCCGGATCGACACCTAAATATTTAGTGAACGTACACAAATTCTCACCGGCAACATACACTGTCAAACCATATAGTACAGAAGGGAATGTGTAGCTAAGCATTACTTCTTTGAGTTTAATATAAGAAGCATCTTCTATATACCTATCAGAGAAGCGATTATTTCCTAAAGGATCGCCATAGTTAACACGTGGCATATCAGTCTGTTGGTTTTCAATAGTCCAACGAGATGCTACAGAGCGAGCTTGATTAGTGTAATCATAACCTCCTTCGATACTTCTACGTGTCGCATTATAAGCTTTATTACCATAACTATATGTAAAGAGAGCGTATAGATTGAAATTATGATAACGGAAATTAGTATAGAATGTACCAAATACATCAGGGTTTGCATTCCCAATAATGGTACGGTCTGAACTATTGATAATCTTATCACCATTTTGATCTACGAATATTACGTCACCTCCGCTATATGCCTGGCCATTGTAATTGGAATAACCTTTCTGTATGGCAGAAGCAGTTGATGCGTAAATACCTTCCGTTTGTAACCCATAGAAGCTATTCAATGGATAGCCAACTCTATTGATTAAAGCTGCTCCGTCAGACAATTCAGTAACAATGTCTTTGTTATTATTTGCAAGAGAAACTATTTTGTTTTTGTTCTGTGCAACCGAAAGGCCTATATACCAATCCATATTCTTTTTATATAGGATAGCATACCTTGCTCCGATTTCAAAACCTTTGTTCTCCAATTCTCCTACATTTTCATACATATAATTGCTACCGAAAGCTACTGAAACTTCTTTAAGAAGAATCAGATCTTTTACTCTGGAATTATAGTAATCGGCTCTAAGAGTTAAACGATGATTATGAAGAGAGGTTTCAACTCCAATACTCCAAGTACTATTAGTTTCCGGTTTTAACTTAGTATTTGGAATACCATCCCTAACTATACTATTTAATTCCTGGAACCTGTTAGATACATAGAAATATTTACTATAATTTGTCGGGAACTGGCTATTTCCAGTAAGAGAATAGTCTACATAGACATTAAGTTTATTTACCAATAAAGTGTTGTCCAGCAGCGGAGTATTTTTCAGATAAACTATACCGTTAACTCCTGGATAGAATCCATATAATTGAGCATCTTTACCTGTAGAAGAAGCACGGTCTGATGATAAATTGAAACCTAACCCTGCAATACTGTTATACTGATACTGAACCCCCGCATAAAAATTCATCCAGTTCCATTTTTCATTATATCCTACAAAACTTTTTCCCAAAGCCTGAGTATCTCCCAATGTCTGATAAAAATCGGAGCCTGTATTATATCCTTCACCCGCATCATATTCGATTTGAGACACAATCGCCTGTACACCGACGGAAGCTCTCACATTGTGTTTTTCCTTGAAAGTCTGATCGTATCTTCCGTATACGGAATAATACAGATTGAATATATCCAACCCACCGCTACGAACAACGTTATTCGCGATATTTTCACGCAAAGAAGCAACTGTGTTCGAACTTTCACCAGGAACAAATAAAGACTCACTGCTGTAAAAATAATTTGCACCAAAAATTCCCGTAACAGAGAAATTATTATTGATATTGTAATTCAAACCTATGTTACCGTATACATCATAGGACTTATTGTCAGCAACTACATCCTTAACAACTGCAAGCGGATTACTCACCGTGTTTATTGGAGATAAAGATGCAAATTCAGGAGTCGGATTGCCGTATACGTCTTTTTCATAAGGATTATAAATCGGACCCTTTTTTAATGCTGTAAGTAATGGATTTGTTTGTTCCGCCATTCCTGTTTCAGCCAATTTATTTTTCGAGTATGAAGTGGTGAAATTAGAAATAAGATTCACCTTCTGGTGTAAGTTTACGTCCGAATTCAACCTTACATAATACTTATCCATTTTAGTGTTGTCTACTTGTCCAGCATTACCTTGGTAACCAACAGACATATCGAATTTAGATATCGCATCACTACCACTGATTTTCAACAGATGATCCGTAACAAAACCAACTCGATAAATTTCTTTTTGCCAATCTGTATCATTGTTATAGAGGTACCATGTTTGATAATCGCTCGCATCCTGCAGGAAAGGGAAAGTGCTCATTATATCAACCATCGAAAGGTTAGTTTTCGCAAGATCGGAAACATAGGATTTATACTGATCTGCGCCTAATAGAGGAATATTCTTCTGACGCATTGCGATCCCAAATTGTCCCATATAAGAAACTTTTGATTCTATATCAGTCGCCTTTTCCGTTTCGATCATTATAACACCGTTGGATCCCATAGAACCATACATTGCAGCTTCAGCTCCCCTCAACACAGTAATATTTGCAATATCCTGTGCATGTAGAGAATTTAATACTCCTCTTGAATAACCGTTGATAATAGGAGATTCATTCAAGTCGTAAACCTGAGGTATACCATTTATTACAATTAAAGGCATATTGTTAGCAACTATACTTCCCGTACCTCTGATATTAATGAAAGAACCTTCACCAGGCATTCCACTTTTATCAATAACCTGAAGTCCTGGTATAGCATATAACAATTCTTCAACACGCGTCATATTCAACGGTGTCTGTGTACCAGAAAGTGAGTAACCTGTAGTAACAGTTTCATTTGCGGGAACCAATCCTCGTAGAGGAACCTGAATATCTTCATTATAACCAAGATATTCTTCCGCGATCAAAACCACCTCAATATAAGTACGTCCCAGGATAGGTATATTAGCAGAGAAAAAACCAGAAGCCCATACATTTACCACTCCCGTCAGAGATTGTACATCGATTACAAATTCACCATCGGCCCCCGTTCTTATATCCGATGATCCGCTGACGCTTACAAATGCCTCCTCAATAGGAGCATTTGTAAACGGATCCATTACCTTACCTTTCAATTGTAGGTTTGATTGGGCATTAACTCCAGAATAACCTAACACAATCAAAAGTAAGATCAAAACTATATTTTTAAAACTATTCATTTTATTTTCTTTAATTTGGCTTAATAATTATTCTCTGTTGGCATATAGGATGATTGATAGAAATGGAAGTTTGTATTCGGTCCATTCTGGTAAGCTTCCTGCCTTATATAAACGTGATTATAATTATCTCTTAATCTTTCGTCCAGTTCTTCATTATCCAGTCCCGGCTCAAGCACCCAGTTAGTAAGCACCCTGTTCCCAGCCCTGACAACTGCTGTTCCATAAGAGTGGTCCATGTATGTATTTAAATCCGTAGGATTCGACCTTACGCCGTTAAGTTCTACGATGAACCAGCTTATTGTAGTTTCATTGGTATTAGGATGTCCACCGAAATTAACATTATATTCTCCAGCAGGTAGAATCATCTTATTTATTTCTGTAACTGTATTATTCTCAATTACAGCATAAGTAAGTGGGTACTCTACATATAAGCCTTGATTCCAATCAGAAGGAATACCATGGAATACAGATAACCAAGTGTAATTATTAAAAGTTTCTATCCATTTCCAATTCGGATTATTTCCCGACTTATAATCTGTTACATCAGGGAAGAACGTCCACCATCCGTAATTTTCATCACCAGGTTGTGAATTGAGTGCATTTTCTTTTCTTGGATCGTTATTAAATGACTGCACTGCATCGAAATGAAGTAATGTTCCCATAACAGAACCATCTGAAGGTGGGTTATATTTCATATTTATAGCGTTTTTATCATTCTCAACCCTCCTGTCATAATACCATTTTTGGATCAAATAATATTTAGGTATATGAAGGTAAGTAACCTGATAAATTTTACCATTATTAAAGAACTCATTCCGGGAATCGTCTATCTGCTGAATATCTGTTCTCCAGATATATTCCTCACCACCCATACCGAGCATTTTCTGCTCTTGAGGGAAATAAGTTGATGCATTAAAGAAAATAGAGTTAATTATCCAGTCATATATTTCCGAATATTTTTTATAATCGAAAATATCATAAGGACGCATAATCTCAAACATATCTAGTGCCTCATCAAGAGCAGCTTGAACAATCCGATTACTTGGTAAGAAAACAGTCACATCTTTAGTAGGGTCCATGACATTAAAGTCTCCGCTAAAACGAGAGTTGCTGTATTTCCATACTGTATCGTATGTCCACTGTCCTGCCTCATTCATTTCCTTACGTTTACTATTTTCTTCATCGAATTCTTTTTCTTCATAAGCAAAAATACTATCAAGAATCAATGAATACTCATCAGTCTCTTCTCTTAATCTTTTGAAGTAATCATAAATAGTATCAGTTGGAGTCATCGGATTAGAAACGACATTAATTACATTTCCATCATTCAGAAGATAGCTTTTAATAACTCTGGTATTCTGATCGTAAGTTAAAATTTCATTGTAATTCAAGTATAGATAACCGTCCGCCTGTAAAGATACTTTTATGGCTTGGTTTCCTGACCATGATATAATTTGAAGATTATTATACAGGTCGTCGTATTTCCATGCCATAAGACTGGTATGAAGATTCACAAAATCCAAAGAATCATAAGTTGATGTCTTAACAGGAAAATCATTTAAAGCGTCATTATCCATTACCCATAGAGTTAAAACCTGATCTTTACTAAAAAGATCTTCCATTCCGGTATCTTTATAGATTTCCCGAAATTCTGAGAACTGAGTATGTTGATTAAAAAACTCTGTAATATTATAATCCAGTGTTTCAGTATAATCATTATTCAGAGAACCGCTTCCGTTTTTATAATGGTCATCCCAATCCTTAGTACACGCAAAGGCTGAAATTATAACCATTAGACTTATAAGTGTTTTTTTCATAATTGTAGATTTTATTCTTCGATAGGTTCAAACAAAATATAATCCAGCCAAGTCATGTAGTCCGAATTAGACCCTCCACTTAAAGCTGCAGAAGAAGAGAACAATCTCAATGTATGAGTTTCTGTTACATCAAATTCCACTTCTCCAAGTTCAAAAATTCGGTATCCCTGTGGAACATCACTACCGTCATCATATCTATCTCCACGGGATACCAAAGTATTCTCGAGATTTTCGCCATCAATTGCAAACTTAACCTGTCCAATAGGTCCATCTCCGTTAATATAATGATAGTATGCAGCATATACTTTATACTTACCACGACGAACTGCGTGAGTTTCCATCTCAAGCCAAGCTCCTGTTCCTAAGTCTACTAACAAGTAATCTTTGTATAATGCATTGTTACCTATCGCATCTGATCCCATAAGACAATAAGCAATGGTGTAACTATCGTTTGTTGCCGTTGGCTGATACCAATCGTAAATACCATCCGTTACATTTTCATTGTTTACTCCAACCTGATTTTTAGAAAGATTAATGTATCCTGAAGCACCATAAGTCATATTACGGTATATCTCGGTACCCACAACTTCCGCAAGAAGTTCATAATCGGTAAATTCAAAAATCACATTGGCCATTTCAGGTTCTTCCACTTCCAAAATATTATCTACAGTATGAATAATACCATTTTTAACGTTCCAGTCAGTTTCAACTAATTGTATCCCTTTTCCGGTTTGAGAAGAGTAATTCAAATACAAATCGTAGTTGATGTTGAACACAGATAAAAGACCGTATTTATAATAAGTATTTAAAATTTTAGACTGAAAAACATCATCTGAAGGTTCTTCTGTTCCATCATCATATACGGTAAAATTCATTAAATCAGTGGTAGACTGCATATTAGTTAAAATATGATAAGCCACAAACTGATAAACAAGGTTATCATCTGATCTGAATCCGGCATCAGAAGTATCCGATTCTCCGAGATAAGAAGCTAGGTCATAAATATTGTTTATCGAATGACTCTGGAACGTACTATTTTTCACAGCAAAAAGCGTACGTCTGTATCTTATAGTTGTACCATTTTCATCTTCGTCATAAACAGTATTGAGATATTCTGACAAATTAGTTTTTTCAAGCATATCAACAAAAATGCTATAACTACTATCCTCTTTCAAATTTGTGTAGATACTACCTTCCAATGGAGGAAGTAGTTTATCCATCGTATGGATATAACCGTTAGAAGCTTCCACATCCAATTTAATCAACAATGCCCTGTTATTTACATAAATACTGTTGATACCTCTATCACCATATGAAATATGGAGATAATCTTCCGATACAGTCATGTAAGGGATATTGCCATCAGGAAAATAAGAATTTGACAACGAGTATGATGCTATGGTATGATATTCCACAATCATTATAGCATACTCTTGGGTCATATCTGCGACAGAAGACCAGCCTTTTTCATCCAAAAACGACCTAACACCTTCATTATTAGGAACAAAGCAAGTATAAGTTCCTGACAGATTCAAAGCATCGTATAAATCTGCACGCTCTAATATCTCAACCCATAATGTAAAGTCATCTTTATCCAATACAACTTCCCCGTCTTCAGAAAGTACTCCGTTTTTAAGAGATAAAGATATAGGATTTTGCTCCGCAACACTGTATATCTCATCCCCGTAAGGATCTTTACAGGAGAACAGTAAACAACCTATAAGAAAAATATAAATAAGTTTTTTCATAATGTATTCAAATTATCGAATTAAAGTCCTATACTTACGTAATAAGGATTCTGCTCCAAAAGAGCGTTGGCTTCAACTTCTGTTTGTGAAATAGGCATATACAAAGCAAAAGTATCTGAAAGTTTAGCTCTGATTACATTTGTATTTCCAGAACCTATAAGGTCTGATTTCTCTACTTGCGATATCAAGAAAGAATGATATTCCCAATTATTCCTTTTAGCTATTCTCAGAATATCGAACCAGCTTTTTCCTTCAGCGTATAGTTCCCTTATACGTTCTTCTAGAATTAACTCCAGCATACCTATCTGAGTAGCAGGTACAGCAGTTATCCGGCTCGCCTCAACCCTTTCTCTAATCGGATTGATATATTCGTCTACAATAGTAAAATAGTTAACCTCGCCCTGCATTACTAAAGCTTCGGCTTTCATCAAATATAAATCAGCTAAGCGATATATAATAAAATTCTGATAACTTTCATTGCTTCTTACAGCTCCTGTCGAGTCAATATAAATATACTTCCTTATCGATCCATTTCCTATTGAAGAAGAAGAGCTGTATGGTGCTCGCAAATCATCTGGATCGTCATAAATTACAGATGAAGCATAAGATGATGATAAGAAACGATTCTGCACGTTGAACCATGTCGGGAAAGAGTTTAATTGATCAGGATTGCTAAATTGAATTTCGTAAATACTTTCAACGGTATTTCCCTCTGCAAAATTAGAGAACCAAGTTTCTATTCTTTCGTCTGTACCAGCAGTACTTGAAATTAATAAAACGGAAGGATCAGCCTCGATATTTTCTATTTTGTCAATACATTTTGCATAATCTCCCGGCCATCCTCTCCAAAGATATATATCTGCCATTAAAGCATTGAATGAATTTTTAGTTGCCCTACCTTTTGTGTATGCTTCTCCTTCAGAGAAGGATTCTTTAGCATATTGAATATTATTTTCAAGATCTCTGAGTATTCGCTCTAAAATCTGATATTCTGTAGATTTGGCAATATTATAATCCTCGTCGTCTTTCACATATGGTTCTTCAACAAATGGGACTTCTTTAAAAGTTCTAACCAAGTAAAAATAAGCCAGGGATCTTAGCCAAATAGCCTCCGCAATCAGCGAATTTTTTTCTTCTTCATAGAAGGTCTCATCTATATCCATAACTCCCGGAGCATATGCAATAACAGAGTTTGCCATTTTAATAATATTATACATACTTCCCCAACTTGCATAATGGTTAGTAGGAGTTATATCTACTATATTCATAAGGTTCATCGCGCTATAGTTAGAACCTGTACTTTCAAAAACGAAATTAGGTCCTCTTACTTCACCCCATACAAAAATATAGTCTATAGCATTTCGTAATTCAACGTATCCGTTAGCCAAAACCCCTTCTACGTCTGATTTATCCGTCCAGAATTCATCAGTGGTTTGCGCATTGTTAGGATACACAGTCAACCAATCACTACATGATGTCATCAGACAAACACCAATGATTACTATTATATAATATTTAATTTTTCTCATGATTCAATAATTAGAATTTTAGATTAACCCCAAGAGCCATTTTTATAGGTTTAGGCGTCAATGCTGAATCGGTAGCAAGGATGTATACACCGTTAGTTCTCTTTTCTGCAACCTCAGGATCTTGGCCTGTATAATTCGTTATTGTCCATATATCATAAACTGTAGCATAGACTTCCAATTCTGTTAATCTGATCCTTTGTAGAACGTGCTGAGGCAGTTTATAACTTAAGGTTAAAGTTTTAAGACGAAGGAATGAACCATCCTCAACGAATCTATCCGATCCTAAGTAGTTATAACCGCGGTCATATAATGCTCTTGGTATGTCAGTATCATCTCCTTCTGCTCTCCATCTTCTCAATACTGCAGTACTCTGATTATCAGAGCCGTGCATATTTTCCATATTTATTCTGGTTTGATTTACGATCTTTTGACCATAACGTCCCTGGAAACTTAAACCTAATGTCAGGCTACGTTTCCACTGAAGTCTAAGCTGAAGACCACCAAGAAGAGTAGGGAAACAGCTGCCCAGATAAACGATATCGTTTTGGTCGATAACACCGTCGCCGTTTACGTCCAGATATTTCGCATCACCAGGATAAACCGTTTGATTACCATTACTCATTCTTACAGGATTTCCACTGATATTAGTAAGAATATTACCATTTACATCCTTTACATATGTATCTTCAACATTTTGATAAACACCTAAGTATTTGTATCCATAGAAAGCTCCCAAAGGCGATCCCTCTACAATTTTATAAGCGTAGTTACCATTTCCAAAAGAATATTGGTCATAGTTCAGATTATCAGGCAAATCCATAAGTTTCGTCTGGTTTTGGGAAATATTGAAACTTACTTTAAAATACCAATCCTTAGTGTTTATAGGAGTATAATTAACGAAGAATTCCCATCCGCGATTTCTTAATGAGCCTGAGTTATAATAAGCAACCGAAGAATAACCAGTTGTCGTAGGAATACTTACACCACTTTGTAAAAGATCTTTCGTAGTTTTCTGATAAGCATCAAAAGAAGCTTCAAGTTTCCAATCGAAGAATCCTAAATCGATACCATAGTTTATATTGGTGATTTTTTCGTATTTAAGGTTATCCAACTGAATAGATGAAGGATTAAATGCTGTCATATCCAGATAACCTGGATTAACAACTGTAAATCGACCAAAATATGTACCGTCTGTGTTCGGACCATTACCGGATAATCCCCAGCTAAACCTAAGCTTAGACTCTGATAACCATGTCAATGATTCCATAAATGGCTCATCCTGAAGTTTCCAACCAGCACCAACGTTAGGATAAGCGCCCCAACGCGCATTTTTACTCATTCTAGAGTTCGCTTCCATATTCACACCTACATTCACAAAATATTTATTCATTAAAGTATATTGTGAAAATATGGTACCTCTCACTTCTTTATAAGCACTTTTAGCCGAAGCAGCACTAACTATCGATCCTCCTACAACTGGGTCTGTCATAGATGAAGAAGCATTCGCACTTACAACACTATTATAAGAATATGAGTTACTTTCAGAAGTAGTCCATATAAGTGAAACATTAAGATCATGGATATCAGCAAAGTTTTTATAGAAACTAAAGTTATTGCTGGTATAAAGATTAAATGAATCAGCCAAATAATCCGAACTCATATTATAGTATTGACTTAACCAGTTTACACCACTAACTGTTTGAGGTAAAAACCTTTGTTGTTTAGTAGTACTTAAATTCACTGATAATTGTCCTGTATATAATAAGGAAGGAAGAATCTGATATCTCAACTCAAATCTTACGTTATTGGTGATCTGGCGCAATTGATTAGATGCCTCTTTGTAAGCTGCTACAGGATTAAATGTACTTGGATAAGAACCCTGGAAGTTATTGTAAGGAGAAAAATACTCCGAAGATCTGCTTCCGTCCGGATTAATAACATAAGGACTCTGGTTAGGCATCTTGGTAATGGCATGTCCACGAATATTGGATATACCATCATCAGTACTTGCCGTTATATTACCTACTGGCCTGTCTCTTAAACCTCTGGAAAGATCGTAGGATGTCGTTACACTTAATTTATCAGAGAATTTATAATTCATTTTATAAGATACATTGAAACGCTGATAGTCACAACCTTTAGTAGTACCACCTTCATTTACATATCCTAATGAAAGATAATAAGTTGTTTTGTCACCACCACCTGACACGGTAAGTTTATTATCGGTGGTTAAAGCAACTTGAGTGATCTCCTTAACCCAATCAGTGTTTTGATTATATTCCTGAAAATAATTCCATGACGGATCAAAAGAAATTTCTTTTGTGTCGTATAAATACGTTAAGTAAGAAGAACCACCACCCACATCATTTACAGTATTCCAAATTGCGTCTTGAATCAGAGCTACATATTCACCTCCATTTAATAAAGGTATTGTGTTCGATTCTTTATTTATACTTAATTTGGTACTGAACGATACAGTCATTCTACCTTTTTGTCCTGATTTAGTTGTAATGACAAGTACTCCGTTAGATCCCCTTGATCCCCACAAAGCAGTTGCGGTAGCATCTTTAAGTACTTCTATTGATTCCAAGTCAGCAGGAGAAAGATTTAGCAACTGGCTATAGTCTTCACTCGTTGCCGCACCAAAGTCAAAACCTTCGTCGATTTCCACAGGGAACGGAACACCATCTACAACAATCAATGGATTCTGTGAACCTGTCAAAGATGCAGTACCACGAATACGCATTGTCGATCCTGACCCCGGGTCAGCACCTACGAGAACGTCCACATTCGCCAAAGCTCCCTGAAGTGCTTCTACGATATTTGTTACCGGGGCAGTCTCCAGTCTTTCCAAGGTTATTTTTTGTGTTGCAGCAGTGGATTCGGAATCGGCAATACCAAAAGGATTTCTATCCACACGCCTTGCGACTACCTCTGCTGCATCCACAACCAAAGCGTCGCTTTCCATATCCATATTCAATGTAATTTGTCCTGAATACGGAACACTTACTGTTTTATATCCAATAAATGAGAAAACAATATTCAGTCCTGTAGTCTGAGCAGGAATAGTAAGACGATACTCTCCATTAGCTCCTGCTATATACCCATGTAAGGTACGGCCCGCAGCATCATCAACAGAAACCGTAGTTCCCACCAATGGTGCGCCCGATACTTTATCTCTAACGGTACCGGAAAGCACCGTTTGTGCTGCTACTGCTTCAGATAGTAGCATTCCTATCAATAATATATATAAATATCGAAAAATTTTCATAATAACTTGATTTTATTACCGCTCGTTATTCAACAATCTCAAGAAGACCATCAATCAAATAAATGGCTCCATCTACATAGATATTTGGGAAAAATCCTACCACATTAACGGTATTATTTTTATCATCAGTAATCTGAAGACCAGTACCTGTATCAACCAAAGTAAACCTTTGGTAACTTCTGTCATCTCTACGATAAAAAGTTACCATTGACTGAGGCGCACCCACGCTTCCCGGGAATGGATAATCTACAGCCAACGAACCACTGGAATATACATTAACGAAATACCGTTTCAGGTATTCATTGTAGTACGCTTTTTTAGCAGCAACAACATCCTGACTGTCACCATCTTCTACAGGTGTCATTTCGATAAGAGTTCCCATTCCGTTTTCAAGAGCCTGACGAGTAGGAACGAGGACTATAGTACGGCTCATCAAAGTAAAATCGAAATATGGTTCTTCAACCAAGTAATCAGTTGAACTACTGATGATCGACCGGAATAAAGTATACGGACTTTCTATTCCTCCGTTTCCATTATCAAAAGACTCTCCGTAACGATATATGTCGTTAAATACAAGGGCATTAAACCAACTATCCAATTCCGGTCCTATCAAAGAACCACCTCCAGTATTGTTCTTGCTCAAAACAAAAGATTCCGTACCTAAGCCTTCTCCCTGAACCTGTGTTCTTTCATATACAGGAATATTATCAGTGTTGTTTCCTGTATTAAATATTTCTGTAGACATCAAACGTTGATCCTGAGTATCCATCAAAAGATACTGGAAGCTGTTTAATGTACGATATGCCTTGTATCGACCATCATTACTCTGAGCCATATAATAACCGACATGATTGTTCAACAGCCTGTTCGCTTCGGATGCTGTCGGATTACTCGATTCTTCGGTTTGAACATCGTAAGACATAAGCTTATTATCAGATATGGATTCAGGTTCACCTTCCCACACAAAATACTTACCGTTATAACCACCATTCGGGTTCGTAAGCAAATCATTGTCAGGAATAAAGGCCGACATACCTTCTGTCGAAGCAATGCTCAACTCTATAGTAGAACTACCCCTCTGTACCAACCACAAGAAATATCTCATGTTTTTATAAATGTACATTGGCTTGAGAGCACCTTTGAAATAGTAAGACTCAAAGGGTTCTTTCAATCCATAAAGAGTACCGTTAGCTGTTATTTCATGTAAATCCGTATCATACGGATCGAAATCGATCTGTCCTACTGATGATGAAGTAGTGTTAAGGAAATTTCCTGTAATAAATTCAGGGAAAAGTTGAATATCATTATTCCATGAATGTCCGTATAGGAAGCGATTCATAGCAAGGATATCAACATCATCAAAAGTACCGTATCCTCCGGGCCCCCAGTTGTTACTGAAGAAATTATTCATAGCGTCATTATTCGGAGCGAATAACCAATAAGTGTAAGACGCAAGGGTTGCTAAACTGGTTATTTGATCAGTAGTCCATTCAGATGCGATATTCAAAAGATTTGAAGAATGTTTAATAAGGAATAACGAGTCATAGATATTGTCGCCATAAGAAGCTGTAAGATCTGGATCGTATTCCAACACCATATATCTGTCATACTGAGAAAGGAAAATAGAATAATCATTATTTTCTTTCAAAACGGTATGCATTGTTTCCAATGGTATCAATACTTGGTCCACCTGGAATAAATAACCATTGTTAGTTATTATTTCATCCCCTACCATTTGAGCGTTCGCAATATTAACTACGGGGTTATTTACATCCGGCCATTGAGATTTCGGAAAGAAGAACTCATAGTTCTCGTTTGCGTCCATACTGAAGTCAACAAAAAAGTATGAAGAGAAAGTCGGAATATATCTTTCCCTATGATATACTTTTCTTGTCGGATTTCCTTCCGTATTTTCATCCACCACATACGAAAACGGATCCTGACTACGAGTCCTAAACTTATTGTAAATTCCTCTGTATCTATAGCTTGTCACTTCGCCATATGGTTTATAATCAAGTAACATTTCCTTGTTGTAGCTGTAGTAAACAAGATGGAAACCTATCAGTTTCAGAATTTCTTCTTGGTCCATATCTTCGATCGAAGATATGCCGTTTTGTTGGAAATAAGCTTTAAAAGCGTCGTCATCAGGCGCAAATATGGTAATGATACCTTTACCAGCCACCATATCCTTATAACCACAAAGTTCTATTCCCTTTAAGAAAATAGAAAAGTTGCCTTCTTCTTCCATGATTTCCCATGCATTACCTCTAATCCAATCCGGTAGATCGTAATACTTATCCCTCTCCTTTTCACAGGAAGAAAGAAGAAAAACCACTAAAAACAAGAAAGCTGTACATTTAAGTAAATAGTAGTTCTTTCCCATGTTAGTAATTTAAGATTTAGTTAATATTATTTTTTTTAATGTTCATACTGTCGGCGAAACAATAATAATTAAAAGGAAGTCCCGATCTAACAGAACTTCTTAAAAATCAAACAACTAGGTGCTATCCATATATTCCACTGATTTTTTATTCGCAGTGCTTACAATAGATAAATATAAAACATCGACGTATGTAAGGTTCTTTTCTGAACAATACACACGACAAAGAGAATTCAAAAGAATACTTCTTTCCTTATTTTCCATTTTATATTTACCGTTTCGCCCTACGAAGAATTAGCATTCACTTTTCTTCGGTACACAATATTAAGAAAAGATTTATTAAAAACCAAAAAAATAATTTACATTATTTAGTGTCAAAAAAGTTATTCTTTTAAACATATTTCAAAGGACAACAGTCAGAGGCCGCTTACTAAAATAAACTTAACCTAGTATTTAATTTATGTAAATTAAAGAATAACATCATGATATTAATTATTCATATATAAATATTATCCGATTTGTAAAAAAACCACAATGTCATTTTTCAAATATTTTAAATCATGAGTTGAATTAAAGGAGAGTTTATTTTTCAATTAATTTAAAAAATTAGCCATTATGCCGATTATTCCTATCAAAAACATTAAGTCATATTAATAACACCTAAGATTTACCCTTGGTTGATATTAAAAGTATTAATACATCCATAAATAAAAGACAGCGGGTGTACAGGATTTCCCGGAATAAACAAATCAATGTGATGCTGTTTAACAAAATACCGATCTACGGCTTTATTATCTTCTCCATATAAAGATCCAGATATTGCATCGGCTTCGGCTAATATCAATACTTTAGGTTCTGGAATACATGAATAACAGTTATCCAAAGCTTCCGACATATTTTTGGTTATAGGTCCCGTAATTACCAGTCCATCCGCATGTCTCGGAGAAGCAACGAAGTCTATTCCATATCTTCCGATATCAAAATTTACATTTGTAGAGGCATTGAGTTCCATTTCTGAGGAATTATCTCCTCCGGCAGATACCTGTCGCAGTTTGAGAGTTCTTTTAAAAATGTCATTTATTTCCGGATGTATATTTCCCTTACAAAAGTCAATTTCAGTATCTCCTTCTTTTACAATAAGTGCTTCTCTTGAAACCGACGCCATTTTAAAATCATTGGTAAATCGAATATAAGAAGGACAGATTCGTTCACATTCTCCGCAAAAAACGCATCTGCCTAAATCAATTGAGAAAGGATTCAGTGATATAGCTTTTGCAGGACATATCTTACAAACAATATCGGCAATATTTATATTTATTCCTGATTTTATTTCCGGACGGCCCCGGAAACGGTCCGGAAGTATTACAGAACTAGGTTTTTTAATGGTCTGGAAACCGTGTTCCTTTAATATTTCGATTTTTTTCGTAATCATAGCATTTACTAAAGATCGTGGCCGCAATAAGATAAATTGAAACTTTTATTACATATCGGGAAATCAGATATTTCTTCCCCTCGTACACAAACAGATAAAGCATACCAATTATGTAAAGACGGATCCTTTATTTTATAATGTATTAATTTTCCGCGTTCATCCGTTGCAGCCATATGACACAATTCTCCCCGCCATGACTCGTTAAAAACAAAGGCAAGGGAATCCGGCTGTAAGCTCATGGAATAAACCGGAGATAGATTTTGACCTTCAGGTTCAAGGCATGAGAGCATTTCCAGAATATAGTCACAGGATTGCAGAATCTCATAATGCCTTACCTTAAATCTTGCCATTACGTCACCTTCTGTAAAAATGACAGGCTTATGGTTTTTATATTGATCGAATAATAAAGAAGAACGTATATCACGATTCAGACCTGAAGATCGCACGGCCATACCGACACATCCGATAGCTTTCACTTCTTTATAATCGACAATCCCACAATCTTCAAACCGAGATAAAACAGAAGGCTCCGACATAATATCTTCACCAACTAAAGAGTATCGTTTTTTTATTTCCGTAATATTTCCAAAAATAATGTTTATGATCTCTTTATTTATGGGGTAGTACGTTCCTCCTGTGCGAATGAGTCCTTTACCGAATCTGTTTCCGCACCATTTAAGGAATGTGTTTACCGCTATTGTTCTAATAGCTTCACAGGAAACCTCCCCTATCTGATAAGCTACGTCTGCACATAATGCTGAAGCATCCGCAATGTGCATAGCGATCCGTTCCATTTCCCGAGCAATAGTCCGTTCAATATCAATTTTTGGATCAGGATATATCCCCCCCAAGATTTCGTGTAAAGAGCATAATGACGTTGCATGTGATACGGCACTGTCGCCGGCAATGTTTTCAGACAGACAGATTCTTTTCAGTATATTATCGGTGGAACGTATCAGGGTCTCCATCCCTCTATTCTGGAATCCCAAGACTACCTCCATATGAATTATGGCTTCCCCGTTGCACACAAATCTAAACACTCCGGGTTCGATTATTCCGGCGTGTATCGGTCCTACATTTACCTCATGAAATAGATGACCCGGGACTGAATAATACGGATAATTTCCTGAATTACTTCTTTTATCGTACCTGTCCGAAGGAAACCTTAGCGGTTTATCATACGGGTTATTTTTAAATTCTATACCGTATTTTTCAGAAATTTCCCGTTCGAAAGGATGGAACATTGGGAATAAAGCGGTGAGCGATTCCGGAACAAAAGCATCATAATAACCATAATTCCAACTATTTATAAGAATCCGTTTATTATCATTATCAATTAGAAAACAATAGAATCTGATTCCGTCATTATTTTTAATTCCAAAATAATTGGAACAGTGGCAGTTTTGAGGAATCTTTTCACTTACAGCATTAACAAACTCCTGATAACCGAGCAACGGCACCTTCGCAAAAGGAATCACCCCCACCGGATATGTATGTTCATACCAAACCATCAATTTATTCCTTTTATAAATTCAACAATAAATTCGGGCAAAATAATTCCTACGATCATGGTTATAAGAATAATAACCAATATTAACAGGGAAGATATTTTCCATTTCGAGTCACTCAGTATTTTCAAATCAGGGGTATCGTTATTTTGTTTAAATAAGATATATAAGAACCTTCTGCATATAGAGTATATCACATAACACGACGAAGCAACAAACAATAAGAGGATAATCCATTTCCCCAAAGTTACCATTTGTTTTAATATTATTAATTCCGAAACAAATAGCGCAGACGGAGGCAATGCCGTTAAAGATATCATACCGGTTAGAAGAACCATCCCTCCGATGTTGTCATATTTCATATAGTTACCCATACGGTTAATTCGGTAACTTCCGAAAACTTTTCCCAGTTTAGCTACCTGTAGAAATAAAGAGGATTTTACCAGAGAATGAATTCCGATATGCAACAATGATCCAAAGACGGCAACACCTCCCAACCCGAGACCCAGAATCGACATTCCTATATTTTCTACCGTAGAATAAGAAAGGAAGCGTTTCAGGTTATTGGTTCTCCTTAAATATATAGCACCTATAATTATAGATATTATACCCGTCAGCAGTAGTACATTTTTTACCCAATCGTAAATAACAGAATCAACTGTAAGCTGATATATCCTGTAAAACGCTATGAATCCACCGTTTACCAACGAAGAAGAAATTATTGCCGATGCCGGAGACGGTGCGGAATAATTCGCATCGATACCTACCGTAAAGAACGGGAATACCTCCATTTTTGTACTGTATCCGATTAAGGTAAATAAAAAAGCTAGTTTCATGTACAGCGGGTCTGCTTCGGCGAAAACATTACTAATCTCCGTATAAGTCAAGGAACCATCGCTGCCTACCGTCGTACTCAACAACAAAACTCCCAAATAAGCTATGGTAAGACCGACTGAAGAGACGAATATGTATTCCCATGTAGCTTCAAGATTTTTAATACTTCGATGATGATAGACCAAACCGGCAGACGCAAGAGTAGTCGCTTCTAGAAAAACCCACGTAATAACAAGATTATCAGAATAATAAACTCCTGTAAGAGCAACACAGAGACTTAAAAAAGATATATTATAAATTTTTAATTTCCTTACTTTCGAACCGGATAAGTACAGTTTACCTTGAAAATATCCTATTCCGGCAACTATCGCGAGTATCGCATGAAATAGAAGCCCTATATTATCTACATTAAAAAAATACAAAGTACTGTTAGCCTCGGAATTTAAAAACAATAGTATTACCGACAACATCTGTATCATACAGAATCCGGTCATTACATTATTTATCAAACGGGGCTTAGCGGAACAACTGACCGTTACGACCGTAAGAATAAAAGCAACGAGTAAAATCAACAATACCATATACTAATCCCTCAGTTTTGATAATTCATCAGAATTAAGATTGTGCAACTTGTTCCCCAACCTGCTCATAAATAAACCGAGCAGAAGAACACTTATCAGTACGTCAATCAGTACAGCTGTATTGATCAATAGAGGAACTTCTATTCCTACTGCCATCGAAAAAAGAAAAACTCCATTCTCGATTATCAGGAAACCTATAAGATGCGAAAAGATACGCTTGCGCGTGGTAATCAAAATCAGCCCGCTTATCAGAGCATAGATCGATACTGCAAAAATAGTGTATTAATCTTATTATCATTAACATAGTAGGTAATAAGTATACTTACGACCAATCCATATAAAAACAAAATTAAAGAATTCAGGCTCGGCATAGAATCTTTATGCACACGATTAATTCCCGCGCGATTAATTATGTTAAACAAAAGCATCGGGGTAACTATGCCTTTTACGACCAAAGTTTCCGTAAGAATAAATGTCAGATCTAAAAAATTTGTAGAATGAAGACGAAGGATTGCAATAAAAAAAAGCAGCCAACCCTGGATTGCAATCAGTATCGTATAATATCTGAATCTTTCAGTTATCGAAAGGTAAAGTATCGTAATGACAAAAAATATGACAAGTGCCAGCAACATCTAAAATTGTATATTAAGCGTTATCATATAGGCGACGAAAAATAATAAAAATGAAAGCGAATCCAAGGCAATTGTATACACCGGGTTCCGGGATAGTTTATTCCGTGCCTTAAAAGATTCCGTAAGTCCGATAAATAAGGCCATTAACAATAAAGCAACTATAAAAAATACGTAATAATTCACTTCTAAACTTGAAATAGAATATGCCATACTTATTCCTGCACATATCAATGCTGCGTTTTTAATCCATCCTCCGATATTAATAAGCGCCAGATCGAACCCCCGAATAGTCGAGCACCATAACTTCGTGGATCATCGTAAGTTCCAAATGAGTGCGGGTATCGTCTATCGGCACCCTGCCGGATTCGACGATTAAAATCTTAATCATCAGATAAATTAATAAAAAACTGACAACATTCATTCCCACTCCCGTGGCAGTTAAGTCTGTTACGGAAGAAAAACTGGTGTTACCCGAAATAAGTGCTATGGTTCCGAACAGAACCATAATTCCAGGCTCTAATATGGCTCCGTACAAGGCTTCTCGGGATACTCCCATTCCTTCAAAGCTACTTCCCGTGTCCAAGGCTCCGAGCATCAGCACAAACCGAGACAAGGCAAGAAGATATATAAAAAATATAAGATCTCCCTCAAAACTAAATAGCGCTTTAAAATGACCTACAGGTACAAAGCATAGTGCAGTGAATAATACCACTATATAGACAACAGGGACTATTTTAAAAATAATACTCGTGGTCCTTCCGTATACTGCACTTTTTTTCAACAATAATCTTACATTATACAGGTGTTGAAATAAAGAAGGGCCCTTTCTTCCGCTGCAAACCGCACGAACACGGTTTATTAAACCGGTAAAAAATAATGCCACTGTAATATTTATAAAAAGTGCGATCATATAATACCGATAATTGTAAGGATCAGAATGATGAATAGAAATACCAATGCCTGCAAAACGTAATGATTGATCTTTCCGGTTTGTAAGAATGCCTGGCTTTTGTTGATCTTCCGAGTATATCTTAACCAACGGGATGATATAGCTTTATCCATATTATCCTTGTGGTCGATACATATTCCCATAGGCTTGGCAAAGATCTGACTTTTCGGCACAAATCGTTTCCGGTTATTCTTTGTTTTTTTCAGATTCACCAAATCGAGGTTTTCAGAGAAAGATTCTCCAGTATACTGCATTTTTGCCGAAGGGTTAGTAAATCCGCAGCCCCATACATCCGAAACTCCTGCATTTCTTTTTTTATTGACAGCACTCTTTAAATTATATAAAAGTGTTATCGTTATTAAAGTAATAAATGATATCAACGGAATTTTAAAGAATCCCGAGGAAATAAAATCCGGAGTAAGTATTTGATTTTGGCTGAATGACCTACAAACGACCTGTGATATGGTATTAAAAAATACCTCAGGGAAGAAGGCCAGTAACAGGATCATCGCCACTGGAACGACCTGTGCGTTCAGCATCATTCCGGACACTTCTTTTGCTTTCTCGGATTTACAGCATCTCGGCTCTCCGAGGAAGCTCAGACCTAATGCTTTTATAAAAACAAAAACTGTCATTCCCCCAACTAAAGCCAGAACTGAAATACCGAAAAGTGAAACAATAATAGAATCTCCGGTTGATATCGAAGAAAAAAATCCTGAATAAATTATGAATTCGGATATAAAACCATTCATCGGAGGCAATGCGCATATTGCAACAGTTCCAACAATAAACAAAACCGTTGACAAAGGCATTCTTTTTATCAACCCTCCGAGTTCGTTTATATTCCGGGTATGCGTGGATAAATATATCGAACCTGCCCCCATAAAAAGAAGGGCCTTAAACATCGAATGATTAACGACATGCATTAAAGCTCCGCCCATTCCGAGGATAAAGATCGTGTTATTACCTGTACCAAGCCCTATTACCGCAGCTCCCACTGCGATAAGAATTATTCCGATATTGTCCATACTGGAATAAGCGAGCAGTTTTTTAAGGTCATTCTGAACAGCGGCCATAAATATTCCCCATAATGATGTGACTATTCCCGTAACGAAAATAATTATCCCTATTGTCAATAACTGGGTATCTATAAAAGTTAAAACCCTGATTATTCCGTAAACTCCCATTTTCAACATGACTCCAGACATAAGAGCAGAAACATGAGACGGTGCTGCCGGATGTGCTTCCGGCAGCCATATATGAAGAGGAAAAATTCCCGCTTTCATTCCGAAACCTAGAAAAAAAAGAATAAATACCGGCAAAGGATTACTTCCTTTAAAATATTCCGGTAAATATGTAAAACCCCATTCATCCGGTGTATTTCCTGCACCGAGCAAAAAACCTATTAAAATTAACACGAACGCAATATGCATCTGCATAAGATAATAAATAGCGGCTCTCCGCACCACCCGTTTCTCCGCATCGAAAAAAACCAGAACAAACGAAGACACAGTCATCAATTCCCATGCGATCATAAAACTGTAGCCGCCCTGGAAAATCACAACTCCGAGCATAGAAAAAAATAATACGGATAACGCACAATAATGCAGCGATATTTGTGCCGGAGACTTTGATTTTACATAGTGTTTTACATAATCGCGCGCATAAATCAATACACTGATTCCTACTATCGATACGATTAAAACAAAAACAGCAGTCAGCATATCCATCGAAGCATAAGCTGGCTGATCGAAAATCCGTATATTATAACTGGCAAACTCGATTTTATTAACAGAGGTCAGACATACCCTAAGAGCTTCCCAGAAAGAAACCATTCCTCCTGCGAAAATTGTAATAAATGTCAAAGGATATTTTAATTTGCCCGGAACAAAAAATACCATTAAGGAAATCAATAACAATATCGAAAGAAGCGTAATCATTATTAACTATTGATTTATAAATGCCACGGTGTGGCATGCAATAATTGCAGCGGTCTCAACTCTTAGCCGTGTGGTTCCCAATGAAATTTCCTTAAAACCGTTATCTTTCGCCAGAGAGATTTCTTCTTCCGTAAAATCGCCTTCGGGACCTATCAGTATAAATATATCCTTCTGCGCCTCAACACGTTCTTTAAACAGTTTTTTCTCTGTGCTTTCCCTGCAATGAGCTATATATTTTTCCCCTGAAAACGGCATGGTTACTACATCTTTAAAAGAAGTCAGTTCCGTTATTAGAGGATGTATAGTTTTTATCGATTGCTTAACGGCAGATGTTATTACTTTTTCGTATCTTTCTTTATTAACATTCCGTCTCTCGGAATTGAAACACAGAACAGGTATAATATTGTCGATCCCTATTTCCGTAGACTTTTCAAGAAATAGTTCGTACCGGTCGTTGCTCTTTGTCGGAGAAACCGCCATGGTAAGTTTATAATTCCGCTTATCGTAATTCTCTATAATATCGACCACCTCGACTTCACACTGGGAACCATCGGAAATTATGATACATTCAAATAAACTACCTTTACCATCGGTCAGAAATATTTTGTCACCGACACTCAGACGAAGCACTTTCAGGCAATGTCTGGATTCATCCGGCGACAGGGTATAATTCGGCCCTGTTATTTCAGGAGTATAAAAAAGATGCATTTCTTGAAAATTACATTCTTTCGACGGGCAAATATAAGAAAAATATGTACCTTTTAATCAAAATCCATATTATTTTCCATAGCAGAATTATATCCGGTATCATCAAGCAGATTCTGTGAATTGGCAGCCGCGACAGCCAACTGATCGCATCTGAGATTGCCCGGTGTATCTGCATGCCCCTTAACCCATTGAAAAACAACATTCTGACCTTTAGACACTTCCAAATAACGCCTCCATAAATCAGCGTTCTTTTTACCTTTAAAACCATTACGGCGCCAGTTGGCAAGCCAGCCTTTAGAGATCGAATCCACTACGTACTTGGAATCCGAATATACAGTTACATTACAGCCTTTATATTTGAGTTGCTCGAGAGCGACAATTACTGCCATTAGCTCCATCCGGTTATTCGTAGTGATTTTAAATCCCTGAGATAATTCCTTTCTGTACTTACCGGAGATCAAAACGATACCGTAACCGCCTTTTCCGGGATTTCCCAATGCTGAACCATCCGTATATATGGTAATGTCGTAAGCCATCAAACAATCATAAGAGATTTTTCACCGAAAGAATGGTTTTCAGCTCCGGCCACTGTTCAGGAGTAATTCTGGGTCCTATATTCTGGATAACTTTACATGCAAGTAAAGAGCCTATATATCCGCAGGTTTCTAGCTCGTATTTGCGTGTAAATCCGTACAGAAATCCCGTAGCAAAAAGATCGCCGGCTCCGGTAGTATCGACTACACGGGCATTGGCATCCTCAACCTCCACTTTTATTAATTTTTCTCCGCTTTTTATCAAAGCCCCTTCCTTTCCGAGTTTAACAATCGCGACTTTGCACATGGATGCAATGATGTCGACGGCAGCATATGGTCCCTTTCCTGTAAAAGCAACAGCTTCTTCTTCGTTTGCAAATACAATATCTACATAATTAACAACAAGGTCATGTATAAACTCTTTATTTTCCACAACCACATTATAACTCGCCATGTCCATCGATATACACAATCCTTTTTCTCTGGCTTTTTTTACCGACTCGGTTATTAACTCGTTATTTTGCAAAAGATATCCTTCTATATGTAATATATCGAATCCATCGAACATTGAATAAGACACATCTTTTGCTTCCATCTCCACGGCGGCCCCGAGAAATGTAGCCATTGTTCTTTCTCCATCCGGACTTATCAGTACCATACATTGACCGGTAGGCGAATGGCTCTTTTTTAGGCGGACCTCAATTCCATATTCCGTGAGTTCACTCTCTATATGATTACCTACTTCATCATATCCTATCTTACCTATATAACCGGTATAGATACCTAAAGCAGCAAGACCTCTAATAGTATTTGCTGCAGACCCTCCGGATACGTAATGATAATTCAATCCTTCGGTAAGGTCCGATATCTGCATATGTTTATCCCTACCTACCAGGTTCATGGATCCTCTGCTGAAACCGAGCTCGGATAATGCATCGTCTGATTCCAGACCGATCAATACATCTACAAGAGCATTTCCAAGTCCTATAATTTTATTGCTCATAATTAAAATAAAAAAGGAGAATGCAAAGATAGCATTCTCCCCCATCATTAACAAGTTGCTTTTTTAAAGCGTTCCCCCGTTTCCCCCAAGGTTTCTTCCAGCTCTGAATTTTACTATCTTCTTCGCCTTTATTTTCAATGGCTCTCCCGTTTTCGGATTACGACCCAGTTTTTCTTTCCTTTCAGCAATATAAAGGGTACCCAACCCAGTAACCGCTATGTAATCTCCTTTCTTTAACGCTTGGGTAGTTATCTTTATTAAAGAGTCTACAATTTCTTTAGCTTCCTTTTTCTTAATATTCACATCTTCTGCCAAAGCGTCTATTATCTGAGACTTGTTCATAAAAGTTATTTTTATTATTAGTTAACATGTAATACAAAAATAACTTTTTAAAAAACAATAAAAAATATTTTATTTGAATTATTTAATAAAAGATTAATATTTATTAATAAAAGATTGCGAGTCGCTAAATATTTCGTAAAATCGCTACTAGCCAATTCCAAAATTTTGCAACTGACGGTATATTCAATTTTTCATCCGGAGAGTGCACGCCTGTCATAGTCGGTCCTATAGAAACCATTTCGAGAGAAGGAAATTTTTTCAAAAACAATCCGCATTCCAAACCGGCGTGAATAGCCTTTATCCGAGGTGGCACTCCAAACACATCCGCATAAGTATTTTTAACGATTTTAAGCAATTCTGAAGAAGGCTCTGGTTTCCATCCCGGATACCCATCAGAGTGCCTTACTTCCGCACCGGCAAGAAGAAATGCCGATTCGATCTGATGCATGGCATCGAACTTTTTAGATTCAGAAGAACTTCTCTGGCTGGTAACTATTTCTATCTTGTTATCTTTTATAAACTTTACAGATGCCAGATTGGTAGATGTTTCGACAAGATCAGAAATTTGATGGCTCATAGATAAAACCCCGTTCGCAACTGCATATAAAGAATCAAGTAACCTTTTCTGCGTGCCATAATCGATCACAGACCAGACACTTATTTCATCGATTTGTATTTTTATATTTTCCTCTATGCCGTATAGTTCCTCCGATATTATATTGCAAAATCTTTCATAATAGGTTTTAATATCTGCATCCGCATCTATTGTAAATTCGGCATAAGCTTCCCGCGGTATCGCATTACGGAGATTCCCCCCGTTAAATACCGAAAGACAAATTCCGAACTCTTTATCCGCATTCCACAAAAAACGGTTGATTATTTTATTCGAATTTCCAAGTCCTCTGTTTATGTCGTTTCCTGAATGTCCTCCGGATAATCCGGAAACAGATACCCGGTAAGCAATGTGTCCTTCAGGAACTCCCTCTGTGTTATAAGCCAGTGTCGCAATAGTGTCGATCCCTCCCGCACATCCAATAAACACTTCTCCTTCATCTTCTGAATCCAGATTTATCAGATATCTTCCTGTAATCATATTCTCTCCGAGTTCGAACGCACCTGTCAGTCCGGTCTCTTCATCCACGGTAAACAAAGCCTCTACCTGACCGCATTTAATATCGGAAGCCAAAACCGCCATTGCGGCAGCCATTCCGATTCCGCAGTCCGCTCCCAAAGTAGTTCTGTATGCTTTTACCCATTCTCCAGCGATATAAGTTTTTATCCCTTCATTCAGAAAATCGAATTCCACATCTTCGTTTTTCTCACATACCATATCCACATGACTTTGCAATATAATCCCCGGATGACTTTCATAACCTTCGGAAGCCGGTTTGATAATTACGATATTACCTATCGCATCGGTTCGATATTCCAACGAATTCTTTTCGGCAAAATCTTTAAGATATTCTATTATTTTTTCTTCGTGTTTCGACGGCCTGGGTACAGAGGTTATTTCATCGAAATACTTCCAGATCAAATGCGGTTCAAGATTTATTATTTTTTCCATAATTTTAAATGTTTAAGGACTTAAAGATATTATTTTTACATATATTTGAATGTACAAATTTTATTCTTTTCTGTTATGTCAATGATATTCAAACTTAGAATGCTCAGTAACGAAGACGAAAATTTTCTCAGGGATTACGAAGTTCCCTATGACATAAAACTCGACGACCTCCACTATTTTATGGCGGAAGATCTGGGTTACAACAAAGAGAGTCTGGCTTCCTTTTTTCTTTCCAACAAAAACTGGGAAAAAATTCAGGAATTCACCCTCATCGATATGGGCATTGAGGACGAAACCGAAGATGGGCCTGCTCCGATGTCCTCGAGAGTAATAGGGCAATTATTGCATAAAAATAATGACCGGTTGCTTTATTTATTCGATCCTTTCATGGACAGGGCAATGTACATAGAGTTGATCGGGGCGGAAAAATTAAATGAGCAATTCGACTATCCCAGAACGTTGCTTGCGAACGGGAGCCCTCCGGATCAGTTTAATCCGGATCTTTCACCGGATAACAAATCCATCTTTGAAGAAGTTATGGATGATTTCTACGATTTCGAAGGAGACGAACTTTATGATGAAGATTTATATTAAAACTCCGGTCTATCGACCGGAGTTTTATTTTATAGTTTATATCTCAATACCGTAAACGAGAACGGTGGAATTTCCTGATTAAACGTATCTTCAACTCCCACCACAGATTCAACTGGTTTTTCCGTCCGTGAAAACGGTTTTCCCGATAATATCGTTTTTATTACGGAATCATTTGAGAATTCGTAGTTTTCCAATAGCAATTCTGGCTCCACGGAAGCGTGAAGAAGATTGATAATTTTTACGATTAACTCGTTATTAACAGTATCTTTAACTATGGAAACCCCGAATCTATTTTTAACCGCAAGGTCGGAATGTGAAACATCGACATAACTTGCGATATATTCCTGTCCGGAATTTTGTCCGTAAAGCTTTTGGGTATAATATCCCACGGTAGGTTTAACTTCCGTATTATTAAAATAAATCAAGTCCGGGTTCCAGCTGGTAAATCCTTCTTTAGCCAGAAGCGGAGCATAAGAAGTCATACAAACTATATCTCCGTTACGTTCAAGCGATGCAAGGAACAGAGCCTCCGTAATGGCCGTTTCCACATTATTATGCCTGTTGGTAAATGCGCAGCATATTCTCCGAGATAGACCCGGGAACCGTTACGATCATATTTATCGTAAAAATCCTGATTATTTACGAACCATCCCGGTGGCTGGTAATAGTGTTCATCAATTATAGGAACCCGAAGTTTTCTCGCAATATCCCATCCTTTTTCATAATCAGCCCCTTCTGAAAAAGGTCCTGCAGTTCCGACAACGATAATATCCGGATATTTTTCTTTAACGGCATTATATATCATTTCGAAGCGTTCTTCGAATACATCCGTAATAAGATCCTCGTTACCGATACCTAAATATTTAAGATTGAAGGGAGCTGGGTGTCCGGCCTGAGCCCTGACTTTACCCCATTTCGTATTTTTATCTCCGTTGGCATATTCTATTAGGTCGAGAATTTCCTGTATATATTCATCCATTTCACACATCGGGATACCTCCCTGCTGACCAGCTCCTCCAGTAGAAGAATTCTGGCACGGAACACCTGCTGCAAGAACCGGTATGGGCTCGGCTCCGATATCTTCACAGAAAAGAAAATATTCGTAAAATCCGAGACCGAAACTCTGGTTATAGTTCCATATATTTCTCTGAGGAATCCTCTCTTCAAGAGGACCTACGGTATTTTTCCATCTGTAAATATTATCGAGACCGTCACCGTGAGTCACACATCCTCCGGGGAAACGAACGAAACGAGGATTGAGATCGGCGATTACTTCCGCCAGATCTCTCCTTAAACCATTTTTCCTGTTTTTGAACGTTTTCTGTGGAAACAACGATACCATATCGACTGCTACTTGTCCTACTGTCTGAGCAACTATCTCCAACTGTGCATCGGCAATAGTTTCAGTAGCAGTTATTACTGCTTCATATTTTTTCCATTCTTTGCCTATATTTCTTATTTCAGTTTGGCCATAATTTTTACCTTCTTTATCTGTAAGCCTGGTAATTAATCGACCTTTCCCTCCGTCGATATATTTAGTAAAAATAGAAAAGTCATATTTATCACCCTTCACCAACGGAATACCAGAGAACCCTTCATTAATAAGAGCCTCTCCTTGATTACGGATATTCAATACAGCATAATGCGGATTGTTGGGGTGGATAGGAGATGCAGTCTCTATAATGAAGTCCGATTCGTTTCCTGTAAACTTCCATGATTTTTTACTGTTCCACGATTGATCGCGTCCTTTTTTGTCCGCAACGGTATATTCGAATCCCCTGTTCTGTACAAGTTCCGCATAAAGACCTCCATCAGCTGCATAACTGATATCCTCGAAGAAAATTCCTATAAGCAAATCGCTGATTTTTTTGGTATTTTCAGGGTAAACAATGACTTTAGCATTCAAATCTTTCAATTCCGGATATTTCATCGCAAACGACTCACAAGTCTCCGAATTCTGCATAGTTTTATAAGCAGCTAATTGCTGTCCTTTAACCAGACCGTCTATCACCGACCAAGGTACTTTAATAGTAGTGCCCAATTCTTCTTTACCTGAAATAATTACCTGATTACGACGAACACCGCCTTGAATCTCTATAGCCTCAGAAAAAATTTTAAAATCCTTCGTTTCAACAGAATACAGTTTACCTTTACTGATAAAGTTTATCTTATACAGATTTTTATTTTCATCGTATACAACTGTAATTTTCCTACAATCTCCATCCGGAACTATATCGATATAAGTCTGCCTTCCCCACACGACCAAATCATTAGAGGATGCGTGGGCAAGAACGCCATCTTTTTCATTAGGAGAAAACAAACAATGCCAAAATCCATTCTCATCCTGCAACAAAAACGGCTCAAGCATTCTTTTCTGATCCCCCCAGCTTCCGTAATCGCTCTTAATAAAACTATGTTCCGGACCTATAGGGTTCCAGTTAATATTGTCGAGGCTCCACGCAAAGTGTAGTCCGTTTTTTCCACTGTTATTTTCAGAAGCATAGGAGAAAATATACGCGGAGTCAGGTTTATTGCTGTTATATGGCACACTTCCTTTGATCGGCGCATTTACGGATAAAAGAAGACCCATAAAAAACAGAAGTACTTTAAACTTCATTTCATTTGGTTTTAGTAGTTTTTACAAAATTAAATTTTTTTAAAATCTATACCAATTATTGGAAGTAAATTCCTAAAGAATTTTTGGAGAGAAAAACATTTTACATATCTTTGATTATTAATCTCTTAATTTTATTTGAATATGAAAAAGTTATTACTCGCTTTAATCGGGCTGTATTGACACTAATAATACCAGACTACTTCTCGATTTCTTTAATATAAGATACAGGAGAGATTTTGTGTTGACTAATGGTGATTCACATATATTATTAGATCTTGAATGCACTACTCCTAACTCTCCCGTATATCTTTTTGCCTATACTACAGGAATAATTGGAAAAACAAATTACATGGGTGAAGAACACGATTTTATAGATTATTGCAAACTACGAGATTCCAAAGTTGCCCCGGAATTATGGGCGGAGAAATACAATATCCCTGAATATGTTTATTATACTTTAATTTTGGAATAATCCGTTTTATATCAGGGGTAACTCTACTGACTCAATTATTTTCCATCATTCCGCGTTCCAAAGTATTGGTAATAATTTTAAAAATATTTGGCAAATAAAAATTAATTATTATCTTTGTGCCGTCTTGAGAAAGAACGGGGTGTAGCGCAGTCCGGTTAGCGCACCTGCTTTGGGAGCAGGGGGTCCCAGGTTCGAATCCTGGTACCCCGACTTTAAAATTAAAGAGTTACGATTTACTTCGTAGCTCTTTTTTTATCCTAAGACTTAATCTCCAACGGGAATCGGTATTAAAATTATCCTGATAAACTGTAACCGCGACGCAGTGAACAGCACTTATTATAGTATGAAATTATTTATAACTAAGAAAATAACAGAATTTAAAAACCGTAACTGATAGTTACGGCTTTTAAATGGGATACCGGCAAACTTTACCAACTAAAGCCAATTATACGAATTAATTAGAGCGATATATACACCTGACATAATAAACATCGTTTTTATCCGCATTATCGTCCTCCATTATTTGTCCGTTTTCAAGCCAGTATACCCGGGTTCTGTTCATTCCGTTATCATGTGATGTAAGGAATTTCTGTCCTTCGCTTATACCGAAATTATAATCGCCGTTGGCCTGAAGCCTAAGCATATTCGATACATATTGCGGAGGAGGAAGCCTCCAACTATTACTGTAAAATACCGGTTCGGTATAAGAACCGCAGCCAGTTGCTTCGGTAGGGGTATACGAAGGATTATCGCGGTCGGTATTACCATAAGAATTGTAGTACGAAGCATTATTGTAGTGAGTATCTATACCCATCGCCTCAGCCCAGGTCATAGTCGTAACTCCTACATTATCAGCATAATTTAATGCGTAGAACCGGTTGCTATCGAAATAATTGGGAGGATATTGACTTGTTATATTATTTAACGCAGTCCAATTTATGCCGCCATCAGGGGAATATTCTATCACAAATACCTTATTGCGGTTTGTTTCATCACTCATAGGTATATCAAAAGTGAGACCGGTTTCCCGTGTTCCAGCTGATACGGATATGATCTGTGACGGCGCCGTTCCACCGGAACGTTCCACCACGCGTAATTGAAGAGCAGGATAGTTTCCTTCGATATTGAACGTCAACACATCGCCCACACCGTAAAGATAACCATTGGAGTGAGAACCACGGGCAGAATTAACCGTTATATGATACTGATCCTGTCTGTAAGTTGTTACGAAGTAATTCTGTCCATCATAATGATAATAAATATCGACATCTGTTCCGGAGCCGAAGCTCGTAATTTCAGGAATCGTAACAGTAACGGAATTAGTTTCGTAATAAGATCCCTGAGATACCACACTACTGGTTATGGTATTTCCTTCGTGAACCGCATACATATACCAACTGTCATTCGAACCTCCCGTAAGCGTCACAGTACCTCCTGTGCGGGGAATATCGCCGACCGAAGATGCAGTGGGGTTGACAAGATCGAAGACAGTAGAAATCGTTCGTTTTAAATTTATCGTTCCTTTCAACGATGATGGATAAGAATTAGTATTTTCACTATAAATTTGTGCGCTGGCAGTAATTACTGTACCTGCTGCAGGCATACCGCTGCGGTTAGTATAATCCACCGACCGGAAGCTAAGAGTTTCCTGATGCCCTTCGCTGATGACCGCGCACGGATATATAGTTCCCGGACTATGAGACGATGCGGCGAGTAAATTACCCATACCTGTCTCCGAGAATCTCCATGCGAAATTATGATCGAATCCGATAGTATGCGTCTCTCCGGTAACACCGGTAAAAGTATGTTCATAAAGATCGGACATAGTCTCGTTATGAAAATAAAAATACGGCACCACACCTTCCTGAACAATAGTTTCTTCATGCTCAATAGTGTCGTCCCATGTAGAAAATACAAAAACTATATCACGATCCGTATAGCTGTCGTTTGCCGTTATCGTGAAATATTGGCGGGAATAACCTGATGCCTGCATTCCCAAACTGTTGAAGGACACTAATCCGGACGGTATGCTGCGCTTAAAATACCAATTCTGGGAACTGGTTACATCCAGCCACGCATCCGTCTGAGCTATTGCCGGATACGGCGATTCCGTTACCACCGAGAACGGATTATTATCCGAGTATTGGCGGATCGAAATATCTTCACGTAATACACGTCCGTCGGAATGAGTTACCGACACCGTCAGTACCTCTACCAGAAGTCTTCCAGATGTATTATTGGCCGGACGAAGGTCGAAACTCGCGGTGTAGAGAGAGTCGCCCGCCGGTTTGGTTGCCCACGTAATTTCATCTGTATTATAAGTCAATGTATATGTCAGTCCGGCAGGTACGGTAGTTACATTTACCGTTGCTGGTGCAGTCGGGGCAGCATAGAACACGAGAGAGGACGGATCGACCGTAAGTGAGAATTCATCAAGTTCCGACTGTTCAATGTTTACTTTAAGCTCGAGTTCACCGGCTATCAGCGTTGTCTGCCCGATCCGAATAGCTGTCGTGGAAGGATTCTGCTGAACAGTGACAGTTACCAAAGATTCATCCGTGTATTCCGACGAGGATGGGGTTACCGTTACCCATGCAGGTTTATCGGACACCTTCCATCCGGATTCATGATTTGTCTGGACTCTCAGCGATGCACTCCCTGCATTGCGGTGAAAGTACATCGTATCGATAGAGGCCATAAGGTAATGCTGTCCGTTCCATGCAATATTGTTCATGCCCCTCTTGCTTACTTCTGATATATCATAAACGATATTGGACGGACGACCGCTAAGAGCCTCGTCCGCAGAAGGTGCACCGTCTCTATCGACGCCTTTTATGGTGATTTTATAAATATTATTTCTTAATAAATCTATATACTCTGCTGTCGTAGAAGAATTTTTATTAAAATCTATCCTGTAATAGGATGAAGCTCCGTTATTGAATTTACCCTTAATCACCAGACACACGTTCTGGTCGTTAGACGAATCACTAAGATCCTCCCCCGCCGGGGTTTCGAAGACATAAATTTCGTTGCTGAGATTAATTCCTCCGGTAACATTAAACGTTTTTCCTGTATTGTTCACAAGATCCGCTCCGGTCGGAAGGCTTGGTTTCAATGCTTTAGCTGCAGAGAAATTCCAATAATCGGTATCGAGCTCCGGGATCAGTCGTCCTTTCTGGTAATTACGATGTATTGCCACTTCTTCCATCTGGAAGATCGACGTGACCGAAGCATCCACGCTTATATCTATCCTCGCAAGAGACTTTGCAAGACTGATTCCGGTGACAGCATCGTTGTTCCTGTCGATAGTAACCGCCTGTTTGATACCCCACATAGGAATTGTTGTTCCGGTCCATGTCTGGAAAGCGGAAGCTACCATCGCGGAAGCAAACTGGTCGATTGTGGTACCGGAAGGTATCCCCATCGGATAAATCGTGTTGAACCACGACTCGCTGTTCGCGAATACCATAATATCGTATATTCCTTCGTTCATAAGAATACGGCAGGTTTTAACCGAGCCGGAACCATCCAGTTCCAGTCCCACCGCCTTGTGGACATAATCCCCGTTCTGTTCGAACCACACGATAAGCAGTTCCTGTATATCGGTCTCCTGTGCGAAGACATTTTGGTATCTACTTCCTCCGTTTCAGGCAGTTGAAAAGATAATGTCACCGTAAAATCTTCTATACCGCCATTCCCGTTAATTCCTTCGAGAGAATCTTTCGTGCAGGAAGTCAGAATCAGAATGGCTGTGAGAGCTAAATTATATGATATATGTAGGAACGGTTTCATGTTCATTAAATTATCGCGTTAAAATTAAATAACCAATCTAAGGAATAGTAGTGGTTCGGGAGACACACCGGGTATATCCTCCAGACGACTTATTGAATGCAGAAGTAAGGCCTGTATCCATATTGAAAATAGTCTCGGTCCCCGCGGAAACCTCCTCAACAGTCCAGTAACTTCCATTGGTTGATCCGATTTTGAATCCGAGCGCAGCTCGGTTCGCATACATTTCATTCATTTCAGCAACAGTCGGAACCCTCCATTTCATGTTCGGCATATCGGGCTCTGTATATGTCGCACAGGAGAAGGCGTCGGACGAAAGATCGCTTCTGACCGCGTAATTGTACCATTCGGACGTATTACTGAAAAAGAGGCTGTTGAGTTTGTCATCTTCTATCCCCATAGCGGTCGTCCAGTTAGTCGACGGCCGTATATAATACCCCATGCCGCTATAGTTTTGGATACTTCCTTTTGCGATATAATATCCGGTACTTAATTTCTGGCTCTGGTAGTCCTGCTTCCAAGTACCGGCGACATAATGACTGCACATAGTATGCCACACATTAGTGCTCGACTCATTGGATGTTGTGGAAACACACCAAATAAGTTCCACATCCTTCATCTCGAACGGTGCCTTACGGTTCGGTTCCAGATAAAGGGAATATTCACCGGCCGCAGTATATCGAGAATAAAAATTGATTCCTGAACTGTATAAACCGAGGTTGACGACCTGACCGTCTACGAGCAATGTCGCCGTGACATTATTAAGCGTAGAAGTCATAACATTATTTGGATCGTTCACCCTGAATTTTATCTCAGTTCCGCCTGTAGGAATAGTCGAGCCGACTGTAGGTGAAATTATATCTACCGTGATACCCTGCGTACCTTTTTGTTCAAAATTTATATAAAAGATTTCGGATGAACCGTCCGGTTGACAGCAGATGCGCACCAGTCTGTTACTCACACCGGTATTGGCCGGAATTAAAAAACCGGGAGACAGATTCACAGTACGCGAACTGGTGATACTACCGCTCGATAGTTTGTTAGTCGGATCCGATTCCAGCCAATAAGTAAAAGCGGTATTGGTGAACACCTGTAAGTAGGCATATAGAATATGTTCCCCGCCAGGTATCAGATAGTGATAAAAATCCGGATCGGAAGTTTCGTTTGCGAGCCTGTAGGTTGATCCATAATTATACGGATTACCATAGTAGATGGCACGGTATTGCGGGTAAGAGTTGGGTGAAGGAATGATGACGGGAGGAATATCTCTCACAATGTTGAAATATTGAGTGTAAGTCCCCGTAACCGGAGCGTGGTTTTGAAGGGTAACCGTGATTGCGTTGTTATAGGTTCGTTGTCCGGCGAGCGGTAGGGTCGATCCCGACTCCGGCAGGTCATTTGTCTCCAGTTCGATGGTATACTCAGCCATATTCCATCCTTCGCCGGTTCCGGAAGAAGGACCATTGAATGTAGAAAATAAGCTGGTCCAGTTCGTACTGGATATGGAGGTAACGTTCGCAACCCAATCGGCATTCGCTTTGAATTTATGCGTTACCTTCTGCCCCCCTTCAGCCGGAAGATAGATTGTGTTATCGTCAGCGCTAATTGACGGAGGATTATATCCCTGTATAAACTCCACAGTCTCGTATTCTCCGGAGCTCGGAGCATATAAAGATACCTCCACAGACCGATCTTCGTAGTCCGGATTGCCAGTGAGTGTAAAATTATAATCGGCCCACGCAGAAGCATTCTGGACACCCATTCCAAAGTTCGGAGTCCATATGGAACCATTGGAAATATAATTGACCTGCCACGGAACTGTCGATTCGACCCTGAATTTATAAGTTCCCGGTTGTGCGGAATACTTATTATAAAGTTCGGTATTCAGTCCGACTATTTTGGTTACCTGCTGTATTTCCACCACACATGATGCAGTATGTCCGGCAGCATCCTTAACATAAATAGTCAGGAAGCCTGTAAGCACATTGTCGGTGTCGTTGCCCTTAGGCTGAAGCGACAGCACCCTGTCGGTCGTTCCGTCGGTTGGAAATCCTCCGGGTTCCCAATCAATATCTCCTTCATAATTGAAATACAGTGGAATACCTACGGGATAAGTACTCACGGTTATTGTGATGGGCTGTGTCGGGTACTTACCGACAAGAATCGGATTAGGTGTTGCGAAGACCTCGAGATCGACATCTCCTGTCCCTCGTTGGGCGAAGATAATTTGTTTGCTGACATTATCCACGATGACAGGGACTTCGTATATGCGCATACCGGCATCAGTATTCTCATTCACAGTCACCTCCACCTTGGTTAGATTTCCCTGTATGCCGTTAACAGGAGAGATGGTAAGCCAGTTTACATCCGGAACAAAATTATCCCTCACGAACTTCCAGCCTTGGGGATGATTCGTATAAATGTACATATACTGCGTTCCGGCTTCTGGAGAGAATACCAGTTCGTCAGTACTTAATTTGAGTATATAATTCCCACTTATGTTTATATCATCGCTGTTATCTTCCGACCAGTCTATCACCTGCGCGCTCAAACTTACAGGGAATGCTTCGAGCGCTTCATCAGGATCGGGAAATCCGATATCCATAACATCCGTAATAATAACCTGATAATTATGGTTTCGAAGGATATTCAGGTAATTTTTACCCTGCATGGTAGTCTGTTGAAAATCTATGCGGTAGAATCCAGGAATTCCGTTATACTCCCCTCCTACTATAAGGCACATATTGTTCGGATGATTAAACCTGCTTCCGGCTTCCGCTTCGAACAGATATATCTCGCGTATACATGCCGGATTACCGCTTGCATCAGCCGCGATTGCCGTACCGTCATAAACGACAGGTCCTTTTACTTTGGTCGCTATCCCAGGAACAGTGGGAAGATTAGAACTGAAATCAGTATCGTCCGGAATCACGCTTCCCGTGTCATTGTAATAATAGAGTCTGACACTGGTAAGTTTAAAATCGGTCTGCGACGGAAGCGACGTAGTCACATCCACACGCGCAACCATACGGTGAATATCGTAAGGGCTGCTGCCTACCTGCGTAGTGCTTGCCGTAATAGTACATGTACCAATCTCTCCCCACATCGGGATACTGCGGTAATCGTTATCCGTTTTATCGGTTATCCATTTGCCGTCAAGTGCCAGAGTAAGCTGCTCTATAATAGTTTGTTTATCCGTGCCTGCTGCAATTCCGGAAGGGAAGCAATCTCCGATCAAATTACGGCAGTTAGCCAGCAATACGATATCCTCGGTTCCCGTTTTCAGTACTGCTTTGAAGTCTCTCACGTCCGGGTTAGAATTTACCGTAATATCGATCGCATTGGATGTATAAAGGTACTTGCCGGACGCATCGAAAACAAGAAGTTCAATAGTATTAACGGTCTCTTCGTCATCTTTAGTAAGACTTTTACTAATAAGCAAGGTAGTATTAGGAACTGAAATAGATATCGAAACTTCGGTATCTATACCGTCCGGATTTTCCATTCCGTTAAGATACTCTTTTATGCATGACTGGATCAGCGGAAGAAATATACAAACTAAAGCCAATCGTAATAAGCTTTTTTTAATATTATGAAAACTATGATATAAGTTACACATAATCAGAATTATTAATTTTCTTACCATGGCAGATTAGGAAGGGTCGTTGAAGCATCTACCGGAATCCACGGAACTATATTAACCTGAACATCAGCAAATATCTCGTCTTCCGGTTCCGGAATAGGCTTCAGATCTTCCGGCGATACTTTAATATTTTGAATGGAATATACGTATCCCTGTTCCAGATTGACGAAAGGTTGTCCGCCAACATGAAGTTCTGTAATCGTCAGATACCAGTACGTATATTTCAGAAAGGGATCTTCACCCATAAGATTTATATAATCCTGTGTAGCCGTAAGATTAGTAAATTTAACCACGATATGAGGAACCTCCCCGGAATAAATATTATAGGCCCATACTTTTCCGGAAGTAATCGGGTAGTAATTTACTCCGTTCTGCTGTGCAACATAGGGACTTTTGTCGTAATCGAATGTAATCCCTTTATACTGCGTGGCATAATAAGATTCTCCGTTCTCTTCAAATACAGATGTCGCCGGATAATAAATTATATCATCATCGTCCACCGCACCCATAAGATTTGCCCGGGAATAAAAATTATTTATAAATATTCCTTCAATATCTAAGGTTTCAATATGTACTGCATCCCTTTCAAATTTTACGATTTCAAGCCGGGACGCTATCGGCGTCGCATCCATTTCCGCGCGCGGATTACTTGCGGCCCAGTTTATAGCCTCATGCGCATATAGACCCACTCTGTTAACTTCGCCGGAAGCGTCCGATAAAACAGACATATTTTGAAGGAGGCTTATAAATATCGAGATATCTGTCCCTGTATCGGGCAATACAACATCGGAGGGAACATTTCCGAAAAAATCGATCCTTGATGAGGTCTTTTTCATATCCTTTATATTAACCCCTGTGGAAGATGTAAGGTCGGAGATCCCTATTATTCCCCCTCCTGAGATTCCCGGCAGGACTTGCATGACCGTATCGATCGTACCGTCCGATTTGCTGAATATCAGTAATCCGTTATTCAATACAGCAGGAGTTCCGTCAACAACCGGAACTGACTCCGACTTTGTGTCTGAAACAACTGAGGCTACTATCTTAACCAAAATGGATTCAGATTCATTCCCATTAATTTCTTCGTCCGTATTTTTATCACAGGAAGTAAATCCCAGAATAGTTAAACTGAAAAAACAAAAACACAACGATCTGATCCGGAAATCAGTTAATATTGTACGCATATATCTTTGTCTGTTTGCCATTTATTCTATTATTTACAGGATAAAAATCTTGTATCCCTTAGAAAAAAATACTTTACTTCCAGCCTACGTTGTTAATATTCCAGTCAGGAACCTTAATCTGGACATAAGTCCCTTTGAATTCTATCAAAACGTTTATAGTGATATCGTCGCCCTCTTCGACTTCGATCTTCGACTCTTTTAGCACATCCGTCATCGAAACCTGGAAATTGTAGTTGGTAAGAGTAAAATCCTGTGCGGTTATATATATGTTAACATTATTGTCATTATCAAAATGCAGAATATAAAATCATGCATGTCCGAGCAATTCCCATGCTCCGAGAGATTCGTTGTAAATTTTCTTTTCTCCGGCGACGGTCAGGAACATTGCCGTTTCACGGCCTCTGTTGAGAAAATTATCATAATAAAAAGTAAGATTCGAGACGGATACCGACGGGTTTATCAATGCATCGTCGTATATTTCCGGGAATCCTCTGAGATAAACGTTCAGTGTGCGGTGTGCACTCATGAACGGAAGGGTATGTTCGGTAATTTCATATTGTTTGACGTCCACGCTGTAAAGACCTATGTCTTCAGGCGAACGTGTAGGCACCCCGCGCATATCCGGTGCGTAATGCAGTGGATCGGCGGATTTTTCATTATCGTGATAGAGGTAGCTATCTCCGAATGATTTGGTTGGGAATATTATGTTCATATCCTCTCTGTGCAAGGTATTATTCGCCCATCCGATTATATAATATTCTCCCGGATCGACCGAGACTTTTTTCATTCGTTCGCGACTCATGATTACATCGTCGCAATTTATCCATCTGTAAAAATTATGTTCCGAATCATAGATAAGGACGTCTATGGTTTGAATGCGTGTGGAAAATATTTCGCTTCCATCGGGATAATATCCATTCCCCTTCTGGTAACGGTCATTTCCTTCACTATCCAGATATTCGAAATATAGGATCAGATTATAATCAAGGTCGTCGGGACAATCGTCGAGATTCTCCTTAACGCATGAAGTTATGGCAAATACACAGGCAATTAATGCCATAGTAAAAAATAATTTACGAAGCAACCCCTTGATTTCCATGAGATGTCAGTTTAATCTATGAAGCAAGTATAAGATAGCTCCAGGCACGGACATACCGAATGCCCGGAGCTAATATTTAATAACAATATGAGATAACTATTTCCAGTCAACGACAACAACATTCCATGGTTTAACCGTAACTTTCACATAGATAGCTGATTTGTCATCTTTCTCATAAGGATAGTCGTCAAGATCGCCTCCATCGAATTGAATCGCATCTAGCTTGTATACGTTTCCTCCCATAATAGGTTGGTCAGCCTGATTTACCCTGTTCAGATAACCTGTAACAGTAAGGTATGCTTCACCATCACCTGCTATAGCGTTAGGTCTGGGTGCACTGTTCATCTTAACATCCGTGAAATGCAAGATGATATGTGGAACCGCAGTACCATTAGCGAATACATTGTAAGCCCAAGTTTCATTTTCAGGTGTTTTGCTAAGAACTGTAGGAGCGATAGATGTGCATAATCCCTGGTAAACACCGCTGCCGTCCAATTCGCCGTCATCGTAAAGATACTTAGATAAATTAGGTCTGTATTTACCGGTTGGCTGTCCTGTAGAAGACCATTGAAGATACTTATCGTAATCCGCCGGAACTGCTGTCGGTTGTGTTCCTGCAAAGAATAAGCTGTCCAGATCCATAGTACCTACAACCGACATGCTGTAATAGTAGTTGTTGATATAGATACCTGCAAGATTAAGTTCTTCGATGTCTAACAACGGGTCACCTACTGCTGGTGCTGCCTTGATTTCATCAATCTCGAGGCGTGCGATGATAGGAGAAATCGTGAAGATAGCTTCTCTTTCAACTGAGATGTTTGTATTAGAAGCGAACAGAGCCTGAGTTGCAGCAGAAGCAGCGACTATATTACCGACTCCAAACAAAGTAGCGTCTTCTACACCGAATGTGGTTTTATTGTCCTGATTAGTCTGGCTGAGGATGTGTTTGGTAATTTTTTCGACATCGCTGATATTAGCGTACGTAGCAGATCCAAAGTCATGGTTACCCACTACATAAACTTTTACAGCACTGTTATCGATACCAGTAAACAGATATCCTGCAGCAAGGTTGGCAGCACTTACTGCTCCGGCAGGTGAATCGTCGATAACAGCCATGCGAACGATATCGCCGTTACCGTCCACAAAGAAAATAGCTCCTTTAGTGAACTGTGTTACAGTATTCTGTGGAACCTCATTCGTGTCTGCTTTAGAAGCAGGACCGAGATCAATCTGAAGATAAAAGTTCGATTCACCTTCAGGGATAGTGACATTGTCGTCTTTGTCTTTGCTACAGCCTGCAAGGATCAATGCAGCGGCAGCTAAGAGTGTAAAAAATCTGTTCTTCATAATAAAAAAATTAGGTAATAAAAATTGTTTGGTTATGTTATCTCTTATTATATCGTTGAATCTATTTCGAAAACCTACATGTTTTTCACTACCCCGTAAATCGGGATGACTGTCAGGTCAAATCAACTTCGGCACTGTCTTGAAAATTCTTCTCCATTTTACCTGCGTTCATCTGCCATCACTCAATAAAACCCCGGAAAGCGCATTCGTTTTTAACGCTGATCCAGGCTCCATAAAAAAGAACAGCGGTCATAATTCAAAGTGTAACCCTTACCGAGGCCTTCACGGTTGCGGTAAGGGCTCCGACCACTTTTTTAACCAATCTTTTTATAATAAGGTAAATTACCTTCTATTCAATCAATATACGTCTGTCACTTGATAAGTGACAAAACGGAGTAAGAACCTTAATATGCTTATAATAAAAGGGTTTCCACAATAACACAATGGGAGGGAAAAGAACGAAATATAAATAACTTAATACTGGTAATTTTTTAAGGACTTATATTAAAAAACAGAGAAAGCAATATAATCGCTTAAACCTACTAACTGGTATTACAAATATCAATTATCAAATAATGTAATTTCAATATTGAATAGGAAAATTGATTACTATTAATGAAACTAATTTCGATTTTATTAGTCGTAAAATGAAACTTTTTATATATTTGTGAAAAATATCCGTTTGTCACTTATCAAGTGACAGTTTAGCTCCATTTCTAACTTCCCGAACCGGTATTGTCGACATAAAATCACTGAGATTATCCAGCGTGGAACAATCAAAAGAATCCAGATATTTATAGGTTGTTTTTATCTCTTTATGACCTAATGCTTCACTTATCACGGCGATGGGAATATTGGCCCGTTTGGCAAGGGTTGCATAAGTATGGCGGGCAACGTGTGTCGTTAGCTTTTTAGTCGTGCCTGTAATAACCGCAAGTTTTTTCAGATTCTTATTCTGAAGGGTCAACCCATTTTCATATTGCTCTCTCGGGTTTTTTTATGTTCTTCAATTATTGGAAAAATGTATTTAGAGTCAGGGTTTACCTTTAAGAAAAATGTTAATATGTCTCTCATGGGAGAGGTTACTTTAAGCTCAATATAACCCCCTGTTTTTTTTCGTTTATACCGTAGTATATTATTTACTATGTCGCTTTTACGCAAAAAAGCCAAATCAATAAAAGACATTCCGCGGGCATGATAGCTGAACATGAAGTATAATACAGAATAGCGAATCCGGTCTTCTTTTAACAGATCATTCTTTTCCCGGGATGCATTATCCGACATTTTATTTTCCAATACATTGCGGCTTAATTGATGAAGGCCTACCATATCTTTTTTTTCCAAAGCTCTTCGACGCGTTTCAAATACACCGGTAAAAACACTGTAAAAAAGACTATTATCTTTTCTTGCCGCAATACCTTTATCAACAGCTTTATTGTAAATAGCTCTAAGATTACGCATATAAAATGATATAGTATTCATTTGCAGACCTTCTTCCAGAAGGTGATTCTCTTATTTTTTAAGGAGGCTATTATCGATCTCATCAAAGGAGATATTGTTATTACCGGTAAAACCGATGAAACGTTTAACAGATGAGGCATAGGCCCGCGCAGTTCTTATCTGTCCGTTATGTATCAGATCCACTTTTAGAACATTACAATAGCTGCACACGGATACCTCTTTAGAATTGGCATCTTTTCTTTCATTCATTATATTATCTGCAATTCCCAAATCTGGTATTCGAAATTTTGAGTGAGAAAAAATATTTCTAATATCATATTCTTCATGGATATCCAGATAATCTAAGGGAACCTTTACAGCCCTACCTTCATAAAACATTAATACTTCCAACTTGCACTTGTTTTTTATCACCATAACATACGTTTTTATTTAATAATCATTAGACAAAAATAAATTCTAATTTAAATATCAAACATATTGTTTCAATTTTAGAACCTGCTTTATATGTATAATCCGGATCATAAATTACCTCGAATCCACAGAGACAGAACTAAAAGCAGAACGGAAGACGGAACACCGCATAGACTCAGGATTTATCGAGATAGGGAGGAATAGATTTTAACGAAAAGATACTCCGTTGGTCGAACACACTTTTGTATATTAATACAACAGCGCAAATCTGGGACTCTGATGGTCGGCAAAGGCTTTAAATGCCTTGCATCGCTACACAGTATCTGAATAACTAACAAAGGCCAAAGTGGAAAACCGGCCAGCCGCCTTATCGCCGATGTTTATTACCGAATCTGTCCTGTTATTGCGGGATCAGGATTTAAGTATACAGCTGTATTTTTCAGATCAGTTTTACAAAAATACACGGCGCAGAGTCCGTCAGTTTATAGAAAAAGAACTTTTAAAAATATTTCATTCATATCCGAATATCCTTGTCTATAAGGTCGATATATAGAAATAATCATACCTTCGATAAATAAAAATTATAACTAAGTTTTAACAAATATTTGATTTGGCAAAAAAATTGCTATATTTGCAACGTAAACAAACGCAAGTTCATTCTGATCTTTTATCTTCATGCAATTTCAGGAACGATTCCGTTCTCTTTTTTTCATCGTTGAAATCGACCAGTATAAGCTTCATTGTTTCGGCTAATTATTGCCCGAGTAAGTCTTTGTGAACTGAAGACGGCTTATATTAATTCAACGGTTTTATTTATGAAATCATTTTTTATCGGCAAGTATGAAATTAAACTCCCTATCATACAGGGAGGAATGGGTGTAGGCGTATCCCTCAACGGCCTGGCTTCGGCAGTAGCCAACGAAGGCGGTATAGGCGTAATCTCTGCAGCAGGTCTCGGACTGTTATACCCTGAATTTAAAGGAAGTTACACAGATAAATGTATCTACGGACTTAAAGAAGAAATCCGTAAAGCACGAGAAAAAACCCTCGGCACTATCGGAATAAATATTATGGTAGCCCTTTCGAATTTTACAGAAATGGTAAAAACGGCTATTGCAGAGGAAGCGGACGTTATTTTTGCAGGCGCAGGCCTTCCTTTGGATCTTCCCTCGTATCTAACGGACGGAAGCAAAACAATGCTGGTTCCCATTGTTTCTTCTCCGCGGGCGGCAAAACTCATATGTGAGAAATGGTACGTCAACTATAATTATCTTCCTGATGCGATTGTTGTCGAAGGTCCGAAAGCAGGAGGACACTTGGGTTTCAAAAAAGAACAGATCGACAACGAAGAGTTCTCTCTGGAAAAATTAATTCCTGAAGTAGTAAAAGTAGCTGGGAACTATTCCGGAATCAAAAATATTCCGGTAATCGCAGCGGGAGAAATATCGACAGGAAACGACATAGCCCGCTTCATGGACCTCGGTGCATCCGCGGTACAGATGGGTTCCATTTTTGTTCCTACGAACGAGTGCGACGCTTCAGTCGAGTTCAAGAAAGTTTACGTTAACTCCGACCAGAGCGATATACGTATTATCCAAAGTCCTGTAGGAATGCCTGGACGGGCATTCGACGGAGAATTTATACGCAGGGTCGCAGAAGGAAGGGAAAAACCGCGTTCCTGTCCGTTCCACTGTATCAAAACCTGCGACTACACTAAAAGTCCGTATTGTATCATTAAAGCATTATATAACGCAGCAAAAGGAAACATGGAAAAAGGCTATGCCTTTGCCGGCAATAATGCTTACATGGCTGACAAGATCAGTACGGTAAAAGAAGTTATAGAAAAACTCAAAAACGACTTCTTTTTAAACAAGGTTGTTCTTTAACCGAACAGCAGATAATCATTAAACCCACCTGCATGACAGGTAAATCATTATGACATTTAAAGAATTGAATCTCACCGATTCTATATTAAAAGCAGTCGGTGCTAAAGGATATACCGAACCGACCCCTATACAAGAACAGGCGATCCCTGTAGTTTTACAGGGTAAGGATATTTTCGGCATCGCCCGTACCGGTACGGGTAAAACTGCAGCATTTGCTGTTCCGATCCTCCAGAAACTGGAGGAAGAAAAAAATAACGCTCCTCAAGTCGCCGCATATTCTCCGGAAACGGAAGAAGTACCGACAATGAAACGCCGAGACCGTAAAGGCAGGAACCACGGCAAGAACAAAAACAAACCGGCGATCAAAGCGCTCGTACTCACTTCTACACGCGAATTAGCCATGCAGATCAGTGACTGCTTTGCAGACTATGGTAAATATACCGGACTAAAACATACCGTAATTTTCGGAGGTGTAAAAAAAGAGAAACAGATCGAACGTCTGAAACATGGTGTAGATATCTTGATAGCAACTCCGGGAAGACTGCTCGACATGATGACTATGGGGTATGTTTGTCTTGAGTCATTGCAATACCTTGTCCTTGATGAAGCGGACAGAATGCTGGACATGGGATTCATAACAGACATCCGAAGAGTTTTGAATAAAGTCCCTGAGAACAGGCAGACAATGCTTTTTTCAGCGACCCTTCCTAAAGACATTGTAGTACTGTCGAACTCCATATTGCACAATCCGGTAAAAATCGAAGTTACACCGGTATCATCCACGGTAGAGGAGATCGATCAATGCATTTATTTCGTGGAAAAACCGGATAAAAAGCAGTTGCTTATATCGTTATTGAGAAAAGACGACGATAAATCGGTCCTGATCTTTTCACGCACAAAAGGCGGAGCGGATTATATAAACCGGATGTTGAAAAAAGCAGGGATCGATAGCGAAGCCATACACGGGGATAAATCCCAGGGACAGCGTCAAAGGGCGTTAACGAATTTCAAATCAGGAAAAACTAGGGTCATGGTAGCTACCGATATAGCAGCAAGGGGAATAGATATAAAAGAACTGAATATCGTTATAAACTATGACCTTCCAGATGTTGCAGAAACCTATGTTCACCGGATCGGTCGTACCGGAAGAGCCGGACATTCGGGACTAGCCCTTACATTCTGCACTCAGGATGAACATATGAAAGTGAAAGAAATACAAGAACTTACAGGAAAGAAAATAGAAACCATATTACATACCGCATAAAATTTATGGCAAAACCGATATCATTCAATAAACGCGAGAACGAAAAGAAAAAAGCAAGTAAAAGATTAGAAAAACAAAAGAAGAAAGAAGAACGCAAGGCTAATGCCGGATCCGGCTCTCTAGACGATATGATCGCATACGTAGATGCCAACGGAATGATTACATCCACTCCCCCGGAAGAGGATGTAAAAAACGAAATAGCACTGGAAGAGATAGAAGTATCGGTACCGAAAAAAGAAGAATCGGTACCAGACATTCTTAACGGTCGCGTAGAACATTTTAATTCAGATAAAGGTTACGGATTTATCAAGTACATTAACTCGACAGAAAAATATTTTTTCCACATTACCACAGCTCCTGCAAACATTAAAGAAGGAGATAAAGTAACATTTGAAACGGAAAAAGGAACAAGAGGTATGAACGCAGTAAAGATTGAAATAATCAAATAATTTATTCAGTTTAAATTTTAAAAAATGAACATTTACATCTCAAACCTGAATTTTAGGACAGAAAAAGAAAGCCTTCAGGCATTATTCGAACAATACGGTGAAGTTTCTTCAGCAAACATTATCACGGATCGTGAAACAGGTCGTTCGCGTGGATTCGGTTTTGTCGAAATGACGAGTGATTCCGATGCACAGGAAGCGATCGATTCATTGAACGAAACCGATTTCGAAGGAAAAACAATCAACGTAAGCGTGGCAAAACCAAGACCGGAAAGAAACAGCGGCGGTTATAATCGCGGTGGCAACGGCGGTTTCAACAAAAGAAGATATTAAATATCCATTTTGCAAATAAACACAAAGAGTTACGTTTAAATCGTAACTCTTTTATTTTCTGAAACCGCCAGCCCAAGATATCAGTACATACGAAAAAAAAAATTTAAACCCTGATTTTTTAGCATCGCATTTAGCTTTGTAAATCAGCAGCTTGCTGTAAACCGTTTCCTCTGTGGATTCTTCGATAAAACAGCCAAAAGCCACGGATATAAATCCATTCTGCCGAAAAGAAACCAGGATATGGAAAACCTACGATGAAAACGGAAAAATTATTAAAAAAGAAAGATTCCGTAACAGGGATGCGACTTGATAAATTTTCTGAGTTCTTCGAAAAAAGAATTGAATTTGGAACGGAGCATATCCTCATTGATAACAAGATAATCCACAGCCTCGTCAACTGAAATATTTAAATGCCTGTATTTTACCATTATAGATAATGACTCCCGTATACCGTTTATAGAGGCATACCTCGACAATCTGTCCGTTAATATGAAATGCCACATAAAACGTTTGAATCTTCGGGGCAAATAAAGATGGTTCCACAAGATTGTCCAATAAAATTTTTTTGTAAATTTTCTTAATGGTATACCTGAATATTTACTGAAACGGGACGCAAGCAGGTAATCGAAATAAATATCCAGTAAAATCCCCGAATATCTTCCGAAATGCGGTCTCATCGAATCATTCAATTCCTTCACTATAGTATGTTGGTCAGTAAAGGAATCTATTTCCCGGTGGAGCAGTATCCCTATGCATATCTTTTCCGGGTAATCCTTATATGTACTTCCCTTAACGGCATCGGCAATAAAATTCCCTAACTGGACTTCCCGGTCCTCTCCGGAAAGAAATATATGTGCGAGATAGTTCATTCTTACAAAAATCCAGATAAGCGATAAAATTAATTCTTTTAAATAAAAAAATACCGCTCATATGCTAAAATGTCAATCGTATAATTATAAAATAAATCCCGTCCGGATGGACGGGATTTATACTTAATTGTTTTTTATTTCAAGTGATATATCAAGCTCCTCCGGAAGCTTTTCAACCCGAATACAACAGCGGTACCAGTTTTGAGGATAAATATTATTGCTCTGTTCATAAAAATATAATTGCAATATATAACTGTCATCCAGATAAAGATAAAGTATCGGTTGAACTTCGTCAGTTACCATAGCGGTAGATATCCTGACGGCAAGAAGATCGTATTTATCAAAGTCGAAGTTAATCAAATCCTGATCGTCATCCTCATCTTCCGCAACATTCAGGTATTCTTTCAAATCCTAGACATTTCTGAAAACATGCAGCACATCCGCCTCCAGATCAACCCAGGAGAAATCTTCAGGCAAAGTATAATGATCCGTAGAAACCGCTTTTATTCCCGATTCTTCCGGCTCTTTTTCAAGTTTTACCAGAAATGATTCTTCGGAATACAATTCATCGTTTAGCCATATTTTCTTATGTACCGTTGGTTCATTGTTTTTCCATGTAGTATATAGATCGAACTTTATATTATCTTTTGTCCCGTCACCCCAGTCGATAATAAATTCCTGATCTATATTTGTGTTGGTATCAGGAGCGAACTCTCCGAATGCAAGCACCCATTTACCAATAGACTTCGAGTATTCCAACCTTATCCCCAACATCTTGGGCATAGTAGCCTTGGAAGAAGGTCCGTATTCGTAAGTGATCCCGTTATGTTTCAGGGTAATCCAGTTACTTATAATATTTTTATCAGAATATGGATTAAGAAGATCATTGCCGTCTGCATCGACTACGACAAACTCAACGGACGGATTAAAGAAATCCCAGATAATATAATCATCGTCGTTTTTCGAACATGATACAAATAATACGATGAAGACTAAAAGAATAGTTAATTTTTTCATAACAGTCATTGTTTTATGGATCGTTTATTTTAAGATGACGCATCTCTGCATTTCGTTGCATTTACGGATTCGGTTATTAAAAGAATCTTAAAATTACGATCTTAAACTGTTTATTTCAACTGTGTCTATTATTTTAACAGAAAACCGTTAAACGGATATAATTTTCAGCGCGGTAAGACATTCATATGTATTTAAGGTTTTGCCGTTTCCGTTTTTCTAATCATGTGCCGTGATACGAAACAGGGATTTTCAAATGACTGTAAAAGATTATACACTGTATTATTTGGTGTAAAAGTAATTCCCAAAAATAACCGGGAAATATATTATCAAGAGGTATAAAACTTAACCGATATGGCGTGTTTATTGCTCGATTAAAAAAAGAAACAATACTATGAAAGCAATAACAATAAAGAATTACGGGGATACGGATACCCTTATTTACGGAGACACCATCAACCCTGAGTTAGGCAAGAGCCAGGCACTTATAGAAGTTTTCGCGACTTCGGTCAACCACATAGACATAATGATGGCATCAGGAAAAATGAAAAATTCCGCTCCTTTAACGTTCCCGTGGATACCCGGAGCGGATTTCGCAGGAAGGATAGATTTTTTAGGAGAGGGAGTACACGGCTTCAACAAAGGTGACGAAGTTTACGGTAAACTTATGAACGGTGGTTCGTACGCAGAATATCTTGCCGTAGACAAAGGATCTTTCGCACTTATGCCTACAAGTTTATATTTCTCACAAGCAGCATCGGTTCCTCATGTAGGACTTACTGCATGGGAAGCGGTTTTTGAACACGGCAAAATAGAACCGGGACAAACCGTACTAATACACGGAGCATCGGGCGCGGTGGAAACATTCGCAGTGCAGTTCGCCAAACTTGCAGGGGGATTCGTCTATACAGTCGACCGCGGGGAGAACAGAACATTTCTCGAATCCCTGGGCGCAGACATAGTGATAGATTATACATCCAACGACTTCACAACAATCGTCAAGGATATAGATCTGGTATTGGATTTCGTAGGCAAAGACACTCCTGCCAAGTCATATCCTGTCATGAAAAAAGGAGGGATACTGGTAAGCACGGCAGAGCAACCGGATACAGACGAAAGTAAAAAATACGGCGTAACTGCCACATCGATGGGAGTTCATCCTGATTTCAAAGATATGTCAGAGATAACCGCCCTTATCGAATCGGGTAAAGTAATAACCGATATAGCTGAAGTATTCCCGTTAAGTGAAACAAAAAAAGCATGGGATATTTACAGCCACAAAACCAAATGCGAAAAGCATTACACTCACGGGAAAATAATACTTGAAATAAGATAATCAAAAACTTAAAATTATGTTTAAAGATAAAGTAACGATAGTTACAGTCGGTGGTTCGGGATTCGGAAGGGCGATGGCGGAACTTTATGCCAAACACGGTGCTAAAGTAGCAGTCGCAGACCTAGACGAAGCTCAGGCAAATGAAACGGTAAACGCAATAAAACAGGCTAACGGCGAAGCAATATTCGTTAAAACGGATGTATCCGATCCTGCGGATTGCGAAAATCTGGTCAAAAAAACAGTCGAAGTCTTCGGTAAATTGGACATCGCATTCAACAATGCGGGAATAGGTGGAGACACTAAACTGATAGCTGATTATTCCATAGAGATGTGGAACAAAATAATTTCCATAAATCTCTCAGGAGTATTCTACGGAATGCACTACCCGATCCCCCAGATGCTCAAGAACGGCGGTGGGGTGATTGTAAATATGTCATCCGTACTTGGGATGGTAGGACTTGCCGGGGCATGCGGCTACGTAGCTGCCAAACACGGAGTAGTAGGACTTACTAAAAATGTAGCCCTTGAATACGGACAACAAAATATACGCGCTAACGCCGTAGGTCCGGGTTGGGTAGATACTCATTTGACTCATTCGATGAACATGGACCAGACGTAACACGAAATAATGGTAAACGCAAGTCCGATGAAGCGTCTGGGAAAGATAGAAGAAATAGTCGACCTCGTCCTCTGGCTAAGCAGCGACCGGGCATCGTTCTGTAACGGAGCATATTACCCGGTAGACGGCGGAACTCTGGCAGGCTAACTGTTTAATAATAAGAGGATAATACGTTTAAATATTCTCTCCTCTTATTATTATCCTGAAATTATTTTTTATTTCAGTTCCTCCCATTTTTCTTTTATATTTTCTTCACCGTCGAAATATTTCAAACCGGAATTTCTCTTGAATACTTCCATAGAAGGAACGAGAAGAAGTTTATCCGAATCCGGGTACTCACAAACGTCGTATCCTATGAAGGATCTTATGTCGACATAGATACATGGTTCTTCCGTATGATTGTACAACTGATGCGCTCCGGACTGCTCCATTTCAAAAAATATCAGGTCCCCGGCCTCGACAATCTCCAAACACTTCGGCGTCCTCAAAGTCGCTTCCCCGGATACTATTACAAATAATTCTTCCGAATACCTGTGAAAATGATAGGTCGAAGAATACTGTCCGGGGTTAAGTTGCCTGAGATCGAAATTGAGATTCCGGGGTTCCACTCCTTTTTTCATTCTGGAAACATCCGAGAAGAGCCTGAAATTGTCGATCTTACCTGGTGTTTCTTGAAATTCCCTGTCGCTTGATTTAAAAACCGTTGCCATAATCTTAAATTTATCATTTATAATTAACTGTAAAATTGGGCATATATTTCCGGATCAGGAACAATCTCTTCTTTTTTTTTACATAAGAACACGGCGAATCGGAAACTCCGGAAATACCGGTAAGATCAGAAATAAATGGCAACAACCGTTCCTTTATCAGGTTCCGATTCGATACAATACTCAATGTTGTTTTTTTCGAGTATTCTTAAAGATATAGTCAACCCCAGTCCGTTACCCTCGATAGTAACTGCGTTCCGGCCTCTCATAAAAGGCGTTTTTAACTGCCTGAGTTTATCCGGGGAGAATCCTATACCGTTATCGATTATTTTCAAAACCAACTTATTCCCGGAGTTTGTTAAAATCAACGTGACAGGTTGCTGATTTGAGAACTTTACTGCATTATGGATAAGATTATACAAACAGACGAATAATTGAATATACTCGACTTTTACCCTTAATCTTAACTCATCGCAATTATCGACATCAAGATCGAAAAATATTTTCACACTGGGTTTTTCTTCTTTAATTCTCTCTATTATATCCCAGATTATTTCATCGATTCTTGAATCCGTATCCATATTTTCATGCGGTTTAAGGTCTGATACCCACATCAAGGTATCGAGTATACCATTCAAATGTTTAATCTGATTTATCAGATAATCTGTCAATTGGTGGTAGTCCTCCGGATCGCGGCCTTTCAAGGAAAAAACTTCGAGATTTCCCAGAATACCTGCTAATGGGGTGCGGAACTCATGGGATACGTATCTTACGAAATTCTTCTGTATCAACATGGACTGATTGATACGTTCGAGCAACTCGTTGAAAGTATCCACCAGTTCGTCGAGTTCATCCTCGGTTGCCGGTTTGCGAATCGGCCGAATATCACCGGAAGGTTTTATTCCATGAACCTCCCCTATTATATTCCGGAACGGTTTGTATGCCCTCGATGCAACCCAGCGACTTACGAAGAAAAAAACTAATAGTCCGATACCAAAGCTCCACGACAGAATCTTCAATAAAACATGCAGATTGGATCTCTGAAGGTCATGGGACTGAAAAGTAATTACAACGAAGTCGCCTTCGTTATCTTCGTAAAAAATTCCAAAACAGCTGTATTTTTCATAGTTAAAAGGTACGGAGACCGATTTTCTTATCTCGTCCAGTTTTACATTTTCTATATATAACAGATCGGTACCATAGACAATGGCATTACTTTCGTCATAGACCTGGTATGAAAATTCATTTATAAGGTTATTGAACTGTTCGTAAATTGGCTGGTATTCCTTCTCGCTAAGTTCGTCCTTTTCCAGATAATAAAACGCTGTCAAAAACGCACTTTTCTCCAGATTACGGTTAGTCTCACGTTCGATATTACGACTGAAACTGAGGTAAATCGCAAACGATAGTACAAAGAATATACTTCCGAAGGAGAGTAGTGAAAATAAACTTAACCGCGTCTGGATCTTCATCAATAACCTCCTTTGGAACTTATGATATAACCTCTTCCCTTAACGGTAAAGATCAGCGGAGCCATATCGGTAAAATGAACCTTATTTCTCAAATAGGAGATATAAACATCCACAACATTGGTATTGGATTCGAAGTTGACTTCCCACACCGTATCCAGTATTTTTGCCCGCGGAACCACTTTATCTTCATTTTCCAGAAGCAGTTTCAGCAGTTTATATTCCTGATGAGTGAGCCTGATCTCTCTGCCGTTTCTGACCGCCCGATTAGTATGAATAAACAATTTGAGGTCTCCGCACTCCAGGCATTCGGATTCCGGTAAATGGTAATAATTAGCTCTCCGCGTCAGTGCATTTATGCGCGCCATCATTTCACTGAAATGGAACGGTTTTACGATATAATCGTCCGCTCCCAATCCTAATGCGCGCACCTTATCTTCCGGCTCGTTAAGCGCGCTTATTACCAATATAGGAGTAAGGTTCTTCTTGTACCGGGTATATTGCAGCAACTCGAATCCGTCGATTCCCGGCAGCATAAGATCGAGAAGGATAATATCCCACTCCTTGTTGCTTATCCAGTCGCGTGCGTCCTCTCCGGTCTCCGCAAGAGTTACCGTATGTCCGCTCTCCTCGAGTCCTTTAACCAGAAAACTGCTTATAGTCCGGTTATCCTCGGCAAGAAGTATCTCCATCTGTTTATTTTTCGCTAATTTAAAAATAATAATCTTAAATTCCGGAACTCCTCTTTCTATCCTTCCTATACGCCATATAGAAGACCTGCGGGAGGACGGTGAAAGACAATATCAAACACACCAGGATTCCTCCGACGATCATGATAGCAAGCGGTTTCTGAATATCCGACCCCATTCCCTGCGACAATGCGGCAGGAACAAGTCCCATAGATCCCATCAGGGATATCATAACCAACGGCCTGACTTTATTATTAACGGCATTGTCGATAGCACTTTCGAGATTCCGGGATTTCAAGAAATTCTTTTTCATCTCGGTTATTATCAAAATACTGTTAATAGCGGTTATACCGAAAAGTATAATAAATCCGATTCCTGCGGATATACCGAAAATCGTCCCCGTTACCCAAAGCGATATAAAACCTCCTGCAAAAGCATACGGCATGGCACTCGCAGCGACAAGCGTATCCCTGACGGTACCGAAATTCATATACAAGAGGAATAATATCAAAGCGATCACGGCAGGTATTATGGCTGCCAGTCTTTTAGTGGCGCGCTGCTGGCTCTCGAACTCCCCTGCCCACTCCATTTTATTTTCCGGCATTAGTTCGATGTGCTCCCCTACTTTCTTCTGGGCCGCCGCTATTGTAGAACCGAGATCGCGGTCGCGAACACTGAATCCCACGCCTACATAACGGCTTCCACCTTCACGGTAGATGAATGTCGGCCCTGAGATAAATTCTATGTCAGCGATTTCTTTCAACGGAACATAGTTACCGTCTATAGTCGGTATAAGAATGTTGCCTATTTTATATTCATCGTCGCGATATTGTTCCGCAAAACGCACCTGTACGTCGAACGTACGTTCACCTTCGTAGAAGGTCGTTGCGGCCTTACCTCCGATCGCCATTTCGACTACGGCTTGTGCATCGGCCATCGACACGGTATAACGCGCCATCCGGGATTCCTCGAGTCTGATCTGAAGTTCGGGCAGTCCTACGCTGCGGAAGACGTTCACATCGTCGATACCTTCTATTCCCCGAATTACAGAAGCTGTACGGTCGGCAAGCTCTTCCATTTGTTCCAGTTCGTTCCCGAAGATTTTTATCACGAGCGCACTTTTCACCCCTGCCACATATTCTTCTACATTATCCTGGATCGGCTGGCTGAAACCGAATATAACACCGGGATATATATCGAGAGAATCTTTAATTTCCTGGATAAGGACTTCCTTGCGAACTTTTCTTTTCCACTCTTTTCCCGGTTTCAGTTCGGTATGGAACTCTATATTGAAGAATCCCGTCGGATCTGTTCCATCATTGGGTCGTCCTGTTTGGGAGAGCACGAATTTCACCTCGTCGAAATTCCTCAGCTTCTTTTTCATTTCCTGCGTTATACGAACCGATTCGTCCAGATTCACACTGTTCGGTAGATTCGCCCTTATATATATCGCCCCCTCATTCATACTCGGAATAAATTCTGTTCCCCAGAACATGAAACGTACAAAACAAACAGCAATCAACAGAACAAACAAAATCAGGGTCCGCGATTTATAACGGGATGCCAGCGCGTACATTTTGAGAACATATCCGGTGAAAAAATCGCTTATACGGTTGGTGCGCTCCTTCACCGGTTTGGTTAGAAGCATCCTGCACATTACAGGGACATATGTCAAAGACAAAATCAGCGATCCCAGAAGAGCATATCCCAATGTAAACGCCAACGGAGAGAACATTTTTCCCTCAACTTTTTGGAACGAGAATATAGGGAACAGCGCTACCATAAGTATTATCTGTCCGAAGAAAATCGACGGAGCGACGCTTCCGGCGCTTTTTTTTATCAGTCCGTTCTTCGAGGCCTTCTCATAACGGCTTCCCAGAGCCTGCGACCGCTTCTCCATACCGACAAAAACACTTTCTACAATAACAAGCGTCCCTTCGAGCAACAGGCCGAAGTCCAGCGCCCCCATAGAGATCAAATTGGCAGGAAGTCCCTGAATGCGGAGCATCATTATTGCGAAAAGGAACGATAGAGGAATTACTGAAGCTACTATAAGTGTGGTTCTCCAGTTGAACAAAAATATAAACACCACAAGCGACACCAGCAGGATTCCTTCGAGTAAATTTTTCATCACCGTACTCACCGTAGCCTCGACAAGTGTCGTGCGATCTAAAAACGGAACGATCTCAACATTATCCGGGAGTATCCTTTCTTTGAGTTCTTTTATTTTTTCTTTGAGAGCTCCGATCACTTCCCCGGGGGGTTTCTCCGCGCAGCATAATAACGATACCCTGAACAACGTCATCGTTATCGTCGAGTCCGACCTGTCCCAAACGGGGTTTCGAACCGACCGATACCTCCGCGACCTGTTTAACGCGAATAGGCGTTCCTCCCCTTACTTCTATAAGTATATTTTCAATGTCATTTATACTCTCGAGCAATCCTATTCCCCGTACCACGAACGCCTGACTTCCTTTCTGGATTATATCGCCACCTACATTGATATTGCTGTTAGATACCGCCTCGAAAACTTCCAGCGGCGACAAGCCGTAATGACCCAGTTCGATAGGATTGACAGATATCTGTAATATCTTTTCTTCACCGCCGAAACTTCCTATACTGGCAACACCCGGAACCGACAACAGTTCCCGCTCACCACCCATTCGTTTATGGCGGCAACTTCCCGTATAGGAAGATCACTCTTAAGAACGTATCTATAGATTTCCCCGGTTGCTCCTGAAGGCGGTTCGATAGAAGGATCGGTTCCTTCGGGCAGATCAAGATCCTGCATCCTGTTAGAAGCATATTGTTGGGCAAAAAAATCGTCCACTCCGTCATCGAACAGAACGGTAACCACAGACAGACCGAACAGCGAGGTGGAACGCACGTCGGTTTTCCTCGGAATAGTATTCACCACACGCATTATAGGAAGCGTAACGAATTTTTCTACCTCCTCGGCGCTTCTTCCCGGCCATTGAGTGATTATCCGGACACGTGTATTTGTCACATCGGGATAAGCCTCTATAGGCGTATGGACATAACTTACTATTCCGGCAATAAAAAGAATGGTGGTAAGAAACAATATAAGAATATGATTCTTAAGAGAGAAACATATTATGTTTTTTATAAACTTGTGCATATCAACCCTCTTTAATACCGGTATAGATAAATAAATGGTCTTTTACTACTATATTTTCACCTTCGGATAACCCGGATGAGATATATGTCCGCTTACCTGCACGGCTCTCCGGAGTCACTGTCCGAATCTCGAAACTTTCATCCCCGGTACGCACAATCAGATGATAACGGTTGTCATCGAAGATCAGGGCTTCTGTAGGCACGGCAAAACACTTCTGTCCGTCCCCGTAAAATACATTAATAAGGACAGGCATTTCCGGTTTTAGTTTTAGTCCCGGATTGGGCATTATTATACGTGCCTTCAAAACTTTCTCTTCCGCGTCGAACACATGGGCTATAGCGGATATAGTTCCTTTGAAAGTTTCCCCTGGATACGCAAGTGCTGTGATATCCACTTCCAAACCTTCTTTTATGAATCTCACCTCCCCGGGATAAACATTCACGGAAATCCATACATACGACAGATCCGCTATGGAAAAAACCGGATCCGATTCCGGGGAAATAGTCATTCCCTGTGAAATATTTTTTTCTACCACATATCCGCTTATAGGAGCGGCAATAAAGAAATTCCTGCCTGTTTCATCCGATCCGTAAAACGACAATTCTCGTGAATTATATTCCATTGTCGTCTCGATATTCTTCAATGCGGCTTGCGTCTCAAGCAATTCGGCTTCGGAGATCATATCCGAAGAAAAAAGCGACCGTGCGGATTCATAATTCCTGTGGGCAACTATGACTTCCTGTTCGAGCATTTTAAGCTCGGAAAGGATCGAAGCAAGTTCCATGCTCCGGAACCCTATCAGGTTTCGTCCTTTCTCGACATAATCGCCGAGGGTAAAATTAACTTTCTCCGCTACTCCTGAAACCAAAGGGACATACGTAATTATGCGGTCTGGATCATATTCTACTTTACCGCTTAGAGTAAATTCATGATATCGGTTCTCAAGTTCAACAGTGACGGTTTCCAATCCGGATATAAATGCAGGACTATATGTTTCTGTATTTGCAGCGTCATTTGCAGTCTTATTTTTACATCCGTGCATAAACGGCACACATATAAACAGATAAAAAATAAAGTATTTCATGATTTTCATTTTAATTCGACACCTACGGTAAGACACAATTCGTTATAAGATTTTTCCAGATTCATACGTGATTCGAGGTTTATTTCCTCGCTCTCCCTGTATGCCTCCCAGAAATCTATATACTCGATCATTCCTATATTACGCGAAAGAAGATTAGATTTATATCTCTCCAGCATACCGTACATATGTTTCGAGAAATCGTCTTTAGCCACATTATTGTAGAAATTGACGGCTGAAAGATAATTTTTATAAGATTCGGCGATCTCATTTGCCACTTCATTCTTTTTCTGTTCGAAAAGCAGATCGTTCTTCCGCATACCTATCTTAGCCGCTTTAATATTTCCCTGGTTCCGGTTAAAAATAGGAATATCAACTCCTACTCCGAATCCTACATAATTTCTCCAGACGCCTCCCCAACGATCGTAATTGACACCGAAGGTAACATCCGGCGCGCGAAGGTATCTTTCATATTTCAGCAATCTTTCGTAATAATCGCCTTGCCGGTTATGGGTACCCAGATCAGGGCGGTTATCATATGCAAGCTCTACCAATGCCTTAACATCAGGAAGATTCGTTATAATAGTCGGTTTTTCATCCCGGATAATTATGTCGCATTCCGGATCGAATACGAGAAGAGATTTAAGAATCCGCTGGACATCGTTCCATTCCTTTTCTGTTTCATAAATATCTTTTTCCAGAGACAGTTTAACCGTTTTAAGGCGAAGAAGTTCATTTGCCGAAAAATTTCCGTCCGCGACCATACCCGTAAAACTGTTCACCAGAATTTCCACTGAAAGAAGTTGTTCTCGATAAAGCTCGAGAACTTCCTGAAGATATAGTGCGTCCTGAATTGCATTGCGAAGTTCGAACTTTATAACCAACAGCCATTCTTCAAATTCACTCTCCACTATTTCTTTGGCAGCATTTTCAACCGCGATCAACTTACGACGCTTTCCGGCGGGATAGATCAACTGAGACAATTCAATACTGAATTCGGTATTTTTTCCAAAATCCCCTATAAATCCCGGAATATTTTCACCATCCCTTTGCGAACGTGTGCTCCATAAATTAACATCACCGATCGTGACAGACGGGTTTTCCCATAATTTCGCCTGAATGACAGCTGCTTCGGCAACTTCGACATTAAGTTTTTCTGCAATAAGAGATAAATTATTCGCAAGGAAACGCTCCTCTATCTGCTGGCGGGTCAAAAGATATTTTTCCGAATTGCCGGAATAACCGGTCAGATAGATTGGAAGAAATAGTAATAACAATAAAATTTTCCTCATCATTTTGGTATTAGCCGTGTAAAAGTAACCACCAAACATTAGGATGATTTTACAGGCACATTAGATTTTTTTTAATGTAAAAAATGAAGAAAGTAATACAAAAACAGAAAAACTGAATTTTAATATTGTTAAAAATTACCAGAAAACCGGAATAAGAAATTTATTAATCTGTTAATTATCCAAATTAAAAAAACTTATTACGAATAAATTTATTTTTCTTTTTTCGAAACTTATTAAAACTAATATTTATTATAAAAGAAATTAAATCTTTTATTAATTTTTAATTTAAGCCATTATATTACCAATCAAAATCCGGATTTAAGATATAATTTCGCATCACCTCTTTAACACCTTTCCCGAAACTATTCAGATAATTTTTCAGATATAATATTTATTGCAGGTATACGCTATTACTAAACATATTTCCGATCTGGCCAATATTATAACTTTAAATCTACAGAACTTGAATAAAGAAAATATAATAATAAACGACGTATTACAACGGACCTAATAAATAATGTTCGCGAATGAAATCATAATGCCTTCGAAACAATTTATCATCATTTTATACAAAGGTAAATTACCTTAAAGTAATAGTCAAGGACAACGAGATGCCGAAGAGGAATCGAGATACAAGTTTGATTCCGGATCTTATATTTATACGATAGAAGGAACTGCGCACTAAAGGCTACAGAAACAACATAATTTCGAATCACACAAATTGGAGGTTCTCGATTTTGCGCATAAATCGTTTACCGATAACCAGATAATAGCTTAAGAAACGGAAACTGCCTGTTAACTCACCGTATTTATAATTATCCTTTATGGCAAGTGAATTTGCGGAATCCAATATCGAGCAGAATGAGTGGGCAATAAGGGCTCAATCGATAAAGAATTTAAAATAAACAAATTATATATCTATTAATTCAACCAAATCAATTCACAAAATTTTAAGAAAATGAAGAAATTATTATTTGCTCTAATCGCAATCACGGGCCTGGTTCTGACCGGATGTTCCAAAGACGAGAATGGAGAAAATGGAAACACAAACGGCAAAGGAGCCATTACGGTCCGTATAGAAGGTTCCAGCAAAAGTCGTTCGCTCGAGAACCTATCCGCTGTAGACAGCAAAATCTTCAATTATCACGTTTATGTTTTCGGAGCTACAACCGGGATTCTGGAAGCTCAGGCAACAGGGAACGCTACAAATCCTACAACGATTACGGAACTTAGCTCGGCAAGTACAAAGAAGGTCGTAATCCTTGCAAATCTCGGCGTATATCCGGATGTTAACAATTATTCGGAATTATCTGCTGCTGTAAATAAGATCAATCTTGACAAACAGTCTCCTGACGCAGTTAAAGAAAACGGCTACATCATGACCGGAATCTCAAAGAACGAGGTAACTGTTATCAAAGATAATACCGTGGAAGAGAGGGTTTACATCGAACGTGCAGTAGCTAAAATTTCGCTTGAATCAATAACTTTCGAACCAGAGGACGGCCACGACATTAATTTGCTCGAAATCTTAGGTGTAAGCGTACAGCGTGTTGCACCAGAGGTGACATTATCTCCCCTGAAATCTTACTATACGGTAGGTCAGCAAGGCTCTTATCACTATGGCGGTATAGCAGCAGGAAGCTCCGAACTTCAGGTAAAATCTTATCTTTACGATGATCTCAATATCGGAACCATTCCTTACGATACGGATTCGGAATACGAATTAGGCAATTATTTCCTGGTGTTCCCCAACACTTCAGCAGAAAATTGTACACTTTTGACTATCAGTGCTAAATACGACGACGATCAGATTTACTATCCTATAAAAATCAATTATCAGGATGGCAACGAAAACACTGACGGTACTTTCGTGAACAATAACAAGCATTACAAAGTCAGCGTAACGATCAAGAAATTAGGCGAAGGAACTACTGATCCTGAACAGCCACGTGAAGAGGGAAGCCTCGATGTTATCGTAGAAGTAATAGACTGGGAATACATCAACCAGAACGAAACCTGGTAGAATTTCGTTCTATTTTCATTACTTAATCATTTCAACCTGCGGGTGTTTCCCGCGGGTTGATTTAAAAGTTATCAGGATAAATTTCCATACATGAATAGGAACACAGCCCGGAAATATAAATTCTACTTATTACTTATTGTCGGAATATCTTTAATGCAGGCATGTTCGATAAAGGAGGACTTGGGCTTATGCGTAATCGATGAATGTCTGGTGTATGTAAAAGTGGAAGATATCGTTACCGGACAAGATATGACCGTGACGGGAGAGGTTGAAGATGTGAAACTTTTCATATTTGATGAAATGGAAAATTTCATGGCTTCATACGGAATGAATGCAGAACTGATAGCAGGTAGACAACCGGTCGCGCTAAAAGACTGTGGTAAAACCGGATTTAAAATATCTGCATGGGGTAATCTCGGTGAAAAAATATCTATATCGGATATGACTAATGAAAGTATATTGAGAGAGTCCAAAGTTACTTTGCTACGGAATAAGGAAAATAATGGTTACGATATTTCTCCGGAAGACTTTTTTTTCGGGTATAAGGAGGTATTACCGGGAAACAAAAAGAACCGCAGCGAAGAAGTTGTAATTACCCGGAAGAACGCAAGGATGAATATCACCGTACGTGGACTGAAGGGTACCGATGCGGATAATTATTCCTTTAGCATATCCAATAGTAGCAACGGCTACTATTTCACGGGCACACCGGTTTTGAATACATCAAAATTAAAAGAACAGGGCGCGTTCAATACTAAGCAGGAATATATCTCCCCAACACCTTATCTGTTGACCCACTCGGACAACGAACCGAACGGCGATATATGGGTGAACATTTTGGAAAAAACAGAAACAGGAGAAACTTCAATTACCGGATCTAATAAGGATAGTAACGGGAATTTTATAACCCTTATTTCAGGACGCACTACAAATGTCCTGATGGAGATCGGCGTCAATGGAAAATTATCGGTATATGTGAAAGTAACCCCATGGGATGAAATTCACCAATGGACGGAATACTAATTTACAACCTCTATCATGAGCAAGATATATAAATATAAAACCATGAATGGAAATAAACTTACAGTATGGTTCCGGATACGGGAAGCATTAATGCTTCTTTTGCTAAGCATGGTATTATTTTCATGCGTAAAAGATATAGACGATTATAATTTCGTTCCTGTGGATGAAGCTACGGTTACTTTGACCATAACCGCTCCGGGAGCAACGCTGCCTCGTAACGCTACGCGTTCCTTAAACGTTTCGGAACATGAAATTTCAGATATAAGAATACTGGTCTTTACCGATGAAAGCGGAGAGTACAGATTTAAATATATGGTGGAAGGAGAACATATCCAACCGGACGGGAACAATCCCCTTAAGACCAATTTCACAGCCAAACTGAAAACATCGGACGACCCTATAAAACTCGTTCTTGTCGCTAATTCGAAAGAATCTTTCGAGATATACACACCAGCGGTCAATGCGACGGAAGATGTAGTCAGGAAGAATATCGTTAAAAAATTCGACGCGGACAGCTTTAAAAATATCCCGATGTTCGGAAGCATCATATTACCTTCTTTGGATGCCAAAGAAATAAACAAAGAAGAGATAACCATGCTTCGTGCTGTCGCACGGGTTGATGTCGTTGTCGATCTCGATATAGATTATTCGAATCCCTTTATTATAGAGGAAGCATTTATATATAGGGCAAATGATAATATCCAAACTGTTCCGGATATAACGGCTCTGACTTCTTCTGAAACTTTAAGAGTAAATTCTCCGTCAGTACCTTCGAATGCGGTAAAGCACAGTTCTTATTCAAAGAGAGTAGAGAATCCGTTCGACGAATTTATAGAAAAGCTGTACTTGCCGGAATCTTCACATTACATTGACCTCGAGGACCAACATAAACAATCTACCTGTGTCGTGGTCGGGGGTTATTATAACGGCTCCGGTACTCTATCCTATTACAGAATAGACTTCAATTCCGGACTGGAAGGACATCCATTAGGTCAGGTATTGAGAAACCATCGTTACGAGTTCACTGTAAAACAGGTTAATGGCTCCGGATGGGACACTCCCGGTGAAGCAGCACAAAATCGTTCTACTACAATAATTGCTGAGATCAAAACATGGGAAGACTTCACTATGGAAATGTATGCTAACGGCGACAATTACATGGGAATAGATTCCCGGAATTTAAAGCTGGGGCACAAAGAAGGTCTTCAAAAAGTTATAGGGGTACAGTCCACGGTTCCTTACCGCATCTCGTGGGTGGACGGAGACGGAACCTCTACCGGAATCGGAGGTATAGCAGTGAATAACCAATATTTTTCAGCACAGATAGTAAATTATACCGATGACACCGACGACTTATCGCATATCGTAATTAAAACCCTCAGCAATAACAATACGTCGCAGTACCGTAATTCCCAGCTCAAAGTCGAGTGGATGAACTGGATATTTTATGTAAACGTGACCCAGTCGTATTACGACGTTAGTGTAACACGGGCAATAAATGTCCTTACTGCACATATGGGATCAACGGGAAGCCTCGGCAGTATTTTCGATCCGTTAGGTTCTTCAGGAAGACCTCTTAGATTGATTTTATCCAATGAAGATAATTTTTCTCCCAGAGGAACAGTGGACGGTTTTGCCGGATTTTTTTTCAATCTTTCCCAGAGCGAAGCGATTCTCAGGGATGCTAACGGAACCAATGACTACAGTCTGCAGGCACGTATGATGATCGGAGCGGCAGATGTAATTTTTCTTGCGAACGACAATAATCTTTCGCTTTATTCCGCCGGACTTTTAATAGCATGGCTCGAATCGAGTCCGAACAAAGTTTTGATCGTGGGCTGCGATGGCGATAAAACTTCGCCTGGCTTGATCCTGCCGAATAAAAACGGTTTGCTTGCGGACCAGTTCGACTGGCGTTTCAATCTCGGGGTTTTGACAGACAATTACAAGCGACAGATTCAGACGGGAGGTACAAAATACTTTTATCCCGTTTCATACGACAATCCGGAAACAGCTCCTTTTTTTCATGGTTCTTTCGGGGATGTGCCGCAGTCGACCCCATTCCGGTGCGTTGACTTATACTTCGGACACTCGGTCGCACTGCATAATAAAGATATTATCCCTCTTTTAAAACACGAAAATTCGCCTGACGGCCAGATGTCATTGGGAGTAGACAAAAAAAGAAGGATAATTTACCACGGGGATGGAAGTCTGCATCAGCAGGGAACAGACAGATTAAGTTTACCGGCCTACTATTCAGGAATAGTCTCCTCCGCACAGGATATATTCTTCGCCAACATGTGGGAATGGATAGTCCAGCAGGTATTATGGGGAGACGAAGTTAATTAAATAAGTATTTTTTATACAAAAAAGTAAAGCAGGGTTCGTGACCCTGCTTTACTTTTATTCTATTTTAAAATCCCTGAGATATGCGGGAACATAAAAAGTTTTGTTCGGTTCTACGAATACGGTTATGGACGGAAGATAATGTTCGGTTCCGTTAATCTCTATAAGATTAGTATTACCATAAACCGTAAGTTTATTTTTTCCGGAACTCACTTTCAGTATCTCGCCTTTCATATCTATTTCTGTTTTCGCATCCGGAAAAATCTTATGATGCGGAACATATAGTTCATTCGTAAGACTATCCAGTATAATTCCTAATCCTACTTCTTTCTGCATATAGGCATTCAATTCTTCGCTCGAAAACAAACCTCCCGGAGTTCTTCCGTAAGGATGATAAGCGGCAAGGAACACATCTTCCCCGGTATGGCCGGTAGTAGTGAATCCGATAAGCGTGCGTGCGGCCATAAGTTCGCCTATACGATACTGCAACCTTTTTCCCTTACGTTTTTCTTTAGGAAGCGGGCTGTTATTGTAATCATAAGCATTATTTAAAAGATCGACTTCTTCGTCCGTCAGGTCGATACCGAGATACTCTTTAAAAAGTTCTTTAGCATCTGCTTCTTTGGATGCTTCCAGCATATCGACAATCTCCTGCGATGTAACTTTAAAATCTCTGAACGGGCTCATCAGTTTCTCCAGCGGCAGTTTATCATATCCGGACGAAATCCTGTGGTTCCCGATACTTATTCCGCTGTTGCCATGATCCGGAACGATAATTACCAAGGTCTCCCCATCTTCTTTTGCAAAATCTATCGCCTTACGGACGGCATGGTCGAATGCGAGGTATTCGGTAACAAGTCCTATCGGATCATTTGCGTGAGCAGCCCAATCCACCTGGCTTCCTTCTACCATAAGGAAAAATCCGTTCTCATTCTGAGACAGGATGCCGAGAGCTTTTTCTGTCATTTCCGCTATGGACGGGATCATTGTGGTATCGCGGTCAAGATCATAAGGCATTTCCTGACGGCCGAATAATGCCCATAATTTATCGCCTTCAAACTGACGGAAATGATTTATATTATTCTTTACGACCGTCGTGCCTGTTTGTTCGAGATATTGCTGCTCGGCATCATTAATGAGCCCTGCGCCTCCGGCAAATACTACATCGAGACCATTATGAGCCATTTGCTTCATCAGTAACGGATAATTCGAACGGTTGTGGCTGTGGGTAGCTACATTAGCAGGTGTCGCATGCGGAAATTCACAAGTGACAACTAATCCTATGGATTTGTTCTGCATGATCCGCATAGCCTCGGGCAGGGTCGTTAAAGGCTGGTACCTACGTGCGGTATCTATCGGATAAATGTCCCTGTCCGGAAAGCTGGTCGGATACATACCTGTATATCCCGAATTAGTATAATATCCTGTCATGAAAGCGGAAGTCGTAGGTGCTGAGTCTCCTATCGGGGAATCCGAGCAATGGGTCTTGACCATACCGCAGAAATAAGGATCTACAGCGAGTCTCTCATCTCCTCCCAACAGATACCACTGATACCATCTCGATAAAGTAAGCACCGGAGAGGAGGTCCCGTCCGGTATCATAAGAATAAGGTTTTTAACAGGTTTATGTTCCTGTGCCGTCAGACTTAACGGCAAGAATAAAAATATAGACAGAATACCGGCAAGAATATTATTAGCTCTCATAGTAAGTTTTTTTTAGACAAGAATCTCTGATAATTAGACACTAAAAATAAGAAAAAATTTTAATTAAAGAGGAGGATATTCTCATTCGCTTCATAATCATTACTTGATGTCATTTTAAATCGGTTATCCATTCAGCCATATCCTCGAGAACCTTTGAGATTACATGACACTTTCAGCGAATCGAACAGCCATATCAGCATCCATGCACAAATCGTAAGCGGAAACATTGCAAGCATCACACCTCCTATCGGATCTCTTAAAAGATCGTTAAATCCAGGTATAATTGAGATCAACTGCAACGGAAGCAACGCAATAAAGCGAACGATACAGTACCGTAAACATCTATAAATCTTATTTTCGACCGTGAGAAAAACAATCCACACAAATAAAAAAGTGTGGCAGGTATAAGCCAAACGACAAGATGTTCCGCGATAAAGACATATTCCGAATTATTCGGTGCGGAACCGAAATGCAAAAGTCCATGGTAATGATAATTTGTCAATAAAGAAATTATCAGCGAGGCAACCATACCTATAAGCCCGTATAATAATGCCTGAGCACCGGCAATCCTTCTGAAAGGATCGACCCACAAAGGGTTATTTTTCATCATTGTCCATGTTATTGAGTTTTTCAATTATTTCATCGAGCATGTTGCGTACCGTCGGATAACTTACCCCGAGCTGACGAGCCATGTCTTTTAAACTTCCGCTGGATTTTACAAATTCCACAATAAATGACATATCCGATTCCGTAAATTGCGCCAGCAACGGAAGCTCGAATCTACCGTTTACCTGAGTCGAACATTACTTACACTCAAGTTGTACGACATGTAACGATGACTGACAGCAAGGACAGAACTGTGGAAATTTTCTCTTATGTTCCATTTTGAATAATTTACAATAAAATTAAACAAAATTAATTATAAACAAAATATAATTCATTTTATTATAAATAATATTTAATAATTAGTATTCTGAGATATCTACAAATAAAAAGCACCGCGTTTATACGGTGCTTTTTCGTTTCCTTTATTAATTATCTTAGACAGCATACTTATTCCGGAACATAAATTATCTCTCCGTTATCCAATTCGTAAGCTACTCCGACACGTTTACCTTTTTGCCCGTTGGATTCCTGATTCTCGGAAGGTTTATATTTAGTTATGGTTTCACCTTCCTTGGTTATGATCTCCATATTTTCTTTTCCCGGATTCTTCACGATAGTGTAATCTTCCTGTGAAAATATCTCGGTCATATTAAATTTAACCACCAGCGCGACCATAAGAGCGACGGCAAAAACCATAGCCACGTCAAAAAGATTTGCCATCATAGCCATCGGATCGTCTCCGTCGGAACCCTTTAATTTCCTGCGATTTTTTCTCATGTTATTCCTCTTTATCAGAAGCCCCATGATTCTGTGAATACAGCTCAGCAATATAGTCCAACTGCACCATATCGGTATTTATCCAGCGCTGTTTGATCTGCGCAAGGATAAATCCGACAGCACCGACGAAAAGTCCTATTACCGTCGTCGCGAACGCAACCTGCATATTGTAGGCCATCGACGAGATATCCCCGGAAGCCAGACCTGCAAGTGCGGGTCCCATAGGTATCAAAGTTCCCATCAAACCGAGTATAGGCCCCATTTTAACCAATAATTTATATTTACCCAATTCTTTGTCGGAAGTGATCTCATAATCGGAAATCGTACGGTTTATCACCGCTTCGTTATAATCCTCACTCAGCATACAGCGTACGGTTTTTGTAAACGGGGTTTCAGAAAGGGATTCAAATCGGGAATCCATTGTCGGTTTGCCGGTTTGACTCAGCGAATCGATCCACTCCGTACGATTCTTTTCACGTCGGACGCGTGTTACGTAGCTTCCGCAGAAATTACCGAGCATAAGCATGCTCCTTACGAAGAACCAGATAAGACCCAGAATTACCGGAACCAGTAATCCGCCTGAGATCCAAAACAATACATTAGATATTTGTTCCATAATAATTATTTTTTTTCTTTTTATTCGAAGTTTGAGTTTATTCCATATGAATCCTACCGTGAAAAACACGACCACCACGCCTATTGTCAACAGAAGACTCCTGTAATCTAACGGTGTATCGTCGGTATAGATAAGTGCAGACGGATGGAAGATCGTACAGCATATTACAAGTATGAATATTAACAATTCGAGTAATGCCGTCAATTCTATACGGAATGCTGTACCAGGTAAAACGTATTTTGTCAGGTACGTACCGCTCAGCATAAATATCACGGCAGCTCCGCAAAGTATTGAGGTAAGCAGATTGAAATCTACACCTACGAATGTAAAAAACATATTTACCTGAATATAGTAGAGTAACGGAAGCATCATAAGCGGAGGAATAAATCCCAGCATACGATTCGCCCAATTCTCTTTTTCGTTAATGCTTCTTTTAAGTATGGATATGCAGAACCCAAGGGTCAGCATCAGATCGACCATAACTACAAGGAAAACATCTGTAAGGATCTTCTGCCCTTCTAATCCAGTCTCCAATGTGAGTTTATTCTGTTCCAAGGCAAATCCGTGGCTATACCAGACAAAAACACCGCACAAAAGACTGAATCCGATACCTATCCATTTGTCAGGGATCAGGCTTGTCGTTAACAGGGCTTTCAGTCCGTAAAGGATCGAAAGGATCAGGATTATATCACTCATTCGTACGACGGCGTTTTAAAACGAATACCAGTGCCATCAGAACTGCTGCAACAACGAAAACGGTAAGTGCTGTTTTCAATCCCAGACCGGATTTTTTAGAATCCGTCTGATTAAGCTGCTCTTTCTTAAGAACCACCCCGTCACCTCCTTCAGATATATTTACATCGCGCGCGCGGTCGACCTGCGACCTGTATTGCGATGCATTGTCCTGCGTAAGTTTTTCCGATATGAAATTCTTCAATTTAGCATTGTCACAGGTAAATCCAGTACAGGCAGCATCGTATTTATTCACGAGTTCGCTGTGAAGCTCGGCAATATCCTGTAACTGTTGTTCAGTGCCCTGCCAATATCCTTTGCGGGCTGTTTCAATCATGATAGCTGTCATTTCCTGCAATGCGGCCGGACTCTGCTGTTCGAAGAAATTCCTGACACCGAGATTCAGGTTATCTTTTACGTAAACATCGTATATCTGGTCCCACATTTCATTATCGATAGCCGTTGGCTTCATCACGTTCCATCCGTAAGTATTGCGGATAAGTTCGGTAAAGTTACTTGCCGATGCGGCACCTCCTTTCATCTGTTCTTTGATGTAAGTAGGGTTGAATAATGTAGATCGTGATTCGACTCCTATGGCTGAACGAAGATCCTGTATCCTAACATTATAATGGTTGCGAAGATCGTTGAAATAAGCATCTGGATCCTCTCCCGTAACCTGACGTACCGTGAGGTTCAAGCCCCCCATGAATTCATAAACATGGTCGAGACTCAGCGCACCCCATGTATTACTCTGGCGGGGTTGAACGACTACGTTGGTGTTTTGCAGAGCAGCCTCGAAAACTCCGGCGCGGAAATCCCCCCACGTCTTCTCGCTTCCGTAAACTGCACCCATATTGTTAAGGTATACTTTGGCTATCTCACTCTCCTCTTCCCAGCGGTCCCCGGCTTCGACCATAGAAGTAATACCGGTTCCGGACATACCATTAAGCCCCCCGAAGATACGTGTTGTGGATAATTCACGTGCATCCTTCGGTGAAAATCCTTTTTCGAGGAGCACCTGTTCAGCACGGTTTTTCCCCGAAGCGACAAAGTTTTCCCCGTTATCGTCCGCCGAAGCAGCCATTTCTATCGCCTTTTGCAATAACGTCAGGCGCGACGCAGCCACGTCCCGGAACTGTCCAGATGTCTGTATCACCACATCGATCCTCGGTCTTTCGAGTTCGGATTCTGAAATTAGTCTTATATCGAGTACGCGTCCGAACTGGTCACGCACCGGTTCGACACCTAAAATATAAAGTATCTGTGCTATAGTAGTTCCTTCGCTTTCGATAAAACTTCCCGACCACAGTGTGAAACTCACTTTAGCAGGATAATTTCCTCCGTGGTTTTTCTGGTAGTACGCAAGAAGTTTGCGTCCGAGGTCGACTCCTTTTTCCCATGCGGCAACCGAAGGGGTAGCTTCGACATTTATCGAATACATATTCCGTCCGGAAGGCACCACATTGGGGTTCGAGACAAAATCACCGCCTGGAGAAGGTGCTATGTATCCTCCGTCAAGTCCGCGAACAATCGCCCGGAGCTCCTCTTCGGAACTCTCGGCGAGACTTTTCCTGTAATTATTTACGTTCGCAATAGTAGTTTCTATAGCCAGTACGGCATTCGCAAAATCACGTTCTTCTTTAGTTACCGGGACTTCTTCCGATATCGAATCCATGCCTGACATTCCGGTATTTTGCGGTCTTTCAGTGAGGTCTGTTTCTCCGTGTGGCGGTGTCTGTACATGCGGATGCTGTCCGCTTTGCGAGGTTTCAGCAGCTGCAGAATGTCCGTTTTGTAAGTGCTTCGGCATTTCCGGTTCTTGTTTTTTACCGTTGCCACCCAACATTTCTTTTACCTTTTCAGGCATTTCACCGCTTTTAGGTATCCATGATGGATGTCCGGAACCACTTTTTTTCTCAATCTTCTGATCGCTTTTTTCTGCCATTTCCATCATGGCAGCAATCATACGGTTCATTTTAGGCTCCATTCTTACACGTATACTGGCAGCACGGGCCCTGTCCGTATCCGTAATCCCAAGTGAACGCAAAGCTGTATCCGGGTCCGTTTGCGGGTTAGCCAGAATGCGTTTAACCAGATTATGAGCAGGGACGTAATAACGCGTATTGAAGAATGTTTTATTGTCTATCTCCTTTTGCGTTACCTTACCTTGAAGTTTATCGAGCGCAGCCATGCTGTAAGCGATAGGGTCGGTAGCCATAAGCTCTACCGAAGAAATTATTTTTTTCATCGGTAAATACCTCGCCCAGTGTGTATTGACCGGCCATTATCTTTTCTCCGCAAAGTCCCTCTGCGAAATTATCAATCTTCTCGATCTCAGACTCGCTATACGGTAAATTCAGAATGGAGTCCAAGCCGAGATCACGGTTAAGCCCCATATCCATGACTTTACTTTTTATTGTAAGATTAAGTTTTTCATCCTTAACTTCAGCACTGAGATATGATCGTATCATATCCTGCAGGGCACGGCCCTCGTTCCTTAATCCTGATTCGATGAACGGAGGATTGAGGTGGGATATCAGGGTAGCATAGCTTCTGCGCTTTGCAATAATACCTTCACCGACATCGGCTACCGTATAAAGATAAAAGTGCGGTATATCGTTAACGAGTCTGTCCGCCCAATCGTTCGACGAAAGCGCCACCTGTTTGCCGGGAATAAATTCCAGCGAACCGTGCGTGCCGAAGTGGATCATGGCATCCGCACCGAACGCATTTCTTGCCCAGAGATATGATGCGAGATAATGGTATGGCGGTGTAGGATTCGCTCCATGTACCGCTTCAAACGAATTCTCACCTACCCCCTGAGTAGGCTGCGGCAGGAGCGCTATATTACCGAATTCTACACGCGTCACGGCAATACTTTGCTCACCGTCGTGAATTCTCGTATAATAATTCCCCGGAACCTGACCGAATTCTGCGGTCAACTCTTTGTAATTTTCAGGTGTTATGGTCTCTCTAAGCCATTTGTCGAGAACGGACGCTCTCACGAATGCAGGATGGCCAGATTCGAGATAACGATGTCTATTTCCTTCAGCATAACTGTTAAAAACAGGTCCCTGCTCCATTAACACGCGTTCGAATTCGGCTTCCGTTTCCGGTAGTCCGGTCACGGTATATCCCTCCTGACGGAGATATTTCAACATATTATACAGCGACGGAGCAACTTCGAGACCGGCGGCAACCATAGCGCTGGCTCCTGGCCCTTTGAAATAATAAACCGCAACTTTTTTATCGCGGTTAGCGGTAGAACGGAGTTTGAGATAATTTGCAACGGTACCGGTAAACTGTTCGAGTCTCCCGGGTATGGTTTTGAAGAGATACAATCCGTCTTCATCGATGTATTGTGCGATCAATGCGGAAGGAACTATACCTCCGTCGATTTCAGGCATAACGACACTCTGGCTCATGAATCCTCCGACCATGCCCTGTTTATCTTCTATCCAGCGGTCGTAAGTTTCATTCAACGTGACCGGCGTAAAAATAGGAATATCTTTCTCTCTGAGCCATTCTACCGCCTTCTCGCCCTGACCCATCAATAAACGTCCGTGAGGCATATAAATTACCGCATCAGGATCGATTTCCTGGAGGAACTGCATGCGCTTCATCACGCTCGACACGGGATAAACATTGATATTGCGTGATTCGAGGCCTGCTATCAATGAATCGAGGTGTTCTTTATTGGCATCCATCGGCCCCGCATATCCGGCGATAAGAGCAACTCTCGGCGCACCTTCCCTATAAAACCCCTGTTCGCGATAATACTGTTCGTAAGCGGGTAGAGTCTCGAATACTTTATCTTCGTCGAGGTGGAACATTATATCGTCCGACACTTCGACAGGATCTTCGTAAGTACATGCAGGACTTTTATTTCCATGAATTTCACTACGGATATAGTTGAACAAACTGCGGTAATTGCCTGTCCCTCCTCCTGAAAGATATGCTGCAACCTGTGCTGATTGCAACGAATCGAGTGTATTAATATTATTCATAGGATCGGTAACGGCAGTCGTATAGATCGGCATTCCTCTTTCTCCGAGGCGCTGAAGCACATCACGGTGTTCATCCGTCATGCGGATCCCCATTCCGAATATTATTATGGCGTCGTAGCGTTTGAGTTTATTAAAATCATCTATCGTAAGCTGTTCCGGTTTAATGTATCTGTTATCGACTGATTTAACCATTTTAGCCACCTGGAAATTCTGGAAATTCACCAGCGCGACGCGCGTCGGCGAAGCTGTCTGTTTCAATATCAGCCATCCTGATGTAATCACTGCGAAGACGGCAAGTAATATTATTATTTGTTTTTTCTGCATATGGTTTATTGTGCTGGGAACGACTATCAGCGTTTAACGAATAATTGCTCGAGATTCACAGACAGTCCTATCGAGAATAAAGTTCCGTAAGCAGTCGGAGAATTGTAGTAGAAATAACTTGGTTTGTAATTAAACAGGTTGTCCACTGCAAAATTAACTGTAGCGAATCTGCAAACCTTTTGTGAAACCGTAAGTTTCCATAAAGTATATCCGGGGTAATGTACCTCGGCGTATTCCTGATACTGGGTTGCAGAAGTGAGGGTATGCGTATCCACAGCCGACATAAAACGTCCTGTAAGCATCACTATGAAGCCGTAGTCACGGAAATTTTTACCGTATTCCAGTCTGAGCAATGCGGTATGTGGTCTGGCATCCGATGTCCGGGTCTCCCCTTTCTTCATGTATTCGCGCGTATATGCATAAGAGAGGCGTCCTCCGAAACCGCAAGGCAATTTCAATGATATATTGGCATCTGCTCCGGCTACGTTCACCTGCCGCGTATTCATGTATTCCATACCGTATAGCTCCGCATTCCAGACAGTACCGATACGGTCGTTGACTATATTGTAATAACCTGCTGCCGTAACGTTCCAGTAGCGGTTGGTATATTCGGCGGAGAGCATGGCATTATGGCTCGTTTCCGATTTGAGATCCGGATTGCCATAGATATTGAAGACACTGGCCATATCGAAGTCCATATACATCTCTTTTAAGGTCGGCGCACGGAAACCGGCAGAATACGATCCACGGAAGGCCCATTTATCGAGCCTGTACATCATCGCGAGCTTAGGCGAGAAATTAATATCGTCAAGTTTCGAGAAATAATCCAGTCTCAGTCCGCTCACCACTGACATATTTGGTGTAAGCTGGAAATCGAACTGCACAAACGCATCTGCAGAATACATTTTATAAGATTCGTTATTTTCAAACTGGTACGACATAAGATAATCCGTCATGCCGTCTCCGCCTAAGGTAAGAGTATGCCCCTCTTCGAAAATCCGGTTGTACATCACACGGGCAGTGTTCTGGATATTGCTGTAATTACGGATATCTTTGCTGCTTCCCGTATAATAATTGCTTTTATCGTATTGGTCGAAACTGTAGCTTGCGTCCAGATATTGCGTGCGGCTCATATCGTAATTCATCCGCAGACCCCCATTAAAATCCCGGTAACGGTTTTTAATAGAAGAAGAGTTATCCCTTTCACGGAAGTAGTACCCCCCCCTCGCTATCAACTTCACGCGGTCGGACACATCTATCCCGAGACGCTCTTTAAACGTGTATGAACTGTTTCCGAGAAGGGTGGATATGTCTCCCTCCGCAGATAATGAATAGGAATCTATTGAATTATACTGAAAATCCGTGACACTGTTAAAACGTCCCTGATTAAAGGAGGCGGAAGCACCATGGCGTTGTGCGTTGTGCGTTCCGTAACGGGTATTAAGATTAACGGCCCAAGGTTTATCCGCTTCTTTGGTAATTATATTGACCACTCCTCCTACCGCATTGGAACCGTACAGTGAAGATGCTGCGCCTTTAACTATTTCTACGCGCTCGACATTATCCAGATTCAGCCGGGAGTAATCCACATTATCGAGTGTCTCTCCCGCAAGGCGTTCCCCGTCCACAAGAAAAAGAACTGAAGTTCCTCCGAATCCCTGAAGATTAAGCGAGGTCTGTTGGTTCATGGAAAAAGAAAATTCCGCCGCTGGAAGCTCCGCCTGTAAAAGGTCGCCGATATTGGTCGCATCGACTTTTCGTATTTCATCAGCGGTAATTACGCGTGTTTGTATAGGTACGTCCTTAAGTAATTTAGGTGTTCTCGTTGCCGTAACTACAACGGTATTTACATTTAACATATCTTCGGGGAGGCTGAAATCCACATTATCCTTCTCCGCTCCGGATACTTTTATTTCCTGGGGTTCATATCCTATATAAGATGCCGAAAGAGTATAATATTGTTCGTCCGGAAGATTCAGCGAATATTCCCCGTTTTTATCGGTACATACCCCTATCATTTTTTCTTTTACGAACACGGAAGCAAAAGCAAGCGGTGAACCGGCCTCAGCGAAAACTCTTCCCGAAACTTTTAACTGAGATGAAGACCGCAGGATCCCGCATGAAAAAAGTAACAGAAAAGTAAATATATATTTTTTCACAATCAAAAGGTTTATTCCGGCTAACGACTAAAAGGGTAAATAAATTCGAACGATACGTAACCTTTTACTTCCGAAGGGCCGATAAAATCAGTAAACCTTACGGCAGCAAGCGAGCCGTCCTTCATCCGTATGAGGTAGACTTTGTTGCTGGCAGTATAGATCGGAGGCATAACGCTCAGGTCGACATTCATCCATTTAGACAACTCGGTGTTGTAATCGGATTCGGCGTAGATAATAATCCCTTCCATCATTCCTGACATATCGTATGCAATTACATCATCTGTGATTACATCCTCTGTGAATTCCCCGTCAGGTATATTACCCGAGTCCAGAAGTTCTTCCAGGGAAGAATAAGCAGTTTCCATTACTGCTCCGCCATTGGTCTTACAATCGAAGCGGTGAAGCGCAAAATGCCATTCTTCCGGCACGGTAATTTCATTATTGCCGGAATACTCTTCCACTGCCACCGCCTCAAGTGTTTCGAGATTGATGTAAACCCACGTTGTGTAGGCGGAAGCATTAACCATCGAGAAAGAACCCTCGGTAATTACGACATCTTCACCATTGTCTTTATCGTAAATAAAATCGCCGCAGGACGGGAAGAGAAAAACCATTCCCAGTATTGCAAACCAATTGATCATATTCGATTGAAAATTCATCATTATACTGCTTAACAGTTTTAGTGTTTATTCCCATAATAATATCTTACCTCAGGAAGTAGACCCCCAAAAATATTTAGTTATAAAACAGATTTTTTCATAAACCGTCTGCGAGCTGAACTTATTCCGCAGAATATGTACCGGTGTAGAAAGTAATTACTGTTCCGCCAGACATTAATCCAGGGAAGTCGAATGCCAGCTCAGCATCCTCAGTCGACGTTATCGTACCTGTAAGGGTAAACGAATAACTGCTCGAATTGCCATTCCTTTCCATCTCAGCAGAACCGGAAGCAGAAACTTCATAAACTCCGTCAGATGTTAATTCAGCTGTAACTCCTTCCGCAGAGAAAGTGCCCAATGCGGAGCTCGTTAAAACCAGATCGAGGGTAGCACCATCTGTATTCACTGTAACAAGCATGTTTTCATCTTCAGTTAGCATATCAGTGAAGTAACCGGCTCCGTTAGTGGCTAAAGTGTAGCCTTCATAATGGCCTGTAATATCAGAAAGATCCGGATCAACCGTCGGAGGGGTTCCGGTTTTAAATTTGATTACAGTACCGCCAGGCATCAGTGCAGGGTAATCGAAAACCAATTCCGCATTATTTAAAGATACAATAGTTCCCGCAAGTGTAAACTGATAGGAACTTGTACTTCCGTTCCTTTCTATTTCAGCAGCTCCTGAACCGGACACATTATAAACGTTCGTTAATTTTTCGATTCCATATCAACCAGATTAAAGGTACCCCATTCAGAACTCACGAGTTGCAAATCGGCTGTACCATCCTCATTTGCCGTGATTGAAACAACAACATCTTCAGAAAGCATATCCGTGAACATACCCATGCCGTTAGTGGCTAAAATATATCCGTTGTAAATTCCGGCTACCGCTTCCGCAAGACCGTCTTCCGGGATCTCAGGAGCGCTTCCGGTTTTAAATGTTATTATGGTACCGTTGGTCATTAATGCAGGAAAATCAAAAACCAATTCTGCATCATTTAATGATACGATAGTTCCCGTAAAGGTAAATTGATATGAACTTGTTTCCGAACTTTCATGAGCAGACAATTCCGTAGCTCCGGAACCGGATACAGTATAACCGCCGGATGTGGATTTAACAGTTACTCTTTCACTTGAGAACGTCCCCCACTGAGAACTTGTAAGCACTAAATTTGCAGTACCGTCTTCATTGGCAGTAATCACCAAACCTTCATTTTCAGTAATCATATCAATGAAGTAACCGGCTCCGTTAGTTGCGGAAGTGTATCCGGAATAGTTTCCTGCGATTACTTTTGCATAATTAACTACATCATCTTCATTCTTGTCATCACTACATCCGTTCAACAAAACGAATGAGAATGCGGCCATTAATAAGAACGTAATTTTTTTCATCATTATATATAAGTTTGTCATTAACAATCGGAACAAAAGTATACAAATGACTGAAAATGTTAAATCCCTATTAGTTAGTAAATATACTACAGCCTATACCGATTTATATGTATTGTTATTTGAATTATTCAGAGAGGGATGTTTTGAATGCAATAAAATTAAACAAATATATCCCGTTAAAAATCAAAAGATTAACCCAACAAGACTTAATATATTCCAGGTATCTTATCGCTCTTTGAGGAATGCTATCCCCTTGCTTCTCTCCGCTTCCGGAAATAAGGAATGAAAATTTTTTACCGACTCCAGCCATTGCTGAACAAACGATTTTATTTGGGACTATCTCCACTGACAGAGAATGATTCCGGGCGCCGCGCACCGCTGTTGTCCGGTTTGCGGCCGGAAGTTCGGTCGGTTTTTACGGTTAAAACTATCAAAATCGATATGATGTTTGTAATGCATTTGTATATGAACACAATACTGAGGGTTGAATGTCTCCAACCATCCCCCTACTGAGGACGGATATTGAAGAGATGTACTAAATAATTATAATACAAGGAAAGGATTAAACCATCCTTTCCTTGTATTACGCGGTATGTACTTGTACTGCTGAAGTTGTAATTTTATTACAGGATTATTTTTAAAGACGGTATCCGATAATGAAATAGGAACCCCATCCGTTGGTCCTCACAGGGAACGAACCTCCGTTATATTTATTTCCTCCCCCGTGATACCAATAGCGGGCTACCGCGGCAAAATGGAAGCGTTTATATGAAAGATCGAGGACATTCGATAGTTGGAATGCGTCGTTACTTCCTATGTTGTTGGACGGGTATTCTTTGGGTGCTTTCCCAAGATTAAAGTCATAATCGCCGAAACCTATATAAGTAAGACCGCCCTGATTATTGAATAGTGAAGTAATGGGATATATCCATTTCATTTTTAAGCGGTAACCCTGCACGGAGTGTTCGTTCACGGAACCGAAATCCGTAAATGTTTTGCGGACGTAAAAATTTATGTTCAGATCCAATTTGCTATATGTATTTATATTGGTACCTAATCCGAACCACAAAACATGTGATGCGTTGGGTTTCGAGGCAAAATTTCCTACATAATTGGTGGATACGAAAAATTCTCTGAACGGTCCTCTCCTTATCTGTCCTTTTCCTATTAAACCGTTTATCGACATACGACCCTGAAAATCGGCGAACAGTCTCGTTCCTTTTTTATCCCAGATTCCCTCCAGATGGTCGCTTCCGATTCCGAAGAATTTAGGCATATCGAAATATCCGTAGAAGTCGAATATTCCCTGCCTTCCCATTAATTCATATTCGAGATATAGATCGTTTGTTTTTGTAGGACCGAAACGGGTTGTATAGCTATTGACTATATTCGCGTAGTGAGCGAACCAGTTAGGAGGAACGATCATTTCTCTTTTGATTTCCTGAGCATTGGCTGTCGCCATGAACATGAAAAAGAAAGAAGATAAACATATTAGAAATTTAATATTTTTCATGATTCAGTAAGATGTTGAGTTAGAGCCCTCCCAGAAAAGGGAGGGGTAATTATTGATATTGACAGTATTAAAGGAAGATATTAATTCGCCTTGAACAGGTTTGTAAGCAAATCCATAAAACTATTGACGAATTTATCTACTTCCACATCTACGCATACCGAGACATTCGGATCGGGATCGTTCATTTTTCCGTTTATACCGATGGTTCTACCTCAGTCTTCGTCGCTTGTTCCCACGCGCATATGCAGTGGCAAGACTTTAACGAGGTCGGGATGTACCGCGACCGCTACGGCAAGGGGATCATGAAGCGCGCATCCTCCCAGTTCAGGAGCATTCACAAGATAGGCGTCGATATAATAATCCGTCATATCGGCATACGCCTTCCCTGAAGTTGTTCCCAGATCACGCCAAACCTTCGTGTCTTTCTTTGTAAGCAGTGTACGTTGTGTAACGTCGAGTCCCACCATTGTAACAGGGGCTCCGCTCCTGAATAATTCATTTGCCGATACCGGATCCTGGAATATATTCGCTTCGGCAAGATTATTTACATTACCGTCTACGATGAGCGCACCTCCCATTATCACCAGATTGCCAACCATATTTTTAAAGTTCGGTTCCCGCTGAACAGCTTCATTCAGGTTCGTCATGGGCCCTACTGCCACAATAATAAGGTCTTTGCCATATTTTTTAGCGGATTCGATCATAAAGTCCACACCGTCCTGTTTATCCGCAACGCGCGGACTAGCTGCTATCTGTATATCCCCTATACCGTTGTCTCCGTGGATAAAACGGCTTATAGGCATAACTTCGAATGGTGTGTTTTCACCTATAGCACGGTCAACTCCCCTAAATACAGGAACATCTTTGCGGTCAAGCATATCGAGAAGTTCGAGAGTATTGGATACACTCTCCTCCATAGTTACATTTCCGTATGAGGCAACGACTCCTATAAGATCGATCTTGGGATCGGCTAAGGCATAGGCCAGCGCTAATGCGTCGTCGATGCCCGTGTCCAGATCGAGGATCATTTTTACTTTTTGGTTTTCATTTATTTGTACATTGTCATTTGCGCACGCCGCTAATGGCACAAGGGAAAAAACTATCCCTATAAAATAAATCAATTTTTTCATGGTAAGTTGTTTTAGTTTGTTAAAGTTTGCGTATCAGGCCCCGGCGTAAACAATCAATCCCAAGCCGGTTAAAAAGAATATAAACATGATAAAAAGAAATTTGTCGGCAGATTTAGGAGCATTACGGAATTCTTTCCATACGAAGATTCCCCATATTGCCGCGATCATCGGAGCTCCTTGTCCAAGTGCATATGAAATGGCTGCACCGGCTTTACCTGCCGCTATATAGCTGAATAGTGTTCCTAATGCCCAGATTACACCGCCTAATACACCGACCATATGAGTCGATAAGGTTCCCTGAAAATATTGTTTGTATGTAACAGGTTCGCCGTCGAACGGTTTTTTCATCACGAATGTGTTGAATATAAAATTACTTACGAATACTCCTACAGCGAAGAGAACGAATGCCGTATATGGAGTTATCATGCCTGCTGCCGGAGTTTCGAAATTATTCAAATCCATTGCAGAGGCGACAAAGCGATAGAAGAACGACATAACGATACCGGCTATGGCGGCTAATATAATCCCCTTTTTAGCTTTGACATAATCGCCTGCACGGTTCCCTTTTTTGCTCGCTGCAAGACCGTTCAAGATCAGTGCAACTACAATTAATGCAACTCCTAAGAACAATGCCACGGGATCTCCTTTCGGATTACCGAAATAGTTTATGAATACGCCTAATACCAATGCAAGTCCCACTCCCAGCGGGAATGCTGCGGCTAATCCTGCCATCGAAACGGAAGCCGCCAATAATATATTCGAGGCGTTAAATATTACTCCTCCGATAAAAGCGCTTAACAGATTTTTGCCGTCCGCCTGTTTCAGGTCGGTAAGAAAACTTCTACCGCCTTCTCCGAAACTGCCCAATGTGAAGGCCATAATGATAGAAAATAATAACATTCCTATGGCATAATCCCAATAAAAAAGTTCGTAGCGACATTTCGTACCTGCCAGCTTCTGTGTATTTCCCCATGATCCCCAGCAAATCATGGTTATTATGGAGAAGAGTATTGCAACTCCGTAACTTTCGACTATAAACATATTTTTTGAGTTTTAAGGTAAAACAATGTCTTTTCTGTAAGGAATCGAAACCTGTGCGCCCATTTTTGTTACGGTTATTCCAGAAGCCCTGTTCGCAAAACGTATAGCATCCCTGATCGACATACCTTCGGCTATGGCTACGCATAGAGCTCCGCAGAACGTATCCCCGGCTGCGGTCGTATCCACTGCTTTTACTTTGACTTCTATGGGAACTTCATGGAAGGTTCCGCCTATTTTCAGTAGGGCGCCCAATGCACCTAATGTTATGATTACAATATCCGCACCTTTTTCTTGGATTATGTCTGCAGCTTCTTTAGCACTTTTCCAGTCTGTGACTCTGATGCCTGAAATTATTTCAGCTTCCGTCATATTCGGGATAAGAATATGGGTATTTTTTATCAGGTTATCCGGCATGAGATAGGCAGGTGCAGGGTTGACGACGACTTTAACTCCGGCATTCCGGGCTATTTCAGCTGCGTATTCTACGGTGTTCATCGGTATTTCGAATTGCATCAGAAGAATATCAGCGCCTTCAATAGTCTCCCGGCATTTATCGACGTCTTCTTTCGAGAGAGTTTTATTGGCACCGGGAGCTACCACGATGCAGTTTTCGGCATTTCTATCTACGGTAATCAAAGCTACTCCTGTCGGATTTTCCATATCGGAAGATACACAATCCGTATTTATACCTTCATTTTCGTATAATTCCAATAATTGCTTACCGAATACGTCGTTTCCTGTTTTGGTGATAAAAGACACATTTCCGCCTAAACGGCTTGCGGCGACAGCCTGATTGGCACCCTTACCGCCCGGAGTCATCAAGAATTCTCCTCCTATTATAGTTTCTCCCGGTACGGGCAGACGTGCAGTCTGTATAACCATATCGGTATTACAGCTCCCTAGAACGATAATTTTTTTTTGTTGTCATGGCTCAGTAACGTTTTAATTAGTGTATAATCAAACCTACTGAGAAAGTTATGCCATTCCAAGACAAAAAATGTAAAAAAATAAAATTACAAAACGGATTAAGAGTTTAATTATAGGATCAGGTTGTTAATAATTAGCACGGGAAGCTCGATTACTCCAGCTTGTTTAATATCCATTCGGGGAAATCGAAATATTTTATCAGAAGCAGATCGTCGACGCTGTATTTCATATTGACTATTTCATCTTTAAACTTCTTTGTAAGAGTATTTTTTTCTCCATGGAGTACTTTAGCCATTCGGTTCCCAGATAACGGAAAATTAGTTTTTCGATCTGCGTTTCTTTGTTAGTTTTTTTATTTTTACGTTTTATAGAACGAATCGTAGATTCAATATAATCCGTCTCTTTCAACTCGTAATATATTATCAAATTCAGTAACCGGACAGACCTGAATATTTTTAAATCGTCAAAGGTATTATTAGTAATAATCGGTGCAAGCTGTTTTCTGGCCCTAACCATATCTTTATTCATCAGGTAAATTCCAGATAAACAAATCGAAACACCCAGAAATAAACGAGGAGGAAGCAATAAAAGTTTATCGATAAGTGACTCCTGATAATAATTTATAATTTCCAAGCATTCTTTGTACTGTTTGCCGTACATATATGGAGCAACGGAGTATATAAATTCGATGGCGGTTATTTCCAGAATAAAATGCGCATACGGATATTTTTCAGTCAGTGTCGATAACTGATCTTTATAAGTCTCCATTTCTTCGAAGATCCTTGTTCTTTTAAGACTTTCAAGGACTCCTTCCAATACCATTACATAATATACGGGAGGGTTATTCCAAAACTGTTCGTTCTCGGAATAAAGTTTGGTCAATTCTGAAAAAGAATTAAGAGCGCTTTTATAATTCCCTATGCTTATGAAGTAGTTAGCCTGAAATAGTTGGTGAAGGCGGTTTATTTCAAATATTTCCTTTTTCATTCCGGATACCAAAGTCATTTCACTGATCAATAAATCATTGAATAAATAAGGCTTCCCGGTTTGTACTGACTTGTTTTTTTCTATTTTAAATCTTAGAGTTTCGTAAAGAAACGATTGCTCGTTGATCTGCCTTATAGTCTTCAGATTATCATTTATCTCATGTTGTTTTTTAATTAATTCGTCTTCTTCCCTTATCTGTTCGAAATAATTCCACGAATCGATTTTTATTTCATCCCTCTGCAAAGTGAGCAGCAGGTTATAATCTCCGGTATATTTAGCTTTTTCTTTTGTTTCTCGAAGCAGGGATAAATAATCATCGTAAAGTTCACGTTCTCTTAATACTTTTGTTTTAAGGTATGAATTGTACAATTCATATTCTTTATTCTTTTTTATATTTAATTCTACTACGACCTGTAAAATCAGTTCGAACAAATATTTGACATGTGCAGCTAAAAAAGAATTCGGATATTTTTTATGAAAAGTTTCAGAGATAGATTCTTTATTAGGATATTTATCTTTATCTATCATGTTAAATAACTCAAGATACAACTTATTATCTTCAGTCTGTAGTGAACGAATTGCCAATGCTTTCTTCTCCGATTTGGAAAGAGATTTGACAAGTAGTATCAACGAATTTAATTTCGACACGATTTTTTTATATAAAATTCATTAAATATAGAAACAATAGTTAGAATGTCATAATCGAACGAACACTACATATAATTATATTAGTTCATATTATAAGGAACGATTCCTTTTATTTACTATAAAACAAAATCTTCTTACTCTGCATCGCTAATTTTGAACAACAACAGACTTGTAGTTTTGTCTATTTTATTGAATAATTCCTCTTCCTTTTGTTGTACTTCATACGAATAATGAAACCCCATCTTTACTTCGTTTTCGATCACAAGAAGATCCCGATGCTTTTTGGATAAATACTCTATATCGGTTATTTCATCTTCGAATGATGTTCCGAAATTCGCGTATTTAATGAGTGTAAAAATCGTTTCGAGCTTATGTTCCGATACATCCAGTAGGTTTTTAACCGTCATATAGTTCTTCTCGTTAATCGCATTATCATCCTGCACCAATGAGTTTATTTTACGCTGAAGAGTCTGAAACTCGGTTATACGTTTATCTATAAGTATTTTTTTATCCCTCTGGCCCTGTAGTTTACGGTCTAATACTTCCGGAATATATACGGCAAGAAATACGGTAACAACTAGGGTGGCTACATCCACGAGATTTATCGTTTCGGCAAGCGGTACATTATGGTAATGCCGTATGGCGATTCCTATTATAATTCCCAAACATATAAGGAAAAAGTAAATAAAATACCTCATAATATGCTTTGTCTTTTTCATTACCCAGATTCGTAAATTCATATTTATTTCCTGCAAAAATGATACTATTTAAAACGGTTATTTATTCATTCGTTAATTACACAGGAACGGCATTATCAACTTATTAGTTTGAAATATGCTTTGCTCACTCCATAGCACATTCTGATCAAAAGAAAAAGCACTGTATTTATTTGAAATACAATGCTATTATTGAATTAATGCGTATATTATTATAATACTGCCAGAGTCAAATATTATTTTATTTTGGAATATTGTTCTAAAGAGATACTAATTATCTCCCAAAGATTTAACAGGGTTTTTAATGACTGCAAGATAAATCTGGATAGAAATAGTAAATACTGTAATCAGCAGCACGATTAGAAAAGATGAAAAATACAACATCGGATTAATTGAACTATTGTAGGCAAAATTTTCCTGCCAGTTACTAAAAATATAATTAGCGACAGGAGAAGCAATAATAAAACAAACAACGGTTATCCACATATATTTTTTGTTGAACATCCACAGTATGTCATTGGTGCTAGCACCCATGATCCTCCTTACACTGATTTCCTTGCGCCTATAACGGGTTTCGAATAAAATCAGGCCGAAAACACCGACAATAGATATAATAATAGATAGTAGACTAATTAAAAATATCAGTGAGCCCATATTCTTTTCTTTAGTATATAAGTTCCCTACCCATTTATCCATAGGTTCGATATTAAAAAAAGAAACAGCACCCGGAGAGTAAGTAAGTAACATCTTCTCTATGTTGCGAATTGTGGCATCCCTGTTTTCATCGTTTACCTTGACATACATTTCATTCAGCAACGGGATATTTTTCGAATCTTCGGTTTTAAGGATTAAAGCCATCGGATCGATTTGCTCATGTAGCGGCCGGAAGTTAAAATCTTCACAAAAGCCTACTATGCTTCCGTTTCCAACGCTTTCCCCTATTTCCAGATTATATTTCTTCCGAGCAGTTTCATTGAAAATAAAGATAGGAGTTTCCCTTTTAAAATCGTTTTCATGAAAATCCCGACCTTCAGTTATACGAATATCCATAAAAGAAACAAAGTTTTCACTCACCGGATAAACATTAAAAGTAATTTCCTGTCCCCTATAATTCCTTCCCCAGCCCATTCCGCCGTTCGCAATGATTTTTCCGTGTGAAAATGTTATATCCATGATATTCGGATCAGCCGCTAAACTACTTTGTATTAAATCATACTTCTTCAGCATTTCCTGATCCAGCGTACCCACTACGACATTATTCAAATCGATGTGTCCGTAATTATTAGTAACGTAATCGTATTGCGAGCGGATCGAAAAAGCCAGAATAATCAGCATTATAGAAACGCAATACTGGAATCCTATCATGGTAGTGCGTAATTTTTTGCCCGATGAAGAGAGGCTGAAAGAACCTTTCAATATAAGTACGGGTGGAATCGAAGTACCGTAAAATGCCGGATATACACCGGAAACAAATCCTGTCAGAAGCACTGTAAGTATAAAATATTTCATAACCTCCCAGTTTTGGTTCCAGGACAAGTCGGCGTCGACCAGGTAAGTATATCCGGAAACCGAGAACCCATAAACTATCAGCAGTGCGATTAATCCGGCGATAATAGCGATAAACATAGTACCTGCTATCTGCTGAGCTATGAGGACCGCCCTTTGTTCGCCAAGTATTTTCCGGAGATTTAGTTGGCGGATCCGTAGAGGGATCAACGATATGGAGAAATTTATAAAATTGATTACGGCAACACACAGGATTAAAAAAGAAATCCCGAACAACGATATAACGGTAAACCAGTTACCCTGATTATTTGTCGCATTGTTTTTCACGAAATATCTTTTATGGAGGTTAGTAAACCTTACTGACGGGTAAGCCGGATTGTCTTTATCAAAACGTTCTGCATACAACTCGGCAAACAAATTACCCACTTCTTCTGCACTTGCATGGGGTTTTAACAGAAAATAGCCGAAATAGTCCCATGTTCCCCATGCGTCATGATCGACCGGTCCGATATTTTTCAATACTCCGTTTTTGAGAGAAGAATTCCGAGGCAGGTCTTTATAAACAGCCACGATCTCAATAGAGGTTTGATCTTCAAGTGTTTTTATGACCGATCCGATGGGAGATATATCTTTGAATAATCTTTTCGCAGTAGTTTGGGAAATTATGGCCTTACCGGCCGTGTTAAAATTTTTCAAATCGCCCGAAACAATATCTAATGCGAATATCTCCGGAATCGATCCCGAAACTTCGAAATAGGGAACTTCCATTCCGGATTCCGAACCGTCTCCGGCAAGCTGTATTATCTCAGTCTGGTAACCCTGCCCATCACAATTCCAAAAGACTCTATCGAGGAGGTCCGCTCTGCTAAATATTCGATTAACGGCCTCGGCAGATTCGGCATATAAATATCCGTTCCCAGTGGAGAAATACCGTCTATCTGGGAAATACGGTCGTGGGTATCGTAACTTTTATCAAATGTCAGCTCGTACTTGAGCTGAAACGCCACTACAACCACAATACTGAAAGCGATACTGATCCCTAAAAGGTTCATGATCATAACGGATCTGGAGAAAAATATCGATTTGAGAAATAACTTAAACAGAGTTTTCATGGTAATTTTATTTTTCTAACCGACCAGATGTTTTTCTACCAGCTGGCTAATATTTGTGAAATTAGAAAAAAAATCCAAATCTATCTCATCATCGTCGAATTCAATCTCAAACTCATCTTCCAGCAAACATACAAATTCCAATGCAATAACAGAATCACTAAGGATCAACGATAATACATTATCGTCGATTTCATTTTCATCTCGCTCTACAATCTGACAAGCATATTGCCGTATTTGTTTTTTTAATTGTTCAATGTTTTTTCCCATCACGAATAACTGTTTTCAATAGTGTCGATAATCCATTTTTCATGTGAGCCATCCATAATATTTATCACAGGAAGATCAACGGCATCCGATATTTCCTTCGCTCTTTTACGGTATGCTTCGTTGTCCAAATGTTTTTTTTGCGGCAACACCTTTCCTGATTTTAATCTTAAGAATGTACGTTCCCAAGGTGTCATAATACCAAACAAAATCCGTGTGTTACTAAAACTTGTGACTTCATGAATAACATTTTTGATCAATTCGATCGAATCTTCCGGATTTACCGCTATAATAACGCCATCAGGCTGAATCGATCGGTAATAATTCAATGAATTTAACAGGGAGGGATCCCTGAGTTCCGTTTTACTTTTACTCCTGGGAAGGAATTTCCCTTGCGTACCGGTTAAAATGATATGTGGTGAATTATACTTCCCGATGCCTTTGAGCACAGTGGGCAGGAAAACGCTCCATCGATTCGACGGCAGATAAACCGTTGATTCATGTCCATAAGGAAAAACGAATTCTGCTCCAAGGATTCCTCCTTGCGGTCCCGTAGACAAATGACTCACTTTATAACCTTCCCCTGAAAGTATTTTTTTCAATTGCATCTGGGCTGTTATTTTTCCCTGTTTGTTGCTGGTACCAACAACCATCAGGACAATACTTTTAGTTTCTGGTAGAAATCTGAAGGCATTCACACGCTGGAAGGTTTCGTCTACAATGGCATGCATATAGATGGTCCCGGAGTATGATTCATTTTCCGGTAATTTCTTTTGAGCATTCAGATATTGGTAAACGAATCGGTCCCAGACTACAAAGTTTTTATTCGATTTAAAATCCAACCGGATCAAATCATAGCCATATTTTATATTATTATCGAACAATTGATCCAAAAAATAACCGATTACCAAGGTATCGAATTTAGTGAAGTCTTCTTCGGCTATCCGATCCATTATTTCGTTCCGCCCATGGCTATCATTTTTTTTAAAACTCCGGGGATAATCGTAGAGAGTTGTGATTTCGTACGGAATATGGTCCCTGAAATTCAGTATCGTACCCATTTCTTTTTCGGAAGCCGGGAACAAAGCGATTTTATTTACTCCTGTAAAATAATTCTGTATATTAAAGACTTTATTTCCTTCTTCTTCGTCAGGCAATTCGTTGACCGGAACTTCATTTTTATCACCGAAATGCTGTAAAATTTCAATATTGTTATCGCTTCCTATTTCAAGACAACGAATAACCTCTTCACGGGTAATTCTCGGACGGCTCAAAATCAGGTTACCCAAGATAGTTGTAAAATGAGCAGTAGCAAAACTGCTCCCCGACGTAATTTTAAATGATTGATTGCTCCATGCCAGTCGTTGTGTGGTACCTTTTGCAAGCACATTGATTGGATATTCCGACCCGAGGAATTTATATACGGATTTATTTTTCACCAATCCGGTAGTCACTCCGAAAACTCCCGGGAAATAAGCCGGATAGGTTTCGCGATCGGGCAGGTTATTATTAGAAGCACAAATATATATTCCCTTATCGTAAGCCTTCCGGCATAATTCGAACAATTCTGCCGGAGGGGAATTCGTATCTATTCCGAGACTTATATTGATAATTCTTATATTTTCCTCCTTTATACACCAGTCGATCGCGGCACAGAGTAATTTTTCGTTCAGTCCTCCTTCCGTGGAAGATATTTTCACAATGTACAATTTTTCTTCGGGAAGTGTCTTATGGATTATGGCCGCAACGGCTGTTCCGTGTCCGAACGTGTCTTCGAAAGAATCCTCCCGCACAATACCATCTTTGGTATGAACAAAGGAACAGCCGCGAAACCGGCAATTTTTCAACCGGGGATGTAATGTATCTACCCCGCTATCTATAATTGCTATACTCCCCATCTTTCTATCATTTCTTTTCTTATTTCCCTTAACGGTTTAAAGGATACATTATCCGGATTTTTCAGATAATAAAGATATTGTATTTTTAATTCATTTTCAAATTCTTTAGAGTTACGCAGACATTTTTGTGGCCGGGCAATACACTGCGAGTCCTCACATACTGGCACGTATTTACAATCCTCACAACTTCGCTTGGAATTATATCGGGCATGAGCCAAGTATTTTTCGTATTTAGTAAGATCGTACGACTCGCTAATATGTTGAATAATCCTATTCTCCTCTGTGGCAAGTTCCCAACATTTGGTTATGTAACCCTCGGAATCCACGACAAAGGAATAAGGTGAAACCACTGCGGAGCAATCGGAAAATGTCGGATCGCTGGCATGGAAATATAACTTACCTTGTTTTGCTCCGGACTTCCGAGCCCATCTGTTATACCGTTCAACTTTTAATCTTCGCAAATGGTGTAAACATTCCACCCATTCTGTTTTCGGTATGCGTGTGTCAAGATTGGGTTCATCATTTTCTTCATAAGTCCGCAGATGGGCGAAATCGAGGTTTACCATATATTGTTTCTGGGGCCAGATCTCCAAAGCTTCGAGATCGTCCATCAACGACGGCACGCTCGCAGCGACTACTTTATCCACATTGATACGGATAACTACCCTCATCCCTTCAGGAACATGGGTCAGGTTTTCCAGTATTCTCTCGTAATTTTTCCCTTGAGCGTTATTTAACGGTCGATTCCGGTCATGAACTTCTTTACTGCCATCGAGAGTGATTTGCACAGACTTAACATCGTTTTCCTGCAATATCTTCCAGGTATCGCGATCCAATAAGAGTCCGTTGGTAATCATTGAGGAAGTATATTTAATTCCGTATTTCCGGGAAAACTTCTTGAACATCGGAGTAAGTTTTACTATGGCGTCCAGACCCAGCAAGGGTTCTCCCCCGTACCAGGTGTTATGAAAATGTGTCCATTCTTTTATTTGTGGAGATTTCGCAACAACATCTTCCAAGAAAGGAATAAAATGCCGGATCGTTTCCTCGTTCATTACTGAATTTCTTTTCGCAAACTCATAACAATACGAACAGGCCATATTACATTTACCGGAAGTTAAAACTGTAAGTTTCAGGTCCCCACGTTTATTTCTAATGTAATCATGATGACGGGAATGCTTCTCTTTATAGGCATCAATTTCATTCATATCGGCCTGAACAAGATATTTTTTCGCAATCAAGACATCCAAAAAAGAATCTCCCGGGGAATTATATTCCCAATTGAAAATTTTATTTTTTTTTAACTTATCAGTAAGGATGTTAACTTCTTCAGCTGTCAAAACCATCAGGCCTCCATGACATGTATTGGTAATCAGGCAATCTCCGTTTTCCGAGATAGGAACCAGAATGGAATAATGGCTTAATTTAAATGTTCCCATAGGCTGTTTATGCTATAATAATAGAGGAGAGATTTATATTAATTAAAGATATTAAAAAATGATATCCTGATCGGTTTCAATCGAGTTATTTGTTCTGCCGCAGGTTTCCCTCGTAGAGCAACGTTCAGAATAATATTCCACTTCGTTTTGAAGTTCTTCCGTAGTCGGTTTGATTAATTCTTTCATAATAATTTTTTTAAGTTTTAAAATAAAATGAATCTCTCCTCTATATAAGGTTTAATATGATTTTATTATCGCTTCTGCAGCGGCTTTCAGTAGGTCGTCGTAAGGTGCTAGATCTTCCACGGAGGAAGGTTGAATCCAGATATCTGGCTCAAGTCCTTTGTTTTCGATAATACCGTTTGCATAAGAGTGCACTCGGCCGCTTAAGCAATCCAAAGAGATGCGGATACCTGAAGGAAGATTAAAAGCAAACCTACTCTGGAGGGACCCACATGTCGTAGTCGATGCGACAGAATAACAATGAGGCAGTTGTTTCATTGCCAGAATAAATTCTTCCGCTGCGCAGGCAGTATTAATATCACTCAGTATAACCACAGTAAAATCCTGTGGTAGCCGGATTTCCGGATTGGGCTTAACCATCATCGTTCGCAGCCGAGGGTTAACGATCGATGTTTCATAATGGCTGTAAACGGAAGGCTTATCGATAAAAGTCGAGAAAAGACGCATCCCGATTCCGGTTTCACCGCCACCGTTTCCACGAAGATCGAGAATTAACCCTTTGCTGTTTTGAATTTCGGTGAAATGATTCAGGAAGTGCAGAAATACCGGCCCACTAAAACCGCTTATCTCATAATAGGAAATGGAATCCGCTATTTCAAAATCGCCTTGAACTTTCATGTAACTTCGTGGAATAGAAAATCTTCTGGAATAATCCATGGTTACAGTATCGATATCTCCAGTTAAGGCATGCCGGAATTCAATGCCTACATTCTCGGACCGGGGTCTACGTAGAACTTTCGATACAGCCGTACGGAAAGAATATTCAGGGATTCCCGGCTCTACCTTTACCAGGCTATCGATCAGGGTTCCTATCGGAATACTATTGACCTTCAAAATCTCCGAACCCAAAGGCACCCGGTCCATATAAATCGAATCCAAAACGGCAGCCACTACTATTTTTTCATTCAACGGATAGAGACGTATAGGGCCGTCCGTCAGATTTGATTTTGGCGTGGTCGTTTCCATGAAAAAATGGATATCCCGAAATGTTTCCCTAATGAACACAGAAATCTTTTCGGAATATGATTTCAAATCATGATTTTCATCTATATCCAAATGATTCCATTTTTGCAGGACACTTTCCATATCTAGGGTTCTCTGTTCATAAAACGGATAATTTTTGATCACATAATCCATAATGTTATCGATCAATTGAATTTCATCAGTCTCCTCGTATGATTCTTTGTCCAAATTAATAGTGGTAGGGATATATTGAGCAGCGAAATCGGTATTGAACAAAACTTCCGGCACACTTTCATAAATTGAAAAACAGTTCAAATAGGTATAATCCGGTTCTACAGATTTACCATTGATCAATAATTCAATTTCAGGATGGCTGAAATACTTTTTTCGGGTTGCGGTTTCTCCTATTATTATCTCAGACGCATAGAATATTGATGCCTGGTCCATATCTTTTATAATAGGAACGATAATCATCCGATCAGTCAAAAAACTACTTTTCGTTTCCCTATCCACACTTTTGAAGATAGATATCTGTTTAGGCAATTGAAATCCTTCGAATAAGAAACTCTCATCGGTCAAATACCATTGATCCGTAGTTAAATCATAAAAAGCGATGCTATATTCTTCGATATTTTTCTGATACAGAGCCAGTGATATAATAGTTTTAGACGAAAATTCGATTACATTTTCGAATTTTTTAAAGAAAATATTCTTTATGCGGTGTTTTTGCGCATCCGAAAATTTTTCGCAGAAATCCGAACAAGGTATTTGTAACAAATCGACCATAAATTCCTGTTCTACTCCATACGGAGCAGAATATAAGGGCGTCTGTTGCAGATATCTCTTCTGGATTGTATCCGCAAACAAATCATAATCGACTTGCAGCCATTCACTTTCTTTCTCGAACGAACGCCATTGTGAAAAACACCGGTCTCCGAAAAACAAAAGAATAAAAAATATGATACGTAAATAAGTAGAATTCATGAGGGTTAATCATTTATAATACTATTCTGCATAAAAGTAATATAAATTTATTTAAAAAAAATATTAATCAGATTAAAAATATTATTTATTTGGATTATTTACTGAAATAGTATTATTTTTATACATAAAATTATAAGTATTATACCCTTTTTAAAACTTAATATGAAAAAAATCCCTCTTTACGTTATTGAAGAACATCATGAAGCTTTTATAGTTTGGAACCTTGCTATCCGGAGTAAATTAATGTCTTCCACAGGCAATACACTGCTTCATGTCGATGAACATTCCGACTTCGCTACATTTCGCTTTAACCGTTCCCTGAATTCGTTGACAGATATGAACGTGGACGAGATTAAGGAATTCACCTATTCCGAACTTGGCATAGCCTCTTTTATCCAGCCAGCGTGTTATCTTGGCATTTTTGATAAGGTATTCTGGATACGCCATAATCATAAAAAACAAAATGACGACCCAATTGAAATGATGATCCGCTCCTACAACCGTGGAGGCAAACGGCTTGTTTCAGGAAGACTGGACAGAATGAAAAAAACACAGATAGGAGACGTTAGAATATTCGAATATTTTCTTATTGAAGAAAAAAAACTTCCTCATAGAGAAAATTGTGTTTTAGACATCGATCTAGATTATTTTTCATGTGCTGGAAATACCAACGAAAATGAAGAGATTTATATCGAAATATCTAAAGAAGAATACGACGGTTTTAATCGGGATTATAAATATCACCGTTTGAACTATGTAGGATTCGGTAATATACGGACCATGACACGCGACGACCGTTATTATTATGTAGTAAATGATTATAACGAACTTTAACCTTCCAATACCCTGGTTGATAATAATAAGGTTCTTACCAGGATTGAAAATTTCGCTCATATTCTTAAAGAAAAAAATATCGAACCGAAAATCATAGATATATGCCGCTCCCGTTTTAGCGGTTATACACCAAAGGATCAATGGAGTTTTATTGAAAATAATTTAATAGAGGCATTAAAGTCATTATATGAAATTCAACTTACGCATTTTTGATTTGCCCGAATTATCCACAAATGGAATCATTGGCATAGCGCGTATGTTTGCAACAATCATGATTAACCGTTAGTACCAGAAATCAAACCGTTAATATATTTAATTAAAAATTTATTGCAGGCTCATGTTAAGTATGGCAACAAGGTGACAGTTAAAAGTAATACCGGTAATTTTAAGACAGTTTTTTACCGGATATTAACGATTTTTATCAAAATCCCGAAACCGTTATAAATTAGATACGATTTACTGTCGTATATTTGCAGAACGCAATACATCGGAGTTCAGACAGGTACATAAAAAAACTCTGATTATCAACTGATAGTCAGAGTTTTGTATGAAAAAAGCCAGAATTGTTACCGACTCTCTGTGATCCCGCTGGGGCTCGAAAACAGGACCCCAACATTAAAAGTGTTGTGCTCTACCAGCTGAGCTACGGAATCTCCTTTGTTTTGCGGTGCAAAGGTAATTATTATTTATTTATTTCCAAACTTAAAATAAAAAATGAAAAAAAAATTAACCGAAGAATTAAACAGAATAAGTATAGAAGAATATAAAATCATGCCGAAAAATAAGATTATCATCGTTGCAGATAACATAAGGAGCCTCAACAATATAGGTTCTATGTTCAGAACCAGCGACGCTTTCGGCGTGGAAGCCATTTATCTTTGCGGAATTTCCGCTACGCCCCCCAACAAAGAGATTCATAAAACCGCTTTAGGAGCGGAGTTAAGTGTGGAATGGAAATATTTTAAAAATACCGAAGACGCTGTAAATTCCCTTAAAGAAAATGGATACACTATATGTGTCGTCGAACAGGTGAAAAACTCTGTTCCATTAAATGAGATGCTTCCTGAAAAAACCAAAAAATACGCATTTATTTTCGGCAACGAGGTAAACGGCGTTTCCCAGGAAGTAATAAATATGTCGGACCTAGCTCTTGAGATTCCTCAAATAGGAACTAAGCACTCTCTCAATGTTTCTGTTACAACCGGAATAGTAATATGGGAATTTTTTAAGAAATACAAATAGAACTTTTGCAGTTTACATACTTTTGAAAAACAGCACTGCAACGATAAGACACAGAATAAGAAACAAAATCCACCACAATATCTTCCCTAAGTTTTTCTCCATAATGTAATATTATTAAATACCGATGCAGCACTTTTCTGTTTAACTCTCCGGTACCTCCAAACACCTTACTAACCTAAACAAGTAAAGCCCGCATGGTGCGAGCATTTACTTCTCCACAGGATGCCTGATTGAAATTGGCGATTTCCAGAGTTTCCCACAGAAGTAAACACTTCGTATGTTACTTATTCTAAAGATATCAATTAAATCTAAATTGAAAAAATTAAATTTTTTGTTATTAGGATAATCATTTAAACAACCTGAATCATTACGTCGGAACCAGAAAAATGCCGGAATCAAAAGAAGCCACCTTCCGGTAAACTCATCATAATATCTGATATTTTAAAAGCACCAAAGTCCAAGTCATGGAAAAGAATTCAGAGGTTTTGGGCTGATAATCAAAAACCGCACACAATGATAAGAAATATGAACACGTATAGATAATTATCATTCAAAAAACTTACAATTTTTGCCGGTTTAAAAGATTTGCATATATTATAAAGCTAGTTTATTAACCTTTTAACTATTTTACAACTATGGGACTATTAGATCATAATGGAGAATGCAGCTTACCGTTCACTAAAGAAGTTGTATTCAACGCAATTTGCAAAGCCATTCCTACAATAAAAGGAATGAAAGTTACCAATCATGACAAATTACTCGGAAGAATAATGGTAGAAGCCGGAGTAAGTTTATTTTCTTGGGGAGAAAATATTCCTATTCAACTTATCGAATCGAATGAAAATAAAACGATCGTCAGAATAACTTCGACACCCAAAACAGGAGTTATGTTCGGAGGGGATTCCGACATGGGCAAGAACAGACAGAATATCGAAAAGATCATAAGTGCTACTTCTGCAACCCTTCAGAGCAGATTATAAAAATAAATCCCGACTCTTACAGTCGTGATTTATTTAATAAGCACCCATTTTTTAAATAATATAATTCATTCATTTGGGCATTTTACCCCAATAAGTATAGCGCCAGTAAAAATAATAGTTCTTCATTATGTAATCCAGACCAAAGGAGATAAAAATGATTCTACAGAGGAGGCATTAGCCGATACAAATTGTCACAAAGAATTTTCACTGATTTTTATCTTGAAAATCGGGAGTAAAACAATTCTTCGATTTCGGGTTTCTTTCCCCAGTAAGTATACCGCCAGTAAAAATATTCGCCCATGACATCCGGGTCGTGTCCACTCGGGGAAATGCTTACATATTTATTTTCCATTACATTAAAATTCGCATAATGGCCTTGTGTAGGTTCGAATACTACCCATCCTAATCCATCGAAATATACCTCGACCCATTCATGTTTAGGAGTGGTTCTCCAAGTGGCGGTCAGCCCGGAAATGCTTCTTGCCGGGATCGAACTGGCTCTACATAGAGCAACCATTAAATGCGAATAATCCGTACAATCCCCTTTTCTGGTTTTAAGGGTTAATAAACTGCCTTGAGCTTCAAGAATGTATCCTCCGTATTTTATATTTTTCTTTACAAAATTATAAATATTTTTTACTGTCGAAAGTTCATTTTTACCCATAAGTTTTTGAGCTCTTTCCAATATTTCCGGATGTTCGCTATCAATCCATCTTTCACTTTTAAGATAACGAGACAAATCGGTCGTATCCAATATAGGCGAACCTTGAGCAACAGTTTTGTAATCATTGTTAAATGTGGTTATATTGGATATTATTTCTATCGACTCCGGTATTGGTTTCATAAGATTGAACTCCGCATATTTATTATTTCCACGAAAAAAAACGGTATCAGGTTGGACGGAAAAATAAATGTCGTTTATCTTTTGTTTATTTTCAATATCATTAGGAATCAATGTTATAAACCTGATTTTTGTGGTGGAGTCTGAATCTGTTATCGCATATACCATAAATACATCCACCTTCCTTGTTTTCTGGGCAAAACCGGAATAAGGGTTGAAAGCAATGAATATATAAAAAATAATTATTTTTCTCATAATATATAGATTATTCTAAAAATACGATTAATTTACAAATTACATTTAATTTCTATTTAAAAAACAAATAAAAAGTTAATTAATTAATATTTTTGACTACCAAAATATATTAATTATCGATCATTGTGTTGTGATAGCGGTACCCGGATATAAAAAATAGCGATAAAGACTCATCCAACCGATTTAAAAAATAATTCACTACGCTTTGACAACATAAACACTCGGATTTTCAGTTGTCTTTATTTTAAACCGGGTGTTACATTCGACCTGAAAGATGCATGGATTGGTAAGGGGAAGGGGCTAATTGCTCGTATTAAAGATTAAATCAAATGATCAGGATAAATAAAAAGAAATATTCCATAAACAAATAATAATAAAGGTCCAGAATAAATCTAAACCTTTCTGAGTAGCGGGAGGAGGACTCGAACCTCCGACCTTTGGGTTATGAGCCCAACGAGCTGCCAACTGCTCCATCCCGCGATGTATGTTTTCGGTGTGCAAATATAGGACCTTTTTTATTAACTGCAAATTTTTCATCCAAAATTTTAAATCTTTTTCTTTTTTAAACGGAAAAACCGACTATTTGAAAATTATTATATACTTTTGTAATCTTGTATAATTGTGCTTTTTACTGAACTAATAGGACAGCCATAAAAAATCTAAGAATGGAAAAACGGACATTTTTATCAAAATACCTTCCGCATATTATTGCTTTAGTATCTTTTATAATCATATGTGCCGTATATTTCAAACCTCAGTACGATGGTATGGCCCTCCACCAAAGCGATATGGTACAGTACAGCGGAATGAACCAGGATATCCGCGAACATGAGGCGCAGTTCGGTGAAAATCCAGGATGGGCGGGAAGAATGTTCAGTGGAATGCCATCTTATCTGATAGATTTCGATTACAGCGGTCGATTGATTCGAGACTGGACCTCTTTTTTCTATTTTATGGGGCAGCCGGCGTCTTATATTTTTCTGGCAATGATAGGGTTCTATATGATGCTCTTCTGTTTCAGGGTAAACCCATGGCTCAGTATAGTGGGAGCCTTGGCTTACGGATTGTCAACATATTTTTTTATAATTATAGATGTAGGGCACATAACCAAAATGGTAGCTCTTGCATTCGCCCCTCCTATGGTAGGAGGAATATACCTTGCCTATCATGGTAAAATGTGGCTCGGAGCGGCAATAGCAGGATTTTTCGCATCGCTTGAAATTGCAGCAAACCACCTCCAGATCACTTATTATTTTTTATTCATCGTCCTGGCTCTTATTATAAACGAATTTATCAGCGCCTATAAATGCAAGGTTGTTAAAAAATTCTTTACGGTATCTGCTGTTCTTTTGGCTGCCGGTCTATTGGCTATCGGTTCCAATATAAACCAGTTATGGTATATAAACGATTACTCAAAGGATTCTACACGCGGAGTGACCGAGTTAGTAGATGAAAACACAACCAACAGTTCCGGACTGGACTTCGATTATGCGACAGGATGGAGTTACGGCAAAGTCGAAACATTCAATCTTTTCATACCGAATTTTACCGGAGGAAGTTCAGCCGGAGGATTTTCCAAAGACGGTCCTGTTGCAAACGCGCTTATCCCTTATAACTCCAAAGGCATTGCAGATAAGTTACCCGGGTATTGGGGGGTTCAGATAAGCACCTCAGGCCCCGTATATATAGGAGCTGTAATAATATTCCTGTTTGTGTTCTCTATGTTTATTCTCTGCGGAAGGAAAAAATGGTGGCTCTTTTCTGTCACCGTGTTGTGTATACTGCTGGCATGGGGACATAATTTTACGTGGTTCTCGAGTTTATTTTTCGATTACTTCCCTTACTATAATAAGTTCAGAACGGTATCCATGATTCTTGTAATTGCAGAATGGACGGTTCCGCTATTAGGCGTGCTGGCTCTACAGAAATTATGGAACGGAGGTATTTCCAAAGAAAAATTCATTAAATCTTTAAAATACTCCACGATAATCACGGGAGGAACAGCTTTATTCTTCCTGCTTTTCGGAGGTATGATCTTCGATTTCTCCAGCGGACATGATTCCCAGTTTCCGGCAGATATTGCATCAGCAATGAGAATCGAGCGTGCATCACTGTTAAGAATGGATTCATTGAGATCACTAATTTATGTACTTTTAAGTGCTGCGGGCATATGGTTGTTTTATTTCCACAAAATCAAAAAACCTGTCTTTGTCGCACTATTTGCCATATTGATCTTATTCGACCAGGGCGGTGTGGACAGACGTTACCTTAACTATGATAATTTTATACCTAAAGTTCAGGCAACTACCATCTCCCCTACCCAGGCGGACCTTATGATATTGGAAGATAAAGAACTAGGTTACCGCGTTGCAAACTTTAATTCAGGCAATCCGTTCCAGGATGCGACGACATCCTACTTTCACAGGTCGGTCGGAGGATATCATGCCGCTAAAATGGGAAGATATCAGGATCTTATAGAGAACCATCTGTACAAGATGAATTGGAAGGTATACGATATGCTCAACACTAAGTATATCATAACACAAAACGAAGTTCAGGTGAACCCGAATGCCTTGGGGCCTGCATGGTTCGTGGATAATATCAGGTTTGTCAATAATGCCCGGGAAGAAATCGATGCTCTAGATGATTTTACACCTGAGAATACAGCGGTACTCGATAAAATGTTTTTTGAACAGGCTAAAGGCGGAAGCTCGGATTCCGATTCAACGGAATATATCCGTCTTACCGATTACAAAGTAAATCATTTAACGTATTCCTATCATACTACGGAAAAAAAAATCGCGGTATTCTCGGAGATTTATTATCCCAAAGGTTGGACCGCATATATCGATGGTAATGAAGCATCGCATTTCAGGGCCAATTATGTACTTAGAGCGATGAATCTTCCTGCCGGACAACACACTGTGGAATTTATTTACAATCCGCCGAAATATACTGTACTGAAAAACATAACTTTGATAAGTTCGCTCATTCTTTTGTTTGGGTTCTTATCCGTGGCAGCAGTTTATATCGTTAAAGGATTACGTTCAAAAAATTTACATAATGGCATCGAACGATAGAAAAATAAAACGTAAAATACGAAATGCTTATCTGGTCTCGACGGTAAGTATCGCACTGGTATTATTTTTACTCGGTGCGGTTGGATACATGATCCTGAATGCGAGGGAGGCGTCCAACAGCCTGAAAGAGAATGTCTCTGTTTCCGTCTTACTCAAAGACGACATAGAAGATGATACATTAAAAACTCTTGGTAATACTTTAGGAACGCGCAAAGAAGTAAAAAAATACGAATACATTTCAAAAGATAAAGCTGCTGAAGATTTCAAATCCTACATCGGAAATGATTTCGTCAGTTTTCTGGAAGGCAATCCATTACCGGCATCCTTCGAACTTACGTTGAATGCAACGTATTCAGAAATAGATTCCATCCGTGTAATGAGCACGGAAATAAAGAAAATGGATGGAGTGGAAGATATTTTATATCAGGAGAGTATTATTGAACAGGTTACCAAAAATATAAACAAATTCAACCTTATCCTGATAATATTCGGAGGCACACTTCTCTTGATATCGCTTATTCTGATAAACAATACTATAAGAATGGCTATATTCTCACGACGCAATATAATAAATACCATGAAACTGGTAGGAGCAACGGGAGGATTCATTATGCGCCCGTTCATGGGAAGAGCCTTCGCACAGGGTATTTATGCAGGAATAATATCATGTCTGCTGGTAACAGGAGTGGTTTACAGCCTCAATAAAGGACTGCCCGAGGCGGCATTTATCACGGATATAGAGATCTTGGGGATAATTTATGGAGGGATATTCCTGCTCGGCATAGTTATATCCATGATATTTACATATTATGCGGTACGCAAATACATAAGACTTTCCAGTAACCAATTATATATTTATTAATAACAATAAAATGGCAAAGGACACCTTAAAAGAGGAAAAAAAAGATTTCGCACTTAATTTCGGCAATTATAAATTAATGCTGATCGGTTTTGCGATAATTGTCCTCAGTTTTATCTTAATGGTAGGCGGAGGAAGCGACGATCCAAACATATTTAATTATTCGATGTTCAGTTTCCGCAGGATAACACTCGCGCCGATACTGGTCTTATTCGGATTTGCTTTCGAAATTTACGCCATAATGAAAAAAACAAAATAATATTACAAATGTCTATTATTGAAGCTATTATCATGGGGCTTGTCCAGGGCCTTACTGAGTTTTTGCCTGTAAGCAGCAGCGGACATCTTGAGATCGCCAATACGCTTTTAGGTATAGAAGCGGAAGAGAACCTTGCTTTTGCAACTGTACTGCACGGAGGCACGGTTTTAAGTACGATCGTCGTTTTCCGAAAAGAACTGGCACGGATCATTACAGGATTCTTCAGGTTTCAGAACAATACAGAGATGCGATTCGTTATAAATATCCTTGTCTCAATGCTTCCTATAATGTTCGTAGGATTCTTTTTCAAAGATAAAATAGAAGTGCTGTTTTCAAACAACCTTCTGCTCGTGGGATCGATGCTAATCGTAACTGCTTTATTATTGTTATTTTCCGGCTACGCTAAAAGTAAAAACAGGGATATCACCATTAAAGATGCTTTTATCATAGGTATAGCGCAAGCTATCGCTGTAATACCGGGAATTTCAAGATCGGGCGCAACGATATCCACCGGACTGCTTTTGGGTGTAAAACGTGAAGAAGTCGCATCATTCTCTTTCCTCATGGTACTAATTCCCATTATAGGAATTAACTTTCTCGATATAATCGGCGGTGATTTTTCACAGGCATCTGTAGGTATAGGCACCGGGGCATTTATTACAGGATTTATTACATCGTTCATATCCGGCGTATTCGCTTGTAAGGTAATGATAAATCTTGTAAAAAAAGGCAAACTCGTATGGTTTGCGGTGTATTGCTTTGCAATGGGAATATTTTCGATCATTTATTCCTTTATTTAATACACGATGCTGCTGGAAAAAGTAAATTTTGAACAAGGGATAGTCATACCAGTAAACAAACCTTACGGTTGGACTTCATCCGACGTTGTAAGGAAGCTGCGCGTAATGCTACGTCGGATAGGTTTCAGGAAGATCAAAGTCGGACATGCCGGTACACTGGACCCGCTTGCCACGGGAATTTTGCTGATATGTATAGGCAAGGCCACCAAACAAGCCGATAAACTCCAGGCTGAAGCAAAAGAATATATAGCGGACATCGAACTTGGAGCTACAACTCCGAGTTACGATATGGAACATGAGATCGACGCCAGGTATCCATTCGAACACATCACTTCGGAAATGATATCGGATGCACTCCTGAGTTTAACAGGAGAACTAGACCAGCTTTCTCCGGTATTTTCCGCAAAACAGATATCCGGCAAAAGAGCCTACGAATATGCACGTGAAGGTCTTGAAGTAGAAATGAAAAGAGCAAGGATAACGATATACGAAACCGAGTTACTGGATTTTCAGCTACCGGAAGTAAAAGTAAAAATAAAATGCAGTAAGGGGACCTATATAAGATCATTTGCACGAGATCTCGGCGAAAAACTCGGAAGCGGCGGATACCTCAAAGGATTAATAAGGACTCGCAGTGGAGAATATAAAATAGAAAACTGCCATACCGTTGAGGATCTGGAAAAGTATTTTTCGGATTTGAACAACCGGAAATAATTCCCGTGATATACTACCGTCCGAAACTCAAACGTTATAATTAAATAATTTACCGATCAATTCTTAAAACAGTTAACAAAATAAATATATGAAACTTTCTCAGTACGGTTACAGTTTCTCACAGGATATGCTTGCCAAATATCCTACCGAAAACAGAGACGATTCCAAATTGATGGTCATCAACAGAAAAAGCGGTAAGATCGAACACAAAGTCTTCAAGGATATTCTCGACTATTTCAAAGACGGGGATATAATGGTGCTTAACAACACTAAGGTCTTTCCTGCACGCCTCTATGGTAATAAAGAAAAAACAGGAGCTGAAATTGAAATTTTTCTTCTACGCGAACTGAACAGGGAACTGAGATTATGGGACGTACTCGTAGATCCTGCAAGAAAGGTCAGAATAGGAAATAAACTGTATTTCGGTGACGACGATTCTCTTGTAGCTGAAGTAATAGATAATACGACCTCACGCGGAAGAACCCTTCGTTTCCTTTTCGACGGAGATTACGATGAGTTCAAGGCCGCTTTATATAAAATGGGTGAAACTCCCCTTCCCCGCTGGGTAAGGGATAAGGTAGAAGAGATCGACGACGAAAGATACCAGACTATCTACGCGAAACACGAGGGGGCCGTAGCAGCGCCTACAGCAGGCCTGCATTTCAGCAAACACCTTTTAAAACGACTGGAAATCAAAGGAGTCGACATGGCAGAAGTAACCCTGCATGTTGGTCTGGGCAACTTCAGGATTGTGGAGGTGGAAGACCTCACGAAACATAAAATGGATTCAGAACAAATACTGATAGATGAAGGTGCTGCTCATAAGATTAATTCCGCTAAAGAAAATAATAAACGAGTATGTGCCATAGGAACTACAGTTATGAGAACTATCGAAAGTTCCGTTTCTACGGAAGGTAAACTTAAGCCTTACGAGGGATGGACCAATAAGTTCATATTTACGCCTTATGATTTCAGCGTGGCCAATTCAATGGTAACCAATTTTCACCTGCCGTACTCCACTCAGTTAATGATGACGGCTGCATTCGGCGGCTACGACCTGATAATGGAAGCTTACAAAATCGCTAAAGAAGAAAATTACAGATTCGGAACATATGGCGATGCCATGCTCATACTTTAACCTTTTATGTCATTAAACGGGTTATACAAAATAGCAGATTTGCTCAGAATTTCGTATCTTTGCATATTCTGCGAGAAAAATTATAAAAACCGATGAGTAATAAAAAAATACTATATGTCTGTCAGGGAATAATGCCTTATTTGCCTGAAGATCATCAGAACAAAATTTCAAGAATGCTTCCGCAGGCTATTCAGGAAAAAGGTTTCGAGATCAGAACCTTTATGCCTAAATACGGCTGCATAAACGAACGCAGAAATCAACTGCATGAAGTTATCCGACTTTCAGGAATGAACCTGATAATTGATGACAATGATCATCAGTTGATTATAAAGGTCGCATCCATCCCTTCTGCAAGAGTTCAGATTTATTTTATCGATAACGAAGAATATTTTCAAAGAAAATACGTTCTAACGGATGATAACGGTAATTTTTTCGATGATAATGACGAAAGGGGGATTTTTTTCGCACGAGGCGTAATAGAAACAGTGAAAAAACTCAGATGGTCTCCCGGTATCGTACATTGTCACGGATGGTTCTCGGGATTCATAGCGATGTCCCTTAAGAAATTATTCCATGACGATCCGTTGTTTACCGGAGTTAAAATAGTAATTTCTTTATACAAAGACGGATTTCCCGGGGAGCTGAATAATAATATTATTAACAAAATAGAAGAGGAAGGCATTAGCGGCGACGAGTTAAAACTACTCCAGAAACCTGATTATCTGAATTTCATAAAATTTCTTTCTGTTTACTCCGACGGTATAATATACGCGGAAGACGGAATAGATGATACGGTGAAAGAATATATTAACGCGACCGATATACCGGTACTCGACTGTCCACAGGAAGAAAATTATGTGGGAAAATACGCTGAATTTTATGATCGTATACTCAAGTAGGATTATCGGAAAAACCTTTAAAAGCAGATGTTCGTTACTTCTCGCTGGTTTGGTTTTATTATTTCTCCTCCCATCATGCGTTACAAAGAACGACTCTTTCGGACAAGGATTTCTTCCTGACGATCAGGTCATGAAAATGGTGGTGGATTCTTCGTTTATCATAAAAACATATAATGTAGAGTCCGATTCCATCGAATCGAGTAATTTTACCAAAGTTTATCTCGGCCATAAAACAGATTCTTATACAGGGGAAATGTACGGGGAAATGATATGCCAGATATCAGCTCCATACTTTTACTATGATTATAAATTCGGCACAAACGCCACGATAGACTCGGCTCAGATCATATTTCACATTTCAGATTCACTGGGACGGTCCGGCGTCGAACAGGAATTTGAAATTTATGAAATGACTAAAGCAATTCACAGGGATTCTACATATTTTACAAACTTCGATCCTACGCCGTTTATAGAATCAACTCCCAGATTTACATTTAAAAACAGTATAAATGCGGAAGGTTACATCATTCAAGATATAGACGACCAGGAATTCTTTAAAGAACTTCTGGATACTACCGGGTATTCGATCGACTCCCTGTTCCGTAAAAGATTTAAAGGATGGTACGTTAAACCCGAACAAAAGGTTGACGGTGCCATTTATGAGGTGGATCTTAATAATTCTTACCTCTCCGTATATTATCATAATCAAAACGAGAGTCCAGATACGTCACAGGTGCTGTATAGAGTAGCTCCTACCACTTCGTCGAATTATGAACTCGTTCCATTGGCACAAAGTATATCGATGATAAAGTATGATTATACTGATGCGGATCCTTCTTTGAAAATTAATGATACTATCAATCCTGTTTCCAAAACGTTTATTCAGGGATTCGGCGGACTTTCTACTGTGCTGGAGTTTACAAAGGAATCCGCGGAAAAGATAAAAGCCGATGTCAAAAGGGCAGGATTTTCGCATTTGATAATCAACAAGGCAAAACTTGAGGTAAGTTATACTCCCAATAATTACGTTGAAATGGAAAGGCATCTGTTCAATAAGTTGGGAATGTATACGGATCTTGCTGAATATGAAAACATACCTGATTATGATTATATGTCGGAATCATACGGATATACCTTACGCTATGGAGGAACTGTCAACAGGAGCAGGGATATGTATGAAATGGATATAACAATGTACGCTCAGAGACTATTCAGAGAGGATGAGTATATACATCACAGAATTTCCCTTGCCCCGAGTGTAGACGAATTTAACACAATGAATTTCATTGAATTAGAAGGATATGGATCGGGCAATCCGGTCAGGCTTATAATAACATATACAATGGTAAAATAATCTCAAGCTGTCGCAAAGACAGCTTTTGTATTTATCCTAAATTTTAATAAATATGCAGGAAAATTTAGTCATAGTCGAATCACCGGCAAAAGCCAAAACAATAGAAAAATTTCTCGGAAAAGAATTTCTCGTCAAATCCAGCTTCGGCCACATACGCGATCTTGCAAAAAAAGACTTAGGGATCGAAATCGACAATGATTTTAAACCTCATTATGAAATTTCAGAAGATAAGACCGCTGTAGTTTCCGAATTAAACAAACTTTCAAAAAAAGTCAAAACCGTATGGCTTGCTTCCGATGAAGACCGTGAAGGAGAAGCCATCGCATGGCATTTATATCAGACACTCGGCCTCAAACCGGATCAGACGAAAAGGATCGTATTTCATGAAATAACTAAAAACGCCATCCTGAATGCTGTAGATAACCCACGTTCGATCAACATGGATCTTGTGAACGCACAGCAAGCAAGAAGAATACTCGACAGGCTTGTCGGGTTCGAACTTTCTCCCGTATTATGGAAAAAAGTGAAACCGTCATTATCTGCCGGAAGAGTGCAATCCGTTGCAGTTAGGCTTATTGTAGAAAGGGAAAAAGAAATCATAAATTTTAATACGACTGATTTTTTCCGTATAACAGCAGATTTTTCCAATTCTGCCGGCACACATTTTTCTGCGGAACTGAATAAAAAGATAAAAGATCTTGCAAAATCCCGTAATTTACTGGAATTATGTTCCGACTCTTCTTTTACCATAAGAAAAGTCGAGAAAAAACCATCCAAAAGAACTCCGGCAGCTCCGTTTACAACTTCGACCCTGCAACAGGAAGCCAGTCGTAAATCAGGAATGTCCGTAGGACAGACAATGGCTGTGGCACAGAGGCTTTATGAATCCGGTCTTATTACTTATATGCGTACCGACTCACAAAACCTATCCGAAGAAGCTGTCAAGGCTATATCCTCTGAAGTTAGAAATAATTTCGGCGAGAAATACCTTGAACCGAGAAAATACAAAACGAAAATAAAAGGTGCTCAGGAGGCCCATGAAGCCATAAGACCGTCATACATCGATCGTCATACCATAGAAGGATCCAGTCAGGAAAAAAGGCTCTATGAACTCATATGGAAAAGGACCGTTGCTTCGCAAATGGCTACGGCGGAGATCGATAGAACGGTAGCAGAAATCGAGATAGAAAAAACCAAGGATTATCATTTTACTGCATCAGGAGAAGTTATTAGATTCGATGGTTTTTTAAGACTCTATAAGGAATCTACCGATGATGATAATAATGCCGATGAATCAGCCAAAGCGCTCCCGCCGTTAACGGAGGGAGAAAAAGTAGCCCTTAATATCATGAAGGCTATGGAACGTTTTACTTCACCGCCCGCTCGATACAGTGAAGCATCACTTGTAAAGAATCTTGAAGAATTAGGCATCGGACGTCCGTCTACCTATGCTCCTACGATTTCAACCGTCATCAGTAGAGGATATGTTATCAAGGAGAGCCGCGAAGGTAAGATCAGGGAATATATACAACTCCAACTGAAATCCGGAAATATAACCGAAAAGACACTTTCAGAAAATTACGGTTCTGAAAAGAATAAACTTTTTCCTACTGATATAGGTATTCTGGTTACCGATTATCTCGAAGAACAATTCCCGGATATTCTCGATTATAACTTCACGGCTAAGGTCGAAAAGGAATTCGATGAAATTGCAGACGGAGAACTGGAATGGACAAAAATGTTGAATGAATTTTACAGAAGTTTCCATCCTACCGTAGAATCTGCGATCGAGAACTCGGCACACACTAATTCTACAAGAGAACTTGGAAACGATAAGGATTCAGGTCTGCCGGTGTATGCAAAGATCGGTAGGTACGGGCCATATATTCAATTGGGAGAAAATGAGGATATTTCCTGCCAAAAGCCTAAATACGCCCAATTAGCTCCGGGACAGTTAATTGCAACGATAACTATTGAAGAAGCTCTCGGGCTTTTCAGATTACCCAGGAACATAGGGGAATATGAGGATAAAGATATAGTGATAGGTACGGGAAGGTTCGGGCCGTATGTTCGTCATGACGGAAAATTCGTTTCTCTTAAAAAAGAAGACAATCCTTATACTATTGTGTTGGAAAGAGCGGTCGAACTTATCGAAGAGAAAAGAAAAAAAGAACGTGAGCGGGTCATCAGAATATTTGAAAATGATCCGGAAACGCAGGTACTTAACGGAAGATGGGGTCCATACATATCTTGTAAGGGAGAAAATTACAAAATTCCTAAAATAGTGGAAGCCAAAGAGCTTGGTTATGAGGACTGTATGAAACTTATAGAAGAACAAAAGAATTCTCCTAAAAAAACAGTTGCTAAAAGAGGAGCAAAAAAAACAAGAACAACAACTAAAGCAAAAAAATAAAAAAGAGCCGAATGGCGCTTTTTTATTTTGGCATATATAATCTTAGTTCATTTATCTTATCTCTAATCAAAGCAGCTTTCTCGTAATTCTCTTTTTTTATTAATTTATCAAGTTTCATCTCCAACTCTTTCATTCTCTCCTCCATAGTCATATTCTTAATCCTTTTAATAGTTATTATACGTTCCACCACAGATCGTTTAATATAAAGCGGAACTTTCCTGCATAATGAAATATAGAAAGCGTCTGATGGCCTACAATCGATCGTTACCGTATTTTCAGTATTTACAGCAATTATTTCGCATTTGTATATACCCTTCTCGAAATTATTTATACGGATAATATTAATAGAGTAGCTTACACTTTCCATAAAATTAATTAAAATATCGTGAGGACGAGGTCGGGAATATACATTACCTTCAATTAAAGCAAGTAAAGGCATGGCATCCGTACTGCTTATAAATATAGGAATCTGGATAGTACAGTCGCTATCCTCAAATATTATTTTATGGCATCCATACGAAGAATCTTCTCTTAAAATTTCCTTGATCCGGACCTCAATATATTCCATAGACGATATTTTTAATCAAAGATATTAATATATTTGTACAAACCTTGTTTTAATTATGTTTGCCAGACTCCTATTTATCTGCTTGGCCATACCATTGAGTATCGGTGCAACTTATCCGTCACAGACGGTTATCGGATTTTATAACGTCGAAAATCTATTCGATACAATCAAAGAACCCGGCAAACAGGACGGAGACTATACTCCCCGTGGTAAAAATAAATGGAATTCGGGAAAATACCTCAAAAAAATCAATAATATTTCATATGTTATATCTCATATCTCGGGGGACATCATCGGATTAGCTGAAGTAGAAAATCATTCTGTACTGGAAGATCTCATTTCTACTCCGTTACTGAAAGATTACGATTATGTTCATTTCCCCTCACATGATAGACGAGGAATCGGAACTGCTTTATTATATAATGTAAGAAACGTCGATATTCTCGAGGCGGCACCTTTAGCGTATAAAGGGAAAAACAAAAACCAACGCCATATACTTCATGTAAAATGCAGGATCGAAGAGACGGTACTGGATCTTCTGGTTTGTCATTTTCCTTCCGTAGGATCGAATATTAACCAGAGGGAAGCGGCGGTAAATTCTGCCAAATACTATGCAGACTCGATCTATGTTTCCGATAATACTTCAAATATAATAATAATGGGAGATTTAAATGCCAATCCGTCCGATAAAATACTCGGGACATTTTATTCTGCGAAATTCTCTCCTGAATTAAGATATTACAATCCGTACAAGAAGCTTTACAGATTCGGATTCGGGACATATAATTATCGCGATAAATGGAATCTTTACGATCAAATACTACTTAATCACAATATACTTCCCAAACTGAAAAATTCGAAGGCTCACATTTTTATACGGGATTTCCTGGTTGTACCTACCGGTAAATACAAAAATCATCCGTTACGGTTCGAGAATGTAATAGATGGCAGATACGGATACAGCGATCATTTTCCTGTTTACATTATTCTTGATCTCTAATGATCTTCTGAACATCCTCTTCGGCCTTACGGAGTTTATTCTTACATAATTCGATCAACTCACCGGCTTTTTTTACTTCGGAAGCCAATACATCTACATCCATTTCATCGTTATTCAGACGCTCGAGAATTTCCTCGACCTGTCTGATCGCGTCGTTATACGATATTTCTTTTTTAGCCATTATTTTATTTTTTCCTTAACTTCTGTTAACAAAGTACCGTTATGCAAATTTACTTCGATCATATCCCCTTCCGATATCCCATTTATATCCGTAATCAGGCACCCATTCTTTCTCACAAGAGCAAATCCTTTCTTTGTGATGGTGACCGGATCGGCCGCTCTTATCATGCTTTCAAAGTAACATAGTTGTTCTTTTTTCCTCAGCCAGAATTTAGATCCCGCATTTTCGAGTTGCACAGCCGCATTATTTATTTCCGAAGCCACTATTTTTATCTTTCCTGATGCCACACCTTTGATCTCTGACCTCAACAATTTCATCGCATCTTGATTCCTGCGGATTAATTCCATAGACACGGATTCTATATTTTTTTTCTTTAACAACAATCCGGTATTTTCTTTAGACAGGACAGCTTCGCTCTGCGAACGTAGAATATAACCGAACTCCTTTATGCGATTTTTTTCATTATGTATAACATCCGAAATCATCCCTGCCAAATATGTCCTGTGAGAATCCAGTTTATTCTCGAAAAGGCAATTATGTTCCGTCAGAAAAACTGCAACCGCGGTAGGTGTTTTAAGTGATATTTTCGCAACCATATCTGCGACACTCGTATCTTTATCATGTCCTATTCCGGTTATTACCGGCAAAGGGAATTGTGTGATATGGCAGCACAAACGGTAACTATTAAACGCACTAAGGTCACTCTGGGAGCCTCCACCTCTAATTATAATGACACAGTCGAAATCATCATATCTTCCCGCAACGGCATCCAATGCCGTTATAATAGATTCTTCCGCTTCGTTACCCTGTACAAAAGCGTCGAACAATTCTATATTATATGAATAAGAACGTGAATTACCGTTTATCTCATTGATAAAATCCTGGAAACCGGCGGCATTGCGGGAAGAAATTACTGCTATTCTCTGGAGAACTTCCGGCATTTCGAGTTCTTTATTCATATCGAAAACACCGTCTTGCCTGAGTTTGGATATAGTTTCTTTTTTCTGAGCTTCCAGATCTCCTATCGTATACGAAGGTTCTATATCCGTTATCTGAAAACTGAGCCCGTATAGTTCGTGATAATTTATAACGACTTTAAGCAAAACTTTTATACCTACACACAACTCCCTCCCGGTCGCACTTCTGAAATAAGAAGATATCATCGAATGATGCGACCTCCATATCACTGCATTAACTTTGGCTTTAGGAACCTGGTTATCCCCTCCCTTCTCGACAAGCTCGATATAACAATGCCCGGAATAATTTACTTTAAGTTCGTTTATTTCCGCAACAACCCAATAAGGCAGTGGAAAAGCCTCACTCACCTTCTGTCTTATCTGAGACTGAAGTTCGAAAAGCGTTATATGTTTTGGCAGATCTGCTATAAAAAAGATTCTTTATACCAATCCTGAGAAACCCATAAATGCCATTGCAAGAATACCTGCAGTAACAAGAGCAATCGGAACGCCTTTCAATTCGTTGGGAACATCTTCCAGCTCGAGTCTTTCCCTTATTCCGGCAAAGAGTACGAGCGCTAACATAAAACCGGCAGCGGTAGCGACAGCATAAGTTATGGATTCCAGAAGTATCAAACGTTTCTGAATAAGGAGGATCGCTACACCGAGAACGGCACAGTTTGTAGTTATAAGCGGAAGGAATACCCCCAACGCCTGATAAAGCGACGGACTGATCTTTTTAATTATGATCTCCACCATCTGTACAAGGGCAGCTATGACCAGAATAAATACAATGGTCTGCATGAACTCTATACCCAGTGGAACAAGTATATAATACTGAAGCATGTAAGCTGCGATCGATGCAATAGTTAAAACGAAAATCACGGCAGCTCCCATTCCGATCGCGGTACTTACTTTATTCGATACGCCAAGGAACGGACATATTCCGAGGAATTGTGCGAGAACAACATTATTAACGAAGATAGCACCTATGATAATCAATATATATTCCATAATTCTATTTCAATTTAGCCTTAAATTTATTGAATAGCGCGAGTAAGTATGCCAATGCTATAAATGCTCCTGGAGCAAGTACGAAAATAAGTATACCGTCCGTATCAGCGAATTTAAATCCGAAAATAGAGTAAGTCCCCAGAATCTCCCTTACTGCGCCAAGCACAGTCAGGCTCAGTGTAAATCCGATGCCTATACCGAGTCCGTCCATTGTAGAACTCATGACATTATTCTTCGAAGCAAACGCTTCCTCACGTCCGAGAATTATACAGTTTACGACGATAAGGGGGATAAACACTCCCAATGTATTATATAGTTCCGGAACATACGCCTCCATAACCAGTTGAAGGACTGTAACAAAAGACGCTATGACCACAATATATGCAGGTATCCTTACTTTGCCCGGAACAAGATTCTTGATAAGGGATATGGCGATATTGGACATCGTAAGCACGAACATCGTAGCAACGCCCATTCCCATACCGTTTATTGCGGAAGTCGTCGTACCGAGAGTCGGACACATACCGAGAAGTAGAACGAATACCGGGTTCTGACGTATGATTCCTCTTGTAAATATTTCTATATTTTTCATTTTTCGTCTATTTTACAATCGTAAGGAATTTATCATAAGCTCTCTGCACTGCTTCAACATAAGCCTTAGAAGAGATAGTGGAGGCGGTAAGTGCATCTATGTCGCCACCTTCTTTAGCAACTCTCATATTAAGTTCTGACGGTTTTTTACCCTCGAAAGAGACAATAAGTTTATTGCCGGGATCGGCCATTTTGCTTCCGAGCCCCGGGGTCTCATTCTGTTCCAGTACTTGAATATTATGGATCGTACCATCCGGCAGGAATCCTACCATAAGCTTGATATCTCCGCTGAAACCGTTATTCGTATAGGTCTCGATGGCATAACCGACAACATCTTCACCGTTTTTTGCCGTATATACTATCAACTGTCCGCCATCTTGTTCCTCAACGATAGTATCTTCCGACGGATCATTGGTGAACTCAGGAACTACCATTCCTATGGCATTGCTGACCTTTTCTTTTTTTGCCGTTTCGATCGGCTCTTTGGTAAGAAGGTAAATGGCCCCTACCGCACACGACCCTACAAATGTAATGGCAAACAGGGTCAAAATCATATTTCTCAATGTACTTTCCATAGCCTTTACTTTTTAACAACTTCACCGAACCTTTTCGGTTTTATATATTTATTAAGAAGCGGAACGATCGCATTCATTATAAGGATTGCAAACGACATACCTTCCGGGTATGCTCCGAAGACGCGTATAAGGATCGTTATCAACCCGATACCTATGGCATAAATCACCATAGCCTTTTTAACCATAGGCGAAGTTACGTAATCCGTGGCCATATAAATGGCACCCAACAGGGTACCTCCGTTAAGGATGTGGAACAAAGGATTGATATATCTTTCCGGATCGGCTAAATTCAGTATTCCGCTGAATAATGCCATTGTAATCACTATTACCACCGGAATATGCCACGTAATAACCTTGCGCCATAAAAGAAAAATAAATCCGAGTATAAGCGCGGCCGCTGCGATCTCCCCTATCGATCCACCTTTAAAACCGATGATCATATCCTGGTATGAAACCAGGTCCGGCATAATTTCACTGATCCCTTTACCGCTTTTCAACGACTCCTTAACGAATGCCAGCGGTGTAGCACCAGACATAGCATCCGGACTCGGCGAGGGATAATCGGTCATCTGTCCCGGGAAGGATATCAAAAGAAATACCCTGCCTACCAGTGCAGGATTAAAGGGATTCGTGCCCAATCCTCCAAACGACATCTTACCTATACCTATCGCTACAAGCGCACCGACAATGACTATCCACAGAGGAATATGCGGAGGCATGTTGAATGCCAGAAGTACGCCTGTAAGAACCGCGGATAAATTACATATCGTTCCGGGACCTTTTATGAGGAATTTCTGGATCAGATATTCGAAAAGAATGCATGCTGCAACGGCAACCGCTGTTATCACTATCGACGTAACTCCGAAAACCACTACGGAGACAGCAAATGCCGGGATCAGCGCTATTAGCACATCACGCATAAGTTTGGACGTTGTATCATGTCCATGAATATGCGGTGACGGAGATATTATAAATTTTTTGTTCATTTTTAAGTTTGAATGTCAGTTACACTTTTTTTAGCAAGGTTTCTTTCTCGTATTATTCTCATAACTTCAGCTTTGGATAATCTTATCCTATCGAGAAGCGGCAAGGCGGCAGGACATGTATAAGAACAGCACCCACACTCTATACAATCAAAAACTTTATTTTCTTCTGTTTCCGCAAGCATATTTCGTACGGATAATTTATATAACAGGTAAGGCTCGAGCCCCATCGGACATACTGAAACACATTTGGCACATTTGATACATATCGAAGCGACAGGTCTTACGGATTCTTTTTCACTGAAAATAAGTATACCCGAAGTACCCTTGGTAACTCCGGCATCAAGATTTGCAACAGCACGTCCCATCATAGGACCACCGTTCACTATTTTTCCCGTGTCTTCAGCCACACCTCCACACCGGTCGATTATAAAACTTACCGGAGTACCGATCCTGGTCATAAGATTTGCAGGTACAGGTACATTTTTCCCGGTTACGGTTACTACCCTCTCGATTAGCGGTTTATTCTTCTGTACGGCTTCATACACCGCCAAAGTCGTGCTGACATTCTGCACTACGGCACCAACGGAGATAGGCAGAGCTCCCGATGATACCTGTCTTTTAATAATCGCATCTATAAGTTGTTTTTCACCGCCCTGAGGATATCTGACCTTTAACGGAACAATGTCGATATCGTGCGTATTTTCCGTAAGATCGCTCAAATGATCTATAGCATCGCGCTTATTGAATTCTATACCTATATATGCCTTCTGGACATCGATAGCTTTCATAAGTATCCGTACGCCCACAAGGAATTCCTCTGATCTTTCGAGCATTACGCGATGATCCGAGGTAAGGTAAGGCTCGCATTCGACACCATTGATTATAAGACAGTCGGCTTTTTTATCCGGCGGAATCGATAATTTTACGTGCGTAGGGAACGTCGCTCCTCCCATTCCTACAATACCACCGGCTGTTATCTTTTCAAGAATTTCTTTCCTGCCCAGATTACATTCTTTAATAATTTTATCCGTACGGTCAATATTTTCCATCCATTCGTCTCCTTCGACTTTAATAGTTACAGTCGGTCTACGGACTCCGCCTTCATCAGGCAGATTATCCACACTCACAACGGTTCCCGAAACTGAAGAATGAATATTGCTCGATACGAATCCGGCGGCAGTAGCTATAATTTGTCCGGTAAGTACCTTGTCGCCCTTCTTGACACATGCCACCGCAGGGGCACCGATATGCTGTGATAACGGTATCGCCACAGTCTCCGGCAATCCGCACTCTTCGATAGCATTCGTACGGCTTAACTTATTATCTGAGGGATGAATACCACCCAGTCTGAAAGTTTTTAACATATCTAAGTTTACTTCTTAACAATTTATGAAACTACCGTTTCGTTCTTTACTTCTTTTTCAGTTGTTTTTTCTTCGGGAGCAGATTCCGGCTTTGGTTTCGGAGTAGGGAAGTTCACCGCCCAGATCGCTCCCGTAGGACACTCCGGAACGCACTTACGGCAAAGTTTACATTTATTGAAATCTATATATGCAAGATTATTCTCAACCGTAATTGCTTCGAACGGACATATTTTAGCGCACTTGCCGCAGGCGATACACGCCACTTTACATGCTTTGCGCGCAACGGCACCCTTGTCATGGTTCACACAGGATACGTATACCCTTCTTTCTTTAGGCCCGCGCTTTCTCAGTTCAATTATATTTTTAGGACACGCTTTCACACACGCTCCACAGGCAACGCATTTTTCCTGATCGACCACCGGCAAACCTGTTTCCGGATCGAGATACAGCGCATCGAAATCACACGATACCGCACAATCTCCTTTCATGAGGCAGCCGAAGGTACATCCGGTCTCGCCTCCATAGAGTGACGCCATAACTGCACATGAATCTACACCGTCATAAACGTTCGTTTTAGGTCGGTTGGCACATGATCCGTTACATCTTACAACTGCGATCTGCGGTTCTTTTTCTGCGGCGGCCTTACCCAAGAACCCAGCGATATCCTTCATCATCCCCCCTCCTCCGACAGGACAAAAAAGGTCGTCAATATTCTCATTATTTACGAGGGACTCGGCAAAATTACGGCAGCCGGCAAAGCCGCATCCTCCACAGTTTGCAAGCGGCAGCATCTGCTCGACCTCGTCGATACGCGGATCTTCGTAAACTTTAAATTTGTTAGCTACAAAATATAGTATCACAGCTGCTAATATCCCCAATCCACAGAGAGTAAGCACTGTAAAAAGTAATAAATTCATAAAACTATTTTATTGTCTGATTTTTCAATTGTGAAATTTATCTCTTTCTCGATCTTTCGACGCAGTAAATATAGCACAAAATAATATACGGCAAGTACGGCCAATGACATTAAACCGGAAAACAATTCACTGATACCGGATTGAATAAGAGCGATTAACGTTATCATTACCAATAAAAAAGGCAGTACATATACATAAAATACCGCCTTGATCCCTAATGTCTGCTTTATAGACACGATAACTTCTTCATTGACCGAATAATCATCCGCGTGAATATCTTCCACCGATATTACCGATCCGTTATTTTCATCCATACCGCATACGGCTTTTGCTTTGCACCCTGCACACGCTGACCGAGGCTCCATAAGAACATCGACCTGTGATCCGTTAATGCCTACAATCTTCCCCGTATGTCTTAATGTTTTCAGATCCGCAGACATTTTACTAAAGTAGACAGGAATGATTATAAGTCAATGGCAGTATTCTATCCGTTCCGAGGGTACATGTAGACAGCCTCAACACCGGGCAGAATTGGTATCTTTTATACTCGTTCGCCATGAGCATCCTGAATACTTTATGGACGGTATCATTTTCAAATCCTGCGGTAGTTATTTCTTCTATAGTCTGATTCTCTTCGATAAGTCTGTAAAGAATCGCATCCAGAATATCGTATAACGGCAACGAATCCGAATCCTTATGGTCGGGCCTTAATTCAGCAGAAGGTTCTTTATTTATGGTATTTTGCGGAATTATCTCCCCTTTCCTGTTTATGTGGCGGGCAAGTTCGTAAACTTCGGTTTTATAAAGGTCGCCGAGAATGCTCAACGCTCCTACAGTATCGCCATACATAGTACCGTATCCTACAGCACATTCGCTCTTATTCGAAGTATTGAGAACAATATATCCGTATTTATTGGAGAGAGCCATAATAAGCACTCCCCTTATACGGGACTGGATATTTTCTTCGGTCACATCCTGGTCTACCCCTGAAAAAACTTCGGTCAACGAGTTATTTACCGAATCGAAAATCCCGGGAATAGGAACTATATCGTATTTAATACCAAGGGTTTCAGCCAACTTAACAGCATCTTCGACCGAGTGATCGCTCGAGTACTGCGAAGGCATCATGAGAACATGAACATTTTCAGGACCCAATACTTCTGCAGCCAATGCACACACGACCGCAGAATCTATCCCTCCGGATAATCCGAGACAAGCCTTTTTAAAACCATTCTTTACAAAATAGTCTTTCAAACCGAGTTTAATAGCCCGATAAACATTTCTTGCCTTGTCCTGTTCGGGAATTCTAAGTGCCGGCATATCAGAATCTACTTCAAATACAGCATAGTCTTCTTCAAAACTTTTCAGAAGAGCTACAGCCTCACCTTTTCTATTAAAAACGAAAGAAGAACCGTCGTATACAATATCCGTTTGGCCTCCAAGTTGATTGACCGCAATGACATTACTATTTGTTTTATATGCTATTTTGGAATAAAAATCATAACGTTTTTCAATAATCCCCCTGGAATAACGAGTGGATTTTAACCTCACGATTACATCCACATCGTTACCGAAATCATGTTCACTGTAAATATCCGACCCAAGCACCACTGCTATATTACGACCTTCCACTCTCACAAACTCATATCCGTGCGAACGTGCGAGATGGTAACTTTCATCCCTCGATATCACATTTTGTTTACCGATAAATCTGGATATTTTGCCGTTGTGGATAATAGCAGCAGCACTGATTATACTGTTGTCTATATGCAGCGGCAATCCAATTATAGTGGTTATGTCACTACTTTCTTTTGCTATCTCCGAAAGAGTTTCGTTACATTTTTCCAGGAACACAATGTCATTCAGAAGATCATATGCAGGTCTTCCGCTTATCGCCTGTTCCGAGAACATTACAACCTTAGCTCCATCCTTCCTCGCCTTTCTGATATGGCAGATAATTTTTTCTTTATTGCCCTCAAAATCGCCAATAGTATAGTTCAATTGGGCTATTGCAATCTTCATTTCCGGATATTATTTTGTTATTCCGACAAATATATGAATTTTTGAATAAACATAAAAATTAAAAATATTTTTGCAGATTAAAATTTTGTTTTTATATTTGCACCAGCAAAAATAAAAGGTGCCATAGCTCAGTTGGTAGAGCAACGGACTGAAAATCCGTGTGTCCCTAGTTCGATTCTTGGTGGCACCACTTGCAGAATATGCAGATCAAGTAAATCCCTGAATTTCAACAGAAATCAGGGATTTTTCTTTTTACCCTCTCCCGCACTAAACCGCATTTGGGGGCAGTCTTAAAAGGACTAATCGTGGGACTTTTTTCCCACTTAGAAAAGTCCCACGATTTAGGTTTTTTTTCGTTGGTTTTCAATATTTGCGTTCCTTTAAATCGGTTTCGATTACATAGTTTTGTATCATTAAAAATGTGTAATTATGAAACGTAATTCATTCGGGTTTGTTTTCTTTATCAAACGAACCAAACTACTCAAAAACGGAGAAGCCCATATCCGGCTGAGAATCAAAGTAAACAGCGTTGCGGTGGAATCTCAGATTAAACGGAGTATCCGTCCGGAACTATGGAATCAAGGTACGGAATCCTCAACCGGCAGAGATCGTCATTCGGTAGAATTGAACGACTACATCCGTATGCTGAAATTGAAGATTCTTACAATTCATCGTGATCTCGAACTAACCGGCGCTCATTTTACTGCCCGGCTCATCATGGATAAACTTTACAGCGCCGAAGAAAAGCGAACACTTGTTGCCATATTCCGCAAGCATAACGATGACATCCGCAAGCTGATCGGCATCGACTATGAGAAACGGACAGTTACCCGCTATGACAGTTGTTGTCTATATTTGGAAGATATGCTGAAATCTACCTACGGTAAAGATGATATATCTTTAATCGAAGTTAACGGTGAATTGATCCGTAATTATGAAATGTACCTTAAAACAGTTCGCGGTTGTCAACAGAACACGGTTATCCGTTATATGAAATGTTTCAAGAAAGTAATCAATATGGCTATCGCTAACGAATGGATGAGTAAAGATCCATTTGCAGGTATCAGGTTTACCGCAAAAGAAGTAATCAAAGACGTATTGACTAAAGATGAACTCGATACTTTAATCAATAAAGAATTTCATAGTAAACGGTTAGAGTACGTTCGTGACGTGTTTATCTTTTGCTGTTTCACCGGATTGGCTTATGTGGATGTGAATAACCTTCGTGCGGAAGATATTGGCACAGATAACAACGGCGATCTATGGATCAGGAAGACACGACAGAAAACGGATGTTGAATTTCACGTTCCGTTATTGGGTGTTCCGAAAACCATTTTGAGAAAATACAAAGATGATCCGCAATGTTATAAAACCGAAAGCATCCTCCCGGTAACAAGTAATCAAAAGATGAATAGTTATCTAAAGGAGATTGCAGAATTATGCGGTATAAGTAAAAATATGACAACGCACACTGCCCGGCGAACTTATGCTACAACGGTCTGCCATGAGAACGGTGTCGCTATCGAGAATATTTCTAAAATGCTCGGCCATAAAGACATCCGCATGACAATGCATTACACTAAAATTGCGGATGCAACGATTAAAAGAGATATGGAACAGGTGAAAAGAGTATTCAGCTAATTTCGGACAGGCTAAGCCGTGAGAGGACATAAGAATCACGAAGTAATTACACATTTATTTTTGTTTCAAGTTTAATGCTTTAACACAATTTATTATGGATGAATTAATGCTTATTGAAACAAAAACCTACTCACGGCTTATCGCCCGAATTGACGAGCTTACAGGATTAGTCGAGAATTTAAAAAAGAAGCTAAACCCGGTTTCACAAAAGTGATTGGATACGGAAGATGTTTGCAATGCTTTAAAAGTCTCAAAACGGTCTTTACTTTACCATCGCAATACGGGTAAGATACCGTTCACTTACATCGGCAGTAAGGTTTATTATAAGGCGGAGGATATTCAGAAATTATTGTTCTCGGGTATTATAAAAATCTAACTAATGGAGATTATTAATTCTAAGCATCCGGGAATTGCCCGGATAGAAAAACAAGTGGACAGTGCTATCTCCAATATAAATGCGATCAATTCGATGCAGAAAATCTCCCTCCTGAATGAAAGGTATTATAGCGGGAGTGAATTGTGCTCTATTTTCCATTTTAGCAGCCGTGCGCTGCAAAACTATAGGGACGAGGGGATAATACCATACACAATGATCGGAAGTAAAATCTTATACCGGGAATCTGATATAAACGAGATTTTAGAAAAGAACTATCACCAATAACGGTCATAATAAAAACAATCAAAAAGGAGAAATATATTATTTCTCTTTTTTTTGTATGATATAACAAATCAAATTTTGATTAATGCAGTTCCCAGTGAGGACTGCATTTTTTTGTTATATAAGTCCTCTAAATAAATCAATAGATTCGTTAAGGCCGTATATACAAAGACGAATCCACAAGTTAAATTCGACAAATGAATTGAAGCCGTTGAATGAGTAAACGGTTTGAAATTCATAAAATCAACAAGAAATAATCTACCTCTGGGGGTCCTTTTTTATAAGCATTTGCTTATAGCAAGATATACCTTTGTATTCCAAAAAAAATTTGGAATACAAATGATACCGCATCCGTTACCGGCTTCTATCTTGCTCTGCGAGGCGAAAGTTTCTCCGAAGTCGAAACCTAATAAATCAATTAACTACTATATATTTTATATTTTTGCAATAAACTATAAAATTAATGAACATTACATTTTTATTTGGGAATGGATTTGACTTGCAACTCGGAATGAAAACTCGATATAGTCATTTTTATAATTATTACAAAAAATTACCTACTCCTGAAAATAAGCCCGCTATCAAAGAACTTAAAGATAAATTAAGTGATGATGATAATAACTGGTCAGATTTTGAATTAGAATTTGGAAATTATTGCAAAGAATTTATTTCAATAGAAGATTTTGAAACAGTTTTTGATGATGTAAGTACCGAATTAGCCAAATATATCTCACAGAAACAAAATCGCTTTAATTTTGATGTTGATTTTGCATTATCAATAATTCAGTGTTTAGGCTCTCCTGAAAAATTTCTTCAAAGGGCAGATAGGGAAAAAATAGAAGGATTTAAAAAGAATTGGGCAAATCATAGTCCCTGGTATACAAATCTTATCACGTTCAATTATTCTACATCATTAGAGAATTTGTTGAAAAAGATTAATCTTTCTAATAATATATCTGTTCAGGGAGTACAAAAGCAACTTAAGATTAATCCTGTTATACACATACACGGAACTACCTCAGAATATATGGTCTTAGGAGTAAATGAAATTTCTCAGATTTCTAACACTAAATTACGAGAAAATCCGTATGTTATATCTGCATTAGTTAAGCCGGAATGTAATAAAGCCATGAAGCATCTTATTGAAAGGGATTGTGAATCAATTATTGATAATTCAAATCTAATTTGTCTTTTTGGGACATCCATTGGTGATACCGATAAAATATGGTGGGAAACGATTGGAGCATGGGTAAAAAAACCTTATACACAATTGATTATTTTCTCTAAAGGAGAAAAAGAGATACCTGCACTTAAACGGTATAAAATTATAAGAGAGGAAGATTATATCAGATCCTATTTTCTATCAAAAACGAAACTAAACGAAGACGAAAAAGTAAGAATAAGTGATAAAATAATAATTGGCTATGATACCAATATTTTTGATTTTCAATTAGATGAAAAAGAAACCAACCTCTCCGAAATACAAGGATAAAACGTCTATCCACTCCCCGTTGTCCGCAAAGATAATGTTTAAAAAAGTTTACCTGCAAGGTACGGCTTCGCCTTTGCTGTCGCAATCCTTGCATTTAAATTTTTAAACGTTTGGCTGGTCGCTACGAACGGATAATGGAGAGGTGTGGAGATTATTTTTTCTCTTAAGTTGCCGAAAGAATTCGTCCAACTCGATACCAAAATACTCGGAAAGTATCGACAAGGTAGAAACGGAAATGTTTTGTGTTCCGGCTTCTATCCGCTTCACATTCACATTCGTTTAAATATACACGTCTATTTGAGATTTATTTTTAGCCGTTCGTAATTCTTTTATTTTATTACCTATGGCTATAATTAGTTCATCATCTCTTTTTTGCTTTCCCATAGAATATTTTACAGAAAGAACAACTAGAGACCTTTGAAAAATTCTTCAAAGGAGATTCCGTAGTATTTGCAAAGAATAGACAACGTGCTGATCGATATATTAGTTTTGCCGACTTCCAGTCTTCCTATATTGTAATCGGTGTCGATATAGACCGTACCCTGTGAAAGACCTTTACTTTCACGGACTTCTTTAAGTCTCTTAGCGACTTTTACCATTGCATCCTCGTCTATCCTTCTTGACTTCATAACTCAAAGGACATCATTATTGAAAAAAAATCCACGACTTTGAAGTCGTTAATAGATTTTTTTTATATCTTCGTATTGTAATCAAAACTTAATCGTTTATTTTATCTTTGCCATACTATAATAACTCGACATAAGAATGCTTTCGCATTCTTACATATAAGGGAAAAGCAACTCTTTAGCCAAATGTCTTAAACTCGCGCCCGTTTTTTAACGGTGATTATTCCTCTGGAGAAGTGTTGACTAGTCCATGTTATGCTCTAACTTTAGGGTTAGAGCTAACTTGGGCGCAGTACAACAACCGGAGGAATGGCTCGCGAGGCCAAAGACGATGAGGGCTTGTTGTACTGTCCCCTTTTTTTATTCCTACACATTTCCTGTTTCAAGTTTTTATCATTTCATCAAAATAAATATGCTGAACCGAACTCATGCACCCCTACGTATTGGCATCTTTTACGAGGGAAATCCACTCCTCCACGTATCTAATTATTATACTTATTACCATTATAAACGTTCCCGGATTTCATTAGTCGGTTTTCAAAACTTTATCCTACAAAAGTTAAGCGAATTTGAAAACATCAATACGGAGAAATTAGTTATTGCCGAAAACCATTACTTCAGGGGAAGAATAAACGCATCGGAGGCATCCGAACGTGGCCCGCAATTATACAATGATCGGGTATTCGAGGATATTTTAATGTCCATGGGAGTCAATACACACTATCTACCACTCCGCACACTTAAAGGAAGAAACGAAGAAAAAGGTATCACGACATTATTATCCTTAACTGCTTATCGTTTAGCGGTTGCCGAAAAAATCGACATTGCCGTATTTTTCTTCTTTGATACCGAATACATACCTCTACTCCAAATGATAAATGCTATAGGAGTAAGAACGATGTTATTAAAATGGGATTTTGAATATATAAACAATGACTCAACGAAAGTCGTAACGAAAATGTCGCATGATTTATATCAACAGGCCTCTTATAAAGTTGATATGATCGAAGAAATTGAATACGGCATCGCCAATGAAAATCCTTTGATAATGGATTTGTTCGTCACAACGGTCGAGGAAACAAAAGAACGAATCGAAAACCTGGCGGAAGAAGAACAGGATAGGCAAACCGGAAAGATTTTAAACCTAATTGACAATTACGGTTTTATCCAATATCCAAACAATAACCTATTCTTTTATCGGGGTGATGTCATCGGAGATTTTTCCGATCTCAAAAAACATGATACCGTGGAATTTGAACTTAAGCCGAGTGAAAACGGACTTAAAGCTACTAACGTTAGAAAAATCTAACCTATACAAAAATGGAGTGGATTAATCCTAAGCGAATACCGCATTAATATTCTAATTTAAAGTATATTTACAGGTAAATTAAGAAGATATAATTCCTGTAGACAATGAGTTAGCAACGTTAATAGACGAAAATTATCCGGAGGATAAAAAAGAATTTATGGAATTTGATGTAGCCATGTTCACTGCCAAATTCAAAGATTCCGGAATTGCTCCAGTATTCCTTGAATCTGAAAATTTAGCTTTTTTACTCAATTTTTTGTATTATACCTGCCGTTGAGGAGCCGTACGGGATCAAGGACTGACTTGCGTCTCCTAGGATGGTTTTTCTGCATGGGAAAAGTTTTTGGATAACTTTATACTGTATGGGTGAGTAATCCTGCATCTCGTCTATCAGCAGATGTTTTACCCTGCAATAAGGTTTCAGTCCGTCGAGAACGATCCGCAGATAGGAAAGCGGAGCAAGGTCGGAATGTTCCAATACCTTGTTCCTCCGCATTTTAAACATCTTAGGAAGTCCCACCCACTCGAAGAATTCTTTATAAAGCTGCAAGTCGTTGTTCCCTCTGAACATTCCTTTAATTTTTTTTTGTAAGAATTTGCGGTCGGATGTGTGGATTATTGTCCCGTATTTTATCTGTAATTCGTCCGCAATATATTCTGCCATTGCATCGAACCTTTGGCGGACAGGGTAACGGTGAAACCTGCGGAATTGCTCCGATAAATATTCATGCGGGATAGTCAGGTGTCTTACTTTTATGTCGGTGGCACGGAAATACGTATTTTCCACATGTATGAGAAAATTGTCGAGTGCAACCGTGAATTCCAGTGACGATTTATATTTTATCCTGCTTACATACTCCAAAGATGGTTCTTCCAATAGTTCAGCAGATTGTTCGGAAAAAGAAAGGTATTTGCATTTTTGTTCGAGGATTCCAGAGAATATTTCATCCATAGTACTTTCCGGTACATTCTCTTCACCAAGTTCCGGAAGGACATTAGAGATGTAGTCCGCGAAGACTTTATTCGGCGAAATGATAAGGATGTCTTTTGATAAAATACTTTCTTTATGTACGTACAAAAGATAGGCAATTCGATGCAGGGCAATCGATGTTTTTCCGGAACCTGCGACACCCTGTATGATAAGTACCCGGGATTCGTTGTTTCGAATGATTTTATTTTGTTCTCGTTGAATAGTTGCCACGATGTTCTTCATTCTGTCATCAGAATTAGTGCTCAATTCTTTTTGTAATACATCGTCATGAATCGTTATCGAACTCTCGATCATATATTCCATAATTCCGTTACGAATCCTGTATTGGCGTTTAAGTAAGATTTCTCCTTTTATTTTTGCGGAAGAAGAATTATAGAATGCCTCCCCCAATTCATAATCGTAATACATGCTCGAAACAGGCGCTCGCCAATCGTAAATCAGACATGATTTTAAATCGAAGTCATAGTATGTGTAAATTCCTATATAGATAGGTATTGCAGTATTATTATTTCCTTCTCTCCGAAAATCTATTCGTCCGAAATATGGAGTATTAAGCATTTTATTCATTCGTTCACGCTTGGCAATAACCATCTCTCCGGTTGCAAATACATTGAGGATATTTTCTCTTACGGATCTTATTTCATGCGGATCTATATCCTTGTTATCCCATAGGTATTCTTTTTCCTCATTAAGTGTCTGCGTCCGCTCTTTTACTGAAAGTTCGGTTTTTTTTATGGCGGTTTTAATGAGATTGATGACTTTTATAAGATGCGCCTGTTCATCTTTTTCGGTTCTATTATATATCATTTTGCAACTCTGGCTTTAAAGGCATGCAAGATATGATTTCAGGCATAAGAGAGCAATAGCTATTTATGGCTATAAAAAAACAATATCCGTGAAAAAATTATTATTAATATATTAATCCGGCAGCTTTCGCGTTATTGATCGCCTCTATGGAGTTATCCGCCTCCAGTTTTGCAAGAATACTTTTCCTGTGGTTATTTACCGTGTAAATGCTGATGCCAAGCTTACATGCGATCTCTTTACTTAAATAACCCCTTCTGATAAGTGATATGATTTCCAATACCCTGCCGGTCAGAACCCGTTTGTTTTCAGTATTATACGGATCGATAAAACATCCGTTTTTCAGATTCATCACCGAATGTTTTATGTCATCCACAGGTGATTGGTCCGGCAGTATTTCAAGTATTCCCATTATGATCCATGCTTTGCCTTTGCGGTCTTTTTCTATGACCTGCTGCCGGCTTATTACGTTGATGTATTTATTTTGCGAATCTCGCATGCGGAATTGATAGATTGTTCTGTAATCATTGCGTTCTTCCGAAGGCAGGGAATAAATAAAATAGCTGTGCCGGATTTGAAACTCGATTAATTTATAACGGTCCCCTGGATGTATCCTTTCTTCTATCAGATCGCCTTGTTGTTCTATAGTAGCCAGTAGTCCGGGAGGAATGCCGAATATATCATGAAAACTCCCGGATGCAAAATCATAGACGCCTTTATATACGTCGACAGTAAAGATACAACCCGAAGTTATTTTTGCGGCTTCCCGTAATGAGTTCCGTTTATATTCCCATGACTCATAATCTACGTCGTCGGAATCAATGCCTTGCATCTTCCACATTTCTTCCCGCGTATTTTCGATTCTTCCCATAAAACAAATTTTTTAGTAACGCATATTATGATTCAGTATATTCTTGCGAATCGTTCTCTATGATTTCCCGATATTTTTTTGTAATAAATGTAATTACAGTCCTTAAGGATTGGATGTTTTTATTTCCGGAATAAAGATATTATATTTTTTCCGGAGATGACAAGGGTAACCGCTGCCACAATTATTACTGCTCCGAAGGCTATGCGGATAGTGAACATTTCATGGAAAACCAGTATTCCGATAAGGAATTATCAGCCGTCCATGTAAGCGGCCTGTATTTTCTTAGGGAATTTTTTGACCACTTCGCTCACTGAGTTACGGATCCAGTATTTTACGGTTTCATCGTCCATGTCGGCGTTAAGGGTAATACAGTTCCAATATTTTTTATTGAAGTGCCAGGCAGCCTGAACTCTGTTGTATTTTTCACGCAGTTCTATGGCCTTCACCGGGTCGCATTTTACCGATACGTTAAGTTCCGTATCCTTCAACGGTATGACGGCGAACCACTTATTCCATACTCTGAAAACCAGATATTCGTCTCCGAACGGCATATCTTCCGTAGCATCTTTCAGCGAAAGACAGTATTCCCTTAGTTCTTCTATATTCATTTTATTTATCTTTTTGTTCCTGCTTTAATTTCTTCGTATTTTTGTAAAGATAGCATTCAAAAAGCGCTGACACAATAACGGGCTGATAATTATGAAAAAAGAAGTATTACGATTGATATTTCCTCAGTGGCAGGGTGGGATAATAGCCCATTGGATGCCCGATCTTCCGGCTGACGATGCTTCCCTCGGCTACTATCTGGGAGCGCATCTGTTGAATTTCCTTGCACCCGATGTCGGACAGCGGACGGTTGAAGTTCCGGTATCGCTCGATGTGAACGACAGGCATACAAAGAATGGTATAATTTCCTACGATGCCATTCTGAAGCAGACCAAAGCCGCAATGGAGTTACTCTGCCAAGAGAATCCGGAACGCATCGTAACGTTTGGGGGCGACTGTGCCGTAAGTGTCGTACCGTTCACTTACCTAATGGCTAAATATTCCGGCGATGTGGCAGTGGTGTGGATCGATGCACATCCGGATATCAATCTGTCCGGCGACGCTTATGAAGGCTATCATGCGATGGCATTGACGGCCTGTCTCGGTATCGGTGACGAGAAACTGATGAAGATGCTGCCGGCCAAAACGAAGGCTTCCAAAGCACTTCTGGTTGGCCTGCGTTCCTGGGATGAAGGAATGAGGGAAAGACAGGTGCAGTTAGGTATCGACGGATTTGCTCCGGCAGATATGAAAAATAATAGTGAGGCCGTACTTGATTGGCTTAACGTGAGAGGTGTCACTAAAGTGGTGGTTCATTTCGATCTCGACGTACTTGATCCGGCGGAGATAATAGCAGGTGTCGGTGTGGAGCCGGACGGTATGAAAATAGCAGAAGTTGTGAGGCTTATTAATGACATTAGTGTAAGGTTTGACCTCGTAGGGCTTACTATTGCCGAGCCGATGCCGCGCATAGCCATCAAATTAAAGAACATGCTTGCGGATTTGCCGCTTTTGTGTTGATGGTTATATATTTTTTTAGCCGTGAAATTTTTTTTGCCACGGTTTAATTTTTACGTATCTTTGCTGTATGACAAACATTTTTAAATCGGATTTGGTGTTTTAAACAATCTGTATTAACGTATGGATTGTTCCTTTCGTTCGCTCTCTGATAAACTTGTGAGAGTTGGTTTCTATTATAATTTAATTTTTATATGTGTACAATGATAAAACCATTTGTGTTTTTATTGTATGCAAAACACATTAAACAATGAGTAACGAAAATATTAAGACCATCCACGAATTCGATTTTAATTTTATCTGCGATTCCTTTTCGAATACACATAGGCAGGGGCCCGGCAGCCCCGAGTCAACAGTTAAAGCATTGAGCTTTATAGATAACCTTACCAGCAAATCGCGTATCGCGGACTTAGGCTGCGGAACAGGTGGTCAGACAATGGTGCTGGCACAGAATACCACGGGATATATTACAGGTCTCGATTTGTTCCCGGACTTTATAGATATCTTCAATCGTAATGCAGTGCAGGTAGGATTGCAGGACAGGGTAAAAGGTATTGTACATTCTATGGATGACCTCCCCTTTCAAAATGAAGAGTTGTATTTGATATGGTCCGAAGGAGCGATTTATAATATTGGTTTTGAGCGAGGAATCAATGAATGGCGCCGATTTCTGAAAACAGGCGGATATATAGCCGTAACCGATGCTTCCTGGTTTACCGAAGAACGTCCGGCAGAGATACATGATTACTGGATGTCGCATTATCCGGAGATAGATACAATACCTAACAAAGTATTACAGATACAGAAGGCAGGGTATATTCCCGTCGCTACCTTTATTCTGCCGGAAAACTGCTGGACTGAACATTATTTTGCTCCATTGAAAAGAGCTCAGGAGATATTTCTCGATAAATATGCCGGAAATAAGAGCGCTGAAGAATTTGTTGGTCTTCAACGTAATGAGGCGGAATTATACCGGAAGAACAAAGGGTATTACGGCTACGTATTCTACATTGCAAAAAGGATAGGGTAATAATTTTAATATAAATTGTAAACCGTAGGCACGCCTCTGGTTTCTATCTTCCGATTTTTTTAATAAATATATGAGGCTTCTCGGACATGCCTTCGTAATTCAATTCCCTTCCGCATTCATCTCGTCTTCCACGATATTGCGGACATGGTGAGTGAATTTATTTCCTGTCGCTAACTTTCTTACAGACAAATATTTGCTTCTGTGATCTGTCTTCAAATATTTCTTCCTCAAATCCACCGAATTTATGAATGATTTCAAATCCACATGTTGTTAAATATTCATCCAATTCTTTTGGGAAAAACATCCGCATATCCAGATTTTGAATTGAATCAAATTCCCCATTTATAAAATAATGCCACTTTATACGATTGATCTGAGTTTTATTCTCATAAACCATAGTCTGTTTTATAACGACTTTCCTGCCATCTTTGGTCGAATATTCAGCAATAATTTTTTCTTTATTTTCCGAATCTACGATATAGTGAATATCTGGATTAAAACAATCGAATATGAAATATCCATCTTCCTTAAGATAACTTTTAATACCGGTTAAAACTTTAAAAAAATCCTGATTGGTATATAAATGATGAATCGAATTAAACGGAATAAAAATAATGTCATAAACTTCCGGCAAATTCAAAGACCGTATGTCAGCTTCAATAAACCTTACATTAACATTCGCTTCATTCGCTTTTCTCTCGGCTTGTTTAAGCATCGTTTCATTGATATCCACACCGGTAATATTAAACCCTTCCTTAGCAAGAGGTATGGTAAGTCTTCCTGTGCCTCAGCACAACTCAAGGTTATTACCAGCCTTCCTCTTATTGAGCCACTGAGAATAAAACAGCAGTTCAGCTATATCAGTATTCATGCCATCATATATTTCACCGTCGTAAACTAATTTTCCTACTTTATATTTTTCTTTCATTATATTTTTAACGCTTAGAATGATTTTCTGATCGGGATAAATTCAGTGATTTCAAATGTGCCGATCTCATTAACTGTAAAAGGGTCCTCCTGCATTATCTTTTCAAGTTCTTCCAAAGATTCTACGTCGCAAATTATGACTCCTCCTGTCCTGGGAATTTTTCGTCCTGCCAAGATAAACTTTCCTTCTGCAATATATTTGTCAATATAGTGATAATGTCCCTCTAAATATTTATCCGCCTCGGTGGAGGGTTTCGTGTAAGTAAGTGATAATGAACATTGTAATAATTTGATCTATCTGCTTGAGATATGTTTGTAGTGAGCGAAGATAAATATTATTCGATTAGTTTTATACATCGATACTTCTGGTAACATAAAAAACTCCAAAAAATGGATGATTTGCAGGCTATTAATGAAAAATATTGCGGATCATCGATAATTATTATAAGGGGTAGTTGACGACTGCAATTAGAAATTTTAAAACTGTAATACTATAATAGGGCATCAAAAAAACGGAGAGACGAATTTTAGGGGAACAAGTTCCGCTCTACGATAAAAGTAATTCCCACGCCACACCATTCCCAATTGGTAGCGACCGGCAAAACGTTGTAGAAATTAATCCGCAAGGGTTGCGAAGTCCATTATCAGTAATAGTCAAACAAAGTTTTGCTATTACTGATTCAAATCCTGCCGAGCAACGGCACCACTGCCCCGCACTTGCGGAATATTTTTTACAACATTCATTTGCGAACAATCTGGAATGGAGGAGAATATAAAGATGTCTAAATAAGTATATAATTTTTATCTTAGCAATTATAATATATTGAAATATGCCAATAGTATTCGATCATAAAGAGGAATTTATAGAATATATTCAAAATAATACAACAGATAATTGTTTATATATAAAGGATTGTCGTGTTAATTTTGATTTCGACATTTATGATATTGATTATATCATAAAAGATTTAGAGATAAAAAATATAAAATTTAGGAGCGCCGTCTTTAACCAAAGTTTTAAGGCTGAAAATATAAACTATACATCCCTATCTTTTGGGGTATGTGAATTTATGGGTGAATTTACATTCAGTTCAGGTGATTCAGTGCATTCTTATATATTTACCATGTGTGAATTTCAAAAAGATACATTGTTTGAAGATTGTGTGTTTAATAACAGTTTTCAAATTAAAGAATGCCATTTTTACAACTCGGTGAATTTTTGTAATATAATCGCAAAAGAGGATTTTTTATGTACGAAGTGTGAGTTTCATAACTGTGAGGCGGTAAGCTTTGCAGAGGTTACTTTTGAAAAAAGTTTTCTTTGCAGATACACCAAATTTACCTCTTCTTACCTGATTTTTGAAGACTGCAAATTCAATTCTCACATTTCATTTAGAAATAGCAACTTATGGAAAACCGATTTCTCAAATTGTAATTTTGAATCCACGTTTGGGTTAAAGGGTATCTCATTATACGATAATATAAAATTCGATTTATGTAAATTTCAGGGGAAATTCAATGCCCGTAGATTATCATGTGAAAAGTTAACTCCATTTGTCATAAGTGATTGTGATTTTGCTTCAAAGGTCAATTTTCAAGAAGCGGTTCTTGGAAATTTACAAATATCTCACAGCCGCTTCATTAACGAAATTAACTTTAATGAAGCACAAATATCCAACGGAATTACCGCAAAGGATGTCGATTTTAATGGCAAAGTTTATTTTTATCAAGCGGGATTTGGTATGAATCCAGTTAGTTTCTGGAACTGTAATTTTCACGACACTGTAAAATTTGTAGATATAGGTCCTATCAATGAAACTTTGCCTGAATTTTACTTTAATTTTTCGACCATAGAGAAACTCTTTATGATAGATATAGAGCCGGTGAGAAGATATGGACCAAATTCCTCAGAATGTTTATATTTTCGCCGCAATATTGTCTTTGAATATTGTTTTATTTCCCAGTCCGCACTGTTAATATTGAGGTCAATAAGAGCGGAAGGATTGATAATGGATTATGCTAATATTATTGGAAATGTGATCTTACAGGATATACAAACCAATATCTTGAATATGGAGAATACCACCGTTACCGGAAATATTACGATGGTAGACAGTGTAAAATTTAAGAAGGTTGGCGGTAGAAATACTGCTCGCATCTTAAAACATGAAGCTCAAAAGAATAGCGATAAAGTCAATTTCCTCAAGTACAGAAAAAAAGAACATATTCAAATTATTAAATCTCATTATAAGAACCCAGTAATTAAGTATTATCAATATGTACCTAAAATATTTAGTAAAGCATGGTATTATATTAAAGGAGTTCCGGAAGCAATTGTTGCAGGTTTAAACTTTATAAGCAACGATTTTGGCAGAAGTTGGTTTATGGGTGTTTTGTTTACCCTGACAGTTTCATGGGTATTTGTTGCGTGGCTGCAATTCATGGCAAATAAAATAGTATTCACGCCAAATATTCCGATAGCGTGGAATTACTTTTGGGGAACATTTTGGTCGGATATACTTAAATTCCTCTGGCTGCCGGATATGCTGGAAGGTGATATGAAGGATTGGGAAAAATCATCGTGGACATTATATGTATTAGGTAAAATTTTGGTTGGATTCGGTATTTATCAGACAATTGCCGCATTCAGAAGATACGGAAAGTAATTCGCGTTTATCGCAAATCTCAATTGCTAATCTTCTGATTGCTCGTTACCGGAAGGAGGATTTCCGTTTTGTAGCATTGTGGATCTCTTTGTATTTTTCCAGAATCATCTGCGGTACTTTCAGCAAAGGTACATGCAACTCGACATTTGTTTTCTATCGAGTTTTCTTAATCCATAAATCGTCGTTATTTACGTCCACATAGGCGCAAGACCTGTAAAGAAACAAAAGAGAAAAACGTCGCGAATATTCCAGTCGTTTACTGAATATAAATCCCCGAATTTCAACGAAATTCGGGGATTTACTTTGATCTGCATATTCTGCAAGTGGTGCCACCAAGAATCGAACTCTTGGCATATTGCACTATTAATCAGTAAATTATAAGTCAGAATTTTATAAGTCCTACGATCTTCAACAAGCCGTTTTTCTGTGGATTTCTCCACTCTGCAAACTTTAAAAAAATCAGTTCTGATTACGTTTATTACACGTATGAATCAAAATTCTTCAATCCGTCAGTTTTATTTTAAGAACTCTAACAAATATAAAACAATTACAGATACTAACAAAAAGAAAAAGTATTACTGATATGTTATTAAATTTACTGGATGAAAATCGATATGGGGAATCACGGAACAGATATTGAAATTACTTTCTCTTACAAGGGAAACAACTGAAACCCTATCTAAGAGTATCGGCGATACGATCATATTAAATGGAATAATATTATTATTTTTGGATTCTAAAGTCATTTGTATGGAAGAAGTATTCACCGATTTTTAAAAGCCACGTTATTCTCCATGCCGCGTATGCAGCAGGGTAATAATCCTGTAATCGGACTATCCGTGAACATTTCGGAAGAGAATTCCAAACTACACGAAGCGTATATACGGTCGGTAATTGATGCGGGAGGCATCCCTATACTTATTCCTGCAACATTGGACTCCGATGTATTAAGCGGTATAATTGAAAACATCGACGGTTTGATACTGACCGGAGGAGCAGATGTAGACGGAAGATATTTCGGGGAAGAAACCCTTACCGAATTAACGGATGTAGACCCGTTCCGCGACGCTTACGACTTCCTTTTGTTAAGATTGGCAGATGACCGGCAGATACCGGTTCTCGGAATATGCAGAGGCGCACAGGTAATAAACATAGCATTCGGAGGTACGATATGGCAGGATATAGACTCACAATATCCTTCGGAAGCCATTGAACATAAAATACTGACTTCCCGCGAGAAACCGGTTCATTCCATAGAAGTAGAAAAAAACTCCGTATTGTATTCCATTTTCGGCAAAACGACTCTGAGCGTCAACTCTCGACACCATCAGGCAATAAAAAAGTCAGCAGATGGGTTCAGGGCGACGGCATTCTCGTCCGACGGTATAATAGAGGCTATCGAAGGCTATCCCTGCAAAAGAATAATAGGAGTACAATGGCATCCGGAGAATATGGCCTCGGAAGATGATAATGAAGATATGAAATCACTTTTCAATTTCTTCGTCAAAGAAGCCGGCCTATACAGGAAGGCTAAAGAAGTTCACGATCGGAATCTTACCGTCGATTCTCATTGCGACACTCCTATGCTCTTCGAAAACCATACTATAAACATCGGGCGCAGGGACCTCGCGGCACAAGTTGACCTCCCAAAAATGTACGAAGGCAAACTGGATGCCGTTTTTATTGCAGTGTACCTGCCTCAGGGAGATTGCAGCCACGATTCATACCTTGAAGCTACGAATAAAGCATTTGCTTTGCTGGAAGAGACAATCCGGCAAATTAACCACAATATTCAATACACGGGTTTGGCGCGTTCTTTTATCGAAGCTGACATTCTGAAAAAAGAAAACCGCAAAGCAATATTCCTGGCTGTCGAGAACGGATATGCCATAGGCCAGTATCTGGCTAATATAGAAAAATTCAAAAATACCGGAGTTACTTATATAACACTTTGCCACAACGGCGCAAATATTATTTGCGATTCGGCATCCGGCAGTCCGGTGCACGGTGGTCTTAGTAATTTCGGACGCGAAGTTGTCAGGGAGATGAACAGGCTTGGTTTAATTATCGACCTTTCACATTCTGCCGAATCGACATTTTACGACGTATTGCAAGCAAGTTCGACGCCTGTAATATGCTCGCATTCTTCCGTCCGCTCACTATGCGACCATCCGCGGAATCTTACCGACGACCAGATAAAACTGCTGGCCTCGAAAGAAGGGGTTATACAAATTTGTCTTTACAGCGGATTTCTGGTAAAAGACAGAAATGCTACAGCTCAAGATGCGGTCGATCATATTGAATACGTAATCAAATTAGTCGGTCCGGATCACGTCGGTATAGGATCGGATTTCGACGGCGGCGGCGGAATAAACGGTTGTAACGGATCAAATGAAATAATAAATATAACGGTAGAATTATTGCGGAGAGGATATAGGGAAACAGATATTGCTAAAATCCTCGGCGGCAACCTGCGAAGGGTGGTAGATAAAGTGCAACGACAGGCAGAACTTAACTAATTTTAAATTCATGGCACTCAATTATATCTGGATCGGTTTTTTTCTTGTAGCTGTTGTCGCGGCAACAATCCAAACTCTCATAACTGGCGAAATGAGTATATTTACCGATATAGTCAATGCCACTTTCAGCTCCGCAAAGACAGGTTTCGAGATTTCACTCGGCCTTACCGGGATACTCGCCTTATGGCTCGGACTGATGCGTATAGGTGAAAAAGGCGGAGTTATATCTGCTTTTGCACGGCTCACGGCTCCTTTATTCGGCAAACTGTTCCCTGAAATTCCCAAAAACCATCCGGTGATAGGAAGTATGTTCATGAATTTTTCGGCCAATCTCCTTGGTCTGGACAACGCTGCTACCCCGATCGGACTTAACGTTATGAAGGAATTGCAGGATATCAATCCCAGGAAGGATACGGCAAGCAATCCCATGATAATATTCATGGCCATCAATGCATCAGGACTTACTCTGATCCCTATAACGATATTGATGTATCGTGCACAACTCGGAGCGGTAAATCCGGCGGACGTATTTATCCCGATCCTTCTGGCGACGCTGACTTCGACAATAGTGGCGGTTACGTTCGTATCACTACGACAAAGAATAAAATTATACGACAAGGCTATACTTATCCCATTCGGGATCATACTTGCATTTCTAACCGGAATGATAGTTATTTTTAAAAATACCGACCGGGAGGCACTCGCTTACTATGCCACAGCGGTTTCCAATATCCTTCTGGTAGCGGTAATATGCGGTTTCATTCTTGCGGGAGTACGCAAACGGATAAACGTTTTCGATACTTTCATCGAAGGAGCAAAAGAAGGATTCAGAACCGCTGTGACCATAATCCCATATCTTATAGCGGTATTGGTGGGAATCGGCGTATTCCGAGCCTCGGGCGCTATGGATCTTCTGATAGACGGAATAAAATATTTCATAGCCATGTGCGGACTCGACACTGAATGGGTCGGAGCATTACCCACGATGTTAATGAAGCCGCTTAGCGGAAGCGGGGCACGCGGAATGATGATAGACTCTATGAATCATTATGGGGCAGATTCATTCGTAGGCCGTCTGAGCTGTATAGTACAGGGTTCCACCGATACAACGTTTTATGTGATAGCACTCTATTTCGGTTCCGTCGCAATAAAAAAAATCCGATATATTCTCTCTTATTCTCTTATCGCAGATCTCGCCGGAATGATAGCCGCAGTATTTATGACCTATTTTTTTCCCGGATAAATAAATATACCGGAAAATTTTACCCGAAATGTTATTCTTTAGTTGACTATGTTACTTATTAATTTTATTCCATGATGTGATTTTCTCCTGAGATTATGTTACTTATTATTAAACGAAAAATTGATGTCCCAGGGTATAAATAATGAGGATACTTTTTTTAAAGTTATCGATAAATACAAATCGATTTTCATCAAAATTTCAAATGCTTACGCTAAAAATAACTTCGAGAAAGAAGAGTTGATAAACGATATGATTTTTGAAGTATGGAAGTCACACGATAATTTCAGGGGAGAATCGAAATTCTCCACATGGTTATATCGGGTCGCTGTAAATACGGCCATGAATCACGCCCGCAGGAAAAAATACCGATTCCTGTCATTAACCGATTATCCGGTAAGCATGGGAGATGAATTAAAGGTCATCGAATATGAAAAAAATACTGAAGTTGAAATTCTATACTATTGTATCGAACAACTGAATAATAAAGATAAGGCATTAATAATTCTCTATCTGGAAGGTCTCACCCATAATGAGATCTCCGAAATAACCGGAGTAACCAAAACCAACGTAGGCACAAGGATCCAGAGAATAAAGGAAAAATTAAAAAAAATAGCTAAAGACATCTGAAATGAACATCGATAAATTTAAAAGAATAATGAGCAACGCAGATAAAGCGATAATGGATACCGCATTCGTTAATCCTACAGCACTGAATAATATGGTAAGATTTAAAATCCATAAATTCATACAGGATATGCGGACCCAATACAGGATTTTTTTCATAATAATAGCTATATTGAGCGTATTTCTCATAATATATTCACCTTACAGAAGCACATGGGACTATTGGGTGGGTTTGATAATACTTGTTTGTGTGACTTTTTCGGAATTTTTTCGTTATACAACTATAAATAAAATTACATCATTCAATGTAATTACCGCATCGTCAGATATAATAGAGTCTAAACTTCAAAAACTCGACAGACATTTTATAAGTAATCTTACACCCTTTACATATTTCATGACTATTCCCGTATTTATGATGGGAGCCATCCTTATCGCTAAGTTTTATATACTCTTAAACTATTCGTTTCTTTTTATTGCAACAGTAATATTATTAGTAATTTATCAAAATTACGAAAAGAAAAAACTAAGGAAACTTAAATCTTTCCTCAAAAAACTTAAATTCAGTTAGTATAACCAACCTAAACCCTAATAAAATGAAAAACCCCAAACTTATTCTTTTCTTTCTCTTTCTTTTTATTGCATCGATGTCTTACGGACAAGAGTCAAAAGACACCTTAATCAATAAAACTATTTATGATGAGATCCGTGAAAAATACAAGGAATCGGATTCCATAGTAAATGAATTTTACACGACTCATCGCAGGGAAACACGTGAACTCAGTTTTAACGATTTCAAAAAACTTCAGGCTGAATTAAAAACCGCGGATCTGAAATTGCTTAGCAACAGTACTTTGTGCGAACAATTTATCCACGAAATGAAGATAGCCACCGAATTTCGCTACAACCAGTTTCTTATGCAAAAATTAAAAATGGAACTTTTAGGGGATAGCATACCGGATGAATGGCTCAGGGAATATGCTAAGATCGACACTTCGACATTCAATGATCCATACTCAGTAAATTCCGTATTTTATCAAGAAGTTGTAAGCGGTTATATCGCTATTGAGCACATGTACATAAAACATATTCCTGATAATCTGTTCTATGATAACAGCCTGGAATATTTTTACAATGGTTTTGTTTCTATGCTTAGAGGAAAAAATTTGGAGTTTATGCTTAAAAAATTTATTGAATCATTAATTGATTATTCCTTCGGTGATTCCCGCTTATTGAAGTCCATCATTTATCTCGAAACAAATTACCCGGAGAATAAATTCCTCAAAGCCCATGAAGAAGAGATAAAAAAAATATAAAGGAAGCATTAAGGCTTCTATTAATGACAAAGTATTATTTTTCGAATCTCCGGAGGATTCCGAAAATTTTTATGACATTATCAGCCAGTTCAAAGGTAAGGTTCTTTATATCGACATATGGGCAACATGGTGCGGACCATGTATCAAGGAATTCGCACATCTGGAAAAATTCAGGACCCAAACCGAAGAGCTCGATTTCATACATATTTTTCTATCGGTAGATAGGAAATCTTTCCACGAAAAATGGCGCACGCTGGTTCACCATTACAATCTGGAAGGCTACCATTATCGTATTAACCAGAAGGAATCCGACCATATCCACCAGTTATTCGGAAACGAGAAGGCGCTATTAGGGATACCCCACTGCGTAATCGTGGATAGGGATGGAAACATTGCTGTAAAAGATGCCTATGGTGTAGGTCAAAGCCAGAAACTTATCGACCAACTGACAGAAGTTATAAATAATTAGATAGTTAAACAGCCGGGAAATTTTCCCGGCTGTTTAACTATCCTGATCCGGATGTTTCATCTGCAATTCCTGTGCTTCTATTACGAGCCTGCCTGATCTTATCGGAGCATCTAACATTCAGATTTACCCAACGTATATCGTATGCCCGGATAGATTGTGCATACATCCACAATCATTGCCACCGGCAGCAAAAGGCAAAAAGGCCATTTTTGTAAAGCCCTTAAATAAATAGGGCTTTGTTTTTAAAGAAAATCTTTTCTCACTGGATTAAAATTATCGATTATTTCCCCGTTTTCCAGACATTTTACTCCGTGTTTTACACCCGATTCGACATAAAAGCCATCTCCGGCCGACAGTATTTCTTTCTTCCCGCCCACAGTAACTTCGAATTTTCCGCTGGTTATCACGCTACTTTGAACATGCGGATGTGAATGTAAACCGCCTCCGTCGCTTCCTGCCGCAAATATGACAGAAACCGTCATCAGTTCTTCCCCGTATCCCAATATACGGCGCTGCACTCCAGGAGCAGTTTCCACTGTTTCTACTTTAGATAATTTTATAAAAGGGTTCTTAGTATTTTCCATAGCATAATGAGTTTACTGCAAAAATAAAAATATTCCCTGATGCTACCACATTTATGGGATAGAAATACAAATCTTGCGGTATTTACCATGTACAGCGTCTCAAGTACTTTTGTATTACAAAAAGCACGATTATGTACGAATTACCAGAAACATTGGGGCGGGATATTGAAAACCTCGGAACATTAACGGACAAGTTCATAAAAGGAGAGATCGGTACGGCCGAATTCAAGGTCGGCCGCGTACCTATGGGAATATACGAGCAACGGAAGGACGGAGTTTATATGGTTCGTATACGCACCACAGGAGGCATAATAACGCCCGGACAGTTAATTGAAATAATAAACATAGCGAAGAGACATGGCTCGGACCTGCTTCACATAACTACACGGCAGGAGATTCAGATACAGAACATCAGTATCGAAAGCACCGGCGCCATACTCCGTGAGTTAAAAAAAATAGGATTAAGCTCCAAAGGAGGCGGTGGTAACACGGTTCGGAATATATTGGTCGCAACAACCAGCGGGATAACTGATATCGAATCTTTCGATCCGACTCCCCACGCAGAAGCTATTACTACAAAACTTATTGCAGAAACGGATTCTTTTACTCTCCCTAGAAAATTAAAAATCGCATTTTCAAATAATGAGGACGATACCGATTTTGCAGCCATCAACGATATCGGATTTATCGCAAAAATAAAGAACGGCCAGCGGGGGTTCAAGCTCTATGTCGGAGGTTCAGTCGCATCGAAGCCGACGGTAGGATGGGTATTTGCCGATTTTATCCCGGAAGAAGATATTTTCGCAGTTGCCGGTGCGGTAAAAAAACTGTTTTCAGAACACGGTAACAGGAAGAATAAACACAAAGCGCGGATAAGGCATATTTTTTACAGGCTCGGTGCAGAAGAGGTTAAGAGATTATTCGACGAATATTTTAAAGAAGAAAAGAAAACGGCTCCTAAATTCGTTCCCGATCGATATATCGAAAAAATAAATCCTTCGTGTAATGGAAATATTTCTTCAGAACCTGTCGACAAAGATTTCTTAACGTGGAAAAATCGTTACGCCACCGCACAAAAACAATACGGATTATATTCAGTTGTTGTCCCATTCATTCATGGAAATATTAATATCGGAGATGAACGGTTCCTGACTCAGTTTCAAATTTTTCTTCGGTTTCTTGAATTTATTGGGGATGATACGGTCAGATTCTCCGTACAACAGAACATTATTTTGAGGAATATACCAGAGTCCTTTTTATTTCAAACATATTCGCATATCCATAGTATTAATCCGGAAATAAAATATCCGCTTCTCACAAACAATATCGTGTCATGTACGGGTGCGGATACGTGTCGTCTCGGAATCTGTCTTTCCAAAGGACTCGCAGCAGCTATCCGTAGAAAACTGATAAATGAAGGCGCTGGACTGGATAATATTCCTGAGGTGCGGCTGCAAATTTCCGGATGCCCGAACTCCTGCGGACAGCAGGTGTGGGCAGACCTGGGTTTTTCCGGGAAGGCACTACGAAATTCCCGTCTTTATCCTGCGTATCAGGTTTATGCAGGTGCATCGAGAGGAAAATCCCCTGCACTCGCAGAGACACTCGGAAGCCTGAATGCACATGACGTGCCCGAATTTACACAAAAAGTTCTTGAGGATTTTTCTGAGAAAAAGGAAAAATACGGGAACTTCAAAAATTATCTCGAATCGGAAGGAAGAAGTTTTATTAAAGGTTACCTCGATGCACATAAGGAGATTCCGGATTTCAGTGAAGATAAGAATTATTATTATGACTGGGGTAGCGAAAATTTATTTAGCGTAGCGGAGAGAGGTGTAGGAGAATGTTCTGCCGGTATATTCGACATGATCGACATAGATAAGGCAACCATAGAAAAACTCGAAAAACAACTCGCAGAGGCCGAAGACGATGGAAGCAAAGGCAGAATTTTGCGCTCGATAGTATTCCATGCCTCCAGAATGTTACTGGTCACAAGAGGAGCGGAACCGAACTCGGAAGAAGAGACTTTCGAATTATTCCGTAAATTATTTATCGATGAAGGATTGGTCGACAATGGCTTTATAAACATTATCGAACAGGCTAAAGCGGGGAATACGGATTCGTTAATAACCTCAAGAGAAAAAGTCATCGAATTGTCAAATGACATAGATGAATTGTATAAAAACATGGACGATTCGCTGCAATTTAAAAATGTAGTAAAAGAAAATAATAATCCTGTCGAGAAAAAAACCATAGAACCGGCATCTGCATTCAAGTATCTGCGTGGCGTGGCTTGTCCGATGAATTTTGTCCAGACAAAAATAATGTTGTCGGGAATGAAGCCGGATCAACTTCTTGAAATCCTTCTGGACGACGGTCAGCCTATAGCCAATGTTCCGGGATCGGTAAGAAATGAAGGACACGAAGTTTTATCGCAGGAAATGCATGACGGATATTGGAAAGTATTAATCAAAAAGAAATAAAATGGCACAGATCAAAGTAAACGGAGAATCACAGCAAATAAACGATGCTACAAGTATTCTTGAAATAATCAAGATCAACAATGTTTTACAACCGGAGATGGTTTCCGTCCAGGTTAACGGAGAATTTATACACAGGGATAACTTCGGAACGACCAATCTTAACGACGGAGATGAAATCGATTTTCTTTATTTTATGGGTGGAGGACAATAAAATGAATCTGACCAACGAACAAATAGAACGATACAGCCGCCACATTCTTTTACAGGATGTAGGCGTGGAGGGGCAGGAAAAGATCAGTAGCGGCCGAGTGCTGGTTATAGGGGCAGGCGGCCTCGGTGCACCAGTGCTTCTTTATCTTGCGGCTGCAGGGGTTGGCACGCTAGGTGTTATCGATGGAGACGTTGTCGATCTAAGCAACCTGCAAAGGCAGGTAATACATTTCACAGAAGATATCGGCAAACCGAAAGTATTCTCGGCTGAAGAGAAAATAAAAAGAATAAATCCCGATGTAAATGTCATTACTTACAACAGGTTATTCACATCAGAAAATGCACTCGATATTATTAAGAACTACGATTTTATCGTGGACGGTACGGATAATTTTCCAATAAAATTCCTTATAAACGACGCGTGCGTAATGGCCGGGAAACCATTCTCTCACGGTGGTATACTTCGTTTCGAAGGACAGACATTTACGTATAAACCCGGACATACGTGCTACAGATGCCTGTTCCACAGCCCTCCTCCTCCCGATGCTGTTCCGACGTGTTCACAGGCAGGGGTTCTGGGGGCGATCGCAGGAATGCTGGGGACCATACAGGCTGCGGAAGTACTGAAATTCTTAACCGGTACAGGCGAACTTCTTACGGACAAGCTCCTTTCTTTCGATGCAAAAAAAATGGAATTCAGGACGTTTAAAACCAAACACAATCACAAATGCCCTATTTGCGGCGAATCGCCGGAAATCACAGAATTAAGGGAATCCGAACACGGCGTTTGCGACTTAACCAACAAACAATGATAGAGATCCCGAAAAATATTATAGAAGCCATCGTAAGCCCGGCATACGATGAATTACCTAACGAAGCGTGCGGACTCCTGACCGGAAACAACAATCAGGTTAAACAAAGACATCCGATGACTAATATCGATAAGAGTCCGGATCACTTTTCGTTCGACCCACAGGAACAGGTCTCCGTTCTTAAAAAAGCACGTGAGACAGGGGAAAAAATAATTGCGAATTACCACAGCCACCCCTCCACTCCAGCGAGGCCGTCACAGGAGGATATAGTCTTGGCATTCGATCCGGATATAACTTACATTATCGTTTCTCTGGCCGGGACCGAGGCAGTAATAAAAGCATTTAAAATAAGGGATTGCAAAGTCACGGAAGAAAAGATCAAAATACTTTAAAAATCACATAATATTAGAACCGGCTTAAGGCCGGTTATTTTTTTTATTATTTCAGATATTTTTTTTATATATTTGCAACTAAATAATGATAATTACCATAAATATTAAACTATTTATTTATTGGTTCAATAAATTTTTAATGCGATTATAATATTTTTAATTAACTTTAAATCCCTCTTTATTAACTAAAATTACTAATTATGAAAAAATTATTACCCGTATTGATTTTGTTTGTGTTGTTATCTTCCTGTAAAAATCCAACGATGACATTATCGAACTTAGCCATTCCCTCTATTCATTAAAGGTACCTGAAACAATACAATTGGAAGTAACCAAAGGCAATGCAGAAGATATGTCGTGGTTTTCAGATAATGTATTCGTGGCTGATGTCAGTCAAACCGGAGTAGTGACAGCCAGACACGTCGGTGAAACTAAAGTAAGGATTGGTAACGCTGAGTGCAAAATAGTCGTGTCTCCAATGTACTCTTATTACGACGAACCCTTAAACGATTGGGGATGTTCTATAGACGATATCAGGAATGTTTATGGAGCTCCACGATGGAGCAATGCTTATGAAAATAACGAAGTGATTAATGAATATATCATAAATAACGGTTACGCACCGAGAATGGCCTTCGATTTTATTAACAATAAACTTAGAAGAACTGTGGTACTTTTTGTTAAGAATCGTGAAAGTCAATTATATAAATTTCTTGAAGAAAGATACCAGCTTCATTACGAGTTCGAGGATTCGGAGGTAACAGTCATATATTACGACAGTTATGATATAAAAGATAGTAAAACTTCTGTTTATGTGGGAAATTACGACAATGAATTTGTAATCGTGGAATATTATGACGAACAATATTGGGCTAAATTATACAACAAATCAGCTAATAATAATAATCCCGAAGAGTGAGTAAAAGAGCGATTTAGTTCCCGGCCGGAATTTCATTTGCCATAAAATAACACGCCCTCTTAATCGAAGGGCTTGTTTTCAAGATGATATTTTCATATTTTTGCACTCCCTTAATATAAACGATGCTCTTAATTTTAAATATGAAAAAAAATTTGCCGGTACTCCTGATCCTATCATTGCTCGTAGTATTATCCTGTAAAAAAGAGTACAACGAAGAGAAGATCAAATTAAATTATTCTTCTTATACTCTAACCGCAGACGAAACTGTTCAACTTACAATAACCGAAGGAAATTCGAATGAAATCAGATGGTCCTCGGAAAACGAATTTGTGGCATCTGTCTCCGAAAACGGACTTGTAACCGGATTGCATGTAGGATCGACCGTAATACGAGCCGAGGAAGGATATTGTGAAATTATAGTCACCCCAAAGTACTCTTATTACCAGGAACCGTCCACGGCATGGGGAACTTCGATAGAAAATATTATTTCAATATACGGTCTTCCGAATAATAAAATCGTCGATAATAATGTGGCAAGTATATATTATGCTAATGATAATTTTTATTCTCCATTGACAGGTTATTTTTTCATTCTTAACAAATTGGAAATCTCAACAGTATTGTTTCCTGTAGAACAAATTGAGAAATTAGCAGAATTCCTTAATGAGAGATATCAGTTAGTGTATGTTTCAGATGACCCGGATATGCTCGCTGTTTATGTGGACGGTTTCCCGACAGCATGGACAACAGGAATATGCGTAAATCTTGCTAGCAATGAAGAATATTTTTGGGTTGATTACTATCAATTAGACCAAGAAGAGGCTAAAAGTCATACCGAAATCGCAACCCGAATCCGGCAATTACGTAAAAATCTTAACTACTCTCTGGAATAATCAAAGGGCTTTATATACTCTTTTGGACCGCGTCAATGAACTTTTCCATATCTTGCGGGGTATGTGCAGAAGAAATAAAATTTGCTTCGAAACGCGAGGGAGATATGTAGTTTCCATTCTTAAGCATTGAGCGGAAAAATTCCGCAAACCTTTTTGCATTGGATGCACACGAGGAATTAAAGTCGAAAACCTCTTTATCCGAAAAAAACAACGTGAACATAGGCCCAATGTGATTAAGGACAATATTCTTCCCTTTAATAACTTCCCGAAGCACCGTATAAAAAACTGAGCATTTTTTTTCAAGTTCAGTATAAAACCCGATCTCCGATAAGACATTTAAGACTGCGCTTCCCGCAGCCATGGCAACCGGATTCCCTGACAAAGTACCGGCCTGATAGACCGGACCATCCGGTGCCAGCATGTCCATTATTTCACTCCTTCCGCCAAATGCGGCAGCGGGAAAACCGCCTCCGATGATTTTCCCCAGAGTAGTGAGATCGGGCATTATACAGAATAGCTTTTGGGTACCTCCCGAAGAGAGTCTGAATCCTGTTATTACTTCATCGAAAATAAGCAGAGCTCCATAGTCTTTCGTAATCTTTCTCAAAAATTCGAGGTAACCATGATTCGGAATTATCACTCCCATATTTGCAGGAACAGGTTCCACTATAACCGCTGCAAGGTCCGTTCCTTTCAATTTAAAAACGGCCTCAACCGCTTTCTGGTCATTAAACGGAATACTTACCGTATGACGGGTAAAATCCTCCGGGACACCGGCGGAAGAGGCCCCTGAAAGTCCGGCAACCCCTGAGCCCGCAGAGACGAGTAAATGGTCGGCATGACCATGATAACAACCGTCAAATTTTATTATCGTATTTTTACCTGTATAAGCTCTCGCCACACGTATCGCACTCATCACAGCTTCAGTACCGGAATTAACAAATCTTATCTTTTCCATCGATGGAAGAAATGTATTTATTTTTTTTGCAAGTTCGGTTTCTGCAATACATGGTACTCCATAACTCGTCCCATGGGCGACAGCTTTTATTACCGCTGTTTTGACAGCCGGATGAGAATGTCCCTGTAAGAACACTCCCCACGAGAGGCAATAGGCCGTGTATTTATTCCCGTCTATATCTACCAAGGTAACTCCTTTGGCTTTATCGATGAACAATGGTTCCTCATCCAGACCATATAATGCACGAACGGGACTGTTTACTCCTCCGGGAATATATCTGACAGCTTCTTTATAAGCGGATTTTGAGTTTTTCCTATTCATAACAATATTTTTTTCGGGAGGAAATCCAGATATTATAATTATTTATTTCTGCCTCTATTATCGCCTCAGCCCTTAACACTTCTTCCTTTCTCAGGGCAAGATTCCGTGTAACAAATTTTTCAACAGTTTTTATATCGAAGAATTTGACATTCGACATTTCGGCAACTGTATTTTCAACATTTTCAGGGAATGATAAATCGATTACCGTAATTTCTCTGTCAGTCGGCATATCTTCACGGCCAATAATTATATGAGGGGCAGAAGTAGCACATAGCAATATATCCGTAAACTCCATAAACTTATTTTTTTCATATAGCGGCAATGCCCCGCAACCGTATATTTCAGCCATTTTTTCTGCCTTGGAAAAATTCCGGTTCGACAAAAACAATCCTTCCCCCCCCATTATTTTTAAGAAACTTTAAAATATCTTCAGTCAGTTTGTTTACCCCTACAATCGTTACCAGTTTATTTCTTAAATCAGGATAGAGCCTTTTTATAATATCAGCGGCAGCCTGGGAGTACGATACGGCCCCATTTGAAATGTTCGTTTCTGTCCGCACTCTTTTACCGGCACGTACCGCAGTCTGAAACATCTTGTTAAGTTCCGGTGAAAGCCTGAATTTTTGGGTAGCATCGGAGTAAGCATTTTTGATCTGCCCCAGTATTGCCGTTTCCCCTGGAATGGCGGATTCCAATCCTGAAGCCACACGGCATAAATGTCTCAATACCGATTCCGAAACACTCCCGCCTCCCCAATATATCTCAGTTCTGTTACACGTATTAAGAGAAATGTGTGGAATATTTTTATCGAACCCCGCAATTGCCTCACGTTTATCCGGAACATCACTCTGATCCCTATGATTTAATGTTATGAATCTTACCATTAATCAAGTTTTATTTTATTTTTTTCCACAAATTCCCTGATATTATCCCTTATACGTATCGATCTTTTCACATTTTCCCCGTTCGATCCGACTGAAATAGTTATATTACCCTCTTTATAAATTGCCGGTGATATAAAATCACAGGAACGGGGATCGTCGCAAACACTCGCCAATACGTTCCTTACTGCGCATTGTTTTTTAATTCCCGCATTAAGTTCTCTATTGCCAGTACATATATAAACGAGGAATACACCATTAAGATCGTCTTCGGAAAATTCCTTACGCACCATCTTAAAAGGAAGTTTGTCAAATTCCGGAAGAAACACAGGAGAAACAACCACAGCGGAATCTGTAAACCTTGAAAGTATCGTCGCTTTATGCAGGGCGACATTACCTCCGCCTACAATAAGAATTTTTTTATTTTCGATATTCAGAGAGATCGGAAGAAAATTCATTTTATCACTTTTTAAAATATTCTTTCGCATAATAACTTATTATAAGATTCGCACCTGCTCGCTTGATCGCAGTCAAAGATTCTTCGAAAATCCGTCTTTCGTCGAAAAAACCGTTAGAGGCACCGGATTTCAGCATTGAGTATTCTCCGGACACCTGATAGGCAACGAGCTTTTTATCAGGATACTGTCCGGAAGCCTTGGATATAATATCGAGGTAGGACATTGCCGGTTTCACCATTATCATATCCGCACCTTCTTAGATATCCGCTTCAATCTCCTCAAGACCCTGATTTTTAGTACGGTAATCCATCTGGTAGGTTTTCCTGTCTCCGAACGAAGGAGCGGAAGAAGCGGCATCACGGAACGGCCCATAAAATGCAGAGGCATATTTTGCAGAGTAAGCCAAAATTTCAGTGTTCAGTTTATTTTTATCCAGAATACTGCGGATAGCCTTAACTTGTCCGTCCATCATAGAGGAGGGAGCAACTATGTCAGCACCAGCCGTTGCATGGGACAACGCCATTTCAGCAAGCAACGGAAGTGTGGAATCGTTATCCACATCATGCCCATTCAGTAATCCGCAATGTCCGTGCGAAGTATATTCGCAAAGACATACATCGGTTATTATTGTAAGTGACGGAAAAACTGATTTGAGTTTCTCCACCGCCCTGCAAATAAGGCTGTTCCTGTCCGTACCGTAACTTCCCCTTTCATCTTTCAACGATTCTTCTATCACCCCGAACAACAAAACTTTATTTATACCATGATTAACCAATTCCCCCGTATCTTCTAAAAGAGTATCCAATGAGAATCTGAACACCCCTTTCATTGAAGATATCTCTTCACATATATTGTTTCCTTCCACAATAAAGTACGGATAGATAAAATCTTCCGGGTAGAGCCTTATATCGGCATATTTATCCCGTACTTCCTGTGAACTTCTATATTGTCTGAACCTCTTCATAAAACAGTATTGTTTATACTTTTTTCTGTGGTTTTTCCTCGGGCAATCAAATACAGATTATCAGGAATAACTCCGTAAATTTTCTTAAATGCCTCGACACCGGAAGGAGATGAAAAGATTACTCCGTAAAATTTTTCGAGATCCTTGAAAGAGGCTACATTATTTATGGTATTGGTATACACCGGTATGTCGTAAACTTTATTTCCAGTTTTTATCAACCCCACATAAAGTTCTTTCAAACCCTTATCGGATCTGGGCAGAAGAATTCTTTTTTTCCGAATATTCTTTTCTTTAAAATACGAAAGAATGCCTTCGGCTGATTCCGTCGGTGATTCGAAATCCGGAATTATATTATAACGAGCCAATTCTTTCGTAGTCGTCTTACCGACAGAAGCTATAGCCACATTACCCAAAGCCCTTAAATCGATTTTCCGGTCATGGATATTTTCAAAAAAATACCTTACCCCGTAACGGCTTGTAAAACAAATCCAGTCGAAAGTATTTATTTTTTCTAAAGCAGCATACAGCGTTTTGTTATTTTCTATTTTTCTGACTTCAATCAAAGGCTCATGGTCGATATTACCCATGTGCTTATATTCTTTCGACGATGTTCCGGTTGCTAAGATTTTTATGTTCCCATCCAATCCGGCTGCCTCTCCGAATATGGCAATTAACGGGGTTGGAAAAATCTGTTCGGTTCGCCTTAATTCCGACAATTTAAATCTGAAAACCTTCTGGTCCATACGTGATACATTGTAAATCAATACGGCAGGAGTATCACCATCAAGTCCTTTATCGATGAGTTGTCCTGCTATATTCCCGATATTCGATGCACCCATATAGCATACAAGGGTATCCGCTTCCGGAATAGACAATGATTTACCGTTATGACCATGACCGGAAAAAAAAGCTACGGATGAAGAAATTCCGCGATGGGTCAACGGTATCTGTGTATAAGCAGCAGCGGCATTGCCGGAAGATACACTGGGAATAACCTCAACTTCGATAAGCAGTTTTTTAAGATAATCTATTTCTTCTCGCCCGTGTGCAAAAATCATAGGATCCCCTCCTTTTAGACGTACAACCTGTTTACCTGAAACTGCTGCATCATACAGAAGCCTGTTTATCTCATCCTGCGAATGACTATGCTTATCCTTTCGTTTACCGACATAAATTTTTTCCGCCGGATATTTTTCCAAAGAATCTTTATCCAATAAGTCATCGTGAAAAATTATATCTGCATTTTTCAGAGCTTTATCGCCAGCAATGGTTAAAAGATCGGGATCTCCCGGTCCGAATCCCACGAGTGTTACTTTACCGTAATTTTTGCGAATGTCCGAATCAGAGAATAACCAAATCGTATCCTTATCATTTTTCCTCGCAGTTATGGCTATTTTTCCTTGAAGCGGATGAGTGGTAAAATCCAATACTTCCGCAATACGGTCATCTATACCCAAACGTTTAAGCGCACATGTCGCAACTACCAAAGCATCTATTTTACCATTATCCACAAGAGCCATTCGCTCTTCAATAGTTCCCCTGACACTTACGATCCCGATATCCGGTCGGACTTTAAATATCTCGTTTTTACGGGCCACTGAACTTGTTCCTACTGTTGCACCGTACTGTAGTTCTTTCAACGTAGAACCATCATGGCTAACAAGTGAATCGGATTGATCGAAAGAATCTATAAGTGATGCAATAGTAATATGTTCCGGAAGCGGATAAGGGAGGTCCTTAGCAGAATGAACGGCAATATCGGCATCGCCGTGCAGAACGGCATTATCTATTTCACGAGTGAAAAAATCCGGAGAAATATCTTCCATTAAAGAGATGTGTTTATTCTTATCACCGTAAGAATCCAACACAATAAACTCATATGTTATATTAGGAAACTTCCCAAGAGTTTCTTCCGCCTGCACTTTTGCCAAACGACTACTGCAGATCGCGGCTTTAATATTTTTTTTATAATGAATTTCGGGCATTTTCACACTGTTTAAATCTACAGTGCAAAAATACCCGGCATTCATATGGTAATAAATCCCTTTAACAGGGTAAATTACTACCAATATCTTGGTATGACCTAAAAGAGGGCTATCAACTGCACAGCGACATGGCTGTAATCACTACTGGTTTTTACATCGGTATAAGAGTAGTTTACCTGGAATTTTAGAGAACGGTTGATAAAATAGTTTATTCCGACCAAAGCGGCATTAACCTTGGTAGCTGCAGAATGCTTATCTCTTTTAAAATAATCGTATTTCAGGATCGGCTGTAATTTATGTATAAAAGTATATCCGGCAAGTACGTAAACTCCTTTACTTTTAAGATGCCCTGTTTTTCCGTGGATATATTCGCTTCTAACCACGATCTTTTTATCATCATATCTCAAACCGTAACCGGTGCGGACGCGCTCGATACTATTTCCTGCTATTCCGGAATTTCCGTTATAATGTGAAACTGACAATGAAAGATATTTCACAGGATTGATATAAACGAGTCCTGAAAAATCCTTCGTACTGTTATTGTCTGAAGTATTGATACCGTTGCCATTGAACAATCCCAAAGAGTATTCGATTATGCTGTAACCGTTCTTTTGAAAAAAATTACCTCCGACCATCAAACCCACATCTCTGCCGCTGGACTTAATACCGGAAATATCCTCCAGACTGCTTAAATAATTTACAGCCAAAGAGTAGTCTATGGTTTCCATGTTGAACGGCGAATATTGATTTTCAATCGAAAAGGGAAGCTTATATTGCCCTCCCTGGACATAAAAATTACCGAGCGGTTTCCATTTCACGAATCCGTCGAGGAGCTTCACGTTCGACGCAAATTCGATTTGTGCACGGTAGTCGAATTTTGTTCCGATCTCTCCCCTAAAATCAAGCCTAGCCCTACGTACATCGAGGTTATGCTTAACTTCGTTATTCTCCCGGTACTGGTACCTTAAATTCAGTTGTCCGGATATTCGGGGAAGCTTCGAACTTATATTTTCAAGTTTAATAAGGCGGTTTTCGAATTCTTCCGTTTTGTCCTGTGCCTTGACAGAAAAAGTAAAACCGGCAAAGATCAACGCAGCGACCGCAATGTCTTTGTTTCTCATTCTTTTAATTTCATTTGATTTAAATTCGTGTCATTTATTCGTAGTAAACACTTTTTTCGGATGAAATTTAAGGTGATCTCGGATTCATTTATACATTATTTTAATATTCACCTGCAAAAATATTTACTTTTTACTATATTATGATACCGTTAAATACGTAAAAGCATACTCTTTTTGTGGTATTTTAATAATTAAAACGCATAATATTTAATTTTTTATAAAAAAACAGGTTTATTATTTGCATATTCAACTTTTAAAAACCGCTTTATGAAATACAGATATATTTATTTTGCTGCACTAATTTCTATAATATTATTCGTCAGCTGCGGTATATTCAGAACGACTATACCATTACAACTTTATGAACCACTTCCGGACGAACCTATCGTAGGAGAAGACATCCGCTTCGATATAGATACTTCCAATGTTAATTCCATAAAAATTATTTATAAGAATAGCCAAGATCCGTTACTTATAACCGATTACAGTAAACTTTACGAACTGGAAAGACTTATAAGGAACAGTACTTACGATGACTTCTGGAACGAGGGCGGAATCATGGTAAAAACGGTAGAACCGGATTATACGATAATTATCGATTATGTGGAAAATTATGATCTGGATAATCTTTTCATAATGTTCTGGAAGGATACGGGTAAAATCAAATATAAAGGAATATGGTACGTTCTGGAAGAGTCCGGAAGAACGCAAGTATATGAGTTCTTAAACAATATGCCCTAATCTTATATGTATCCAATTTCTTTGAGAATAATCTTATTAAATTTTTTTCGTTTCCTATCGAAAAACCATCCCCATTTATTAAAATAATAAATGGATGATTTGATATGGGCTTTGAGTAGTTTCTTATTTTTATAAGATTCTTTAGCATGTTCATGAATGACGGTAACGAACGGGTAGTAAATCGTTTTATATTTTTGATGCAATCTTCTATACAAATCGTAATCTTCCAGATACATAAAAATTTTTTCATCGAATAAACCTACATCTTTCAGAGCATCTACCTTAAGAAACATGAAACATCCGGATAAACACGGAACATTTAACAATTTATCGTATCCGGATTTTCTCAATTCATATCTGTAGTTATTTTTTTCAACCCAGTTTTTATTTTTAATAAATCTTCGTCCGAACAAATCTAAAGGTCTGGGCATACATTTACACAAAAATTGTATTTCCCCATCCGGATAGATTATTTTAGGCATAACGGCTCCGACATCACCCTCCCTATCCATAAATGATTTCAATTCGGCTAAAACATCTTTTCCGAAATAAATATCAGGATTTAGAACCACATGATAGTCAACACCATAAGAAAGGGATTTTCTAATTGCAATATTATGTGCGCTGCCATAGCCTATATTGCCATGCCCGAAAATATAAGTTAACTTTGGAGATAATTTATGGATTTTATATTTAAGTTCATCAGTAGGAGAGTTATCGATTATAAAAACTTTTTCAATTAATTCATCACCTAAAATACAATCAAATAATCTAAGGAGATCCTGTATTTTTGTTTGGTATGTAACTATACTTACATTCATATTATCGATTATAATTTTTTTCTACACGCTTGTTATTTGAAAATGCCTCTGTCTTTCATTTCTTTTATAGATAATTCATATTTATCTTCCTGGATTTCCTGCCTATTCACCCAATTAACAAATTCTGTAATTCCTTTTTCAAAACTCCATAAAGGATTAAAACCTAACAATTCGTGTATTTTAGTATTATCGGAAAAGTTATGTCTTATATCCCCTAACCGATAATCCCCTGTAATAGTAAGAGGGACTTGTATTCCATAACTTCGAAGAAGAACTTCAGCCACCTCATTAACAGTAGTTGGAATCCCAGTTCCTACATTAAATATCTGTCCGCCAGCCTCTCCTTTCTCAATGGCAAGAATAGTAGCAGCAACAACATCATCGATATAGACAAAATCACGACCTTCAACTCCGTCTTCAAAAATATTTATACTATTTCCATTTTTTATACGGGTTGAAAAAATAGATAATATCCCTGTATAAGGATTATTTAAGGACTGACCCGGACCATATACATTTTGATAACGTAAGGAAACTGGAACAATTCCAATAGTCGGACATACTGTCATGACCAACTGTTCCTGTACCTGTTTAGTAATTCCGTAGACAGATATGGGATGTATTTTTGAGTTTTCGTCCGTACCACATAGTTCCAATTCCGATCTGCATAAAGGACATTTGCACTCGAAATCCCCTTTATCCATATCCGATTCGGCCCTGCTCTCAGGATAAACATATCCACATTTTCCGCAAATATATTTACCCTCTCCATAAATCGCGCGCGAAGATGCTACAACTATTTTGTCGACATCGTAACTACCGTTTGCCAATATGTCGAGCATAATGGAAGTACCTCCGATATTAATATCCGAATAGCGTTCTATCTCATACATGGATTGTCCCGTACCGGTTTCAGCTGCTAAATGAACAATAGTATCCACACCTGGCAATGATCTTTCCCAATCAGATCTTTTGGCAACACTTCCTCTAATAAACTCTACTTTATCTTTAACAGAATTAAATAGCTGAGAGGATTTTTCCGGATCGGAACCATGTATCTGCGGCGACAGATTATCGAGAATAATAACTTCGTATCCTTTATCGATTAATTTTAGAGACAGATTGCTTCCTATAAAACCTGCTCCCCCTGTTATTAAAATTTTTTTATTCAATTTGTCAAACTCATTTTCTATTTTTTCACACGTTCCCAACAACGGGTTTCAAAATTATATTTTTTTACAACTTTGGCTGGATTACCTACTGCGATCGAATAAGGCGGTATCGATCTCACGACATTAGTCATAGCACCTATAATACATCCATCCCCTATGGTAACCCCAGGGAGGATTGATACGCTTTCTCCTATCCATACATTATTACCTATTTCAACGCTTTTCCCCATCAAAGGACGCTCTGCGTACTCTATATCGAGGTCGTAAATTTCATTTTCAGCAAAATTCCCATGAGAAACATCGGTAATAACGGTTTTCGGTCCGATGCCTACGTTATTTCCTATTTTAATGGAATCGTATGCAGATATATGTATAAAATCTCCCATCCTTACATTTTTCCCAATAAAAATTTTTTTCTGACTTTTATCCGAATCTTTATCGTTAATCACCTCTATCCTGCACAATCTTCCTGTTGTAAAATTTTCATCCCACTGAATCTGTTTTCCATTTCGAATATCAAAAGGAAACCTTATCAACCGTGCCTTAGGATAAAAAAGTTTTGTCCGAATGAGACAGAAAAACATGTATATTTTATTAGAAAAATTATATTGCCCGGCATTTCCTTTCATATGATAATTTATTTCGTTAATATATCAAAGAGTTCATTCCAATTTGAAGTAAACGGTGCAGGATTTTTGAACGTTTCAATTTTTTTAAATTCATCCAAATCCTTTAAAATCACCTTTTCCATTAATTCCGCAAGACGCTCGGAATCGTCCGGATTAAAAAACGCGGTACATGAACTTCCGGCAGCAGCTTCTCTCCCATAAGGTAAATCAACTACCAGCATAGGTTTTTTATACAGAGAAAATTCCGATACCGGCAAACCCCACGTTTCCAGCTTCGAAGGAAAAATAAGACAATCTGTATTTGAATAATATTCTCCCATTTTTTCATACGGAATAATACCTTCAAAAAAAAGATTGAATAAATCGTTATACTTTTTAACTACACTTCCCGAATATCCATTCTCCGTACCGTCAATGCTTAATATTACTTTAAAACCCTCAATGCCTTTTTCATTAAGTAATTTCACCGCTTCGCATATAACTTCGTAATTTTTAAATATTCGGGGATAAGCGGGATAAAAAAAGGTTGTTGTCGAATCGGTATTTTCAGTTGAATTAAGGACAAACGTTTTTTTATTTTCGTCTCCCGGAATCGATATTATTATTTTCTCAGGTGATACGGAATACATTTTACCGAACGCATCCTTCAACCAATTTTGCTGAACGATAAGATACTTATTTTTATGTAAGTTAATACGGTAAATATATTTATAGAAAACAGCAAAAAGCACAAAACGATATCCGGTAATAATATCCTTCATTTTCCATTTATAAAACGGAGACGGATTATGCATATATACCGCCCTTGTATCAGCATTGACCGAGGGGGAGGTAACTTGTAATGATAACCACAATTTTATATTCCAGTTCTTAGACAAAACTTTGTATCCTCGGTATTCGTAATATAATCTCTTGATCCAGTTATCCGCCTGAGGAATTGATATAAACTCTATATTTTTTATATCTTCAAAAAGTTCTTTTTTATGAACGATCGCTTTAACATTATATTTCTGAGCATATTCGCTTCCGGACAGATATTCGAGCGCCCCCCTGTAAATGGATAAAGGACCACCGGAATTAATTGAAACAGCGGATAAAACGATATCTTTTTTCTGAGACATATAAATATTTTAGAATTAGTAGTTTACAAAACTAACAGTTAAATTTTATAAATATTTATTTTATTTAATTTTTCCCCATTTTCTCCGAAAAAAATCTTTGCTTCCTTTTAATATGTAACTGATGTTTTTAATTTTCTTGTCCTCGAAGCAACCTGCGACTACCAATCCTTTTAGTAAAATCACCATTTGCCTCCAGTCTCTGTATTTGATGCAATAATCCAATCCGTTACGATACACGTAATAATATCTCACAGGGCTTTGCGATTTAAATGGATATTTAAAAATTTTCGATCTTTTAAGTTCTCCGGGATTATGTCTGAAAATAACTTCAGGGACGCAGTAAATCAGGCAATGCTTCCTCTTTAGTTCCATGCAGTAAGCATAATCCACATAATCGATAAAATACTTATCCTGAAAACCGCCGGTATTTTTAAATATATCATAGTTTATTAGCATCCCGGATTGCTCCACCTTTACTTTTAAAAATGGCTCCCTGTTCTGCGGGGAAACCGTGCCATAAATTTCGTAAGCAGGCGACAGAGCCGCTATTTTTCCATTTCCCGGGTTTGACCGTATAAAATCAACATAGGGTGAAAGGCTAGTCACTAGGATACTATCCTGATCCATAGTTAAAATCCATTTATAATTTTGATTCCCCAGAGCATTCATACCGTAATTAAGCGCACCCGCGATTCCTATATTACTGTAAAAAGGGTGATAATCAATTTTAGTATCCATTATCTTTTCCTGATAAAATGCTAAATTATCATCGGGATTATCGGAATTATCTACAATAATAAGTTTGTCTATTTCATCGATGAAAGATTTCGTCGTTGATAGATATTCCTTAAGTTCAGTATAATATAGAACAGCAACCGCTCCTATCTTAATATCCATTTTTACAGTTTTTCAAATAGTTCCTTCCACTTGTTCATAATAGCATCCTCATCAAAAGTTTTTTCTTTTTCAATAGCGGCAGATGACATGCTTTTTCGTAATTCATAAGATTCCATCAATTCCATTAATCTATGGGCAAAAACCTCGACATTTCCTTCTTCGACAAGAAATCCATCCTTTTTATCAGTTATCACATCTCTGGGTCCGCATTTGCACTCAAAACATACGCTCGGAAGTCCGTGTTTCATAGCTTCCAGAAGTACCAGCGGAAGTCCTTCATACCGAGAAGGAAGGACATAGACGGAACTATAAATATATTCTAGCTCTATTTTATCGGTCGGATCTTTTACGATGACGGATTTTTCCAAATTCATTTCCTTGATGTTAACGAGAAGTTTTTCCCTTTCTCCGTTCCCTGAATCATTTCCGATTATTGTCAATGTCCAATCCGGATTTTTAACCGATGCTATTTCCCATATTTTCAATAAAAGGTCATATCCCTTCTGGTGGCTGATGCGGCCGACTGCGAGAACATTTTTTTTATTTAAATCGGAAACCATGCCCGCATAGACCTTTACAAAATTCGGAATAACGGTTATATTACCCGTATTTCCCCAATACCCTTTATCTTCTTCTGTTAAAACGACAAACCTGTCGAACTTTTTAATTTTCCACGCATCCCGGATATCTTTAAACTTATCGACATATTTCCAGATATTTTTTCGTTCCATCTGTTTCCGAAAATATCGGGAGAAATGTATCTCTAGAACCGTTTTACTTCCGCCATTAATTTTATTAAGAAAATAGGATTCGTTGCCATATAAGGATACAATGATGTCCGGACGGGTCTCGTTTATCAGTTTTTTTAATTTCTTTTTATGAAGTTTCGTTTTTTCCCTAAACTTCAAAACTTTCTTAATAAACGGAAGATTTTTTAATTCCCTGTAGTTTACACCGATATCGATAGTTTTAACTTTTGGAGACAATGGATAAAACGGTTTATCTCCTTTCTGGTCCGTAGTGACTATAGAAATGTCGTAATCTAATTTATCGGAAAGATAATTAACTTTATCGGTCAGGATACGCTCCATTCCTCCGGAATTGGAAGTAAATGCTATACAGTATAATATTTTCATTTGTAGAACGATCGGGTTACTTTGTAAACTACGTAATTTGCAAATAAAAGAAATATGGTATACGAAAATCCATTCATCAGGTCACCTCTCATAAAAAAGAAACACATACCTATGAAAAATAAGTAAAAAGGAGTAAAGGTATTATAAATATTACCCTTCAAAAGTCTCCAGAATTTATAATCGAAATAACATGAAATATAGCTCAGGAAAATCGCAAAAACGACGACTCCTACCAAGCCGAAATTAATATATCCTTCTCCAAAATAATTCATGGAAATCTGTCCGAAACTCAGATCAAATTCATTAGCTACCTCTCGACCTGACATTAATGGTTTATCAGGCCAGATGGAACGCGGCACCCAAAAAAACAATACGACAAGAAGCTGACGTCCAAACGTAATGTATTCGTTCTGGAAAACGAACGCAAATGACTGATAGGAGTCGAAATTCATGGAACGAAACATTTCGAAGTCCAATCCCAGCCCGATACTCTGTCCCGAACTAAAAGTACGGAAATTATTCAGGAACGGAAATATAAGTAAAAGCCCGAAACAAAAAAGAAAAACGAAATTATTTTTTTTTCTTACCCATTTAAAAAGAAGAAGCATTAAAGGAAGATAGTACGCTGCGACACGCAGCCTTGCCAGCCCAGTGGGGAAATTGGTAATGAGAGCCAGTATGATAAAAATAAATTTCAGATATTTATTTTTACCCATACATAGATAATTCAGGCACACTGCAAAGGTAATCGGCCTGGCGAACGCAAGTATGAGAAGTACTGAAAAAGAAGAATCTTTCTGTTTCATAAGATCCGTACTTGTAAAATCCTCCAGTCCTCTGAAAACAAGCATTAACGGCGCTTCTCGAAAATAATAAAGAGTTAAAGCCGTACTGAATAATGCAAGTCCGATTAAAGATAAAATCCATATTTTGGACTCGGAATAATTGCCGCTTTTTTTGGGAATATAAAATGGTACCTTTTTACTTTTGAATTTGAGCGAGAAATAATAATAGAAAATATCAAAAATTATAAAAATAAAAAGAAGGATGAAGTTTATATAAATATACGTTTGTTCAAGGATTTTATATCCACCTACCGTTTCATCGCCATTTTTATATTGGAGTATCGGGGCAATTCCCATAAAGAAAAATATAAACAGGTAGAATATTTTCTGGGAACTAAAGCCTCTTTTTTTATCAGAAATTATATGGATCAAAGAATAAATAACTACCAGTGCATTGGAAAAATAAACAAGCCCGTTGTTATATTTCCCCGGCGAATCGAGTTCGAATAAATATAATATGAATATTAAGACAAAACTTACAAGTTTTGTCAACATATCATAATAAGGATTATTATTTAAAGATACCCCCCCTACTTTCAAAATTTTATATATTAGTAATTACTGATCTTAAATAATCCATTGTCCTCTGTCTTTCCTGCCCGATAGTTTTTTCTGCATTTTGATAATCGATTCCTGATTCCAATACTTTTTCTATTTTTTCCGGGTTCTCAGCAATGCGATCTCCTAATGAAAATTTATTCAATAAAGAAGTTAGCTTAGCTTTATTTGAAGACCTGATAAGGGTACAAAAAATACTGCGGGTAATTATTGAGAATATAGTGCCGTGGAAAGTATCCGTAACAATATAATCAGCATTTTTAAACCACGCAATAACATCGAACGGAGTATCCGGTATCACTGATTCATCACACCAGTCATACCTGCAGAAAACAGATACTATTTTTTTGTTATTCCTTTTGGCAAAATCTTTAATACTTTTTATTTCTTTCTTATTTTTAATCCGCCCCTGATAGCTGTAAACAATTATATAATCTTTAATTGGGGGTAACGGACACAACCCAACTTCTTCGCTGAAATCATTCATTAATACAGGATCCAGATGCATTTCCGGCTTCTTTCCCAAAATATTTTCCACTATATGGAGGGAATTATCATCCCTAACGGACACCGCATCCATTTTACCCATACATTCTGCGATTTCCTGCACAACTCCTAATTTCTGGAGTTTATCCAAGGTGCTGCTTCCGAAAGAACCAGCATAGCTCATAACATGCCTGGAGTTTCGCACGTCCCCATAAAGCTGTCGTGAAAACCCCCATTTAGTATGCTGACAACAATTAAATACCTCATCGCTTCCAATTATAGTAAGATCGTGGTTTTTAGGCTTCTCCTCGTCCAATCCTAAAGCAGGGTAATATTCGTTACGGAATTTATCATTCAGTTTAATAAAAAAATTCTTATCCCGGTATTTTACACCAAGTTTAAAAGAAAGAATGGATTTTAATATATTCTTCAGTTTTTTCTGGAAATATTTTATTCCCTCATCTTCATATCCCGGAAGCTGTCGTCCTTTTTCAATATCTATGAAATATACATTAGCATTTTCATCCGCTTTTTCCACAAGTTTTTTAAGTCCGTAAGCCTGCAAAAAAGAGCCATAGTTGACAACCCGCTGCATCGATAAAATAGCTATATTTTTTTCCTTCATTTTAAACTTCTTTTGATTTTTCTAACAATTCTTCTGGGTAATATACTATATCTATATAAAACCAGCAGTTTTTCCAACTTCCTTAGATCAGTGTAGGTCGAAAGTTTTTTCTGTACCAAATTATAAATCCACGGCATAATCGGAGATTTTTTCATCTGCACTTCCATTACAACCAAATCTTTTTCTCCGATCAACTGCAAGTTACATATTTTTATTAAATTCTCGCCTTTTTCAGTAAGAGTTATTATACCATTTACCCCCGATTCGTCATGTTTATATTGCTTTCCCCACAAATCTCCTATACGTATATCTGCAGCCGAACTACACAATTTAAACTTGCAATCACTATAACACGACCTGTTAAGACATAAGTCGCTCAAAAAAAATTTATAAAACAGGTCTCCATTAAAAAAAGAAGAATGATAAATGAGCCCCCCGGATTTATCGCCTACAGATATGGCGCTTGACCTGTGCCACCCTTCCTTTTTATTGCGCCAGCATACCGCCGAATCCGGTTTTATTTTATCGTCCAGGGAAAAAGTTTTCAGGTAACTTTTCCATAAATTCCTTGAAGGAACTCCATGGCAGAAAAAATCCATTAATATAAAATTATCTTCCTTTTTAACTTTACGTATATATCTTCTGAAAGAATCAATCTGGCAAGGTGTTCCCGTTACCATATAACGGTCATTTTTATCGATATCAAGAAATCCCGGCAAGGTATAACTCTGGAGGTATTTTGAACCTCTACTCGATAAATATTCCTCTTCGGACCGGGCGACAAAATGCTCTGCGCGTTGTTTTTCGTTATTATATTTTACTCCGCAAACCATCCATCCTTCTTTAAATAACTGTGCTGCCAGCTCGAACGCAACACCTCCGGAAGAACATTTTTTACGAACATCTTCCGAGAGAGACCAGCCCGCATAAAATTTCTCAGAATTCCCGATGGTAGAGACTTCTTTATCGTTAAAGGAACAAACCGACAAGCATAGACCGCAATCATTACACGATTCGGGATCTTTAATATAAGGCTCGTAGAAACCGTTTTTATTTTCCTTAAGATCTATTATCTTCTTTGGACAAATAATTGCACATACGCCGCATCCATAGCAATTTCTAAAATGTGATATATTATTTGGCATGTTTTAACTTCTTTAAAATAAAATTACGGATCATCTTTTTATCATCCCGATTCATCCCGATAAGATAAATATTAAGGGTCACTATAATTACAGAAATAATGGTTGTAATCACTAAAGAAAGAATCCCATCCGTTTTATATGCAATAAAAAGAGGAATAGGGCTGGAGAGTGCAATTATTATCGAAGGAATCAGTAAAGTATGATATAGATATTTTCTTATAGGCAGCTGTATATTTCGTTTTAAATATATTATCCTTGTAAAATGAGCAATCAGGTTTATGAATATTTTAACGGACACAGCTTCGACCTGTCCAAATCCCAGTTTTAAAAGAATATAAGAAACAGGCAAAGTCATGAAAATCACGATACTTATTATCAATTGATATTTTTTTATTCGTCCCGTAGCCTGAACCGCTAGCCAAAGGGCAGAAGACAATGCATCGATAGTAAAAAAAACTATCATTATCTGACAAAACTGTTTTGTATATTCAGGAATTACAGGCAGCCATATATCCAGAATTATATCCATATTCAGGTTCAGCGGCAAAGCCAGAATGAAAATCAGGTAAAAAGAATACTTCGATGCATTTATAATAAGCTTTATGAATTGATTATGTTCATCAGCTGCATAATATTTGACCAACTGCGGATTAAATGCAGTTTGAAAACTCGAAACCAAACTATATACCCCATGCCCCACCTGATTAGCGATAGCCATAGAGGCATTTACCGTTACTCCATAAAATATATTCAATACGACGTTCAGTCCTTGCTGCGCCAAAAGATTGGCTACTCCGCCAAACATGCTCCAACTTGAAAAACTTATAATATTTTTAAATATATCTTTATCCCACAGCCATTTGAATGAACATCCTTCCAGCTTCTTTAAACAATACAGCCGATAGCTAAAAAATATTATTATGGCTGAGAGAAATACGAGTGCGGAATATAGAATTATTTTATCTATATCAAGGTAGGTCAGGATATATACCGATATCAGTCCGAGAAAAACTTCAAGTATTCCCATATATGCATAGAAGGACATTTTCTCATCTGTAATTATGGCTGCATTATATGGAACTCTTAAAATCCTCACTGCACTGGTGAGTATTGAAAATTGATATACCCAGTTTGCAGCATACATCCGGTCAGGAGGAATCTCCATTTTATAATTAAGAAACCACAACCCTACAGTTTCAGCCAATAAAAACATTACACCGATTATAATAAAATGGGCTATAAGGCTTATATTGAAAGTAAGGTTAAATCTCTTCAAATCATTTTTGCCCAGATCATAAGACAAGAATCGTTGTGTTGCACCGGCCATTATTGTATTCAAGAATGCGAACAATACGACGAAGGTACCTACCACATTATAAATCCCGAAATCATCGACCCCCATTACTTCAAGCATTTTACGGGAAGTGAACAGGGTAATTCCGATAGTCAGTATCATTCTCGAATATACCAGTACGGTATTACGAGCTATTCTTTTATTATTTGAAATTGAAGCCGTACCTGACACAGTAAAGAATTATTTTAATGAGTGTTTTGTTTCCCTATTCCGCTATAGAGGAAACCCTCATCGGACAATTCCTTAGAATCATAGATATTTCTTCCATCCACAACAACGCGCCCTCTCATCATTTTTTTTATTAATTTCCAGTTAGGTACGCGAAATCTTTTCCATTCGGTCAGAAGCACTATAGCATCAACGTCTTTAACAGTATCAAGCATATTATCGCAATAATCCACTTTATCTCCGAAGATCCTTACTGCTTCGGGCATGGCTATAGGATCATATACCCTGACAATGCCTCCGGCCATAAGAATGTTATTTATAACAGTAAGGGAAGGCGCCTCCCTCATATCGTCGGTATCCGGTTTAAATGCCAATCCCCAAACAGCGATTATTTTTCCTTGCAACGAACCGCTGAATAATTCCTTCAATTTAATAAAAGGGAGATTTTTCTGTCGGTTATTAACTCTTTCGACAGCTTCGATCACATCCATTATATATCCATTCTGCCTGGCCGTTTGTGCAAGAGCCTTAACATCTTTGGGGAAACATGATCCACCGTATCCACACCCTGCATAAAGAAATTTATTTCCGATCCTCTGGTCTGTGCCTATTCCTTTACGCACCATATCCACATCGGCTCCAACCTTTTCGCAAAGATTTGCAATATCATTCATAAAACTGATCCGGGTTGCCAACATGGCATTTGCGGCATATTTAATCATTTCAGCCGAACTGATATCGGTAAAGATCATACGGTAATTACTAAGCATAAAAGGACGGTAAAGCTTCTCCATAAGGTTTCTTGCTTTAACGCTATCCGTTCCCACAACTACCCTGTCCGGTTTCATGAAATCCTCAATTGCCGCACCTTCCTTTAGAAATTCAGGATTGGACGCGACATCGAATGAAATATCCACATTTCTTTTATTGAGTTCTTCCGTGACAATTTGTTTGACCTTAGCTGCAGTCCCGACAGGAACAGTACTCTTAGTTACGAGAAGGGTATATTTTTTAATATTTTGCCCGAAAGTTTTCGCAACTTCCATCACATATTGAAGATCTGCACCTCCATCTTTATCCGGAGGAGTTCCTACGGCACTAAATACAATTTTAACATCATTAATGACTGAAGCCAGGTCTGAGGTGAAACTGAGTTTACCCTCCTTAATATTCTTATTTACAAGTTCTGCCAATCCGGGCTCATATATAGGAATCAAGCCCTTTTTAAGACCCTCGATCTTAACTTCATCGATATCGACGCAAACTACATTGATACCCATTTCTGCGAAGCAAGTGCCCGTTACAAGACCGACATATCCTGTTCCTACAATAGCAATATTCATTTATATAAATTAATTCCTATACATTTTTTCGTAATACTTTTCGTAATCTCCGGAGGTGACATTATCGAGCCATTCCTGATTTTCGAGATACCATTTTACGGTTTTAGCTATTCCTTCTTCGAATTGAAGGCTCGGCTCCCACCCCAGTTCATTTTTGAGTTTGGAAGAGTCGATCGCATAACGGAGGTCATGACCGGCACGATCCGTAACATATGTAATCAGTGATTCGCTCGCACCTTCCGGATTACCAAGATAGGCATCTACGGTCTTAATTATTACCTTGATAAGATCGATATTTTTCCATTCATTAAATCCGCCGATATTATATGTATCACCCTGTCTTCCTTTATGGAAAATTATATCGATAGCTCTTGCATGATCTACAACGTACAACCAGTCACGGACATTCTCTCCTTTTCCATATACAGGAAGAGGACGTTTATGAATAATGTTATTGATAAATAAAGGAATGAGCTTCTCAGGGAACTGATACGGGCCATAATTATTGGAACAATTCGTTACGATAACAGGAAGACCGTAAGTATCGTGATATGCCCTTACGAAATGATCTGAAGACGCCTTACTTGCCGAATAAGGACTGTGCGGATCGTATTTGGTATCTTCGGTAAAGAAGGTCCCATCGAATTCGAGAGTTCCGTAAACTTCATCGGTGGATATGTGATAAAAGAGTTTGTCCTCAAAATTACCGTCCCAAACTTCTTTAGCTGCCTGAAGCAAAGACAGAGTACCCATTACATTCGTTTGTGCAAACACAAACGGGTCTTTTATACTGCGATCCACATGGCTTTCTGCTGCAAGGTGTAGAATTCCGTTTATATTGTTTTCTTCGATAATCTTCTTCATCAGATCGAAGTCGCAGATATCTGCTTTTATAAAGTTATAATTCGGGCAATTTTCTATATCCGTAAGATTTGTCAGATTTCCGGCATATGTGAGTTTATCAAGATTATATATTTTATAATCAGGATATTTATTTACGAATAATCGTGCAACGTGTGAACCTATAAAACCGGCACCTCCGGTTATTAAAATATTTTTTCCCATCAATTACTTTTTTCAGTATTTAAATTCGTTAATTCTTCAAGGCATTTTTTCAATGAATCTTCCCAATAGGGAACCTCTATGCCTTTAGCTTTTATTTTATCTTTACTTAATACACTGTAGGCTGGTCTCTTCGCTGGAGTGGGGAAACGGTCAGATTCTACAGCCTCGACCTTAGTCATATAATTTTTAAGTTGGAAAATCTTCCGTGCGAAATCGAACCATGAGAGGACCCCTTCGTTACTGTAATGATACACTTCACAGCCGATGATTTCAGACTCAGCAATTCTAATGATAGCATTTGCAAGGTCTACCGCATAAGTAGGAGTTCCTGCCTGATCATAAACGACCGTCAATTTATCACGCTCCTTACCAAGTCTTAACATGGTTTTTACGAAATTATTACCGTATTCCGAATACAGCCATGCCGTACGTATAATCGCGGCCTTACATCCGCTTTCACAAATAGCAGTCTCTCCGTCCAGCTTGGTTTTTCCATAAATACCGGTCGGACCGGTCGGATCGTATTCATGCAGAGGTGTGCATGTTATTCCGCTGAACACATAGTCCGTAGAGACATGAATAAGAGGTATATCAAATTTTTTAGCAAGCAAACTAAGTACCTTCGGCCCGTATGCATTTATTTTAGCGCAAAGTTCCACATCCGTCTCCGCTTTATCGACCGCTGTATATGCGGCACAATTCACTATAATGTCCGTATTATTGGATACAATAAAATTTTCGATACACTTTTCATCCGTTATGTCCGCCTCCGGCATATCAGTAAAAACGAATTTATGATTCGGATTCTCTGATGCCAATTTTTGCATACAGCATCCCAACTGTCCATTACCGCCTGTGACCAGAATATTCATAACTTAATACAGATTTTCGTTATATTCGAATAATTTTGCGTCCTTTAGCAAAGGATTTTTCGTATCCTTATCAGAAAGGATAACATCCGTTGCCGGAATTTTCCAATCTATTCCTAAAGCAGGATCGTTCCATAAAACAGCGCCCTCACAATCCGGAGCATAGTAATTATCGCATTTATACTGAAATACAGCCTCTTCGCTCAGTACCACGAATCCATGGGCAAATCCCATCGGCAGGAAAAATTGTCTGTGATTCTCTCCTGTAAGTTCCACTGCGACATGTTTACCGAATGTCGGAGATCCTTTTCTTATATCCACAGCCACATCGAGAACGCGACCTGAGATAACTCTTACCAGTTTGCTCTGAGCATGCGGAGGCATCTGATAATGCAGTCCGCGTAATACACCGAATTTAGATTTCGATTCGTTATCCTGTACAAAAACGGTTTTTAACACATTTTTTTCGAAATCCCGCTGCGAATAACTTTCAAAAAAATATCCCCTATCGTCACCGAAGATCTTCGGTTCTATTATAACCGGTCCTTCAATATCTGTTTTAATTATATTCATATCTTGAGTTTGCTGATGTATTGTCCGTATTGATTTTTTATCATTGGCTGGCATAGTTCTATCAATTTATCATGATCTATCCATCCTTTGCGATATGCTATTTCTTCCAGACAGGCAACTTTGAGCCCCTGTCTTTTCTCTATTGTTTCGATAAAAGACGAGGCTTCGCTCAGAGAATCGTGAGTTCCGGTATCGAGCCACGCGAATCCACGCCCCAATAGCTTAACTTTTAATTCTTTATTTTCCAGAAACATTTGATTTACCGTCGTGATCTCCAACTCTCCGCGAGCGGAAGGTTTTATATTTTTAGCTACCTCGACTACTTTATTAGGATAAAAATACAGTCCCACCACTGCATAGTTCGATTTAGGATTTTCCGGTTTTTCTTCGATACTCAAAACATTACCTTTATCGTCAAACTCCGTAACGCCATACCTTTCCGGATCATTCACAAAGTATCCGAATACAGTCGCATTATTTTCATTTTCCGCCTCATTGACACATTCCGCCAGCATCTTGGTGAATCCCTGCCCATAAAATATGTTATCTCCCAGAACCAGGCAGACGGAATCATCTCCGATAAATTTTTCACCTATCAGGAATGCCTGTGCAAGTCCTCCGGGATGGGGTTGTTCCTCATAACAGAAATTAACACCGTAATCGCTTCCGTCCCCTAACAGTCTTTTGAACATAGGCAAATCGTGCGGTGTGGAAATTATCAGAATATCCTTTATTCCTGCGAGCATCAGCACGGAAACAGGGTAATAAATCATCGGTTTATCATATATTGGCAGCAATTGTTTGGACACTCCTTTCGTTATAGGATATAAACGCGTGCCTGTACCGCCGGCTAGAACAATTCCTTTCATGGGATCTTTGGGTTAGTTTGTTAATTCTTCAATATGTGAGTACGGGATATACGAATTAAATTCCTGCAAAAGTATATATTTTTGGGAAATATCCCATATCTTATTTACTTTTAAGATATTAAATATCTATAATTCTGGTGTTGAAATATTCAGAAGATATATTAAATTTGTAGTTATTAAATTTTTTTAATTATGATATTCCCCAAACATTTATTAATTATTTGCGCATCCGCATTAATTACACTTAATACTTTTGCTGAAAACATCCGTTTCTTTTCTCTTGATGAAGTAAAACTTACCGACAGTCCGTTCCATAATGCGATGGAAGTGGATAAAAAATATATGCTCGAACTCAATGCGGACCGACTTCTCGCTCCTTATCTGAGAGAAGCGGGTCTTACACCAAAGGCAGAGAGTTACGGTAATTGGGAGAACACGGGTCTCGACGGACATATAGGAGGACATTACATATCTGCACTTTCATTGATGTATGCGGCAACAGGGGATCGCGACATCAAGGATAGACTCGATTATATGATATCTGAGCTCGCACGGTGTCAAGATAGTTCCGGAGACGGTTATATCGGAGGAGTTCCGGGCAGTAAACAACTATGGAAGGAAATTAAAGAAGGTAATATAAATGCCGAAGGGTTTTCCCTGAACGACAAATGGGTTCCTTTGTATAATATTCATAAATCATATGCTGGCTTACGGGACGCATATCTCCATGCAGGTGTGGAACAGGCAAGGGATATGCTCATAAAATATACCGATTGGATGATCGACATAACTTCGGGATTAAGCGACGCACAGGTTGCGAAAATGTTGATTAGCGAGCATGGAGGATTGAACGAGGTTTTCGCGGATGTTTATTCCCTAACAGGCGACAAAAAATATATGGAACTTGCCAAACGTTTCTCGGACCATCGCATCCTCGATCTGCTGATAAAAAAAGAAGACAGGCTTACGGGCCTGCATGCGAACACGCAAATCCCCAAAGTTATAGGTTATCAGAGAATCGCAGAATTAGACAACAAACCGGAATGGCAGGATGCTTCTATTTACTTCTGGGATAACGTAGTAAACGAAAGAACCGTAAGTATCGGAGGCAACAGCGTCAGGGAATACTTTCATCCGGTCGATGATTTTTCCCTTATGATATCGGATAGAGAAGGGCCTGAAACCTGCAATACTTATAACATGATGCGATTAAGTATGATGCTTTTCGCGCAAACTGAAGAAACAAAATACCTCGATTATTACGAGCGTGCAGTTTATAACCATATTCTTTCTACCGAACATCCGGAGAAAGGCGGTTTTGTCTACTTTACTTCGATGCGTCCGGGACATTATCGTGTTTATTCACAACCGCATACCAACTTTTGGTGCTGCGTCGGTTCGGGTCTAGAGAATCATGCCAAATACGGCGAATTGATTTATGCACACCAAAATGATAATATTTATGTAAATTTATTCATCCCGTCAATCCTCGAATGGAAAGAAAAAGGAATTACACTGACACAGGAAACATCCTTTCCGGAAACAGAAATAACAGAGATAACCGTCGATCCTAAAAAACCGAAGAAATTCGCGATAAAAGTGCGTTACCCGGAATGGATGGATGGCAACCGTATGACCGTCGACATAAATGGCGAACTACATTCTTTCGTTGAAGAAAGTGGTTTTGTGACAATAAACCGTAAGTGGAGAAAAGGTGATAAAATTAAAATATATCTTCCTATGCAGCTACGTATCGAGCAGCTACCGGATAATACAGAATTTTATTCAATTCTCTACGGCCCGATAGTTCTCGGCTCCAGAACTCATAACAGGGACATGGACGGACTTTTTGCTGGAGATGGCAGAATGGATCATCGTGCAATGGGCAAATACTATCCTATGAATGAGGATATAAAAATGATAGTGTGTGAGAATAATGATTTTATAAACAATATAAAAAGGATCGACGGTGAGGGATTAAGATTCGAGACCTGGGACATATATGATCCGAATCCGGAAAATACACTGATTTCCAAAACCGTTCTGGAACCATTCTATAATATCCATGATTCCAGATACATCGTCTACTTCCAGAAAACAAATAATGAGGACTATGCGAAATCTTATTACGAGAGGGAAGTCGAGAAGAGACAACTCGAACTGGAATCCAACACTATAGACTTCGTGCGTCCGGGTGAACAACAGTCCGAATCGGATCATGGATTTAAATCTTCGGATACGGACACAGGTATAAATCACGATGTAAAATGGAGGTCTGGAACGTTCTCGTACAATCTTGATATTAAAGATAACGAGAATCCATATATAATGATCAAATTGTGGGGTGGGGATGCCGGAGCGACCTTTAAAATTACCATAAATGGAATATATAGGGAAATAATTGAAGTTCCCAGTCATAATAAGGAAAGTTTCGTTATTGCCGAAGTTTCTGTTCCTGAAAACATTAACGGGAAATTCGAAATCACATTCGATAATTTCGTTAACTTTACAAACAGCGGCATATACGAAGTCCGTCTGATTAAAGAAGAATATAGGGAAACGGAAAATTTTGGATTTTAGAATCATGAATGAAATCCTGTCAGACATACGCAAGGCTTTGCAGGATAATGCGAATGAAAGTACGAAATCCGTATCTCTGAAATTTTTTAAAAAGGATGAAAAAAATTCGATCTCGTTATATGGCGTTAAAACCTCCGACACCCATAAAATATCGAAAAGTTTCTGCACAAGATTAAAAGACAGAGATAAGAATGATATTTACGGATTGTGTACCGAATTATGGCGTTCGGGAATGCTGGAAGAAACTTTTGTCGACTGCAATATTTCAGATTTTTTTCAAGATCGCTTCGAACCTGAGGATTTCTATATTTTTGAAAGCTGGGTAAAGGATTATGTTAATAACTGGGCGTCATGCGATACTTTGTGCAACCATACGATGGGAGACTTTATTCAAAAATATCCGGAATTTCTCCCGGATATCAAACGCTGGGCATTGTCGGAGAACAAATGGATGCGTCGTTCGTCTGCGGTAACCTTTATCATACCTGCAAGAAAAGGATTGTACATAGATGACGTATTCGAAATAGCAGAGTCTCTTCTTCTCGACAAAGACGATATAGTACAGAAAGGTTACGGCTGGATGCTAAAAGCTGCAAGTCAATATTGTCCGGAAAAAGTATTTGATTTTATTATGCAGAAAAAACATATAATGCCGCGCACAGCCCTTAGATACGCCATAGAAAAATTAACTCCTGAAATGAGAAAGAAAGCTATGAAAAAATAAAGGACTAAATCGTCCTTTATTTTTTCCATCTCTTTAGTTTCGGGAACTCTTCCCGGGCGAACTTCAATGCATCTTCTTTCGTAAATTTAATTTCAGAATCCTTATTAAATTCCTCTAAGTAAAGAAGACACTGCTGGATCATTTCTTCCATTGTACAATCAGAGGTAAAACTTCCGTCCTTGTAACAGTATTGGCAGTATTCCTCATTAAGAGTATTGTCATTATTTCTACCATATAAGGAAGTTTCTTCCATAGGCATTCCACAGCTCTGGCAAATCTTAGGTTCCATTGTATTATATTTCTATATAAATGTATAAATATAAGTATATTATCACATAAACACAAACAGCGGAACCGAAGGCACCGCTGTTTAACACAATTTAACACAATATAATAGTATTATCCTTTAGGAAACGGCATACTCCATGCGGCTTGATTGCGTAGCCGATGGAGTCACCGTAATTACTAACAGAAAAAACAATAATATGAACTTATCTGAATCACAAAGAATAAATTGTTTTTAATTTACTTCTTAGATCACGATACAAAGATATCCCAACCTTTTATGAACTCAAATCCCTAAAAATAGTTAGTTTACACTTTCCCGATACCTAATTTTAGCCATTAATCAGAGTTCGCCCATATTACTGACTCCGTCTTTTATATCATCCAATTCAACAAGTTTATTTACGATAGCATAGATCGTAAGACCTGCCGGACTGTGTATCTGCAGCTTAGAAGCTATGTTCCTGCGATGGGTTATTACGGTATGAGTGGACAGACAAAGATGATCGGCAATCTGTTTATTGGTCATTCCTTTAACCACACAGATAATTATTTCCTTTTCACGTCCGCTCAGAGAGTCGTGTTTAATTTTTTCTTTATCTGATTTTTCTATAAGATCATGGATCTTTTCCTTTATAGCTTCCGAAGAATCATATATCGACACTGATGCATCATATCCCTTTATAGCTGGCAATTCTGCAAATAAATAATTCAATGCCACGCATCTTATATTATTACATCCGCTAGCGTTCAATATTACCTGAAGCGAAAACACCCCGAGAAACACAGGATTTATTATAAGAATATCAGGCCTGTTGACCTGCAATTGATATTCCAGGTGCTCGATATCCGCAAACTCCAGAACTTCCAGATTGAGTCTCGAAAAACTTCTTAGGACATGCGCCATACCCTCTCTTATAATTACAGAGGGATCTGCTATCGCTATAAGTACATGTTTACTCATAATTTACTATTTTCGAGCCTCATAATTGCCGGGACCAGAAGGTAATTTTCAATATCGTTATGAGATGCAAGGTCTTTTTCACAGGAGAAAATATCGAAAAGAACACTGTTAAGTTCATTTTCGCCTCCGTTAGGAAAGTACTTTATAAGTATATTTTTAAGTTCCGTTAATCTTGCCTCAACCTGATTATGCTGTTTTTTAAAGATGGATATTCCGTAATTTCCGGTGGATTTACCTGAAAACAATTCCTTTACATAGGTAAACACTGTTTCCTCTTCATACAGCATATGCTTCCTGACCTCGGCCACATATACATCGAAGAAACGTATTATCACAAATGTCACATCTTTGTCTCCGTAATTTATTGCTTCAATAAGTTTAGCTCGAATTGCAGGAAGCCTGTAATCCAGAAAATAACTATGGGAATTATGGAGATAATCCAGAAGAGAATCTATGGAAATTTCCATTAACTCTTTTTCAGGAACCTTCCTGTGCTCATCCAAAAGCATATTTACAACTGCGAGAAAAGTTGCGGAATGGACGTTATTTTCGCAACAAACTTCCTCTATGGTCTTTTCTCCGAAACCTAAAGGAATATTAAAGCGGCTTAGTACAAGCAGCATCGGATAGTGACAACATATAAGGTCGCTCATTTTATCGTCCCCGGAATATGAAACCGTATTATACATTCACGTAAGAATTTTAGCAAATATATATTAAACGATAAATTTCGCCAACTATTTTAACAAAGAATCGAGTTTCCGTATAATTTCCCGTTGATCTTCAAAAAAACGCGTTCTTTCATATTCTCCGCTTTTGGTAATAAGTGTCGAATGGCTTTTAAGAAAATCAATCCATTTTTTCTGAACTCCGCAAACTTTAGGGTTATGCGAATCTACGGAATTCACAGAGTATATTTTAAACATACAGCATTCCGATCTTTCATTTTGGATGTAAGTATATGACGTATCGAAGCTGATGTTAGTCAGATACATACGAACATCCCGACCGGAGCTGAATCTGCCTGTTGCTGCGACTTTTTCCATATCTGCACCTATATCGTAAAGTTCATTCCTAAGTAATTCCGCATCAGAACGGGTAATTAAGCCCACCTCTACAAAGTAACAAATGTCTTTTACAATATTGGAAAAAATACCGTTATCAAATATAAAAGTAGTATTCTTTATATTTTTAAGTTCCACTATAAGTTTGCTGGCAAGTTTTTTCAGATCCTGCGGCATTTCAAAATCCGACAATTTCCCCGGGACATGGATTTTTTTGAAATTATAGACCCATCTTAGCAATACAAAATTCAGTATTGAATATTTGCTCTCACAAAATACAAAAGGAATAACATCGGAAGCGACGTGTCGCGCAGAATTTCCGCTCCGGTTTTTATTTTCCAAAAGATAAATACACCTCTGAAGTGTTTTTTTAAAACATTCGACGGGTTCTTCATAGCCCAGACTTTCTATCGAAAGAGAAATTTTACTGCCGGAATAACATTTATCGATAAGGCTATCTATCGATATTCCCAAGGTATTGGAGATTTGTGCTATTTCCTGGAATGTAAATGGGACCGTTCCCTTAATCCTTCGTTTAACGGATTCTTTTTTCAAATCCAGAAGTACGGCTAAATAATTAACGATATCTTCACCTGCCGGCATATTCTCCCGAATCGCTTCAGTCACTTCAATACTGAATGTCTTCTTTAAGTCTTTCATATTATGTGTAGGGTTAGTTTGCCGGAAGAACCTGTCCTAAAAAACAGGAATCATATATTGCGGAAAAATTTATCACAGTAGACTTATGGAGCATACATGATACTGGAATATCCAATTCTAATTCTTTAAAAATTGCAAACCTGGTCATTAAGAAATTCTTCGAAGTTTTTATTACAAATATGACTATGAAATCCGGAAAAAATACGTACAAATCAAGACTTTAAGAGTCTGCCTGTTTTCTATTTCCGAATAAATAACCACCGTTTTTTTTATTTTACTTCAGAGAAGCACGGCAACAAGTGTTACTTTACGAAAAACGAAACACAAACGACTCCTGTGAGTTATTTTGATATTACAATCTTTTAACCAACTCTCGCTGACTTCCAAAGAATTGAATCCGCTGCATCTCCCCACTCTGAGAGATCATGGTGGAAAATTTCTTAAGCGAATTGATCCAGTTTTTTACATAGTTAAAGGTCTCGATATCCTGCGTGGTTATGGTATTAATACCGAAAGTTCTCATCATACATAAATTCATACTGTCGGAACTATAATAAGAATATGAAGTTTCGAAATTGATATTGGATATGTATACTTCAACCGAGTTACCATTACGGTACGTCCCGCGCGCGGAAATATCCTCCAGTTCATCGAGCAGCAACATTAATTCGCCACGTATGGACTCCAGATTTTCATCTGAAAAAAGATTTATGCTTTTGAAATAATTTATATCATTAATAAAGAACGTCACCATCATTTTATCCCATATAAAGCACGTCTTTTTAATCTTCTGTATATTACCGGATAGCTCTTCTTGTATCTCGACAAGATTATCGGGAACTTTCATATTATCGAAACAGTCCTTATCAGTACAGTTTATAAGATCCAGTTGATACATCCATCTGAAAAGAAGAAACTTGGTAATGACGGAATATTTCATCGAAAAAAAGTTGGGCAGCAAATTGGAAGACTCAGACATTTCGGAATACTTATCATCGGCTATCTTCATCAAAGCGCTATTCCATCCGCTTAAAAGCGAATGATAAGACTGATATGGCTCGGCATGATTTATGATGTTCAGAGCAAACAGAGCGTTTCCGTTAAAACTCTTACCCATTAACTGGGCGATGGATATTCCCAGTTTTCTGGATATTAGGGCGGCCTCTGAGAGAGTAAACGGAACCTCGCCGCGAAGACGTCTGTATACGGCTTCTTTGCCTATAAATAAAATCTCCATTAGCAGACTGGCGAGATTGGTCCCGTTAGGAACATTAGCCTTCATGGAGTTAATGAGTTCATTGTTTAATTTTTCAGTAAGCATTATTTTATTGTTTATGTAGATTCTTACTACTATATAACGATATTTTTTCGAATCTGTTTCGGAAAATACAATTTTACAAAATAAAGACGAATATAATTTTACGAATATAACAACATTTGAGCGCTTTTTTATACTAATTAACAATTATAAAAAGAAAAATACTTTACAATTATCACAAATTATCTGACGCGAAGAAATACTTTTGTAGCGGAAAAGAACTATTCTTGAAACAGATAGACATTTTTGAAGTTTAAAACTATGATTAATAAATTATTCATATAAAATGAAAAAATTAATACTCTTAGCTGCGGGCATAATCCTTTCGGTTGTGGTTTACGGACAAAAGCCGATGAGCAATTACGAAAATTATATGCCTGTATTTGCCGTTAAAACCAATTTTCTCTATTGGGGTACGACTACTCCCAACCTGGCATTAGAGATAGGGACGGGTAATAAAACGACCTTGGATCTTGTCGGAACATATAATCCGTGGGAATTTAAAGACAATAAGAAAATGAAACACTGGCTTGTGCAGCCAGAATTCAGGATATGGACGTGCGAACGCTTTAACGGACACTTCTTCGGAATCCATGGTCACTATGCTGAGTATAACTTCGGAGGAATAAGGCAGTTCGGAATGTCCCACAGACGCTACGAAGGTAATCTTTACGGAGGCGGTATATCCTATGGCTACCAATGGATAATAGGTAAACGTTGGAATCTGGAAGCCACTATAGGCATCGGCTATGCACATTTACGGTACGATAAATACGAATGCGGGGATTGCGGCAAATTTCTCGGAAGAGAACATAAAAATTATTTTGGACCTACGAAAGCCGGCATCACATTAGTTTACTTCATTAAATAATACAGAAATGAAAAGATATATATTACTCATAGCATTCATCCTGACAGCATTTACGTTCGGAGTCTCCGCACAGGAAAGCGACTACAGAGGGAAGGCAAAAATAGTGATAGATGAAATAGAAAAAAGAGGCGACAGCCTTGTTGTGAGAATGATTGTCGATATTGACGGCAGGCTTACCGACAGGAACGAGTCATTGATTCTGACTCCATATATTCAGGAAACAGGAGGCAACCGATATATTAATCTCCCTGAAATTGTGATAAACGGAAAAGTAAACCAGAAGCTACACCGCAGGACATTAGCTATGGATAGAACCAGCCACTCGAAGATGTCGGGAAAAACTGTGGTAGGTACGGAGAAGAATAGCTCATCCAGTTTATTTTACCGGGTATCCACACCTTATTCCTCATGGATGGACAATTCCATTCTGAACTTGCAGGAAGAAATTTTAGGATGCGCGGGAACACGGAGTATAATATCTGTAAATACCCTTGCAAGTTTTACCTATGAACAGCCTGTACCTCCTCCGGTAATTGTACCAGAACCTCCACGAAGTACCGTTGTAGAATTCAAGAAAGAAGGTACGGCATATATCGATTTCGAAGTTGCGAAATATAACCTACTTCCTGACTTCAGAAATAACAGGCAGGAACTCGGCAAGATCGAAGAGACCATCCGTTCTATTATCGAAGATGAAGACGCAGAAGTCACTGGTATTTACCTGACCGGATTTGCCTCACCCGAAGGAACTTACGAATACAACCAAAGACTTTCAATGAACCGGGCTGAAGCTGTCAGAACTTATTTACTCAATAAATATCCCTATTCACCGGATATGTACCACACTTCATGGGGCGGTGAAGACTGGAACGGATTGAGAAAACTCGTGGAAGAATCAGACATGCCTCAAAAGAGTACCATAATAGATATTATCGACAACGTGGACATATTTGCCGGAAGGGAAAAAAGACTCATGAACCTAGAAGGAGGAGCTCCATACAGATATATGCTGCAAAACTTCTTCCCTCAGCTTAGAAGAGTACATTACAGTGTAACTTATAAATACAAAGATGAAATAACCGTAGAATAGTTTTATACAAATAATATTAAAAGAAAAGCATACGTTATCGGTATGCTTTTCTTTTTTATTTATATTTTTACTGTATAAACATATTCGTCCCATGAAAGAATTAATGGATTTTTTAATCGAGCTCGGTTTAAACAACGACAAGAACTGGTTTGAAAAAAATAAAAACAGATATAAGGCCATACAAGCAGAATTCGGAGAACTAACGGGAAAGATCATCGACGGCATTTCAGTTTTTGATCCGTCTATTAAAGGATTAGCTCCTAAGGATTGTACATACAGGATCTATAGGGATGTAAGGTTCAGTAAGGATAAATCTCCATACAAAACACATATAGGCGCATATTTTTGCCCTAACGGAAAAAAATCCGGATATGCAGGATATTACTTCCACATCGAACCTATTAATAACAATTACGCTACAGGCAGTTTTCTGACGTCCGGAATTTATATGCCCGAATCAGTCGTGCTTAAAAGCGTACGGGAAGAGATACTCGATTACGGAGATTTGCTTTTATCAGCGGTAGATTCGGCAAAAGGTTTCAGGCTCAACCAGGACAATAAACTCAAAAAAACGCCTGTCGGTTATCCTAAAGACTCGACTTACGATGAACTTCTTAAATTAAAAGATTTTTTCGTGGAGAAACCTATCGACGGAGATTATCTTCTCCATAAAGATCTGGCGGATCATGTAATCGAAGATTTTTCAAAAACTTACGAACTGACAAAGATCCTGAACCGGGCTGTCAAGTATGCCTATGAAGAAATGATGTAACACTCAGCGGTTATATTTCCTTAGAATAGAGAGTGCCTGCGGATAGTAGCTTTTACCGAAAAGGTTCAGGTGGTTAAGTACATGATATAATTTGTAAATATCTTCCCTGTATTCCCAGCCTTCCGCAAGAGGATACGTCTCATCGTATGAGCGGTAAAAACTATTGCTGAATCCTCCGAACATTTTTGTCATGGCAAGCTCCGCTTCCCTGTGTCCGTAATATACTGCAGGATCTATTATATACGGATTACCGGATAAAGAACAGATATAATTCCCGGACCACAAATCGCCGTGAAGTAAGGACGGATGTTCCGGAGCACAGCCAATTATACCGGTAATACGGTTTTCAATATTTATAAACAGTTTCGTAAGTTCATCTGTAACATAATCGTTAACTTCAGCCAGACGGTACTGGTATAACAATCTTTTATTAAAATAAAATTCACACCAGGAAGTTCTTTCGGAATTCGACGGGGTATTCTGTTGATCGTTGTCACCTATAAAATTATCCTCATAAAAACCGTAAGAATCCGATCTGGCATTTTTATGCATCATAGCCAGATCATGACCTAATTTTGTAAAAAAATCATCGGTCGTCTCGACACTTTCAATGTAAGAAGTCACTATATACTTTTCACCCACCGCAATAACTTCAGGAGTTAAAATATATCCCGATTTGTGTATTTCCATAAGTCCATGCGCTTCGCACAGATATTTACCGGATTTATTACCACATTTTACAAAATACTTTTTTCCGCTTTTGGCGGTAACAGGTCCGGTGCCGTGAAAACTTTCTAATTCTTCATTTACGGCTTTACCGATCGTATTTTTAAATTCCGAAAACATATTACAATTTACTGACTATTTCGCGTTGTTGATCGAAAAATCTCATCCGTTGTATTTCTCCGCTTTCAGAGATCATGCTGGAAGTTCTTTTAAGGGAGTTTATCCACGCTTTGGTTTTCCGGAAAACAACTTCATCGGAAGATATGACATCATTAAGAGTGAAGGACTTCATCAGTGTCCTTACTGTAGACGGCATTTCTATATAACTGGAGCTGGATTCAAAACTTACACTGGAAACATAAAATTGGACTTTATTGCCATTATCAAAACTTCCCCTTGCTGCAATATGTTCTATATCGTCAATGAATACCATAATTTCATCTTTCAGAACCGCAACTTCTTCCGGGGAAACAAGCCGTATACCGGTAAAATAATTTATATCGTTCACAAGATTCCGGAATATTTTATCATCCCATATGTAACATGTATTCGAAGTCTCTCTGGCAGTTTTGACTATCTTTTCATTTAGCTTTACCAACCTTTGAGACGGAACAACATCTGCAAAAGTTTTCGTATTCTCCGGATTACAGTTATGAAACGTCCATTTAAATAAATAGAAACGATATATGTTGTGATAAGGCAGATGCAGCGTCTGGGGAATCATATTATACGCCACCCCGATCTCCGTTTCCGCTTTTGATTTCAACGGCTCTATATCCTTCAGGAACTGTTCGATATTTGCATAATCAGATTCCTCCATTCCGCAGAATTCAGTCATTTTCATCTTAAAGGGTCTGCTTTTATCGGAAGAATTACAAAATATTTCATCTGCCGAAATATTCAACTCCCGGGAAATAATTACCACGTCATTCAATGAGAACGGCACTTCACCTCTTAACCTCCGGTAGACAGCCTCCTTTTCGATCAATAATAATTCTGTAAGTATACCTGCGAGTCTGCCTCTTTGTGGAATTTTAGCCTTCATAGCTTTTATAAAATTCCACTGCAACTCATCTTTTACCATACGTGTCCGCATTTTTTTAATAAGAAAAACAACTGAAAATGAAACATTTCGAACCATTTATTACAAATATAGGAATTTTCGAAACAGTTTTTTTTAATTTAAAATTAATTATAGAAAGATGAATAAAGATGTAGTTTAAAATAAAAAGAACGAAATTAATATTTCGTTCTTTTTATTTTATTAATTTATAAAGGCCAGACATTTACTGTTTACTCATAAGATCAACATCTTCAGGTTCAGTAATATTTTTATATCTGTTTTCTTTTTTCAAGGCATTGGTTATTATCCATTCCAGCTGCCCATTGGTACTGCGGAATTCATCTTCTGCCCATTTTTCCACTGCATCCAATATTTTTTTGTCCACACGCAGTACAAAAGATTTCTTTTCTTTTCCCACTTTTTATTTTTTAATGATTTAGAGTTCCAGTGTTTACAACCGGAGAAGCAGTTTTATCGGAAGTCAATACCACTAATAAATTACTTACCATAGCAGCTTTTTTCTCTTCGTCGAGTTCAACTATATTTTTTTCCGAGAGCATATCCAATGCCATTTCCACCATCGATACCGCACCTTCAACTATTTTCTGTCTTGCAGCTACCACAGCTGTTGCCTGTTGTCTTTGAAGCATAGCGCCTGCAATTTCAGGGGCATAGGCAAGATTACTTATGCGCGCCTCTACCACTTCTACTCCGGCTATAGTGAGTCTGTCTTTTAATGCATTTTCCAAAACCTCGTTCACTTCTTCGCCTCCGGATCGTAAGGTTATTTCATCTGTATCCCCACTTTCCAGCGAATCGTAGCAATACGAAGCCGCAAGGTTACGTACGGCAGCCTCACTCTGTACATCCACAAAATTAATATAATTATCCACATCGAAGCAGGATTTATAAGTATCTTTTACCTTCCAGACCATTACGGCACTGATCAGTATAGGATCTCCCATTTTGTCATTAACCTTTATCTGGTCGCTGTTGTTATTCCTCGCCCGCAGCGAAATAGTTCTTTTTACCATAAACGGATTAACCCAGATAAAGCCGTTCTCGACAATGGTGCCTTTATATTTACCGAAAAGTGTTAATACTGCAGCTTCATTAGGATTGATTACTTTTAGTCCTTTAGTGCAAAAGACAGATACTATGGTGATTAAAACCGACAGAAACGGATCATTTTTGTAAACTATCAGCATATATAAACCAAAGACACAAATACCGGTCAATACAGCCAACATAATATACCCGTTAATTCCTTTAGTAAATTTTTCGTTTGTTTTCATAATAAGAGAGATTTAGTTAATATCATTTTGATATCACAAATATATCAAAATATTTTAAATAGATAAAATTTTTACAAAAAAAAAGGATCCTTCAGGATCCTTTTTTAATATGAAAATTGGATATTTACTTCATTTTATAAATTTCCACACCGGCCATAATAAATGCACCTAAGCCATAATCATCGAAATCCGGCTCACGGTAATATGTAACAGGCTGTGCTTCTTTAGGCTCTTTACCAGTACCTTGAACATATCCGAGGAAACCGTTAGGATGCAGGCAGATATCCACCATTCCGTTCCATCCTTTATAAATGACTGGATTGAATTTCTTCGCATCAAGCAATCCGTTATTCACTCCATACGCCATTCCCTGAAGGAACATTGCTGTACCGGAAAGCTCTGGACCACCAAAGTGGGTAGGATCATGCAGACTTACGTTCCAAAGTCCGTCTTCCCTTTGAAGTTCGACAAGGGCATTACACATATCTACAAGCATTTCCTCATATTGGTCTCGGTAAGGAGCGTCTTCAGGAAGTATCTGAAGCATACGAACCATAGCCATCACAATCCAACCGTTACCACGGGACCAATAGCAGTCTTTACCATTAGGTTCCGTATATGGCGGTACGAAATCTTTGTCCCTCCACCATAGCCGATCCCTTGAATTATACAGTCCGCCGCCCTGAACATTTTTCGTATGAAGATACATTTCATGAGCTTTCTCTGCATAGATACGGTCTCCTGTCACATTCGAAAGAAGTGCCATAACAGGCATAGCCATCTGAACTGCATCAATCCAGGTCCAGTAATCCACTCTACCGGTAGCAATCATAAGGTCTATTGACTCCTTAATCTTAGCTATACGTTCCGGTTTGCTCGGGTCCATCTGGTATAACATTATATATGTCTGACCTGCACAATGATTATCCGCATCACGCGACTGTACACCGCCTCTAACCTGCCAATTATGGAATTCGCCCCATTGTTCAGCATAGTCGATATATCGTTGTTGTTTGTCTATCGAATAAAGGTCCATTAATCCTTCGAAATAAACGGCACGCGTCCAAACATGTGTTTCGTAATTTTTATTACGTGAAGGATATGGAATCTCTTCGCCCGGATCGCTCCATTTATTCATAAAATAATCGTTGGCAAGCCTGACAGCTTTCAGAACATCCTTTTTCTTTGGTTTTGACTCTCCCTGTGCCCCGTAAGCAGTAGCGACAAGAAGCATACAAATGATCGGGAAAAGTAATTTTCTCAGGTTCATTTTCATAAGTTTGTTAGTGTTTATATTTATTATTAATTCTTATTTCGGTTTTTTACAAATATATTGTAAATGAGCGTAAAATAAAAGACGGATAAGTAGATTATCCGTCCTGCATAATAAAATTAATTCTTATCTAATCCGCAATCTTTTGCCTAACTGTAAGGTCGTTGTGGACTTAATATTATTCAAATTACATATCTGGTTCACCGATACTCCGTAAGTTCTGGCAATCTTGCTCAGCATATCTCCACTCTTGACAGTATGATAAACAGCTTTTTTAGCTTCTTCCTGCGCTCTAAGCTGTGCCTGCTTTTTCGCGAATTCTTCTGATGCAAGAAGTGCTATTGCGGTTGAATCTCCCAGCTCGGCAAGAAGGGGAAGATTCGGATCGAGAAGGTCGTGTTCATCCCAATCGTCTCCGTCATCTTCGATCAGAAGTTCTGAAGCACGGGAGTGGATATTGAAATATTTCCGTTCCAGGGCAAAAGTTTCGGATTTGAGCTTCCCTCCCATAAAATCTATAAGGAATTCCGGATCGAATGCCTGGTCGTAATACCTGCATTCGAAATGAAGGTGCGGTCCTGTGCTTCTGCCCGTATTCCCACCGAAGCCTATTACCTGTCCTGCCTTAACATATTCGTCTTCCGTTACATTAGTCTTGGATAAATGGGCATACCAAGTCTCCAGTCCGTTCTTATGTCGTACTATAACCAGATTACCGTAGCCTCCGGTGTTAAATTTAGCATATCTGACTTTACCTTCGAAAGCAGCATATATTGGTTCGCCCAATTTCAAAGGAATATCTACTCCGTTATGGTTCCTGCGTCTTCTTACCCCGTATTTGGATGTTACCTTTCCCTGATACGGCGGGTGGAATTCCGACGGCGTAGTAACCAGCCAAAGGTCAACAATGTCCGGCAGATCCTTAAGATCGATATCTTTATATGTAAATATCTGTGAATTATCCCAGTAAGAACTGTACACCGGCAGTTCATCGTACGCATCCATGGTAGGTCTGTAATAGGCCCATGTGTTATTAGTATAAATTATGATTTTTGTTTCCGGATCGCTCGTTGCGATAGTATCGACAGGTATCTCAGGCAGATCCTCGATACGGTTGACAGTATTTTTCTGGGCATGACATAGTCCGCATGTCATTAAAAGTATAAAAGCCGCACTGAATTTCTTAAGGTACATAAGGTAAAATTTTTCGCCCTCTGCAAATTTAATCTAATTTTTATAATTTGCAATCGGTTTTAAAAATTTTCTTCGGTATAAATTTTATAGAATTCCTCCATTTTAACATAAAATTCATGTCCGAATTTACGGATCAACGGATCTTTCAACATTCTGAAAACCGGCAGTCCCAACTTTTTTCCATTTTTAATAGCATCGGAACAAATACTCCATCGGTGAAAATTCAAACCAAACGATCCATTTGAAAATTCGGATACGCGAACCGGATAAAGATGGCAGGATACGGGTTTCCGGAATTCTGTTTTTCCAGCAAGATAGGCTCTCTCGACTGCGCAAAACGTTACGCCTTTTTCTTCACACACATAAGCGCATTCCGCTCCGTTAATTAAAGGGGTGGTAAGATCACCGTCCTCATCGATCACCATAAACCCATGATGTTCCACAGACATGCGGCCTTCTTCTTTCATATAAGGAGCATAAGCCTCGTATTCCGATTCCAGAATCGACACTTCATTTTCTTCCAGCGGTGCACCGGAATTACCTTCCACGCAGCATATGCCTTTACACTTGCCCAGATCGCACAAGAAATTTATATCGAAAAGTTCGGTACTTACGAGCTTTTCGTCTATTTCAATAATAAACGGATAATTGTTTTTCATTAGTTGTCTTCGGGATTTTCAGGTATCAGTTCCCATTCCTTCAATTTATGGTCGTGCCTTATAATGTCATACCACAGATTCCCGTTATTACAAACCGTATCGAAGCTGCCGTTATCAGCAATACCCCAATCACCTGCTTTTAATTCCTGTTCTAATTGTCCTACCGACCAGCCGGAATAACCCAGAAAAAATTTAATCTTACTGCCATCGATATCCCCTGAGATAAGGAGTTCCTTAAGAACCCCGAAGTCGCCCCCCCAGTACACATTCTCTTTTACGCGAATCGAACCGGGAAGTCCTTCAAAAGGATGGATATAATGCAGCATCGATGGCTGTACCGGCCCTCCCAGGCAAAGGGTATAATCGTTATCCGGAATTCCTTCTATCAGGTCGGTCAGCTTTATAGTAAGGCACTTGTTTATTATGAAACCTATATCCACCATATCATTATGTTCGACTATATGCACAACGGATCGTTTAAAATACGGATCGGTACTGAACGGTTCGCTCAATAATATAGTGCCTGCACTTACCTGCGCAGCAAACATTATTTAACTTGTTTACATTTATAATTCGCACTGTACTTCCCTTTCGCCATAGCGTTTAGTTTTGATTTAAGCAGGGTTCTTCTCAGCGGGGATAAATGATCAATAAATGATTTTCCTTCGATATGATCGTATTCATGCTGTATTATACGGGCTGCGGTACCGCCAAATTCATCATCATGAAGTTCGAAATTTTCATCGTAATACTTAATCCAGATGTTGGACTTACGGCTCACATCCTCGTGTATCCCCGGAAAACTGAGACAACCTTCGTTAAAAAGAAAATTATCCCCGAAACGTTCATAAATTTCAGCATTAATGAAGACTTTTTTAAAATCTTTCAATTCCGGCTCCTCTTCTCCGTATGGTGACGCGTCTACAACGAATATATTTATGCTTTTACCGATTTGCGGAGCAGCAAGTCCCACTCCTGCGGAAGCGTACATGGTCTCAAACATATCCGGGATCAGTTTTTCAAGTTCAGGATAATCTTTACCTATATTTTCGGTTCCGGCCCTAAGCACCGGCGAGCCATAAATGTAAATAGGATATATCATTCTAAAAATTCTTTATTCTTTCCATATAGGACTGTAGGATTATCGTCGCACTGATCTTATCTACCAATGCCTTATTCCTCCTGCCCATTTTTTTTACTCCTCCGTCTATCATCGCACGATGGGCAAGCACTGAAGTAAAACGCTCGTCCTCCATTTCTATTTTCAAATCAGGATACTTTTTACGAAGACGGTTAACGAATGGCCTGATATAGGTATACGCTTCCGCCGGTTCATTATTCAGGTTCATCGGCATACCTACAACCACTGCGTCCACCTCGTTTTCCTTAAAATATTTTTCAAGGAAGTCCTCCAGTTTATGCGTAGGTACGGTATCCAGCCCGTTAGCGATAATTTTCAACGGATCGCTTACGGCAATGCCGGTTCTTTTTCTTCCGTAATCGATAGCAAGTATTCTTCCCATAATTGTTGCACAAAGGTAAGGAAAAAGACTTTATAATCAATCGGAAGCGGCAAGTTTCACTATTTCCACGATAACATCCACCGCTTTTCGCATAACCTGTATCGAGATGAATTCATATTTACCATGAAAATTTTCCCCGCCCGCAAATAGATTCGGGCAAGGCAGTCCCATAAAAGAGAGACGTGATCCGTCGGTGCCTCCGCGTATAGGTTTTAGATCAGGAACGATCCCGCAATTCTTCATGGCCCGCGCAGCAATATCTATAATTGAAGGATGCTTATCCAGCACTTCCTTCATATTATAATATTGATCGGTCACCGTACAATTTATCGTTACGGTGCCATATTTTCCATTTAAAGTCGAAGCGGTATTTTTAATCACCGATTTTCTTTTTTCAAAAGATTCACGGTCATGGTCACGGATTATATATTCCATCACCGCTTTTTCCACGGTTCCGGTAATTTTGATAAGATGGTAAAAACCTTCGTAGCCCTCCGTATTTTCCGGACGTTCGTTTTGCGGAATCATTCTATCGAATTCCGTAGATAACCGTAAAGCATTTAACATTTTACCTTTTGCATAACCAGGATGGATATTTATTCCGTTTATTTCAACAGTGATTCCCGCTGCATTAAAATTTTCATTCTCCAGTTCTCCTTCCGGCCCCCCATCCACAGTATAAGCGAAATCCGCACCGAACTTACCGACGTCGAAAAAATCAGCTCCTCGTCCGATCTCTTCGTCAGGAGTAAACGCAATCATAACATCTCCATGTTTACACTCACTATTTACTAATATTTCAGCTGCTGTCAGAATTTCCGCTACACCGGCTTTATCGTCTGCCCCCAAAAGAGTTTTGCCGTCAGTAGTTATCAGCGTATGTCCCGCATATTTCTTAAGTTCCGGGAATTCGGACGGGATCATTTTTAAACTCGTATTCAGTACAATTTCACCACCTGTATATTCGTGTAATTGGGGATTTACTCCATAGCCACACGCATCGGGGGAAGTGTCGACATGGGCAATAAAACCGATAGCCGGAACTTTTTTCACGGTATTGGAAGGTATTCGTCCCATCACATAACCGTTCTTATCTATGGACACATCTTGTATTCCGATCCGCTCCATTTCGTCGGACAGCGATTTTAAAAAATCAAATTGTTTGGCTGTTGACGGAACGGTACCGCTCGAAGGATCGCTCTGCGTGTCTACCTTTACATATCTTAAAAATCTCGATTCAACTGTTTCCATGTAATTATTTTTTTATACCTCCATAGATTGTGAAAAATGAATTCTTATGCAATATATCCGCATCTTTGAATCCTACTTCTGTCAGTAAATTCAATAAGAAAGGAATCGATCTCGGAGTATCTTCTTTTTCCGCATGAGCACGGAAATAGTCATGGGCTATATCCATACCTATACCATCCAGATACCGGAACCATTTTTCCCACATAATATCCTGAACTATTCCGTTCTCTTGACGTACTACATCCGATACCCAAAAGCACCCACCGGGTTTCAATGACCTGTATATTTTATCGAACACTATTTTCCATTCGCGTGATTCCCGAAGATGATGAAGAGCGGATCCGGATAAGACTATATCGAATTTATTTTCCGGTAACATAACAGAAACAAAATCGCCTTGAATAGTTCTTACATAACCGTCCGTAAAGGATTTAACCCTTTTCTCTGCATTTATTAACATATTGGGACTCAAATCCATTAACGTACAATTCAAATACGGAAGTTTTTCCAGCATTTTCAATGTATAGTTTCCGCCTCCGCAACCCATATCCATCATATCCGTAGCCTTCGGACAGAGCCGCTTCGCCGCATCGGTAATAATATCCATAATCTCCAACGAATCCATGGCAGCCTGGTGCCCTGTCTCAATATTCGAAAAACGTTCCACCTCTTTATCGAACCTTTCTCTTAATTCATCGATTGTACTGAATTTCATCTATTATAAATTAACTGATAAAAATAAAGAGTTTATACTATTTACTAAATAAAAAAAGCTGTAAGGATACATTGTCCAAACAGCTTTCTTTATATTTATAACAAGTCTACCCTTTCGCTTTGGATTTCTCATTCTGACCATCCCTAACACCCGTATGTGTATATACCTTACCTTTCACTTTCTCACTCCGCTGCTCGGCAATCTTAGTTTGGGTGGGATATTCCAATTTTTCGAGTTCTGCAACCGCTCCTTCTATATCTGCAAGCAGCATATCCACCATATCCATACTCATACCCTGTTTGGAAACTATTCGCATAACCACAACATCCTGAATATTTTCAGGCATGGAGTAAGCGGGAATCATCCATCCACTCTCCTGCAATTTATACTGAAGATCATACAGAGTCCATTTAGCATTTTTAGCATAATCCGGATCCATGCTCCATATGAACAAAGGATTTACGACCTCTTTGCTGAATGCGCGGAACGGTTTCATTCTGGTAATCTGATCGTGAGCATATTTAGCTATGGTCATGCTGTTTTGCTGAACCTCCTTGTAGCCTTGGAATCCGAGTCTTATAAACTGATAGTATTGTCCCAGAATTTGTCCTGCCGGACGTGAAAAATTAAGACCTACCTGAGTAACATCAGCGCCCAAATAATTTACACTGAAAGACATCGTATCCGGAAGATACTTTTTATCTTTCCATAACACCCATCCGAGGCCGGGATAAACCAATCCGAACTTATGTCCTGAGGTATTTATCGAAAGAACCCATTTAAGCCTGAAGTCCCATTTTAATTCCGGATTGATAAACGGAAGAATAAATCCTCCGGAAGCTGCATCCACATGGATGGAAACTTCGTTACCAGTCCGCGAATTGAATTCCTCCAATGCTTTATCCAATGCCTCGACATCATCATTAAGACCGGTCCATGTAACGCCTTCTATCGCAACGATGCATATAGTATTTTCGTCACACATATTAACTGCATCTTGTGGATCGAGGGTGATTTTTTCCATAGACACCGGAACTGTACGCATTTCAATCTGCCACAGCTGTGAAAATTTTTCCCAAACCACCTGGTATGCAGACGAAATTACAAAATTCGGTTTATCATAAGGCTTGCCTTCTGATTTTCTTTTTTCCCTCCACCTTATCCAGGCAGCTATTCCTCCAAGCATACATGCTTCCGAGTATCCAATCGCTACGGCACCGGTTTTCCATTTGTTCTGCTCCGGAGAGTTCCACAGATCGGCAATAATATTTATACATTTAGCACTCATTTTTGCAATCCGGGGATACTCGGTTTCGTCGATGTAATTCACATCTATTGCATCGTTCATCAACCTGGTCGCATACTCGTCCATATAAGTGGTAACAAACGTTGCGAGATTCAAACGGGGCTGTGTCTGTGGAAAGGTTTCATCCTTTACCATCTGGTAAGCGATTTGCGGGGTAGTCGGTCCGTCGGGAATTTTATCCACAGGTGCCTTTGCAAGCATTTCTGTCGATCCGTAAACCGACGTTTCGAAAGTGTCCTTCCGGATTTGATCTTTCTTATCCATAATATTCTTTTTTTGATTAGCTCTTTGGTTGATTCAAAGATCCGTTTCAAAAACCGTACCTCCACAAAATAAAAACGGAACATTTTCATGCTCCGTTTATTAATATACGTTAAATATAGATTTATTCGTAACCCCTACCCTGACTTGCGGCGTAAACAATCCTGAGGGCACTTGCCTTCCTCAGCTCTTGTTTAACATCAGTAATAATACCCATTCTCACATTTTGGTCCGCTTTAAGAGTTACTGTCAGAAGAGGTCTGTCTCTTTCCGCCAGTTTATCTCTTTCCGCTGCAATAAACTGTCCTATCTCCGGAGCTGTCCTGAAACTGTCATTCAACTGAATACGCGGAGATGTTCCAAACATACCAACCAAATGAGGAGCAGGAGAACCTATATATATAAAACTTGCTAAAGATTTATTTTCAAGTTTCTGTATCTCGGTCGCTGTCGGCAAAGTGTACTGAATCAATACTTCCTGTTCACGCATTGTTGTAGAAACCATGAAGAAGAACAGTAGCATAAAGATGATATCAGGGAGCGATGAAGTAGATATACCAGGAACATCCTTTTTTCCTTTAGATCTAAATTGTGCCATACTATATTCCTCCTGAGTTACGCGGTTCTGCTTCGGAAATTTTCACCGGAATTGCTTCAGTTACGGCTTTTGCCTGATCTTCGTTCAATTCCGAGAATTTTCTGTCAAATCTCCGTTGCGATAATTCATCCCGCAATTCATTAAAAGCACGTGTGAGTTCATTCTGAACCATCACATACATATTATAACTGGTTCCACGGTCATTGGTAAGTGAAATAACCCCTCTACTGACAGAATAGTTACCTAAATTCTCAATGTCAGTAGCAACTTTCTCAGGCTTATTAGGATCATTCGTAGGGTTAGAGATAAATTCCTTTACTCTATCTTTAACCTGTGTGATATCCAATAATTGCCCTCCTACCATTATATTATCTGAAGCATTCACAAAGACCAACAATATATTTCTCCTATTAATATCCAGCGCCTCGATCTCATTCTCATCCGGCATAGGCGGAAGCTGGCGGCGGATTCCCGAGTCGACATTCATTGTTGTCGCAACTAGGAAGAAGATTAACAGAAGAAAAGCTATATCGGCCGTTGAGCTTGCATTAATTTCCGGAACTTTTCTTGCCATATCAATTTCTATATTTTAAAATTTCCTCTTTAGGAAACTTATTATTTAAAAGAATTTCGAATCTCGCAGACTATTATACTCGCTACTGCGACAAACAAGGCGATATAAGTAGCGAAAAGTCCCATATCAGTAACTTTAAGGGCTACTCGGTTAGTATATACCTCACCTGCCGTAACTACTGTCTCGTCACTACCTAACGCATAACAAACACCGAGTACAACTGCCAGTATCAGAAGTCCTATTAACGAACGCACCGCGCCTTTAGGATTCTGAGCAAGAGTGAAGGCTGGAAAAACAATCACACAAACCACTGCAATACCCAAGACGATATATGCCCAATTCAGCATCATATCAACATCGGTGACCGCACCTGCGAAATACAGGATGATGGTAAGCGCAGATATAAGCATTAAAGCCCATCTTACTATCGATAAATATTTCATTTGTTTTCTTTTTTTAATTCAACTATCAGTGTGCTGATTAACAAGGCGTAGACCCTGAAATTTATTTTTTGGAATATTTGGTAAGCATGTCGACAAGAGAGATAGAAGAATCCTCCATTGACAATACCAAGCCTTCGACTTTAGCAACAAGATAGTTATAGAACAACTGAAGAATAACGGCTACGATAAGACCTCCAACAGTTGTCAAAAGCGCAACTTTGATACCGGCAGCAACCACGATAGGAGAGATATCTCCGGCAGCCTGAATAGAATCGAACGCGTCGATCATACCCACAACCGTACCCATGAACCCAAGAGTCGGAGCCAGAGCGATGAAAAGACCGATCCATGACATTCCTCTTTCCATAAGACCCATCTGTACAGAACCGTAAGATGCAATAGATTTTTCAACAACGTCAAGACCTTCATTGTAACGATCCAGACCCTGATAGAATATACTTGCAACAGGACCGCGGGTGTTACGGCAAACTTCTTTAGCTGCTTCGATTCCGCCCGTGTTAAGAGCCTCTTCTACATTTTCAAGAAGTTTTTTAGTATTTGTAGTTGACAGGTTAAGGTAAATTGTTCTTTCGATAACAATCGCAAGACCTAGAACTAAACATAACAAAAGAGGAGACATCCAACCTACTCCACCATCCATAAATTGTTTTTTCAAGACCTGGTGAAGAGGTTCTCCTTCAACGTCAACTTCTGGATCAAATTCATCAGCAGCGGGAGCGTCCGGAGCTGCAACTTCCTCAATTACTTCAACTTCTTCTACATTTTCTACTGTTGCTTCTTCATTTGCTGCAGCTTCATCCTGTGCATATAAACTTAATGGAGCAAGGGCCATCATTGCCGCAACTGATAAGATTGCAAAAAGTTTTTTCATAATGAATAAATAGTTTTAATTAGTACTTTTTTACGATTTTAGTTTAATCTTTAACAGGATCCGAAAGAATCCGTTCATTTCCCAAAAATAGCTCTATCAATAATCGGGTATTTATTTCGGGATTCAGCGGAGAAAGCGAGATTCGAACTCGCGATACCCTTTTGAGGTATACACACTTTCCAGGCGTGCACCTTCAGCCACTCGGTCATTTCTCCTTATTTCCAAATAAATATCTGTGAAATATATAAATTTTTTAAATTAAAAAAAAATTAAGTTCTATTTTGAAATTTATTATACCCGTTTTTACAGCAGATAAAAGCCTATGGACTAAATATTTTCAAAGATAATCCATATAGAACAAAATAAAAAAATTTAAAGAATATTTTTTCACATATATTTTTAGAAAATAAAAATTTTTGTTTTTAAAATATTTTTATCGAAAATCCGTCTTTATAAATTATAAAAAATGGTGTTTTATAAGATGTAAAATATTAAATTTGTACGATATATATAAATAATCTCCTAAAGTGTTGTTGGTATGTTGGTTCTTAATGCGGGAAATGTTCTTCTGATCGGGTCGGTATTATTATTCTTCAGTATATTAGCTGGTAAGGCAAGTTTCAAATTCGGAGTTCCGGCCCTTCTTATTTTTTTTAGCTGTCGGAATGATATTCGGAAGCGACGGGGCCGGCATACAATTCAACAATCTTAATACCGCACAGTTCATAGGAACGATGGCTTTAAGTATTATTCTTTTTTCCGGCGGTATGGACACGCGGTTCTCGGACATCAGACCCGTACTCGGGCAAGGGGTAATTCTGGCAACACTGGGCGTAGCAATAACGATGGGCATAACCGGAATGTTTATTTACTATATTTCCGGATATTTGAATGGAATCCCATCCTTAACAGTCACCGAATCCATGCTGATGGCAGCTGTAATGTCCTCCACCGACTCGGCTTCGGTATTCTCTATTCTAAGAGCAAAAAAGAAAGGTCTCAAAGAGAACCTTCGCCCTATACTGGAACTTGAGAGCGGTAGTAATGACCCTATGGCCTACATGCTTACCATACTTTTAATACAGGTGATTCAGTCCGGCGAAATGAGCATCTGGAGTTCCCTCGGAATGTTTGCCACACAAATGAGCGTCGGCGCCGTGGCAGGTTATTTATTGGGGCGCGCCGCAGTATTTATCATGAATAAGATAAATATAAACAATAATTCCCTTTACCCGGTATTATTATTATCTTTTATATTCTTCATTTTTTTCTTCACGGATCTTTTAAATGGCAATGGCTATCTGGCTGTCTATATTGCGGGGCTTGTTGTGGGGAATAAAAAAGTTTCACATAAAAAAAGCGTTACCACGTTTTTCGACGGATTCGCATGGTTGTTCCAAGTAGTAATGTTCCTTACATTAGGGCTTCTCGTAAATCCGTCCGAACTTGTTCCTGTAATAGGCATCGGACTTCTGGTTGGATTTTTCATGATTATTTTTGCAAGACCGCTAACCGTGTTTCTTTGTCTTTTACCATTCCGGAAATTATCTTTGAAAGCCAAAACCTATGTATCCTGGGTGGGATTACGCGGTGCTGTACCTATTATATTTGCCATTTATCCGCTTACATCCGGACTTGAAAATGCATCGTTAATATTCAACGTAGTATTCTTTATCACCATAGTATCCCTTCTTGTTCAGGGAACTACTGTCGGAACAATGGCGGAACTATTGGGTTTATCCGAAAAAGAACCCAAGGAAAACGAGTTCGGATTCGAACTTCCTGAAGAGATAAAATCCTCCATGTCCGAAATAACCGTTATTCCGGGAATGCTCCGGCACGGTGCGCACCTAATGGATATAACACTTCCCGATAACACGCTTGTCGTAATGGTCAAAAGGGATGATAAATATTTCGTTCCAAAAGGTAAAACACAGCTGCATGTCAACGATAAACTGCTCGTTATCTCGGATAACGAATACGAATTAAGGGAGACATACAAGGAATTGGGTATAGACGACGACTATTATATCCAGTCGAATTAATGCGGGTATTATAAATTATTATATTTTATTACCGGATGGATAACCGTTTCACATCTCGCTCATCCATAATTATGTAAAAGAACGAATGGGAATCAGTATAAAGTTCCGTAACCGGAACTTTATACTGTGATTCCCGTAAATTATCATGAATCTTTGTCGCGTACACACCGAACACGGAAATTTTGGGTTTTATCATAAGTACTGTAAGTGTTGTAACTACTTCTTGCCTTATCCAAATTTATATAAACCCCGTTAATGTTCATACTGCCTTCAGAAGAGAGCCAATACCATCCTGTTATTCCGGCCTCTTCTTCAAGGGTCGCAATATTTTCTCTCCATTCCGATAACGTCGGAAGCCTCCATGTTCCGGCAGGACGACCCGGTTCGCTATAAAAACCACAACCTGTCTTGATATACGGTTCATATTTACTGTTATGAGGATCGTCGGAGTAGGTGCTGTAAAATCCTTTTTTATTATATTCATTTGCTACTCCCATTGCGTCTGCCCAGCTCATCTCACCTCCAATATCCGCCAATGCAATTATAATTTTGCCAGATATAATATTACCGTCAGGAGATGTATTATCCGATTCTTTTTCCGGAAGATCACGCACGCATCTTGCCCTACGGTTGGTTACGACATACCAATTAGATTTATCTCCCTCTTTAATACTGCCATCCTCCATATTAACATAAGAAGCATATCTGTCGTTCGATGCAGATTCCGTAGATGACCAGTAATAATCCGATATTATATTCGGTATATTCTTCCGGTTATTATAAATCTCCTGAAGTTCGGCAAGAGTCGGAAGCCTCCAATCCCCCCCCCTATCAAAGTCAGTCTCAGAATACTTGCCGCATCCGGTATCCATAAACGGAATATAATACCTGTTATGGCGGTCATTACTTTGAGTAACGTAGAAAAATTTAGATCCATAGCTAACTCCCATCGCCGGGTTCCAGGTAAATTTAGTGGCATCGACAGCATCGTCCATTGCTACAATGCGCCCGGACGTAAGAACATGGTTGTTTTTATAGTCGTCCGTCCACCCGGTATCACCGTCGTCCTCCCCGTCATTTGCGGGTTCTTCCGTTTTTTGAAGATCATCGCTGTCCTTTTGATCGTCACAAGCAACTAAACTTAAAGGTAATACTAAAATAAACAGCAGATTTCCAAGCAAGTACGTTTTTTTCATTTTACGTGATCTTTATGATTTGCCATTGCATAATCCATTATGTTATCACGCTAAAACGTGAGCTTTCCCGCCTACACTAAAGGCATCGCCAAATGCCCACAAATCAGACGAGAATGCCCACGTAAACGCAGTCATTAGTCAAATTGTGTGCTGATTTGAATGAAATTTGGCGATTTCTTAGTGTAGCAACACAATAGCTTAATGCTATACCGATGCAAAAATAAGAATTAAAATGAGATTGTAAAATTCAGTTTCGAGTGCCTATAAAAACAAATGGCGGTCCTCAGAGGAACCGCCACATAAATTTCATACGAAAATTATTTTTTATAAATTTTCTCGTATCCGTAAATAGCTTCGTCTCCGAGTTCTTCTTCGATACGGAGAAGCTGGTTGTATTTAGCCATACGGTCTGAACGACTGAGAGATCCTGTTTTGATCTGACCGGAGTTCGTAGCAACCGCGATATCGGCAATAGTAGCATCTTCTGTTTCACCTGAACGGTGAGAAGTAACGCTTGTATATCCTGCTCTGTGAGCCATCTCGATAGCATCCAAAGTTTCTGTAAGAGAACCGATCTGGTTAACTTTGATAAGGATAGAGTTACCGCAACCAAGTTCGATACCTTTTTTGAGGAACTCTACGTTTGTCACGAACAAGTCGTCGCCAACAAGCTGACATTTGCTACCCACTTTGTCGGTAAGAAGTTTCCATCCATCCCAGTCGTTCTCGTCCATACCGTCTTCGATAGAATCGATAGGATATTTATTGATAAGTTCTTCGAGATAAGCAGCCTGCTCAGCAGAATTTCTTTTAGCACCTGTCGCGCCTTCAAATTTAGAGTAATCGTAAACTCCGTCTTTGTAGAACTCGGAAGAAGCACAGTCCAGAGCGATAGAGATGTCTCCGCCTTCGCATTTGCGACCTGGTTTGTAACCTGCATTTTTTACAGCTTCGAGGATAGACTCGAGAGCGTCTTCAGTACCTTTGAGTACAGGAGCGAATCCGCCTTCATCGCCTACAGCAGTGCTGAGGCCACGGTCGTGAAGTACTTTTTTAAGCGAGTGGAACACTTCAGCTCCCATACGTAGAGCCTCGCGGAATGATTTTGCTCCTACCGGACGGATCATGAATTCCTGAAACGCGATCGGAGAATCCGAGTGAGAACCTCCGTTGATGATGTTCATCATAGGAACAGGAAGGGTTTTTGTATTCGTTCCACCTATATAACGGTATAAAGGAAGACCTAGATAGTTAGCCGCAGCTTTAGCGACTGCAAGAGATACGCCTAAGATAGCGTTAGCACCGAGGTTAGATTTCGTAGGAGTACCGTCAAGAGCAATCATCGCTTTGTCAATAGCAACCTGATCCGTAACCATCATGCCTAATATTTCTTTAGCTATCGCATCGTTTACATTCTGAACAGCTTTAAGAACACCTTTGCCAAGGTATCTTCCTTTGTCGCCATCGCGAAGCTCGAGAGCTTCGTTCTCACCTGTAGAAGCTCCAGACGGAACCGCTGCACGGCCGAAGGCACCGCTTGCTGTTAATACTTCGACTTCCAAAGTAGGATTACCCCTTGAATCCAGAATTTCACGTGCGTGAACACTAACAATTTGTCCCATGTTTCTAAATTTATATTATTATTCAGTGATTATCTATAGTCATAATCGTTGCAAATTTAAATATTGTTTCGGAAATGGCAAACACCAACAAGTCACATTTTAAAATTATTTATGAATTGGTTAACAATCCTTTAGCATAAGCGACATATTGTTAAAAATAAATCCGGGCACAAAAATGTTGTGAAATTTTAACCGTCTACGTGTTTTTTTCATCAAAATGTATTGTGGTATGATTTTTTTATAGTAAACTTGCACAGAATAAAAAGATTAACAATGACAGCGAATAAGTCGTTTTTTGGGTATAAAAACTATTTTTTCTACTTTACCAAAAGCAGACCGGGCTCTCATTGCTAAGATTGAACTGAAAAATTGAATCACAATAGAATCCCGGTCTGCGAAGAACCGGGATTATTTTATTTTAGAAGATATATGAACGAAGACCTGTCTCGACAGATAGCCGCCCGGTGCGGCGATAGAAAACCCAAGGTTGCCATACAGGGTTTCGAGGGTTGTTTCCATCAGATTGCCGCCCAACAAACCTTAGGCAGTAATATCGAGATCGTACCTTGCGCAACTTTCAGAAAAGTGGCTCAATGTATTGAAGACGGTACAGCGGATATCGGGATTATGGCTATCGAGAACTCCATTGCAGGCAGCATTCTTCAGAATTACAGCATTCTTCAGAATTCATCGCTAAAGATAATCGGTGAGACTTATCTTCTGATCCAACAGCATCTTATGGCAAACAAGGGCGTCAGAATTGAAGATATCGAAGAAGTTCAATCCCACCCTATCGCACTTCTTCAATGCGTGGATTACCTCGATCAATATGAATGGAAATTGGTGGAGACAGAAGACACTGCTCTCAGCGCAAGAAAAGTCGCAGAAACAGGGTCCCAAAATGTGGCAGCAGTCGCAGGGGAACTCGCAGCAGAACTGTTCGGACTCGAAATTCTGGAACGGGAGATCAACACCATAAAGAACAACCATACGCGCTTCTTAATACTTGCTCCGAAGAACAGCAATGTAGTGGCTCACAACGCAAATAAGGCTTCCCTATTTATAAAAACGGATCATGCACACGGTTCTTTATTCAAAGTATTGCAAGCTATGGAGAACAGCGATATAAATATGTCCAAACTGCAATCCTATCCTATTCCGAGCGAACCTTGGCACTACATGTTCCACATCGACCTTGAGTTCGGCAACGTGGAAGTATTCGTACACACGCTCGAAGCAATGCGGAACGCGGCGGCGGAACTCTATGTTTACGGAGTGTATCAGAAAGGAAATTAATGATTATAAATTTAAAATAACTTTTAATTATGGAAAACAAAGTATTAGACATCAAGACAGCCGAGAGAATGGCAAGTGTCAGCGAATATTTCTTCTCGAAAAAACAAAAGGAGATCGATGCACTTGTGGCTCAGGGTAAAGAAGTTATCAGCCTCGGTATCGGCGGACCTGACCTTCCTCCGCACAAGGACGTTATCGACACTCTCTGCAAATATGCACAGATGGACAATACTCACTCTTATCAGCCTAGCAAAGGTATCGCTCCGTTAAGGAACGCCTTCGCTAAATGGTACAAGGAAAAATACAATGTGGAAGTAGACGGCGCGACAGAGGTTCTTCAGTTGGTAGGTTCCAAAGAAGGTCTTATGCAGATCTTTATGACATACCTCGATAAAGGCGACAAAGTGCTTATCCCTAACCCAGGTTATCCTACTTACCGCGCTGCTGCGAATCTTTCAGGTGCGGACTGCGTCGAATATCTTCTTAAAGAAGAAGAAGGCTGGCTTCCTAACTTCGAAGAGATCGAGAAGGCTGGCGTGGAAGGCGTTAAAATGATGGTTTGCAACTATCCGAACATGCCTACCGGAACCCTTCCTAAAAGAGAAGTGTTCGAACAGATCGTTGCGTTCGGTAAGAAACATAACATCCTCATCATCCATGACAACCCATACAGCTTCACAAGGAACAAAGTACGTATGAGCATGCTGTCAGTTCCGGGTGCTAAATCACACGTCGTTGAGTTCAACTCGTTGAGTAAAAGCCACAACATGGCAGGATGGCGTATCGGTGTCGTAGTAGGTGCTAAAGAAAGAATCGACGATATCCTTTGTTTCAAATCGAATATGGACTCGGGTTCGTTCAACCCTATACAGATGTCTTCGGTTACCGCTCTCGAACTTGCAGACGAATGGTACGACAGCCTTAATGAAATTTACTACGAACGTCAGGAAGTAGGGTACAAAATCATGGATGCACTCGGATGTACTTACTCCAAAGAACAGGCAGGACTATTCATATGGGGACGTATGCCGGCAGGTTCTGAAGACTGCTTCACCGAGAGCGACAAAATACTTTACGGTTGCGGCGTGTTTATCACTCCGGGCGGTATCTTCGGATCGCAGGGCGACGACTTCCTCCGTATAAGCCTCTGTGCACCGGTTGAAAAACTCGAGAAGGCGCTTGCAAAAATTAAAGAGTTCAAAGGTATAAAATAATGACCGCTGCTGTAGTTGGTATAGGTTTGATAGGCGGTTCATTCGCCCTCGCACTGAAAGACAACGGACTCTGCGATACGGTTATCGGGGTTGACAACAATCCCGGTAATGCATCGAGAGCACTCGAGCTCGGGCTGGTCGACCGTTTAACGGATATGGATGAAGCTGTTGCGGAAGCGGATATTATCGTACTTGCAGTACCTGTTAGCGTTATTCCGGTATTGGCGGTTAAACTGTTGAACAAGGTACGCGAGAACCAGATTGTAATCGACATGGGTTCGACCAAACAGGAACTGTGCGAACTGATTTCACAGCATCCTAATCGCGGAAGATTCGTTGCAACCCACCCTATGTGGGGAACGGAGTACAGCGGACCCGAGGCTGCAGTCAAAGGAGCATTCAAGGATAAGACCGTAGTTCTGTGCGACACTCAGCTCAGCGACGAAGATGCGGTGCAGAAGATCGAACATATTTACCGTACGATCGGCGCCTCACCTATAAATTATATGGGTGCAGAGGAGCACGATACGCACACGGCATATATCAGCCACATTTCGCACATTACTTCGTTCGCGCTTGCTCTTACCGTATTGGAGAAGGAACGCGAGGAATCGCACATCTTCGACCTTGCGGGAGGAGGATTCGAGAGTACCGTGAGACTCGCGAAGAGTTCTCCGGAGACTTGGCTCCCTATCTTCATGCAGAACAAATACAACGTTCTTGACGTACTGAGGGAACATATCCACCAGCTCCAGATATTCCGCAGAATGTTGGAGAAGGACGACACCAACGGCATTAAAGGTCTGATGGAAAAAGCCAACCAGATCAAAAAGATCATAAAATAGAGATACCATATAAGGTATAAAAGTAGTTATAGGAGAAAAAGAAATGACAGCATTCGATATAAAATCGAAAAAACCTTTGATAATATCCGGACCTTGCAGTGCGGAAACAGAAGAACAGACGCTTGAAACCTGTAAACAGCTCGCTGCTTCAGGAATGGTCGACGTTCTACGTGCAGGTATATGGAAGCCCCGTACCAAACCGGGCAATTTCGAAGGCGTCGGCATTAAGGGCCTTCCTTGGATGGCCAAAGCCAAAGAATTAACAGGACTGCCTATCGCTATCGAGGTAGCGACCGGCAAACACGTACATGAAGCACTTGAATTCGGAGTGGACATTCTTTGGGTAGGTGCTCGCTCTACAGTGAATCCGTTCAGCGTACAGGAAATTTGCGACGCGGTAAGGGGCAAAGACGTGACTATCCTTATCAAGAACCCCATGAATCCTGACGTCGATTTATGGATCGGCGCGGTTGAACGCTTCCGCGCTGTAGGCATTGAGAAGATAGGACTTATCCACAGGGGATTCTCCGCTATCGGGGGTAAGTATCGCAACAATCCGATGTGGCACCTTGCAATCGAAATGAGAAGAAGGATGCCGGGATTACCGCTTATCTGCGACCCTTCGCATATATGCGGTAAAAGAGATACCTTACTGGAAGTATGTCAGAAAAGTGCGGACCTCAACTACGACGGATTAATCATAGAGAGTCATATTTGTCCCGACAAAGCATGGAGCGATGCATCTCAGCAGGTGACTCCGTCTGATCTGGAAACATTGCTCAAATCGATTAAATGGCGTAACGAGATCGTGGACAAACCGGAATTCCTGCATGCACTTGACCAGTTCCGCGTGCAGATAGACCAGTTGGATAACGAACTATTCGAATTGTTAAGCAAACGAATGACCATTGCTGAGAAGATCGGTGAAGTCAAACGCGACAACAATGTGACCATCCTGCAAAGCGGACGCTGGGCGGATATAGTCGAAAGAATCGTTTCACAGGCGGATTCCCTTAAACTCAGCAGAGAGTTCATGTCTACGATACTCGAAGCAATACATATCGAAAGCATCAACCGCCAGAACAAGATCATGAACAAGGACTAATCTTATTCATGGTCCGCCTTAACGTTATAAACTATATCGAGAGTCTGCAAAATCCGGACGGATTATTCAGGACACTCAAAAATATAGAGATCGTAAAGGATATGAACGGCCAACCTTATTACATAACCGGAAGTAATTCGGTAATATTTAAAGCGCATATGGACGGAAGGACATATGCGCTTAAATTTTTCACAGATATTAATGAAGAGATTACGGAACGGTATAAAAGAATATGTGCATATGTTAATTTATATGAAGTTCCGTATTTAAAAAAAATATTTTTTCCTTGAAAATGAATTGTATGTTTTTGGGACCAATGAACGTGGAACATACTACCCCGTACTTATTTACGAATTTACAGAAGGAATCTCCTTGGCCCGGTCTCTGATAGAAAAAACCGAAAAAAAAGATATCGGTTCTTTAAAAAATATAATCGGAAAATTTACTGAACTCATTTTGTGGTTACTCGATCACGATCTGGCTCACGGTGATATTAAAACCGAAAATATAATTATCGATAATACCGAAGATATATTTCTAATCGATATAGACGGAATGTATGTTCCTGAATTGGCAGGGAAAAATTCTATGGAATTAGGTTCCGTTAACTTCCAGCATTCTAATAGGAACTTTCGTTTTTTCAACAGGCACATCGATGATTTTTCTCTGGCCCTGATATATATCGGCTTGAAGGCACTCATATGGGATCCTGAATTATATAAAAGGCCTGACTCCGAAAAATTTATTTTTACACCCACGGAATTAATCGAAGGTAATTCTCCTGTCTTAAAAAAATTTAAAGAAGAATGCCTTATCAAGGGCGACACCGCTACATATGGATTAATCAGAAGGTTGCAGAATTGTTCCCCGGAAATAAACGGGATAAAGGAATATTTCGAACTTCCGAAATCAGAACTTCAACTTGAAGATAAACCATCCGGTTTTTCCTTATTTGTCAGAAACGGGTTTTACGGATATATAGATAATAAATCAGGAGAAATTATCGATCCGGTTTATGATCAGGCAAATTCTTTTTCGGAAGGCGCGGCAACAGTACGAATAATGAAAGAATGGATGCTGATTGATGGTAAAGGACAGGTAATAAAGAAAATCGGAAAATATGATGTAGTCGGACCTTTTTCGGAAGATCTCGCTGTGGTAAAAAAGAAAAATAAATTCGGTTTTATTGATAAATCAGGAGAAATTGTAATAAATTTGGACTATGACAATGCAGGAAATTTTCACGAAGGTCTTGCTGGAGTAAAGATCAACGGCAAATACGGTTTTATAAATAGCTTAGGGGAAATAAAGATCGAACCGGAATTCGACATGGCCGGCAACTTCCACGAAGGTATTGCGGTTTATGAAACGGACGGAAAATTCGGGTATGTAAACAGCCTCGGAAAGAAAATATTCGATCCGGTTTTTGATTTTGGAGGACCTGTTAAAAATGGAGTTGCTACAGCGGAATACCGTAACTCAACGGTTAAAATAATTATACGAAATAAATAGTCTCGAGAGATGTACAAAGCAAGAATTACACGGGATAACCCGTCTGCAATAATCGTTATGCTGGATATTTCGGGTTCCATGGAAGATATCGTATTTTTCGACGGGCAGAAAATAACCAAACGCGATGCCGTTGCCCAGACTATAAATGACCTTATTTCGGAACTCATAGCCAGATGTAAGAGAGAAGAGGGTTACCGGGATTATATCGATATTGCCATTATCGGTTACGGCAGTGATAAAGTCCTATCCCTTTTACCCGAAGGTGCCGATGACGAGTTTTTCAGGAAACCGTCCGAACTGGCAAAAATGAAAACTCCACACACTACGATATATAAAGACAGAATCCTGCCGGACGGAGTCAGGACTATTACTCCCATTGAAAAAAGGATATGGATAAAACCCGAAGCACATGGTAGGACACCTATGCATAAATGTTTCACACAGGTGTACGAGATTCTGAAGAAATGGCTTATAAACCACAGCGACAAATATTGTTTTTCTCCCGTTGTGATAAACATTACTGACGGCGAGGCTACTGATGCCGACGAAGTGGACCTGAAAAATATTTCGGCAAAGATAAAAGATCTCAGTACGGCAGACGGCAATGTTCTACTTATCAACATGTGCCTTACTCCGGACAGCAGCCAAAACAGTATATTTTTACCTCGATCAAAAGAAGAGCTTCCAGACAAACCGTTTGCAAAATTGATGTATGAAATTTCAAGTATAATGCCTTCGCTATTTGTAAACGAGCAGACAGGTTCACCCTTAAACAGAGATAACTGCAAAGGCTTATGTTATAACGCCTCAATGGAAGATCTTATAAATATGCTTAATATAGGTACAATAAGCGTTAAACTTATAAAGTGAGAATATGACACCTTCCGTTAATAATTACATCGAAACAATAATCTCTCCGAACGGCAGATTCAAAACCATCGGCAATCCGGTCCCGGAAAGAAAAAGGTTCGAATACCCGGTATTATATCATTACGGCGATTTTGTCGATTTTCCCGTTTCGGTAAAAGACAAAAAATATTTTATCAGGTGTCAACTTAAAAGAGAAATGATAAACGATCTGAGAAATATCGAAATTGTAAAATATATCAAAGAAAACTATCCCGATTTTCTGCTTAGTTGTAGTATCCTGACCAAAGAGATGTATGTTTTTACAGGTAATGGCAAAGGAAACTATTACGACGTATTATTAACAGAGATACCGGAGGCGAAAAAACTCGATACGTTACTTTTAAAAGCTATCCTAAAGAAAGATTCGGTACAACTAAGAACTTTTTATAGAATTCTCGGAAATTTACGGGACCAACTATTATCAAGCAGCTTCAGACACAACAATATTAAACCATCTAATATTTACATAGACCGCAAAAACATAGCGAAATTACATGATTACAGATTTGCCGATATCTATTGTCTTAGCAACAAAGATATCGGCGATCTCGACGAGATCATGAAATTTATTGAAACGGGGATAAAAAATCCTGAAAAATATAAAATGATCAGTCTGGAAACTATCAATAATTTAGAATATTTAAAAACGGGCAACCGTGACAATTATGAAAACAAGAATTACGTATCTTTGGTTAAAGAGTCTGTATTATCATACGATCCTGGAAATTCCTCATTATCAAAACCATTATGTGTCGGAAAGATCAAGGAAGGTTTTGTCATAGCCAAATATAATGGAAAATTCGGGTTTATCACGTCCGAAGGTAATATCGGAATACCATTTATTTATGACAGTGTTACCGACTTTGAAGAAGGGTTGGCTGTTGTAAACAGGGACGGTAAATTCGGTGTAATAGATTAATCCGGAAAAGAAATCATACCTTCAAAATACGAGGATATCTGCTGGTCTGCAGATAACGGTTTCATCTATGTGTGCCATAATAAAAAATGGAGGCTCAAAACAAGATACGGGACTAACGCATCGAGATATGTATTCGACTACATCGGTGATTTTCATTTGTCACGGGCAATAGTAAATAGAGAAAATAAATTCGGTTTTTTAGATAGAAATTGTAAGATAGTTATTCCTATTATTTATGACAATGTGTCAATTTTCGATTCCAACGGTATGGCTAAAGTATCTCTTGACGGAAGAGAATTTTTTATCGACAGGGAAGGCAGCAAAGTTATTCTCGATAATTTATCTTGACATGGCATTCTCCAGCCTGTTCCTGAGCTGATCACCGTTAAGATTAGTGATGAGCACACCGTTTTCTGCAACAGATATCTGTCCGCGTTCTTCCGAGACGATTATCACAAAAGCATCGGATATTTCGGTAACCCCAACAGCAGCACGATGTCTCGTTCCGAAATGAACCGGAATATCAACGTCCTGCGACATCGGCAGAATGCATCTTGCCGCAACGATTCGTCCGTTCTCGATTATTACGGCTCCATCATGCAGTGGCGAATTCTTAAAGAATATACTTTCAAGGAGAGCCTTATTTACTTCCGCGTCGAGTTTTTCACCTTGTTCTGTACACTCATTTAACTCATTGTTACGTATAATTACGATAAGCGCTCCTGTTTTTGTCAGCGACATATCCACACATGCTTTAACAACCTCGTCGATCCAGTCGCCGGATGTATAGTATTTTTTCCCAAACAGGATCTTATTCCAGAAAGTTCCCTTTCTACGCGAATACCGATCGCCTATTAAAAATAAGAACTTCCTGATTTCCGGTTGAAATACAATAATAAGGGCGATAACTCCCACACCCAAGATTTGTCCCAGAATAAAACTTAGCAGCTCCATCCCGAGAAATCTGACTATGAGCCAGGTTAAATAAAGAGTTATTATTCCCGTAAAAATACTGATCGCATTCGTACGGCGTATAAGTCTGAATAACTGATATAACAGTACTGCTACGACAATTACGTCGATGATATCCAGTACTGTTATACCAATAAAATCCATATTTATTTTTCTGTAATATTTATTTTAAGGTTAAGCTCATCAAGCTGATCCTGGGAAACATGTGAAGGTGAATCGCTCATCACGTCTCTTCCCGAATTATTCTTAGGAAACGCAATATAATCCCGGATCGATTCCGAACCACCGAATAACGAACAGAACCGGTCGAATCCGAATGCTATGCCGCCATGAGGAGGCGCACCGTATTTAAATGCATTCATAAGGAATCCGAACTGGCGCTCAGCCTCTTCCTTCGTAAATCCAAGTATACTGAACATTTTGTTCTGGAGTTCCGAATCGAATATACGAAGAGAACCTCCTCCGATCTCAGTTCCGTTTACTACAAAATCATAAGCATTAGCCCTGACACTTCCCGGATTTTCTTCAAAAAGTTCGATATCTTCCGGTTTAGGAGCTGTAAAAGGATGGTGCATCGCATAAAAACGTTTCGTTTCCTCGTCCCATTCCAATAAAGGGAAGTCCACTACCCATAAAGGAGAATATTTGGAACTGTCCCTCAATCCTAACTGATCCCCCATTTCGAGTCGGAGATCGTTTAAAGCTGATAAAGTTTTCTTTTTGTCGCCGGCAAGAATAAGTATCAGGTCACCTTCTTTTGCATTGGCTTTATCGGCAATTACTTTGAGGTCGTCTTCACTGTAAAATTTATCTACACTCGATTTATATTTACCTCCTTCTTCACATCGGATATAAACTAAGCCTTTAGCTCCTACCTGGGGTCTTTTAACAAATTCCGTAAGCGCGTCGATTTGTTTACGGGTAAATCCCGCGCATCCTTCCGCACATATTCCACCTATATAATCGACAGAATCGAATACGACGAAGCCGCGTCCTTTAACTTCTTCGGTAATATCCGTTATAGTCATTCCGAAACGGATATCAGGTTTATCGGAACCGTATTTTTCCATGGCTTCATCATAGCTCATTCTCGGGAATTGTTCTGCAAAATCCACACCGAGAACCGTTTTGAATAATTCTTTTGCCATGCCTTCGAACATACCGAGGATATCCTCCCTGTCCACGAATGACATTTCACAGTCTATCTGTGTGAATTCAGGTTGACGGTCGGCACGAAGGTCTTCATCCCTGAAACAACGCACGATCTGGAAATAGCGGTCGTAGCCTGCCACCATCAACAACTGTTTGAATGTCTGCGGAGACTGGGGCAATGCATAGAATTCTCCCGGGTTCATACGCGAAGGCACGATAAAGTCTCGCGCCCCTTCCGGAGTCGACCCTATAAGATAAGGAGTCTCTATCTCCATGAAACCGTTCTTGTCGAGATAATTGCGAACCACCTGCGCCATACGGTGCCTAAGTTCCAGCGCTTTTTTCAAAGGATTTCGTCTCAGATCAAGATAGCGGTATTTCATACGAAGTTCCTCTCCTCCGTCACTGTTATCTTCTATGGTGAAAGGAGGTACTTCCGATGCATTCAGGATAGTAAGATCATTTACGGCAATTTCAATATCCCCTGTAGAGATATTTTTATTTTTCGAACTTCGTTCTATTACTTTACCCGTAGCCTGGATAACAAATTCCCTACCTAACGACGACGCTCTCTGTTGTACATCGGTAGCTGAATTTTCATCTACAACAAGTTGAGTAATACCATATCTGTCACGGATATCGATAAAAGACATAGCTCCGAGGTTGCGGACTTTCTGCACCCATCCGGATAATGTTACGGTTTCTCCCGTATTATGTATTCTCAGTTCGCCGCAAGTGTGGGTTCTGTACATTTTCCTAAAATTATAATTTTTAATATCTTGTTACGTTTTAAATCAAGATTCAAAGGTATAATTTTAATGGATAATCAGCAAAACAGCGATGTTTTTTTTATGAATGACGCAATACGGGAGGCCGAGAAATCGTTTAATACTAATATGGGAGAAGTACCCGTAGGAGCAGTAATAGTTTCCGGAGGAACTATTATCGCCCGGGCACATAATTTGGTAGAACAGTTAAATGATCCTACGGCCCATGCGGAAATGCAGGCAATAACCTCCGCAACAAATTATATAGGAGGGAAATATTTGCGGGACTGCACTTTATACGTAACCCTGGAACCTTGTCCCATGTGCGCCGCAGCTTGTTATTGGGCCCAGATCGGAGAAGTAGTTTACGGTGCTGAAGACCCTAAAAGAGGCTTTACAACGTTAAATTCAAGGATTCTGCATCCGAAAACGAAATTACGGCACGGTATTTTAATTGACCAATGCGAAAAGATGATGAAAGAATTCTTCTCTAAATTAAGGAAAAATTAAAAAAAAACATTTTGTGGTATACTAAAAACTTTTAATTTTATACTGCTATTTTTATCACTGACAACAACAACTAAAAACTACAATATGAACAAGCTGAAATTAATTTTAACATTCGTGCTTGTCTCCGTATTTTCAGTCGGAGCATTCGCACAAACTTTACAGGATGTAAACACCAAATTCAACGAAGCCGGAGCTGCCATGAACGATAAGAAATACGAAGAGGCAATAAAGAGTTTCGAAGAAGTTATAACTATGGGGGACGCAGTAGGTGAAGGTGCTATATCTACAGTAGACAAAGCTAAGGCGTATTTACCTGCATTATACGTTGCTTTAGGAAAACAGAACGCTGCGGCTAAAAATTTTGAAAAAGCAGTGGAAGTGCTTGAAAAAGGACAGGAAGTTGCAGGAAAATACAACGACCTCACGAATAAGGCCAATGCTGCGGCAACTTTATCACAGGTTTATATGTATATGGGAAGCGAGGCATATAACTCTAAAGATTATGCTAAGGCAGTGGAAGTTTTTGCTAAAGGTTACGAAGCATCTCCTAATAACTCACAGTTGGCACTTTATCTCGCAGACAGCTACGATCAGTTAGGCAATTTCGACGAGGCAGCGGCTATCTACAAAAACATTATGGGTCTTACTCACAGCCGCCACGCTGAGGCTGTTGTCAAAGCTAAAGAGGAATACGGTAAAAGTCTTATTGCCAAAGCAGCGGAAGCATCTAAAGCAAACAACTATGCTAAAGTCGTAGAATACTCGGATGAGATCCTTGAATTCGATCCGGCAAACGGCTCTGCGGTTCTGCTTCCCCTTCAGACAGCAAACAATGCCAAAAATTATAATGAAGTTATCAAGAGAGCCTCTACTATCGACGCTATTACAGATGCGGGTTTAAAATCAGACGCATACTTCCTTCTTGGTATGGCTTACCAGAATACTGAAGATACAGATAAAGCGATCGAAACTTACAGGAAAGTAACTGCAGGCAATTACTCGAGCCAGGCAAAAAGCGCAATTGCAGAATTATCTAAATAATAATTAATGTAAAACATTAAGGGTGTCAGGTTTCCCGGCACCTTTTTTTTAAACATTTTCCCCATGAAGAAATTATTTACTTTGATTCTCCTTGTTGCAGCATATACGGTTTCCGCTCAACCATATCTTTTTTCATATTTTACGGGCAACAGTGCGGACGGACTTAAATTTGCTCATAGTAATGACGGACTTACATGGACTGCTATAAAAGATGGTAAAAGTTTTTTAAAACCGGAGCTGGGTCCGAATAAACTGATGCGGGATCCGAGCATTACCCAAGGACCGGACGGAACGTTCCATCTGGTACGGACAACCGGATGGACTGACAGCATAATAGGTTATTCGTCCTCACGGGATCTTATAAACTGGACCGAACAAAGAGCCTTACCGGTTATGGTACATGAACCTGAAGTAAAAAATACCTGGGCACCCGAATTATTTTGCGACGATCAATCGGGATTATATTATATTATTTGGGCATCCACGATTCCGGACAGGCACAGTTTTGTAGCCGAGTCTGAGAACGAAAAAGGGTGGAATCACAGACAATATTATACAACCACCAGAGACTTCGTAACGTTCTCTCCTACCGAAATATATTTCAATCCTGATTTCAGCGTAATAGACGGAGCCATAATCAAAATCGGTGATAAATACATGTTCGTAGTTAAAAATGAGAATCCGAATCCTGCGGAAAAAAATTTAAGGGTTACTTTTACGGATGATCTGTCGAAAGGATTTCCTGTCGAAGTCTCCGCGCCTATTACCGGTGATTATTGGGTTGAAGGGCCTGCTCCTTTGAAGGTGGGAGAATATATTTATGTTTACTTCGATATTTACCGGGATGGCAAATACGGAGCAGTACGTTCTAAGAATGGCATTGAATGGGAAGATGTATCTGAAACTATTTCATTCCCAAAAGGAACTCGCCATGGGACAGCATTTCCCGTATCCCAATCGGACATTGACAACCTTCTCAAATAAATATCATATCTACAAAAAGAACCCTGCCTTAAGGCAGGGTTCTTTTTGTTTACCGTTTAACAATCGGTTAATACTATTTTACAGTTTCAACAATTTTTGCAAATGCCTGCGGGTTGTTCATAGCGAGGTCAGCCAAAACCTTACGGTTAAGATCGATCCCATTCGCGTTAACTTTACCCATGAATTGTGAATATGTCATTCCGTGAGTACGGGCAGCAGCATTGATACGCTGTATCCATAAGCTGCGGAATGTACGTTTTTTATTTTTACGGTCCCTATAAGCATAGGTAAGACCTTTTTCGACAGTATTTTTTGCGACTGTCCACACATTGCTTTTTGACCCGAAGTTGCCTTTGGCAAGCTTTAAAACTTTCTTTCTTCTGGCTCTTGATGCTACTGCATTTACCGACCTTGGCATAATTTTAAAAGTTTTACGAGCGGTTAGCGGTTTGTCCCTTCAAACTCTTAGGGGCTAATTCACTCTGTTAATAAATTAAAATAATTATTTGACTAAAAGCATTTTTACGTTAGCCTCGTCAGCTGGTGAAACCAATGCCGAATAAGTGAGGTTACGTTTTTGTTTCGTTGTTTTTTTAGTCAAAATGTGACTTTTGAAAGCGTGCTTTCTTTTAATCTTTCCTGATCCGGTGAAGGTAAAACGCTTCTTCGCTCCGGAATTTGTTTTAATTTTAGGCATTTTTTTAAAATTTTTAATTGTTAAACAGCCCACAAAGGTAGTAATTTGTAATATAAAAACAAAAAATACTCTATTTACTCTGGTGTTTTGAATATATCCTGAAACCCAGCGTCAAAACGATCATTATTGCAGACATGAACAATCCGGTAGTTCCGTTCCATAAGGCATTACTTCCCCAAATCAAAAATAGCCAGAATCCTGATGACAGCAATATCCCATGTACGACTATAGGCCCCCACAAAGCCTTGGTGAGTTTAAGAACCTCAGCCATAAAGAAAGATGCAGCAATATAAAACAAAATGGTTGTAAAAACGGAAGAGAATTGACACATTCCACTAAATACCCTGCCTGTCAATAAATAAACCGCCCAAACGCCTCCGATAAACATATACTTTTGAGAGTACGGCAAAGCCACGTGTTTCTCCATAAATCCACGCCATCCGATCTCGTTGAACACTGTTATCTGAAGATGTAAAATTACACCTGCAGCCGGAAGGATCAGAAAAATAAAACCGAAGACGATTATCCGGCTAAGATACACGGATTTAGGAAGAGGAATATTATAAAAACCGGAACATTCTGCGTAATCGGCGACATAGCCAATTGCGTCTATGTTATATACATTCCCTAATATTCATGTCAAAAACAATATTACGGACGGGCACACCACTATCATCGAAAGAATCGTTATCAGCATCCACCTCCAACTGATCTTTTTAAATGTAAGTCCGTACTCCGATAAAACATTTTTTATGGGCCTCCTCTCTATTATAAGAGCAACGATTCCCGGAACGTTCATCATGAATATATAGAACACTTGCTTCGTCCATCTCCATAACTGGGACATAACCCTGGCCGGATTAAAATATGACAAGGCAGATAAAATTACACCGCAACCGATCACTATTGCAATATACAGGTAAACCTTCTTCTCCATAACATCTATTCAAGGCTGAAGAATAAAGGTAAAGAAAAAATAATAATATTTTTCAGAAAAAATTTCAAATCGTTTTTTGCATAAATCAAAAAATGCATTACTTTTGCTCCTCGAATGAATAATTCGACACGGTGGGTGTAGCTCAGTCGGTTAGAGCGTCAGATTGTGGTTCTGAAAGTCGTCGGTTCGATCCCGATCATCCACCCCCAAAAGGCTTGTTCTCAAGCCTTTTTTCGATTCTACCGCGAATGCCCGGGTGGTGAAATTGGTAGACACGCTACTCTCAGAAGGTAGTGTCGGTTGCGACGTGCAAGTTCGACTCTTGTCCCGGGCACCAAATCAAAACCCGATTCTTAAGGATCGGGTTTTGATTTTTTAAAAATGTAACGGTGTAAAATACCTCCTATTAACTCCATATCTTACGCCGATGTAACGCTCATAATATTCCTAGGAATTGTCCGTAGTCAATATATAAAAAAGAGTGCAATAACAACAACAAGCCTGAAGATCGTTGATACCCATACTTGCTAATGTCTGTTAATAATTCAAATTATACTATTTTGCAGACTGCAGTTGAGAATATAATAATTTACGGCAAAAAACGGAACATTCTTAAAAAGGAAGAGTACAGGTGGAATCCGGCAGCGAACTGATAAAACGCTTCGAATATCCTCCTGTACCCATAGCTAAATATTCATTGAGGGAAACATTTAGGTCAAGTATTAAACTCTTAGCAAAGCTATGTCATTCAAAAACCATTTAGTTCAATGCCACACTATCCGGATAATTTACTGGAAAATAAGCTTTGCAATCCTGTTTTTTTCTTGAAAACGGCACCGATAGAGAAAACCCTAAAATTATCACTTTACAATAATCTCTGCCGGCCCCGTTCGAAAATAACCTTTACTAACAACAAGCAATTAGAGTCAGAATTTCCTTTTAAATAAAGAACCTTTTCTGATATTAAAACTACATTAATTATTTGAATTATGCAACTTTTTGGTTGAGTTTTTATAAATTATTTAATAGAAAATTTATTAATATTTTAATATATAGTATGTTAAGTGGATTTTATATTTTTAACTATTTTTAATGTCTATATACCGGTATAATTTTTGGACATTTAATCATCAGAAACTCAAAAGATTAAACCATAGAATATGAGAAAACACCTAATACCCGTACTTTTAATATCCGCTACTTTAGGATTTAGCGGATGTACCGCAATAAATGAGGTCACGGCAACCTCGGCAGGAGTTAAATTATTACAGGCAGCCACAATATCTGACGAATATGTACAGCAGATATCGGCAGACTATATCAAACAATTAGATGCACAAAATGAAATTGCAAACGGAAGTAACCCTTATGCAACCCGTATTGAAAGACTTACCCGTTCATTCAATAATAAAGACGGCATAAACATAAAAGTATACCTCACTCCTGAAGTTAATGCTTTTGCTACGGCAGACGGAAGCGTGCGGGTTTATTCGGGACTTATGGATATAATGACGGACGAAGAACTACTCGGTATAATCGGACATGAGATAGGCCATTATATAAATCATGATACTCGCGATGCATTCTGCAACGCCCTTGTTACGTCGGCAGTACGTGACGGACTTGCATCTACCGGCGGAGTCGTCGGTGCATTATCTTCATCCCAGGTCGGGGCCCTCGGCGAAGCATTATCCTCGTCACGTTATTCAAGAAAACAGGAGAGCGAGGCAGACGATTACGGATATGAGTTTCTTAAACAGCACGGAATAAACCCATGGGCGATGGCGATAGCATTCGAGAAAATGCAGCAGCTCGACAGCAGTTCGTCTACGGCTCCGGGATTGCAACAGTTATTCTCTTCCCACCCTGATTCGGCAGCACGTGCACAAAGAATGGCACAAAAAGCCCTTAAAGACGGCTACAGCCGTCCGTCGAACACATCAGGCGGATCTGCTTCATCAGGCTCGGGTGCTGCTGCTTCGACATCTAACGAATGGACGTTCTAACATAGTTGAAATATCCAAATAAAGAAGGGATGCTCTAATGGAGCATCCCTCATTACTGTTTTCCCTGTAAATAAAGTTCTGATGAAAAAACCACGGAAGCCGTAATAACAGTTCAGGTGCAATATTTATGCCTGAGTAAATTCCTTTGCGGTCATTCGTCGATCCTATCGTTTTTGTTTTTGAGCTTGCGAACCAGATAGACTATATAACCAATAACAAAGATCACGATGAGGAATCCGAGCACCCACACGATAATGGACCATGCAGCTCTTATTTCCACAACCACCAGCGATATAAGCAATACCAATGCGATAATACCCACCACTACAAGGCCGTTTTTTACATTTTTCATATCCATAACATTAGTTTTTTATATACTCAATCCAAAATTTAAACCATTTTCAATTCCCGCACGCCCAAATGTATTATGAAATCAGCACAACCAATCGATAAATATTTTATGATGTCCGCATCAGGAAACTTTTTGGCGGTATTTTTATAATTTTGTCGTGGACCAAAATTTATGAAAATGACCAATATTAAGAAACTGTTTTTATGCGACAATTTCATACTTCCCCTCATTATAATTAATGCCCTCGTAATTTTTGTTCAGGAATTTAAAGGTGTGCCAGCATGGATAGGATATATGGACAATATATTTACATTATTGTTCGTAGTCGAACTCGTAATTAAAATACGAAGTTACGGTTTCCGGAATTACTGGATGAATAACTGGAACCGTATGGATTTTATCCTGGTTACGATATCCCTACTCTCTCTGGTGCAGTTTGCATCGGGCAGTCAAATGATCCCGCTGAATTTCCTGCTTACCCTCAGGGTGTTCCGCGTCTTCAAATCGTTCCGCTTAATAAGATTCGTGCCAAACGTAAAGGAAATAATATCTGGCGTACAGCGCGCAATTAAAGCATCGTATGTTGTGATAATCGCCTTCTTCATACTTCTATTTATTTTCTCTATCCTCACTTGCTCTATCTTCAAAGACGTTGCTCCGGAATATTTCGACACACCTTTCAATTCGTTGTATAATATATTCCGTATCTTCTCTATCGAGGGATGGTACGAGATACCCGACCTGATCGCCGAACGCTCTACATTATGGAACGCGTTCTTCACTAAAATTTATTTCGTGCTGCTTCTTTTCGGCGGAGGCATATTGGGAATGTCGATAATCAATTCTATCTTCGTAGATGCGATGGTGAGCGACAATAACGATGAGCTCAACGAGAAAGTCGAAGAACTGGGGCGCAAGATTGACCTTCTGTCAAAACAGCTGGAAAATAAAAATTAAAAAACTAAGGCAAAGGAAGGGTTCGTCCGAACTTTAAAGCATATATGGTTTGGTTTTTGCTCATCGGGCATGATAAGATAATAAACATAAAAAATCATGTTATGAAAAAGATTTTTATCGCATTGGCTATACTTTCAGTCTTTGCATGCAACAGCAGGAATAATACGAATAAAAACAATACGGAAGACGAAAGAGTTCAGGTACAGGAATCCACGAATTCGACAGTTATAGATCCGGTTGCGTCTAATCCGAACAGGGAAGCTATCTACGAAGAAATTGTGCCCTGTGCAGACTGTCCGGGCATAAAGTATAACCTCGAGATATGGAAAAAATACGAAGGTAAAGACAGTGTCTACCGACTCGCTATGACATACCTTGAAGCTGAGAACGGAGAGGACAGAACTTACGATTCCGAGGGAAGATGGAGAACGATAGAACATGTTATGGATAATAAGAATGTTGTTCTTTACAGACTCACTCCAGTGTCGTAAGACCCTAACGACCGCCCCATGGAACTTTTTATAAAAGGTGACAGTATCACATTCGTCGACCAGGACAGAAAATTGATCCAAAGCGACCATAATTATACATTAGTGCGAATAAAATAAAAATAATACATATTTTGGAGGGTTCTTTCGGGAACCTTTTTTTGTGTCATTTTTTCGCTAAAAAAATCTATACATTGACAATTTGTCATGGCTCACAGATAAAATGACACGGTTTTTCCTTGTTTTTATGACAATTCGGATTTGGCATATTATGTGTGAAAAACGATTACCGGAAACATTAATAAATTATATAAACTAAAAATTATTAACCATGAGCATTAAACCATTAGCAGACAGGGTTCTTATCGAACCGAAAGAAGCGGAAGAAAAAACTGCAGGCGGATTGTATATTCCCGACACTGCAAAGGAGAAACCTCTCGAAGGTGTCGTTGTTGCGGCAGGACCGGGCACTAAGGACGTGAACATGGAAGTAAAAGTCGGCGACAAGGTACTTTACGGCAAATACGCAGGTACCGAGATCAACTATAACGGCAAAGATTATTTAATCATGAAACAAAGCGATATCCTCGCAATTTTATAATCCGAACATAAAAAATTAAAATAAAATGGCAAAAGAAATCAAGTACGACATTGAAGCACGCGCCCTTCTTAAAGTCGGTGTGGATGCTTTGGCAAACGCAGTAAAGGTAACACTGGGTCCTAAAGGACGTAATGTTGTAATAGATAAGAAATTCGGTTCTCCGAATATTACTAAAGACGGTGTTACCGTAGCGAAAGAGGTCGAGTTAGAGGATCAGTTCGCCAATATGGGTGCGCAAATCATCAAAGAAGTCGCATCGAAAACCGCTGACAACGCAGGAGACGGCACTACTACTGCAACGATTCTCGCACAATCTATCGTTAGCGTAGGTCTCAAGAATGTAACGGCAGGCGCTAATCCGATGGATCTTAAAAGAGGCATCGACAAAGCGGTAGAAGCAGTCGTGAACAACCTTAAAGAACAGAGCGAAGAAGTTGGAGACGATATCGGCAAAGTAGAGCAGGTTGCTACGATCTCTGCAAATAATGACAATTATATCGGTAAGCTTATCGCTGAAGCGATGAGTAAAGTTAAAAAAGAAGGCGTCATCACTGTCGAAGAAGCTAAAGGAACTGAAACCCATGTGGACGTCGTAGAAGGTATGCAGTTCGACAGAGGATATATTTCTCCTTACTTCATGACGGATTCGGAAAAAATGGAAGCAGTACTTGAAAAACCTGCGATCCTTATTACCGATAAGAAAATATCCACAATGAAAGAACTTATGCCTGTTCTCGAGCCTGTTGCCCAGAGCGGACGCGCGCTTCTTATCATTGCGGAAGATATCGACGGCGAAGCTCTCGCAGCTCTTGTTGTAAACAAACTCCGCGGCACGTTGAAGATAGCAGCTGTTAAAGCTCCGGGATTCGGCGACAGAAGAAAAGAGATGCTCGAAGATATAGCTATTCTTACAGGCGGTGTCGTAATCTCCGAAGAGAAAGGACTTAAGCTCGACCAGGCAACTCCTGAAATGCTGGGAAGCGCTGAAAAAGTTTCTATCAACAAAGAAAATACAACTATCGTTAACGGCGAAGGCGACAAAAAAGCTATTCAGGACAGGGTTGGCCAGATCCGTAAACAAATCGAAGTCTCCACTTCCGATTACGATAAAGAAAAACTCTCGGAACGACTTGCTAAACTCGCAGGCGGTGTAGCTGTTCTTTATGTAGGAGCTGCTACCGAAGTAGAAATGAAAGAGAAAAAAGACCGTGTGGACGACGCGCTTGCTGCCACACGTGCAGCAGTAGAAGAAGGAATAATTCCCGGAGGCGGTGTCGCTTACATTCGCGCGGTATCGGCTCTCGAAAACCTTAAAGGCGACAACGAAGATGAAACAACAGGTATCGCTATCGTTAAACGCGCTATCGAAGAACCATTACGCCAGATCGTAGCCAATGCGGGCGGCGAAGGATCAGTGGTAGTTCAGAAAGTAAAAGAAGGCAAGGGCGCTTACGGATACAATGCCCGTCTGGATCAGTATGAAGATCTCATGAAAGCAGGTATCATCGATCCTACGAAAGTAGCACGAGTGGCACTTGAAAACGCAGCATCAATCGCATCCATGTTCCTTACAACAGAATGTGTACTTGCGGAAAAGAAAGAAGAAAACCCTGTCCCTATGCCTCCTATGGGCGGCGGAATGGGCGGAATGATGTAAAACACCGAACTAAATAAAAAAAGGAGTGATTAAAATCACTCCTTTTTTTATTTTTATAAATTATATCCGTTGTAAAATTTCCGAAAATAATTTTATCATTTTTTTCTGCGCTTTAGCTCCTTCACCCTGTATTTCTTCGTGGGTAGAAGGCTGGTCGCTTAAACCTGAGTTGGTGATTACCGAAGTTCCGAAGACTTTCATTCCACAATGTACGGCTACTATAACTTCCGGAGTAGTAGACATTCCAACAGCATCCGCTCCTATAGCATTAAAATAACGGTATTCTTTAGGTGTCTCCAACGACGGCCCCGTAGTTCCCACATAACAACCGTAACGCAGTTTGAGTCCAAATCCCTCGCTGATATTGTCCGCTTTGAGCACCAGTTCCTTATCATAGGCCTCATTCATCGAAGGAAAACGTACACCGAATTCATCCAGATTCTTTCCTATAAGAGGATTCGGTATCAGATTGATATGATCGGTAATTACCATAAGATCCCCTACGTTGAATCCCGGATTCACTCCTCCCGCGGCATTCGACACAAATAGATATTTAACTCCTAACCGCGACATAACTCTTACAGGAATGGTCACTTCCTGTGTACTATAGCCTTCATAATAATGAAAGCGCCCCTTCATCGCGACTACCTTCTTTCCTGATATCGTTCCGAAAATAAGCTTACCGGCATGCCCTTCGACAGTAGATACCGGAAAATCAGGTATGTCGGAATAATCTATCTCGGTTTTATTTTCGATAATATCAGCAAACCCTCCCAGTCCGGTTCCCAGAATAATACCGATTTCCGGAACAAAAGGCACATTACTCCGGATGAAGGATTCTATATTTGTGATTCGTTTTAGCATATTGTTCTATTTGTCTTTTAAATCCGACTTTTCCTCCGTCAAGGAACATAACTTCTATCGGAACGAAGAATAATTTACGCTGAAGTTCGACCGGTATCTTTTTACGGTTGGTCAGTTTGACCGCATCTTTTTCCGTTACGACTATCGCCGTATCCTCCGGCATATTGGATATAATCCGCCTGATCTTCTGTATATCCCTAACTTTATAGGAATGATGATCCGGATAACTCAATGTCTGAAGCAAATTATAGTTACCTTTCAGCGAATCATAAAAATTATTATTATTCGCAAGGCCGGACATTGCGATAATATTCGCACCTTTTCCCGGGATCGCCGTTTCATGCTCGGGAAATATAGGGATCAAATCCCCCTGTCTGAATTTAGAGAAGTATAACGTCTGGTAAGGATAAAGATTGAGATTATTTATTGCTACACGTATATCGATCGGTTTTATATAATCCGGACATTTGGTCATAACAATGAGCTGCGCCCTCGACATCTGCTTTGCCGAATCCCTGAGACGTCCCAAAGGAAGGAACTTATCTTTGTACGGCGGATTGGAATAATCCATGAGCAGCACATTGACCCATGCATCTACGTAACGATGCTGGAATGCATCGTCAAGTATTATCAGATTTATTTCCGGATGTAGTTTACGAAGCTGTTTAATTCCTTTTACCCTGTTCTCGCAAACGGCGACAGGTATATCCGGAAATTTCATTTTGATTTGTCTCGGTTCGTCACCTATCCTTAAATATGAAGTATTGTTATCGGCAAGGACAAATCCTCTCGTCCGACGTTTATAACCACGGGATAATACCGCGACTTTATGGTCTTTACGAAGGATATCGATCAGGTATTCCGTATGAGGTGTTTTACCTGGACCGCCCACAGCAAGATTACCAACACAAACTATAGGGATATCGAATTCCTCGACATGTAAAATTCCCCAATCGAAAAGCTTGTGACGAATCGCTATTGCCAAACCATATAACCACGACAATGGAGCCGCAAAAAATTTTCTGAGCATCCGGCCTGTTTTTCTTTTTCTCAAAGTTAACGTTAAAAAATCTAAATTTCAAAAAAACAAGCTCTAATAAATCGAACTCAGGAAAAAGTGCTAAATTTGTAATCATAATAATAAGCGACAATGGAAGAAAATAAAAAAGGTCCGAAAAGCATAGATATTGAATTATCACAAGCCGTAGCGGAGGGGGTTTATTCCAATATGGCAATTATTTCACATTCGTCATCAGAGTTCATAATGGACTTTATACGCATAATGCCGGGAGTCCCAAAAGCACCTGTAAAAAGCAGGGTAATACTTACTCCCGAGCATGCAAAACGCCTGTTATTATCATTACAGGACAATGTAAACAAATATGAAAAAACTTTCGGCAAAATAGCAATTCCTCATCCCATGGATTCGGAAAACGGATTTTCGGTCGTTTTCGGAAACGGACAGGCATAATTGTTGATTCCGCTATATGCTCCGGACGGTCTGTTCCGTCCGTTGTATTGTGTATATCGGAATGGCGAAAGAAAAAAAACAGATAAAATATATTTCGAGACTATTAACGGCAACAACTGCCGTTATGATTTTTTTATCGTTTTTGCCGGAGTTGAATATTCCCGGACTTAAAAAGTTCGATATTCTTTCCGATCTTTTCCAGATGGAAGAGACCCTCGATATGAGTAATTTACTTGCAGACGCATCATCCGGAGGAATAACGGATGATACCGGACATATCTCCGATTCTTTACTCCCCCTTCCAAAGAACGCTCCGGTCTACTCCGGAGCCCCTATCGAAGATTTTTCAACCGAACTCAACGGCTTAGCGAATTTATCCAGAGCCATCAAACTTTCAGAACATAAAAAGCGGCCTGTACGAATAGCATTTCTTGGCGATTCATTTACGGAAGGTGATATTCTGACGTGCCATTTAAGGGATTCACTACAGAATGTTTTCGGAGGATCAGGAATCGGTTTTGTTCCGGTAGTAACTCCGGTAAAGCACAGGATAAATTCAATATCGGATTATCGCAACCGGAAGGTACGTTCAATAGTCCGCCCGTCCGGTTCCGACGCAAGTAAATTTATAATAAACGGGCAATACTTCATTCCTGAAACCAACGCTTGGTTTTCTATAAGAGCTACTGGCCCGTTCAAAAATTCCGGTTCGTGGAATTATACCGATATTCTTTTTACAAGCAGTGATACTGTACTTATGGATATACGGATAAATTCTGAAAAAAATATAACCCACATCATTCCACCTAACGAACACGTACAGTTAAGTTCCGTAAAATACACCGGGAGTTCTTCTGTCGAAGCATCCCTGAAAAACATCGGTACGACAACCATATATGGATTCTACCTTAACGACCATTCCGGAATATACGTAGATAATTTCTCCCTTAGAAGTTCGTCAGGACCTAACCTGAGCCTGATAAACTATAACTCCCTTGCAGAGATATCAGAACTTATGAAATACGATCTGATCATTTTACAATACGGGCTTAATGTCGCAGAACCAGACCGCAAAGCATATTCGTTATATAAGGAAAAGATGGCGGATATTATCGAAAAACTGAAGCATTCCATGCCTGAAACCGATATCATGATAATGAGTGTAAGCGACAGAAGTTTCCGGGGAAGCAGCGGTGAGTTAAGGACCATGCCCGGAGTAAAAAGCATGGTAAGCGAACAGCGCGCCATCGCCGAGAAAACCGGGATCACCTTCTGGAATACATTCGATGCAATGGGTGGGGAAGGAAGCATGATAGAATTCGTGAAAAAAAAACTCGCCAACAGCGACTATACTCATATAAATTACTCGGGAGGAAAAATTCTGGGTGAAAAACTGGCGACATCCCTCATCGAAGCTATCGAACAATATTACCCGGGGTATGATTGATAATCAGCTGTTTTCCAATATCAAGGCCGTATTCAGCTTCAATCCGAACGAACCTATGCTGTTTAACAGCGGATTGTTTCTCATATTATTCACCGCATTTATGGCGGTATACAGTATGCTGTACCGTAAGAATTTCGGACGGATTTTATTCGTTACGTTGTTTTCTTATTATTTCTATTATAAATCGAGCGGACATTTTTTTATCATACTGCTCTTTATTTCGATAACAGATTTTTTTATAGGGAGGGCAATTCACCGGTCGCAAAAAAAGAACCATCGACAATTATTAGTTTTTTTAACACTGTTTATCGATCTCGGGTTACTGATATATTTTAAATATACCAATCTTATTGTCGAAACACTTCACGGGATACTTTCGAAACCGTTTGATCCGTTCGATATAATTCTCCCCGTAGGAATATCGTTTTTTACCTTCCAGTCGATAAGTTATATTATCGATATTTACAGGAGAAAGATCGATCCTCTCGGAAGCTGGTTCGACTACAATTTCTATTTATCATTTTTCCCACAACTGGTTGCGGGCCCTATCGTGCGTGCAAGCGACTTTATTCCACAAATCAAAAAAAACCGTATGTATCCGCACAAATGTTCGGAACGGGAATATTCCTTATAATTACGGGACTAATAAAGAAGGCTGTTATCTCCGACTACATAAGTATCAATTATGTCGACAGGATATTCGATAATCCGGCACTGTACTCCGGGGTGGAGAATCTTCTCGGTGTTTATTGGTATGCTTTACAAATTTACTGTGATTTTTCAGGGTATTCTGATATGGCTATCGGCATAGCATTGTTGTTGGGATTTCATTTCAATAAGAATTTCGATTCTCCTTACAAATCCGCAAGTATCACCGAATTCTGGCGAAGATGGCATATTTTTCTCTCTTCATGGTTGCGGGATTATCTTTACATACCGCTGGGCGGAAACAGAAAAGGTAAATTGCGAACCTATCTTAACCTTCTAACGACAATGACCTTGGGAGGACTATGGCACGGCGCCTCGCTGCGCTTTATTCTTTGGGGAGCGATCCATGGTGTTTCCTTATCATTAAATAAGCTTTATCTTGCGATTATTCCAAAGAATAATATTCTGACCGCAGTAAATCCGTATGTACGAAAAATCTTCGGAATATTGTTTACATTCAATCTGGTTTGCCTGTGCTGGATATTTTTCCGGGCGGACGATATGGGCAAAGCCATAAATGTAATCAACCAGATATTTACAGATTTCCGCGGCGAACTGATATTGGAAGTGGTTCCGGCTTATTCCACTGTATTTATTTTAGTCCTCATCGGATATATTTTTCATTTTATGCCTGAAGTCATTATGCAAAAATGCAACGGATGGATAATACGTGCGCCCCATATAGGCAAAGCATTTTTGTTGATACTGGTAATCTGGCTCGTGGTTCAGATACGTACAAGCGAGATCGTACCTTTTATTTATTTCCGCTTTTAAATAAAAAAGGCATCTTACGATGCCTTAAATTTTTAGTAATTATCTTTCTTCGGTTCGAAGTAAGATTGCGGATGTGCACATGCCGGACAAAGATCCGGAGCGTCACTTCCCGTATGTACGTAACCGCAGTTACGGCACTGCCATTCGATCTCGTCTTCGCGCTTGAAGTAGGTTCCCTGCTCCACACGAGCAAGAAGAATCCTGTATCTCCTTTCGTGCTCAGCTTCCACTTTAGCTATATTCCTGAACACACGGGCTATTTCCGGGAATCCTTCTTCATCTGCAATCTTAGCGAATTCCGGATATAGTTCGGCCCATTCCTCATTCTCTCCATCTGCTGCCGCACTCAGGTTTTCAATAGTGTTCCCTATTTTTCCCGCAGGATAAGACGCAGTTATCTCCACCATTCCTCCTTCAAGGAATTTGAAGAATTTTTTAGCGTGTTCTTTTTCCTGCTCCGCTGTTTCAAGAAAAACACCGGCAATTTGTTCGTATCCTTCTTTTTTTGCTACACTTGAAAAAAAGTGTAACGGCTGCGAGCCTGAGACTCGCCTGCGAAAGATTTAAGCAGATTCTTTTCAGTCTGCGTTCCTTTTACGCTTTTTCCCATTTTTTAAGTTTTTTCGGTTAATAATTTTATGATTTTTCAAATGTACCTTCAATAAATAATTTTATATTTTCAACTTTAAAGTTATCTATTTTTTGTCTTTTTATATAATCTTCGATCATATTTATAAGCTCGGGATCTTCAAAATCTTCCAGCTTATGCGTCTGTCTGCAATATAAATGACCGTGATCATGTATATTAATATCAAAATACATCCGGTTGTCCGCAGTACTTATTTTGGAGATTATCCCGTTCTCTGACAGGCAATCCAGAACATTGTATACAGTTGCCACAGTCACCGTAGGAGAAGTTACCGACATTACCTTAATAACCTCGTCAGCAGAGGCATGCCTGAGCTCGGATAATGTCTGGTAAACCGCCACTCTCTGAGGAGTAACCTTTAATTTATTGCTCGTAAATAACGAACTTATTTCTGCAACCTTTTTCATTTCATTAACTATAATACAAATTTAATTATAATAATTCTAATTTAAAAATATTTCTAATCTTTTTTTTTTGCATAAAAAAAAAGATTGCTTTTCAGTAATCTCTATTCTTTTACTTTAATTGTTTTTCCACTCGGGATCGTTCGACGCCTGCCCATATAATCAATGGTCTTTATCATGATCACTCCGAGAATAAGATTCATGCAGACCAAAATGTTTATATTGATGTTCTTCAAAAGAACGTTCATTAATATAAATCCCGTCTGAAGTATAAGTATTATTAGCGTACAGTATATATGCTTAAATCCAAGTTTCAATACTTTGTGATGAATATGCCTTCTGTCCGGATGGAACGGGGATAATTTAAGCGACAATCGTTCGAAAAAGACCCAGCATGTGTCGAAAGCAGGAATAAACAGCAAACCGAGAAGTATCGCAGGTGCGGTCTCGAATCCGTAAGCATCGTTACCGACATTCATATTATAGAATTTCAATCCCAATATTGCGATTACGTAACCGAGAATTAGCGATCCCGTGTCACCCATAAATATTTTAAGGTTCTTATTTCCTACGTTAAAATAGAAGAACGGCACTATTACACCCAACATTGCAGCAGCCATCATCGCATAAATATACACACCGGTCCACGTGAACCACCATACGAACACTATCAGCGAAAGCATTGCCAAACCGGAGCATAATCCGTCGATTCCGTCGATAAGGTTGAATGCGTTGGTTATAAAGACTACGAATAATATAGTAAGCGCTATACCCAGATAATCATTCATTTCATAAATACCGAATAAACCTCCGAGGTTAGTAATATAATTTTCTGTAAATATTATAAGACACGCAGAAATTATCTGCGCAAGGAATTTTATCCTGTAAGACATACCTGCAAGGTCGTCCGCAAGACCTATAAAAAATAACAGTACAATACCGGGAATCAGAAAAAGAAGATCCGTGAAAGAATCGATCTGTACATCCGGTTCGAAGACATATCCGAAACTATATCTTAAACCGAGAAAAAAAGTGAGCGATAATAAAAATGTCGGAAAGAACGAAACTCCGCCCAATCTGGGAATATGTCCCGTATGGGATTTACGGGCGGACAAAGCGTCGAAAAGTCTCTTTTTTTTAGATATAAGCACTATCTGCGGTATGACCATCCATCCTATAAGAACAGACAGTAGGAATGTTGCTAAGACAAAGAGGTTCATTCCCATAGCAAGAGGATTATGGTGTACATTTCAAATATAAAAAAATTATTGGAAAAAATTGCGAAATAAGAAATTTTTTATTACGCTAATTCCTGAAAAACTGTTGCAAATATAGATAATTATATTAAAAAAGGTTCGTCTGTTATACCAATAACAGGCGAACTTTTAATCTATATCGGCATTATAATATCTTTTTAACCTGTTCGTATACGTTCTTACCGTTAAATCCAAACTTCTCATCGAGGATTTTTGCCGGAGCTGAATATCCGAAATGATCGAGGCCGAAAATCTCTCCGTCACAACCCACAAGTCCTGCAAGTGTCACCGGAAGACCTGACGTCAAACCGAATTTTTTAACACCGCAAGGAAGCACCTGTTGCTGATATTCTTTCGGCTGTTCGCGGAATAGTCCTTCCGAAACCACTGAAACAACTCTGACTTTAACTCCGTCCGCTTTCAGGAGTTCAGCGCCTTCTATAAGGGTCGATACCTCAGAACCGCTCGCAACAAGAATAATATCGGGCGTCCCGTCACTATCCGTTACGATATAACCGCCCTTCTCGACACCACAATAGCAATCGACCGGAAGTTTATTGATATTCTGTCGTGAAAGAATCAATGCGGCTGGTTTTTCAGACTCCAATGCCATCTTCCATGCCACAGTAGTTTCGTTGGCATCAGCCGGTCTGAGAACAAGAGTGGATCTCTCGCCATGGTGATTGCGGAGCTGTTCCATCAACCTTAGCTGGGCTTCATGTTCGATAGGCTGATGCGTAGGTCCGTCCTCTCCCACCCTGAAAGAATCGTGAGTCCAGACATATTTAACATTTAAACGCTGGAGCGCGGCAAGACGCAGTGCAGGTTTCATATAATCCGAGAATACGAAGAATGTACCGCACACAGGAATAATACCTCCGTGAAGCGCCATACCGTTCATAATACAAGCCATTGTAAGTTCACAAACTCCTGCCTGAAGAAAGGCTCCGCTAAAGTCGCCTTTTTCAAAGGCTTTCGTTTTTTTGAGGAATCCGTCCGTTTTATCAGAATTGGAAAGATCAGCGGATGAAACAATCATATTTTCCACCTTTTCCGCGAAGAAACCCAATACCGTTGCCGATGCGGCACGTGTAGCGGCATTATCGCTTTGCTTGATCTGAGAATAATCCAGATCAGGAAGTTTTCCAGACAGGAACATATCGAGTTTTTCCGCCAGTTGAGGATTAGCAGCCCTCCATGCATCTTCCTGTGCCTTTCTTTCTGCGAACTGTTTTCTTAATTCATCTTTACGCTTTGCATAGAGGTCCGCAACTTCCGGAAATATCCGGAACGGTTCTTCCAGGTTTCCACCGAGATTTTCGATCGTACTATTAAAACACGCTCCTGCTTCACCGAGAGGCTGTCCGTGAGTACATGTCTTACCTTCGAAACTTTCGCCTTCTTTGCCTACGGCACCTTTACCCATTATCGTGTTTCCGATTATGATCGTAGGCCTGTCTTTTTCAGCAAGGGCATTATTTAACGCACCGCGAATCTCATCGGCACTGTTACCGTTTATTTTTATTACGTTCCATCCCCACGCTTCGTATTTCTGAGCCACATTTTCCGATGTAACTTCACATACTTTGGTCGAAAGCTGTATATTGTTCGAGTCATAGAACATTATAAAGTTGCTTAATCCGAGATGGCCCGCAATACGGCCCGCACCCTGGGATATCTCTTCCTGTATACCTCCGTCAGAAATAAACGCATATGTTTTGTGCGCCATCCATTCACCGAATCTCGCAACGAGGAATCTTTCTGCTATAGCCTCTCCCAATGCCATTACGTGTCCTTGGCCCAACGGACCGGACGTATTTTCAACACCACGGAGAACATCTACTTCAGGATGTCCCGGAGTAACGCTTCCCCACTGGCGGAACTGTTTAAGATCGTCGAGGCTGTAATATCCGGAAAGACAAAGCACAGAATAAAGCATAGGAGACATGTGCCCCGGATCGAGGAAAAAACGATCCCTGTGCGGGTACTTCATATCGTCCGGATTATAATTCAGATATTCGGAATACAGGACGTTTATAAAATCCGCTCCTCCCATGGCTCCTCCGGGATGACCGGATTTAGCCTTTTCAACCATAGCCGCCGCCAAAATCCTTATATTATCCGCAGCTTTTTCTGTGATGTTAGCCATAATTCTTGATGTTATTAATTTGTGGTTAGTATCTAAAATTCGTATCTACAAATATAAAAATTAATCATTATAAACCGTACCGTTATTTCGGTGCTTTTTTGTAAAGATAAATCGCGATGACTGCAAATATTATATTGGGAAGCCATACTGACAACAAAGGCGGCAGTACTCCCCCCTTGGCAAATTCCTCTGCGAATTTCATCATCAGGATATAAACAGCACAAAGCGTAAATCCTATACCTATATGAAGACCGGTACCTCCCCTGACCTTTCTGGATGAAAGTGAGACGCCTATGAGAGATAATACGAAGGTCGCGGCGGGATATGCCACACGGCTGTATTTTTCCACTTCGAAAACCTCAACCATATCCGAGCCCTTTAATTTCTGCTGCTTTATAAAGTTATTCAAATCCTTATAATTCATCGTTTGTATAAGGTTCTGCACCTTGCCGAGTTCCTCTGAAGTGAGGTTTATCATCGTATCCAGATTCTTTTTCCTCTCGAAATATTCGGTTTCCTCGTCGAAATAGCGTTGGACGTATTCGGGAGCTGTCCATCTCTGAGTTTCTTCGTTAAATCTCGGATTTGCCGCCTCCAAAGAAGATACTATCGCACCGTTATCGTAGGTTTCCAAAGCAAGGAACGAAGCCCTCTGCGTCTGTCCCCTGTACTCCCTTACGTATGCGAACGTACCTGGTGTAACCTGTCTGTAAATATGCTTTTCAAACGTACTACGACTGCTCTTTTTTAGATATTGGGACTCAAACTCTATTCTGTGTTGGTTAGAGACCGGTATGACGAAAAGATTCAATACGAGACTTACTATCGTGATAACCAATGAAGATAAAAAATAAGGATAAAGGAACCTCTTAAAACTGACACCGCTCGACAAAATCGCGATAACTTCCGTATTATACGCCATTTTGGAAGTAAAGAAAATTACGGCAATAAAGATTATTAGTCCGCTGAACTGATTTATAAAGAAAGGAATAAAATTAAGGTAATACTTGAAAGCTATCTGAGACATTGGGGCCTTAAGTTCCGTAAAGTCATCGAGTTTCTCAGCGAAATCAAATATTACCATTACGACTATTATCAATCCAATGGTAAACACGTACGTTCCGAGGAATTTTCTTATAATGTAGCGGTCTAGTATTTGTACTTTGTAATTATCCATCTTACAGTCTTTGTGACAGTTTTGGTACCATCGTTTCCTTCCACTGAGAGAAATCGCCAGCAATTATATGCTCGCGACTCTGTTTTACCAGCCACAGATAGAAGGCCAGATTATGCATACTGGCTATCTGGGCTGCCAGCATCTCACCGGCTATCGTCAGATGGCGCAGATACGCCTTCGTATATATATGGTCGGCAAAACATGTTCCGTTAGTATCTATCGGGGAAAAATCGTCTTTCCACTTGTTATTGCGAATATTTATTATCCCCTCAGTGGTGAACAACATGCCGTTTCGTCCGTTTCGGGTGGGCATCACACAATCGAACATATCGATACCCCTGGATATAGCTTCAAGAATATTCACAGGAGTGCCCACGCCCATAAGGTAACGCGGCCTGTCTTCAGGCAGGATTTCGTTTACCGCTTCGATCATCTCGTACATCTCCGGAGCAGGCTCGCCTACGGCAAGACCTCCAATTGCATAAGCACCGGCATTGAATCGTTTCACGTATTCCGCTGACTTAATTCTCAGCTCAGGATAGGTGCATCCCTGAACAATAGGAACAAGCGTTTGCTCGTATCCGTATTTTCCGGATGTCTGTTCGTAACGGTTAAAACATCTTTCCAGCCACCTGTTGGTAAGATCGAGCGATTTCGACGCATAACCGTACTCCGCTGTTCCCGGAGGGCATTCGTCGAATGCCATCATAAAATCTGCTCCTATGGAACGCTGAATATCGACAACGGATTCCGGAGTAAATAGATGTTTGGATCCGTCTATGTGCGATCTGAACTCGCATCCCTTCTCCGAAATTTTACGATTCTCCGCGAGCGAAAATACCTGAAATCCACCGCTGTCCGTGAGTATGGGTTTGTCCCATGCAGAAAATCTGTGAAGACCTCCGGCCTTCTCGAGGATTTCAGTACCTGGACGCAGATATAAATGATAAGTATTTCCGAGTATTATTTCCGCTTTTACTTCTTCGGATAAATCACGGTGAAATACCCCTTTCACACTACCGACAGTTCCTACCGGCATAAATATGGGTGTCTCTATTCTGCCGTGCGCAGTAATTATCTCTCCCGCACGCGCTTTGGTTTCTTTGTCTCTATGTTGAAGCGTGAAATCCATCGGTGTTATCTATGAAGAGCATCCCATACCATATCTTTGAGCCTGTCGATTCCGGCACCGGTCACGGACGATATCATTACATACGGAATATCCGGCAGTTTACTGTTCTTTATTTCTTCCGCCAACTCTTCGTCGAGCATGTCGCATTTGGTTATTGCAAGCAGGCGTTCTTTGTCGAGAAGTTCCGGATTATATTGTTTAAGTTCATTAAGGAGAACTTCATATTCAGTATAAATATCTTTGGAATCCGCAGGGATCATAAACAGTAGTATCGAATTTCTTTCGATATGCCTTAAGAATCTGGTTCCCAAGCCTCTTCCTTCATGTGCATCTTCGATTATTCCTGGAATATCAGCCATCACGAACGATCTGTGATCCCGGTAAGAGACTATGCCCAGATTAGGTTCCAGCGTGGTAAACGCATAATTAGCAATTTTAGGCTTGGCGGCGGATACAACGGATAAAAGAGTGGACTTCCCCGCGTTCGGGAACCCTACGAGCCCCACGTCCGCAAGAACCTTAAGCTCCAGTATATACAAACCTTCTTTACACTCCTCTCCTTCCTGTGCATATCTGGGGGCCTGATTGGTAGCTGTCCTGAAATGCCAGTTGCCCAAACCTCCGCGGCCGCCTTTAAGAATAACGACCTCCTGTTTATCTTCGGTAACTTCACCGACGATCTCACCGGTCTCTGCATCGCGTGCCACTGTTCCGAGAGGAACCTCGATAATTGAATCCTTCCCGTTTTTACCATGGCACCTCGCTCCGTGACCATGTTCTCCGTTTTCAGCAAATATATGGCGTTTATATTTAAGGTGTATCAGCGTCCAATACTGAGAGTTGCCTTTAAGGATCACGCTTCCGCCTTCGCCTCCGTCTCCACCGTCAGGACCTCCGAATTCCACGAATTTTTCCCTCCGGAAATGACGCGAGCCGCCGCCGCCGCTTCCTGAACGGCAGAATATCTTCACATAATCAACAAAATTGGATGATGCCATATTATCTACTTAAAGGCTGCAAAGATAGTCAAATAAAACGTTTGCGGAAAAAAACCTGTTTTATTTAGGGTTCAACACGATAAACGGCACCAGCATTTCTTCCAACGAAATTCCTCCGTGCTGGAAGGTACTCTTGTAATACCTTACGTAATAGTTGTAATTATTCGGATAGGCCAAGAAGTCCCGGTTATAAGCGAATACATAAGTAGAACTTAAATTCGATTTCGGCAAATGTATCGACTCCGGCTTGGTTACCTCGTATACTTCCTTACTGTTGTATTTGAGATTACGTCCCGTCTTATACCTGAGATTAGTGGAAGTTTCCCGGTCACCCTGTATACGGACAGGGTTCTCCACCCTTATGGTTCCGTGATCCGACGTTATTATGACCTTATGCTTTCTTTCTGCCAGCATCTTGAGAATCTCGAAAAGATCCGAATGTTCGAACCATGATCGTGTAAGCGAACGGAACGCGGCCTCATCTTCGGCCAGCTCCCTTATAATATCGGTTTCGGTTCTCGCATGTGACAGAATATCAAGGAAATTGTAAACTATTACGGAAAAATCAGCGTTATAAATCTTACTTATATTATCGATAAGTCTTTTACTTGCCTCGGGCCTTACCAGTTTTTCAAATACCCATTTGTAATTCTTGCCGTAAGTCTGAAGCTGCCGGCGAAGAAAATCTTCTTCGTATTTATTTTTTCCGCCCTCCTCGCTGTAGTTAAGCCACAGGCCGGGCATTATTTTATCTATCGCCAACGGAGTAAGTCCTGCAAAGATTGCATTCCGGGCATATTGGGTGGCAGTCGGAAGAATACTGCAATAAAAATCTTCATTCTCCACCTGAAAATAATTGTTCAATCCCGGTGCGACCATTTTCCACTGGTCATAACGAAAATTATCGATAAGAAGCATCGTAGTCTTCTCATTTTTGTCCGCTATCGGGAATATCTTGGTACGCATCAGATTATGCGATAGTACCGGCCTTTCGTTATTTTTATCATTGAACCAATTCGCATATTCCCGTTTAATAAATTTGGCGAACTCGTTGTTAGCCTCGTCTATCTGATAAGAGAATATCTCCCGGATCCCGCGATCCTCCGATTCGATAAGCTGGATATCCCAATTCACCAGTTTCTTATATATATTGACCCAGTCCTGGAAATTATCCGCACTCGAGAAAGACGAGCTTATATTGCCGAATTCGGACCTGTAATCCGCAGTGGTCTTCTCGGTAACAAGCTGATGCTGGTGGACGTTCTTTTTGATCGAAAGCAATACCTGGCTCGGGTTCACGGGCTTGATAATATAATCGGCAATGTTTGACCCTACGGCCTTATCCATTATATTTTCTTCTTCGCTCTTGGTGACCATAATGACAGGGGTCATAGGTCTTATCTCTTTTATTTTAGGAAGCGTCTCCAAGCCGGTCATACCCGGCATCATTTCATCCAGGATTATTAGGTCGAAAGGTTTTGTCTGTATAATTTCCAGAGCGTCGTAACCGTTATTGCAGGTATCGACATCGTAGCCTTTGTTCTGAAGAAATAAAATATGAGGTTTTAACAATTCAATCTCGTCGTCTACCCACAATATACTAACACTACTCATAAATACGTTTTGTTTTTTTAGAAAACGTAACGAAGATAGAAATATTACTTCAAAAATAACTTATATTTGCATACAAACTTTTTGTCCGATATGAACAAGAGAAAAATCGTCTCCGGAGCGCTTGCGGCAGTGTGCCTCATTCTGCTCACAGTTGTAATAATCCGCAAATCAAATTATACGGAAGAATACCCCGACCTCACAGAAATTTTTTCCGAGGATATTCCTGAAAATCTTCTCTACGGCATTTGTGCCGACAGTTACAGTATTCAGGAAGACATAGTAAAATCCGGAGAGAGCCTGTCGGTAATCTTAGACAGGTATGGACTATCCGCAGTGGAAATCGATTCCGCAGTCAAGGCCTCGGAGAATGTGTTCAACGTAAAATCCATCCGCGGAGGCAATGGCTATAAAGCATTTCTGACACAGGATACTACCGCACGGCTGAGCCATTTCGTGTATGAAAAAAACAAAATCGAATACGTAGTATTCTCATTCGGAGATTCTATCACGGTTAGAAACGACAGCAAAGATATTATATCCGAGACGAGAGTGGCGGAAGCAGAAATAAGCAGCTCTTTATGGAACGCCATGGTGGACAATGATATATCCCCTGCTCTGGCTATGGAACTTTCGGAAATATATGCATGGAGCATCGATTTTTTCGGCCTCCAGAAGGGAGATAAATTTAAGATAGTATTCGAGGAAAATTATGTGGATTCAATTAAGGTCGGAATCGGCAGCATCCTCGGAGCATGGTTCGTGAACAACGGCAAAAAATATTATGCGATACCTTTCGAACTGGACGGAAAAATCAAATTCTGGGATGAGAACGGCAACAGCCTTCGCCAGAATCTGCTTAAGGCTCCGCTTAGTTATTCGCGCATATCGTCTACATTCTCACACTCCAGACTTCATCCCGTTCTGAAGATCCGCAGACCTCACTATGGTGTGGATTACGCTGCACCCGCAGGAACCCCTGTGTATGCAGTAGCAGACGGAACCGTAACTTCGAGAACCTATACTTCTCAAGGAGGTAATACTGTAAAGATCAAACATTCGCAGGGACTTGAGTCCGGCTACTTACACTTACAGAAATTCGCCAACGGGCTTAAGGTCGGGCAAAGGGTCAGCCAGGGCGAACTAATCGGATATGTGGGTTCTACGGGACTTGCGACAGGTCCTCACCTCGATTTCAGATTATGGAAGAACGGCAAACCTATCGATCCGCTTAAAGTAGACACCGAACCTGCCGAACCTATCGCATCTGAATATGAGTCACATTTTGCAATGGTTAAAGAAGCTGTTCTCGGCGTCCTGGAAGGTGAGAGCCAGCCGGCAGAAATACTGGCAGCGATCAAAAGCGAACCTGCTATTTTCAGGACCGACTCGCTGGCAATGTATATAAACGGCAGGTAATGGATCCTGATAAAGAAATTATTCGTTTTATAAAAGAACATCATGTCATGACATTAGCTACGGCCGTGGATAACCGCCCGTATTGTGCCAATCTTTTTTATGCATGGATGTCCAGCGAAAACTGCTTCGTTTTTACGTCTTCACCTGAAACCAAACACGCTTCCCAGGGACTCGAAAACAGCGATGTCGCTGCATCTATAGTATTGGAAACATCTGTCGTCGGCAAAATACGGGGTTTACAGATATGCGGCAAAATGCAACGTCCGGAAGGCGTGCTTTTTGATAAAGCTAAAACAAGATATATCAAAAAATACCCTTTTTCTGCGGTAATGAAACTCGATCTATGGGTGCTGGTTCCGGAGTTTATGAAACTTACGGACAACAGACTGGGTTTCGGAAAAAAAATAATATGGACACTGTAAGCGAATTAAATCATAAAACAGTTGCAGTAACAGGCGGCACGGGAATGCTCGGGCGCGAACTTGTATCGCAACTTCTCACACTGGGTGTTAATCCGGTGCTTATAGTGAGAAATCCGGAATCAATGAAAAAATTATATTCCTACCTCGGTGCGGAACCTGAACTTAAAATTATTAAAGCGGACTTTATGAATCCCCATGAACTCACCGAAGCCTTTCAGGGTACCGACATGATCTTTCACTGCGCAGCAGGCGTTTCGATGAATGATGGAACTGATAATCTTATAGCACTCAATACGGATATTACACACCATGTAGTAAATTCATGTATGGATGCCGGGGTCGATAAACTTATTCACGTAAGTTCGGTTGCGGCATTGGGCTCGGAACCGGAAAAAATCACGGACGAGAACTCTTATCCTGATAATATCTCAAACTGGGCGCCATACGCGATCAGTAAATTTTATTCCGAGAACGAAGTATGGCGCGGACACAACAGCGGACTTAAAACCGTTATAGTAAATCCATCTGTCATTCTGGGTCCGGGCAACTGGAAGGAGTACGGCACCCCTTTGATGTTTGCCACTATCGCCAAGGGAGTTGCAGTTTATCCTCCGGGGGGGAAGCGGTTTCGTAGATGTAAGGGATGTAGCTTCTGTTATGATACGACTATCCGAAATACCGGAAGCAGTAGGACGAAGATTCATCGTATCTTCCGAGAATATAAGTTTCAGGGAACTAATGATAATGATTACCAACGCAGTAGGTAAAAAACCTCCTCGTATGAAAATAGGAAAAAAAACACTTAATTTTTTCAGTAAGGCAGCGGAAATAATCTCCGGACTCGGACACATGGATAATCCCTTTTCTCAAAATATCGCTGAAATAGCCGCATGCAGAACCTACTACGATAATAGTGCAATCACTCGGCTTACCGGATACAAATTCAGACCGGTAAAAGAATCCATAGGCTACATGGCAGATTCATATCTAAAAGATACAAGAAAATGAAAACCGGTATAATAATCGTCGCCAGCGGTAGAGGCTCCAGGATGGGCGGTCCTGTCCCCAAACAGTTCGCGTTGTTAAAGGGCAGGCCAGTTCTTATGCACACTATCGAGAAATTTCATAATGCCCTTAAAGATTCCCGAATAATCCTTGTTATACCCAGCAGCGAATTATCTTTGTGGAAGAAGTTATGTCTGGAATATAACTTCAATATACCTCACGACATAACCTTCGGAGGAGACAACAGGTTCGATTCCGTTAAAAATGGTTTAAAGCGTGCTTCATACTGCAATATAATAGGTATCCATGACGGCGTGCGTCCTTTAGTCACGGAAAAAGTAATTACCTCTACAAAACTTACGGCTGAGCAATACGGGTGCGCCATTCCTGCTGTTCCTGTATCGGACTCATTAAGAAGATATGCAGACACGGAAAATAAAATCGTCGACCGCAGCGGACTTTATGCAGTACAGACTCCGCAGTTTTTTAAAAAAAGAATAATTATGGATTCCTACGACACTGAATTTTCACCGGAATTTACCGACGATGCCAGTGTTGCAGAGAAAAAAGGATATGCAATCCATATAACGGACGGGGATCCACTGAATATAAAACTTACTACTCCGGCTGATATGATAATCGCCGAAGCCATATTATCTGCAATCTAATTCAACCCAGGCAGTCTCTATTCCTACACGTTTAAGAAGGTCCACTCCTTCGAGTGTGTGGTATTCGTCGCAATATACAACGCGTTTAATACCGGATTGTATTATAAGTTTCGAGCACTCCATACACGGGGAAGAAGTTATATACAGCGTCGCACCCTCGCTGCTGTTGCCCGATTTAGCAACTTTAGTTATGGCATTAGCCTCGGCATGAAGCACATAGGATTTTGTTTTGCCTTCCGCATCTTCGCATATATTTTCGAATCCTGACGGGGTACCGTTAAATCCGTCTGAAATTATCATCTTATCCTTAACGATTAATGCCCCTACCTTACGTCTTACACAATACGAGTTCTCGGACCATATTTTGGCCATACGCAGATAACGTACATCCAACTGACGCTGTTTCTCCTCGTTATATCCCATTTGAATTTATTTTATATATACTTCAAGGAATTTTCCTTTTCCCTTAATAACCGCATAGTTAAAAACCGCAGGCAGAAGAACCGTCTCCGCATCCATCATATATTCCATTCCGCCTTCGGTTTCGATAAAAATTTCACCTTCCAGACACTGGTAAATTACAAAGGAATCAAGAGAAGAATAATCTCTTTCCATAGCACCATCCATCTCGATTATATTGGTAACGAAAAATTCGGAAGAAACTGCTTCCACAACTTCGTTTTTTTTAGATTCGGTTCGGATGCAAAGATCGTTTCGTTTTCCGAAATCAAGGGCATCCACGGCAAGTTCGGTGTGCAGATCCCTCATTTTCCCCTTACTGTCCTTTCTATCCCAGTCATAGAGCCTGTAAGTAATGTCGGAAGTCTGCTGTATTTCGGCAAGAAGCACTCCGCTGCCAATCGCATGTATCGTTCCTGCAGGCAGATAGAACATATCTCCTTTTTTAACTTTTTCTTTTTTCAAAACTGACTGAATGGTTTTGTTATTAAGGTGGTCGATATATTCTTCCCTACTGATATTTTTACTGAAACCCAAATAGATATAGGAATCTTCATCTGCCTCCATAACGTACCACATTTCGGTTTTACCGTAAGCACCGTGCCTCTCCGCAGCAAGTTCGTCTCCGGGATGCACCTGTACCGAAAGAATATCGCTTGCGTCCAGAAGTTTGACAAGCACGGGGAATTCCATGCCGAATTTATCGAAAACAGCGTCACCTACGAGTTCACCCATATATATCTCGATAAGTTCCTGGATATTATTCCCGGCAAGCTCTCCGTTTGTCACAACGGACAGATCGCCGTCGAGTCCGGACAGCTCCCAGCTTTCGCCTATCGGCCGGTCGTCGGGACACATTCTCAAGTAATTATCTCTTAGCCTGTTGCCCCCCCAGATACGTTCTTTATATATAGGTTCGAATTTTAACGGATATAGCATTATCGGTCAGTTAAATCGTAAAATGAAACGCAAATTTAAAATATTTATTAATATTTTCATACATTTGTTGCATAGAGCCGCACTCTGCGGACATCCCCGGAAAATAAAGATAATATAAAATATCCAGATTATGAAAGAATGTGTTTTAGTTACCGGAGGCGCGGGTTTCATCGGAAGCCACACTGCTGTCGAACTTATTAACGCCGGATACGACGTGTTTATTGTCGACAACCTTTCGAACTCCGACATGGATGCGGTAGAGGGCGTCCGTAAAATCACAGGTGTGGACGTACCTTTGGAGGTGGTGGACTGCTGCGATTTCGAAGCAATGTATGAAGTGTTCAAAAAATATAAATTCAATTCGATTATTCATTTCGCTGCCTCCAAGGCGGTAGGCGAGTCCGTAATCAAACCATTATTGTATTACAGGAACAACATTACCTCTTTACTGAATATTCTTGAACTCATGAGAGACAACGGAGTGGACAACCTTGTATTCTCTTCGTCGTGTACGGTTTACGGAGAACCGGATGTTCTTCCCGTTACAGAACAAACACCGCGCAAACCGGCAAATTCCCCATACGGGAATACCAAGCAGGTCTGTGAAGATATTTTACGCGACGCAATCACGGCGCATCCGCAGATCAAGGGTATTTCATTAAGATATTTCAATCCCATCGGCGCCCATCCTTCGGCATTAATAGGAGAACTTCCCAAAGGTGTTCCGGGGAATCTCGTACCGTTCATTACACAGACTGCTGCAGGTTTAAGAGACGAGCTCAGCGTATTCGGGAACGACTACAATACTCCTGACGGATCGGCGGTCAGGGATTATATAGATGTTGTAGATCTCGCGAGAGCGCATGTTGCGGGAATGGCTCGTATGACGCAGGGCAAGAGTAAATCCGGATATGAAATTTTCAATGTAGGAACCGGAAACGGATTATCCGTTTTACAACTCTTAAACAAATTCCAGGAAGTGAACGACCTTAAAATAAGATATAAGATCGTAGGTAGACGAGCTGGAGATATCGAAAAAATCTGGGCAGATACCACTTATGCCAACGAAGAACTCGGATGGACGGCGCAGGTTCCGATCGAGGACACGCTGAAGTCCGCATGGGCGTGGGAGAAACGTATAAGGAATATTGAATAAAATATATAAGGCTGCCTCCGGCAGCCTTAGTCTTTATATTTTCCCCACCATACTCATCCACAAGTCTGCCATAAGTTTATGACCGGCCGGAGTCGGATGAACTCCGTCCCAAAGCCAATATTCCGCAGGTGCTTTATCAAATGCTTTTTCGAACATTTCGAAGTAAGGAATGAATACTGCACCATATTCATTCGCCAGTTTCCTGACGATCTCCCCGAGCTCCCTTGTCAATTTTTCCCGTTCCGACCACAGATAAGACATATCGTTCACTTCCGCAACGAACGGTGCACCGAGAATAAATTTAACATTCGGATTTTTGAACAGCGATTTTTCAATACATGCTCTGTAGCTCGTCTCCCATCCATCATAATCAAAGTCCTCGGCAGTTTTACTTTGTAATAAATGATTTCCAACATCGTTTATTCCTATCAATATCGAGACTATATCAGGATTCAAATCCAGAACATCCTGCTGCCATTTGGCAGCCATATCCTCAAGCCTGTTACCGCTTATACCCCTGTTATAGAAATCATATCTTCTATCCGGATATTCAGCCGTATAGGTTGCGGCACAAATAAACATATAGCCATGTCCAAAGATATGATTCGGATCAGTTCCCCGTTCTCCGCTTTGATTTTGTCCCCAATTACCGTCCGTAATCGAATCCCCCTGAAAAACAATTCTATCTCCGTCCATAATCAACGGCTGATACCCGTCATCCTGTTTACAGGAAGCCGAAAACAGAAAAGGAACCATTCCGAGAATAAAAAATTTAACCGGATTTCTCATTTTATATAAATATTAAAAACGGGAACCAGATGATTCCCGTTATATTAAAATCAATTCTTTATTTAGAATTTGAAAAAGTTTTTAGCATTGTTGTAAGATATATCCTCGACCATTTGTCCGATGAACGCCATTTCGCTGCGAGGCAGTTTACCTTTCCTGATATCTTCACCTATAAGGTTGCAAAGAATACGGCGGAAATACTCGTGGCGTGGGTAAGACAAGAAGCTGCGCGAATCTGTAAGCATACCTACGAAACGGCTGAGAAGACCGAGAACAGAGAGTGAGTTCATCTGGTTTATCATGCCTACTTCCTGATCGAGGAACCACCAACCGGAACCGAACTGCATTTTACCTGCTACGGTACCGTCGTTGAACGTGTAAGCCATTGTAGTCAAGACTTCGTTATCGCCCGGATTGAGGTTATAAAGAATGGTCTTGGTAAGTGTATTGTTATAAGCTAGTTTATTGAGAAGCTTGTGTCCGGCAGCAGCCATTTTAACGTCGTGGATAGCATCGTAACCGGTGTCCGGTCCGAGCTTCTCAAACATCTTGGTGTTGCAGTTACGAATAGCTCCTACATGAAACTGCTGGGTCCAGTCTTTTTCGAAGTCCATCACTGCGAACTCGAATAACATTGCCGAACGGAACTTCAACAACTCTTCCTGTGTTGCTTCCTTTCCACTCCTTACCTTGTCGAAGATAGTATTGATTTCCGCCTGAGTGTAGTCTTCAGCATAGAATGTCTCGAGACCATGGTCAGACAATTTACATCCGAGAGATTCGAAGAAGTCCTGACGAATCCTCAGCGCTTTCATAAGGTCGCTGAACGAAGATATGCTAACGTTAGAGACCTTCTCGAGACCTGCAATATACTCGTTGTAAGCCGCAGCATTCTCGATAGCCATAGCTTTGTCCGGCCTCCATGTAGGAAGAACCTTGACACCGAACGGATTGTCTTTGATCTGCTGGTGGTATTCCAGTGTGTCCGCGGGATCGTCCGTAGTACAAACGACTTCCACATTACACTTTTTCATTATATTCTGTGCACGGAACTCTTCAGTCTGAAGTTTAGCGGTACACTCGTCATATATCTCTTTTGCGGTTCCTGGCTTGAGTATTTTGTTAACCCCGAATACTTTCTGGAGTTCGAGGTGCACCCAATGATACAACGGGTTACGCATAGTATAAGGAACGGTCTCCGCCCATTTCTCGAATTTCTCGTAGTCCGGTTTATTTCCCGTAATATATTCTTCGTCGATACCGTTACCGCGCATCGCACGCCATTTATAGTGATCCCCGCCCAACCATATCTCGGTCATGTTCTTGAACTGATAATTATCCGCAATCATTTTAGGGATAAGATGACAGTGATAGTCGATGATCGGCATCTTCGCCGCGTGTTGGTGATAGAGAACCTGTGCTTCTTCGCTGTCGAGCATAAAGTTCTCGTCCATAAATTCTTTCATCCGTAATAATTTTATGATGTTTAATTAATATTCAAACTGTGCACATGACGTGCAGTTACAAATTTAATCAAAAAAAGATCATAAAAAATATTTTAATACAGGCTTTAATCTTTTTTAAATATTTACTAAAATCCGCTTGGTATTATCGTCAATTTTTGCAAACTTTGTATGTTTAAACCCCTCCTGAAAAGGAAAACTAAATAAAAATCATATAAACATGAAAGAACTGAACAGAAAAACAGCACCGAACAAAAACTATCCTGAAAAGGTAATCCAATTCGGCGAAGGCAACTTCCTGCGCGCATTCGTGGACTGGATCATTTACAACATGAATGAAAAAGCGGATTTCAACGGCAGCGTAGTCGTAGTACAGCCTATAGAGAACGGTATGGTGGACATGCTGAACGCTCAAGACGGTCTCTACCACCTTAATCTCCAGGGATTGGATAACGGCAAAGAAGTTGACAGCATCGAACTTATCGACGTTATCAGCAGGGGGCTAAATCCATACACTCAGTTCGACGAATATATTAAACTCGCGGAGAAGCCCGAGATGCGCTTCGTGATCTCTAATACAACCGAGGCTGGAATCGCATTCGATCCTTCCTGTAAACTGGACGATAAACCCGCGAAGTCATATCCGGGCAAACTCACACAGTTGCTTTATCACAGATTCAAAACCTTTAACGGAGCTGCGGACAAAGGATTTATCATACTCCCTTGCGAGCTTATCTTCCATAACGGAACAGAACTTAAAAAATGTATCGAACAATATATCGATCTTTGGAACCTCGGCGAAGATTTCAAAAAATGGTTCGAGACCGCGTGCGGAGTTTACAGCACATTAGTCGATCGTATCGTTCCGGGCTACCCTAAAGACACTATCGACGAGATACACGCAAGGATCGGATATAACGACAAGCTCGTCGTCAAAGGCGAAATTTTCCACCTGTGGGTGATCGAAGCACCTCAATCGGTGGCTAAAGAGTTCCCTGCGGACAAAGCGGGACTTAATGTTCTCTTCGTACCGAGCGAGAAGCCTTATCATGAAAGAAAAGTTACTCTTCTCAACGGCCCTCACACGGTTCTGTCCCCGGTAGGATACCTTTCTGGACTCGACACTGTAAAAGAGATAGTAGAACACGATGTTACCGGTAAATTCGTGAACAAAGTTATGTTCGACGAACTCCTCCAAACACTCGATCTTCCTAAGGAGGAACTCGAAAAATTTGCTGGCGACGTTCTCGACCGTTTCCGCAATCCATTCGTTAAACACTTCGTTACGAGCATTATGCTCAACTCGTTCCCTAAATTTAAAACACGCGATCTTCCGGGACTCAAAATATATCTTGAAAGGAAGGGCGAACTTCCTTCGGGACTCGTATTGGGTCTCACTGGTATCGTGACATATTACAAGGGCGGTAAGAGAGGCCAGGACACTATCGTCCCTAACGACGACGCGGCTATCATCGAACTTCTTAACAAATTGTGGGCTACAGGAAACACTGCGGAAGTTGCCAGGGGCATCTTAGGTGCTGAATTTATCTGGGGAGAGAACCTTAACAACATAGCTGGACTCACAGAAAAACTCACAGGATATCTTAATTCTATTCAGGAAAAAGGTATGCTTGAAACAGTAAAATCAATTTTGTAAGCCACGGCAATGAAGACAAGATTTTTAAAGATCAATCCTGCGGATAATGTAGCGGTCGCGATCTACGCACTATCCAAAGGTGAAAATATAAAAATAGACTCCGAAGAAATAATTCTGGCGGAAGATATTCCCGCAGGACATAAATTCTCTCTTAAGGATATGGCTGAGAATGAAAACGTAATAAAATACGGCGACCCTATCGGTCATGCGCTTAAGGCGATCGTCAAAGGCGGGCTCGTAAACGAAAAGAATATTAAAACCAATCTCGAAGGGATTCTCGACTATACTTACGAGCCTAAGTTAGAGAATGTGTACTCCGATAAAAAAGGATTAACATTCAAAGGATATAAGCGCTCTAATGGCGAAGTAGGCATTCGCAATGAAATATGGGTAATTCCTACTGTCGGATGCGTAAACGGCATCGTAAACGAGCTCGCTTCCGCACTCAGGAACGAGACAGGCGGCAAAGGCGTAGACGCTATCGTAGCTTATCCGCACAATTACGGATGTTCGCAGTTAGGCGACGATCACGAGAATACACGTAAGGTTCTCCGCGATATGGTGCTTCACCCCAACGCAGGAGGAGTACTTGTGGTAGGACTCGGATGCGAGAACAATCAACTCGATATCTTCCGCGGATTCGTGGGAGAAGTGGACGAGTCTCGTGTTAAATTTATGATTACCCAGCAGGTTGGCAACGAATACGAAGAAGGGATAAAACTTCTCCGCGAGATTTACGATGTCGCATCCAAAGACGTCCGCACGGATGTTCCTGTTTCGGAACTCAAAGTAGGACTCAAATGCGGCGGTTCGGACGGTTTCTCCGGAATCACAGCCAATCCGCTCTTAGGCGTATTCTCTGACTTCCTGATAGCAAACGGCGGAACCTCTATCCTGACTGAGGTTCCTGAAATGTTCGGCGCAGAGACCATTCTTATGAACAGATGCAAGGACAGGGAGACATTCGACAAAACCGTACATCTTATCAACGACTTCAAAAATTACTTCACGAAGAATAACCAGCCTGTTTACGAGAATCCGTCACCGGGAAATAAGGCGGGGGGCATCTCTACGCTCGAAGAGAAATCTCTCGGTTGCACCCAGAAATGCGGCAAGGCGACTGTTCAGGATGTTCTGATGTACGGCGACAGGATCAAAACCAAAGGACTGAGCCTGCTCAGTTCCCCGGGCAACGACTTGGTGGCGGCTACCGCTCTTGCTTCTTCAGGATGCCAGATAGTTCTATTCACAACTGGGCGTGGAACACCGTTCGGAACATTCGTTCCTACGATGAAAATCTCGACGAACTCGAACCTTTACAACAACAAACCGCACTGGATCGATTTCAATGCCGGGGTTATAGTTGAAGATAAACCTATCGAAGAGACCTGCGAGCAATTTATCGAATACATTATCCGTGTTGCCAGCGGCGAAGAGGTAAACAACGAGAAACACAATTACAGGGAGATCGCGATCTTTAAAACAGGCGTGACTCTGTAAATTCAAATATTCATCTTAAAACGGGGCATATTGCCCCGTTTTTTGTATATTTATATAAATGCAGACCTTAAATTCATTAGTATGGACAAGAAGGATTTTATGAAACTCGCTATAAAATTGTCGAAAGAGAGCGTGGACAACGGAGGCGGTCCGTTCGGGGCAGTAATAGTGAAAGACGGAAAAATAATCGCGACGGGCAATAATACCGTTACACTCGACCACGACCCTACGGCACATGCAGAAGTCTCCGCGATCCGCAATGCAGGTTCCGCACTGGGGACTTTCGACTTAAGCGGATGCGAGATTTACACTTCCTGCGAACCGTGTCCAATGTGTCTTGGAGCGATATACTGGGCTAAAATAGATAAAATGTATTATGCCAATACAAAGTCCGACGCTAAGAATATCGGCTTTGACGACTCATTTATTTACGATGAAATCGAGTTACCTCCGGAAAAAAGAAAACTCGAATCGGAGCGTCTTTTTGGCAACGAGGCCCTGACGGTTTTCCAACAATGGGAGGACAAGTCCGATAAAACGGAATACTGACACAATATTGTCTGTTTGTAAATAATTAACATTCATTTGGGATTTATAGAACCGGTATCCACAATTGTTTTTGTAAATGTTAATAATTTAAGAACAACTAACAAGCTGATTTATACGGACATTCCGAAAGTTATCATTGAACTACCCACCTATCTTAAAAACTTTTGCCCATATTGTTAATAACTTTTCAGTACCATTAACAACTCATGAACACCTACTGAAAAAGTTATCAACACGAACCTTTTACATATGCAGAAATAATCCGGAATTTTCACAAAATACCGGTAATATTTTATTATGCCATTTTTGAAAGTTATTAACAGGAATTGTTAATAAACCGTAGTTATGAACAATCAGAGTTCGAGAATCCCGTCCGGAACAGACATACGGATCTCTTCATTTTTTATATCTATAGAAGAAATAAAATCGTCGGCTGCAGGAATAAGATATTCTTCATTGCCGACCGTAATATTGAATAAAGGATTGAATTCGCTATCGATAAACTCCAAAACGGTCCCTTCAATGGTTTTTCCTTCGTAATGGAGAGTTATTCTAAACCCTTCGAGATCTTCGAGGTATAATTCGCTGTCGTCCAGACGAATATTTTTATCTTCCTCGGGTTCCACAAGGAGATAAAACTCTTTGCCGATAAGAACGGATACCCGGGCCTCGCTGTCAAGATCATCAAAAGCCAATACCGCCTTGCTCCTTCCCCGGCGTGAGATCAGGGAATAAAAAAAAGGGGTCGGCAATCCGTCGACATCGACAAATACCGGCCACCTGTTATCTTCAGAATCAAATCCTTCGTATAATGTAACCATCACCTCACCGTCCGTACCGAATAATTTATTTACGCGGCCCACGGGGATCTGTTCAGGTTCATTATACCTGTCCATAATAGGAAATTATTAAGCCTCCGCCGGAGTTTCCGGTTCTTCTGTAGACTCAACAGCTTCAGCAGCAGGAGCTTCTTCCGAAACCTCTTCCGCAGTTTCTTCTTCCTGTGGAGCGTTAGCAGCCTCTTCAGCAGCCTTCTTAGCGGCGATAGCTTTTTCTCTCTCTTCCTTAACTTTTGCTTCAGCGGCAAGGCGGTCCGCCTCATCTTTAGACTGAGCCTCAGCTAACTTGTTGACTTTTGTGGAAATGATACCGTCTTTAGCAAGCATCCATTTGTTGAACTTGTCCTCAGCTTCTTCAGCAGAGAAAGCTCCTTTTTTAACACCGCCTAAAAGGTGTTTTTTGTAAAGCACTCCTTTGTAAGAAAGGATAGCCCTACATGTATCCGTAGGCTGTGCACCGTTCTGCAACCAACCTAAAGCCTTGTCGAACTGGAGATCGATCGTAGCCGGATTTGTGTTCGGATTGTAAGTACCGATTTTCTCAATAAATTTACCATCACGTGGCGCTCTACTGTCTGCAACGACGATGTGATAAAAAGCATAACCTTTTTTACCATGTCTTGCCAATCTGATTTTTACAGGCATTTCTTTTTTAATTTAATGTTTAAGACCTATTTTCCTATCTCGTAGAAAGCGCAAAGGTAAAATTAATTTTAGAAACTACAAAAAAATCAGACCTATAACGGCACCGCCTACGATTATAAGTATCGGATTGACTTTCAGCAGGGATACGGCCAGTGCGTCAAGAAACAGAATGACGCTGAATATGTCCGGGAAGTTAGAGGGTGTCATAAGCATAAATGCCGCGGCACCGATCATACCGATGAGCATCGGTTTTAGTCCGTCCATTACCCAGCCAACGTATTTATTATTCTGGAAGGCGAGATAAAATTTTGTTATGATTATCATTATAACTAATGGAGGAAGACAAACCGCCATAGTCGCCAATGCCGAACCGAGGGCGCTTCCCGACACGTTATATCCGATATATGTGGCACTGTTTATTGCGACAGGTCCAGGCGTCATCTGAGATATAGCGACTACGTCTGTAAACTCCTGAGCAGTGACCCAGCCACGATTTTCCACCACCTCGTTCTGGATAAGCGACAGCATCGCATAACCGCCTCCGAATCCGAAGACTCCTATCTTAAGAAACGACCAGAAGATTTGCAGGTATATCATTCTTTCACCCTCCCTTTATTCGATAACCCCCATAAAATACCTCCAACCGCACCGGCTATCAGGAAGTAGACAGGCGACACTCCTAAGAATCCGACAACGACAGCTACGGCAGCAGCAAGGACGATTTTTCTCCAGCCCATGTCCTTCGCCATTCCGTAAACCGGAGCGGCAATCAGCGCAACCACAACAGGGCGCATACCTTTGAACGCACTCTCTACCAGTGGATATTTGGTAAAATCAGAGAAGAACATGGCTATCAGCAGAATAATAACAAACGAAGCTATAACCGTCCCTATGATACAGACAATAGAGCCCAGGATCCCACGCATCTTATAACCTACAAAAACAGATGTATTTATGGCTATCGGTCCCGGAGAGGACTGCGCAAGGGCTAACAGATCGAGGAACTCGTCTGCGGAAATCCACTTACGGTTATCGATGATCTCCTTCTGGATAAGTGGAACCATAGCGTAACCGCCTCCGAATGTAAAACAGCCTATTTTAAAAAACGACCAGAATAGTTTAAGGTAGAACCCCATATTTCATAACCGAACCTGTCTTAAAGCGACAACAACATTTTTTTCATGACAGCCTGCGCGGATATCTCCCTGTTAGCGGCTTCCGGTATAACTATCGAACGTTCGCTCTCGATGACATCGTCGGAGACTATCATGTTCCTTCTCACGGGAAGACAGTGCATAAAATATGCCTGATTGGTCAACGCCATTTTTTCAGTGTCGACGGTCCAGTCCATATCCTTGCTGAGTATCTTGCCGTAGTTGTCCCCTGAGTAAGCCGACCAGTTCTTAGCATAAATAAAATCCGCACCTTCAAATGCCTTGCGTTGGTCGTATTCCACACGCGCATTACCTACGAACTGCGGATCGAGTTCGTAACCACGCGGATGTGTTATTACGAAGTCGTAATCCGCTGCGTTCATCCATTCTGCGAATGAATTAGGTACAGCTTGCGGAAGAGCCCTCGGGTGAGGTGCCCATGTGAGAACGACTTTAGGACGTTCCGTGGTCTTATATTCCTCTATCGTGATAAGATCGGCATAACTCTGCAAAGGGTGCCTTGTTGCAGCCTCCATGCTGAATACGGGCTTGCCGGAATATTTTATAAATTGATTGATAACGGTTTCATTGTAGTCGTATTCTCTGTCCTCCAACCCAGCAAAGGAACGGACGCCTATGATATCACAATACACACCCATTACCGGAATAGCCTCCAGAAGATGCTCCGGTTTGTCTCCATCCATTATTACACCGCGTTCGGTCTCGAGCTTCCACGCACCCTGATTCACATCCAGCACAATTACGTTCATCCCGAGATTCATCGCAGCCTTCTGTGTACTCAGACGTGTTCTCAGGCTTGAATTAAAGAACACCATCATAAGTGTTTTATTCTTCCCGAGGGTATCGAACTGAAACCTGTCTTTTTTTATCTCGAATGCTTCTTTCAGTGCAACCTTAAGGTCGCCTATATCGTTTACGTTAGTGAAATATCTCATCTTTACCCGTAGTTTAGAATAAAAATTTTATACCGCCCATTACATTTACCCCCAACATCGGATAATGGTTGTACATATATAATTTCTTATTAAGCAGATTTCGTCCGGTAACGAACACTCCGAACTCTTTAGTTATGTTGCTGTCTATATTGACATAAAGGTCCATCAGATTATCGCTCTTAACGGCATTCAGCATGTTGTTGTACTGGTATTCATAGAAAATCCTCTCTCCCCACAGCGTCATTCCGAGATCGATAAAGAACAGATTGCGATATTTGTACTTGACACCGAAATTCACTTCAAGATCGGGCCTGTCTCCCGCGTCATCAAAATTATCCAGTTTATATTTATAGAAACGGGCGGAAGCATAAATATTAAAACTTCTCTGGAAATCCGCATCCAGCGCAATCTTCCCGTCCCAGATTTTCGCTTTATCGGTTAAAGCCGTAAATACGTTCCCGTAATATTTAAGGTCGTAATGGTTTACGAAGAAATGAAAATCGTCATTCCGGGTAAAACCACCTGAGATATCATACCTCAATATGTCGAAAAGAAGCCCCCTCGCACCTACCCTTCCGGAATATTCCACAGTCGTGGGAAGCGCCGAACCATTAAGAACGTAAGGATTTATTTTCGACAGGCTCCTGTAATCGTTACGCTGAACATTACCTGTTACAAATGCGTAAGGAGTGAGATAGCCGTCGAAAAGATCGAGTTCTAAATTTATTTTCGGCAGAAACTTATTCTGATTTTCATTCATTCCTTCGGTAGAATAATAAGCATACTGACCGCCTAAACTAAACCGGAATGTACCATTATCGAATTGATAGCCCAAACCCGCAAGAAATATTTCATCCGAGTATTCATTTTTAAGCTTACTCGTACCCTTTACCTTATCATAACCGGCATCGACAGTAATCTGAGAAGTATAACCGGCAGGTATGGATATATGGGTGCCCACCTTCCATAGGAACTCATCGTATTTGAATTTATCCCCGAAGAAATCGAAACTGGCTCCGACTTTAAAATTAAACTTCGATAGATCGGCAAATGAATTTCCTACGGATAATCCGAAGCCAAGATCATGATAGAATTGGGCAAGACCTTTACGTGAAGTATCGAAAGATACCGGAATCGGATCATTGTAATTATAGTATCCGTATCGCGTTACACTGTTGTAGCTGTAATCGAACTTCCCGGACAAGAACAGATCATCTCCGAATTTCCGGTCGGCAAAGAGTGACGCGTTATTGAATGTAGCCTGTGCAGGCGCCTTCTCATTCGCATCATTTTTAATTTTAGAATATTGTCCGTAATGTTTGATTATCGCTCCGACTGTGGTTTTATCGTCCAGTTTGGAACCGTAGCTCGCTTCCGCAATACTCTGAAACGGACCGCCTACTCCGAGTTTAACATAAAAAGGATGATGTATCCTGCTATCTACAGTATTGAAATTCACCGGTCTTATCGGAGACACCGCGAATCCGTAATCCAACGGATAAGGTGTCACTTCATAATTGAATTCGGGCCTTATCTTAGTAGTATCTACCATATCAGGTGTAAGCTCCATCTTGAACGATTCGCTTACCGATGGTTCGTAAGCCCTCGTAACGGTAACCTCTTTATTAAGGTCATTCTGCGCCGCAAGAGGCAGTGCGGCAACAGCCGCGCATATCCATATAATTAACCGCCTATTCATCATTGTCCTTTTCATTCAGTTGATTAAGTTTAGATTGTGCTTCCGCAACCACTCCGTCATTACGGTCGGTATAGCCATCTATAATACTCTGGTAAGTAGCCTTAGCCTGAAAATCATCCCCTTTTTTGACATACATATCCCCGAGGATCAGGAATGCTTTTGCCATCCAGAACTGATGAGACGTACCACGTCCGGAGAACTTGAATATCTCATTTTCAGCCTCATCATAACGACCCTCCCCATAAAGTATATCTATCGTGAGAAACTGTGCCTCCGCACCGTTCCGTGTTTCCGGATTTGCCGCGGCATCGCTCAATAGAGGCAGTGCTTCCGTTTTTCTGTTTTTAGCATATAACGCCTTGCCTTTGATGAAGTTGGCCTCCGTCCTGAGATCGGGATTAACGGACACCGAACCGAGAACATAATCCGCTGCTTCGACGGCCTGGTCCGGATCATTGAGCTTATCCATAGAGCGCAGATAGCCCGACAATCCGTCGATAACTACCGTCCTGTTCGAAGCGAGTTCCGTGAGCCTTTTATAAAGTTCGGCTGACTTCCGGTAGTCCTCCTTACTGAAATATATCGAAGCGGAATTCTCCACGGAATTTATAGTAAACGTATTTACCGTCATCCCCATAATTCTTTCGAAGCCCCGGAGAGCCGAGTCCGTATCACCGTCATTCATATCGGTTTCCGCAATATAATACGTGGCATTGGCTACATAACTACCTCTCGGATACTGCTCCAGATATTTTTCGAATAACGGATAAGCACGTTTATTGTCTCCTGTGAGATAGATCCTTTCCGCTACAGTAAACGTCAATGAATCGCGTTCCATAACGCTTACATTAGTTTCGATATTATTGTTATTAGCGTAATCGAAATAACCGTTAAGATCGTTATTCTCAACATATATGTTCCTTATCGCCAACAGTGCGTCTTTAGCCTGCGAGGATGTCGGATATTCGGTAACTACCTTTTTATATGCGGACAATGCTTCGTTGCTTCTACCGGCATTATAGTAAGCCAGTCCCAGATCGATCAGGGCATCCGGGTAATAAGGCGATCCCGGATAACGTTCTACAAATCGGTTAAGTGTCTGGATCGCTTCCGTAAACATATCCTGTCGTGTATAGGTCGCTCCCAATTCATAGTATGCGTTGTCTACATAATCGCCGAGTCCTGCATCCGTAATTTTTTTAAGGGCGTCTATCTTGGCTGTCGCTCCGGATGTCAACCCAAGCGTCAGTGCCTTCTGATATTCGGCATAGTATCTCTCCTGTGTTCCGACGGATATGGCCCTGTCATAATTCTGCGTAGCCTGCGCATAGTCGCGGTTAAGGAAATAAATGTCTCCTAAACGGTTGTAAGCATCGGCCATTATACTGGTATTGCCTGTATAAGCGGCAATAAACCTGTCGAACCAAACCAGCGCATCGCGATAATTTTTAAGATTGAAATAACAGTAACCGAGACTGTAATTCGCCATTATATTTTCAGCTTCGTCTTTCGGGGACAAAACTATATAATCCTGATATAAGGGTATAGCCCGTGCATACAAACCCTGCCTGTAATAGGTCTCCGCGAGCCAGAATCTCGTGAGTGCAGTATACTTGGGCATATATCTGTTCTCGTTGGCAATATCGAACATCCTCTGGGCATTGATATAATCCCCGTCTGTGAAATATTCGAGCCCCCTGAAATAAGCGATACGCTGCAGCGCGGCTTTTTCTTCATTATTAGGATTGCTTATCTGCGAGATCGCATCGTATGCTTCTTTGTAATTATTGGAATTCAGATATGCAGCCATGAGATAACTACGTGCCTCGTCCGCATTCTTAGAGTCGGGGAATTCCTGAAGATAATTGTTTATCGTAGTTATTATCTCGTTAAACATTCCGTTGCCGAGTTCATACTGAAGTTTGGCAAAATTGAACATCGCTTCTTCTTTCAGTTTTTTATCTGCGTCGATTCTCATCGCAAGCGCGAATGCCTGCTGCGCACGCTGTTTATTATCCGTTCTCAGACTGGCATTACCTATATGAAAACTCGCATTCTGCGCAAGAAGATCGCTGCCTACGGCTACCTTACCGAGATAATCTACCGCAGTCTCGAAGTCGCCTATCATATAAGCGCTATAACCGGCCATATACATTTCTTCCCTGTTCATCGGATACCCTTCAGAAGAATAGGCGTCCATATATTTCAGCGTTTGCTCATAACTCCCAAAATGATAATTGGACTCTGCGGCAATTTTCAGCATCTCCCCGCGCCTTTCATCCGCAGATATATCCAAAATCCTATCCACCGAGCCGGCAACTTTGGAATAATTTCCCCTTTTAAAATCGATATGAAGCAGATAAAACGGCACTACCGGTCCGTAGCTTCTGTCTGAAGACAGTGAATTGAACCCCCTCTCCGCTTCGTCCAGATTTCCCTCGGCATAATCTATGTACGCAAGATAATAAGTCGCGGACGGACCCAGAACGTGGTCCTGACTCGCCACACGCCTGAAATTCAGGGCTGCCTCGTTGTTATCGCCGGCCGTAAACGCAGCGTAACCTTCATTGAAGAACAGCTGCATCCTTTCAGATGCGGACAATAAACTCGATTCGATCAGATTATACTGCTCGCGCGCCTTAAGGAATTCCTGCCGGGACTGGTAAATATTACCGAGCATGAAACGAATTTCGTTTTTATGTATGGTATTCGGGTACTTGTTTATAAAATCCACAAGCATTATTTCCGCCTTGTCGCCTCCCAGTTCGGCCTCGCATGCGGCAAGATAAAATTCGATATCTTCACGCAGGAAACCATCGCCGAATTCCACTCCACGAAGGGCTTTTTTAAATTCTTCCTGTGCGGTCACATATTTTTCCGCACGATAAAGCTCCAATCCGGAATTATAGAAATATTCCGTTTTTTTCTCTGCAATGTTAGCAGATACCAGAAACGGTATAAGTATATATAATAATAAAAGTGTGAATTTCCTTATCATAATTATTCAAACTATATTTTCATAATCAGCCATAACTCTGCAAAGGTAATAAAAAGTTAATAAAAGATGTAAAACGCACCATTTAGTAATAAAAACATTATTTTTGCGGCATTTACTAACCTTAAATACAGCGAAATGACATTGATAAAATCCATATCCGGCATACGGGGCACCATCGGAGGATGCACGGGGGACAACCTGACTCCACTCGATATTGTAAAATTTGCATCGGCTTACTCCCAATGGATCAGGAACAGGTCCGAAAACAATGAAATTACAGTGGTAATCGGAAGGGACGCGCGGCTATCGGGTGAAATGGTAGGTTCAATAATCGAAGGAACGCTTACCGGTTGCGGGATCAATGTTATAAACATAGGATTGGCCACCACTCCTACGGTCGAGATGGCCGTATGTGGATTCGGTGCGGACGGAGGAATAATAATAACTGCCAGCCATAACCCGAAGCAATGGAACGCCCTGAAGCTTCTCAACGAAAAAGGAGAATTCCTCAACGACGCAGAAGGCAAACTGATCCTTGAATATGCCGAAAAAGAAGAATTCGGGTATGCCGAAGTCGATTATCTCGGAAAAATAACCAGATCTTCCTACGATGACGAACATATAAACCAAGTATTGGCACTCAACCTCATAGAAACGGATAAAATAAAAGCACGCAAATTTAAAATCGTTGTAGACGCAGTGAACTCTGTCGGAGGAATTGTTATTCCTGAACTTCTCCGCCGACTAGGGGTCGAAGTCGTGGAATTGAACTGCAGTCCCGACGGTAAATTCGCCCATAACCCGGAACCGCTTCCGGAGAATCTGACGGAAATATCGGCCGTGGTAAAACGTGAAAACGCAGACCTTGGAATCGTCGTGGATCCTGACGTGGACCGTCTTGCGATAATCAATGAAGACGGAACTATGTTCGGTGAAGAATATACTCTCGTCGCGGTAGCGGATTATGTTCTTTCGAAAACCGGAGGCAACACGGTATCGAACCTCAGCTCTTCCCGCGCACTAAGGTACGTTACCCAGGCAAAAGGATACATGTACGCTGCGGCGGCTGTCGGTGAAGTCAACGTTGTCGCGAAGATGAAAGAGAACGGAGCGGTAATAGGCGGCGAAGGCAACGGAGGTGTGATTTATCCCGAACTACATTACGGACGCGACGCATTGGTAGGCGTGGGATTGTTCCTATCCCTTCTTGCGGAAAAAGAAATAAAATGCTCGGAATTGAGAAAAACATATCCCGAATACTATATATCCAAAAATAAGATAGAGCTTACCCCGGAACTGGACGTGGACGGGATTTTGACAACGATCAAACAAAAATATTCCAACGAAGAAGTGAACGACATCGATGGTGTCAAAATCGATTTCACTGACGGATGGTTACACTTGAGAAAATCTAACACCGAACCAATAATCAGGATATACAGCGAGAGCCGCACCCTAAAAGATGCAGAAAATCTTGCTGGCAGGATCATTAAAGATATCCGAGAAATCGCAGGTTTGGAGTAGTATATTACTGCTGTCCGCATTTTCGAATCCGGACCTAATTCACTATATTGTGTAAATTATCAGTTACAATGACCAGAGGAATGAACATCGAAATATTAGATACTACTCTCAGGGACGGCGAACAAACTTCCGGCGTCTCATTTGCAGTACAGGAAAAATTAAGCATCGCATCGCTTCTTCTCGAGAAAATAAAAGTAAACCGGATAGAGGTAGCGTCTGCGCGCGTTTCCGACGGAGAGTTCGAGGCAGTAAAGAAAATCGCACAATGGGCCGGGAAACGCGGACATATAGATAAAGTAGAAGTGTTGGGCTTCGTAGACGGCAAAGTCTCTCTCAACTGGATAAAAGATGCAGGATGCCGGATTATCAACCTGCTCTGTAAAGGTTCGTTCAACCACGTAACCCACCAACTGCGCAAAACACCGGAACAGCACATCGCTGACATTAAAGAAGTGATCGCGAATGCGTCCGAAATGAATATCGACGTAAATATATATCTGGAAGACTGGTCTAACGGAATGAAAGATTCCAGGGACTACGTATTACTGATGGTGGATTCGCTCAAAGATCAACCGATAAAGCGTTTCATGCTTCCCGATACCCTTGGAGTTCTCGATCCCCATCAGACTTACGAATACTGCAGGATTATGACGGACAGATACCCGGAACTACGCTTCGATTTCCATCCGCATAACGACTACGACCTTGCGGTGGCAAATGTCGAATTCGCTGTCAAAGCAGGAATAAACGGGGTCCACGTAACCGTCAACGGCCTCGGCGAGCGCGCGGGCAATGCACCGTTATCGAGCGTTCTGGCAGTCCTTCACGATAAACTCGGTCTAAAAACCACTTTGGTAGAGAAGCATATTAACCACATCAGCCGCGTAGTGGAATCCTATTCGGGAATAAGAATACCTGCGAACAAACCGATAATCGGTTCCAATGTATTTACCCAAACGGCAGGAATCCATGCAGACGGCGACAGCAAGAAGAATCTCTATTATAACGAACTTCTTCCGGAACGCTTCGGACGCACACGGGAATATGCCCTCGGAAAAACTTCCGGCAAAGCCAATATACGCAAGAACCTCGAAGCACTCGGCATCGAACTGGATGAAGAATCCATGTCGAAAGTAACCCAGCGCATAATCGAACTGGGAGACAAGAAAGAAATAGTCACTCAGGACGATCTTCCGTACATTATCTCGGATGTCCTCAAAAGCGACGTCTCAAATGATAAAATAAAAATACTGAATTTTGCTTTGTCACTCGCTCACGACCTTAAACCTGTCGCGGCAGTAAAGATAGAGATAAACGGCAGGCAATTCGAAGAGAGCAGCAATGGGCTCGGACAATACGACGCCTTCATGGGCGCACTGAAAAAGATATACGGCAAACAACTAAAACGCGAATTCCCCGTATTGACGAGTTATTCCGTAGACATACCTCCGGGGGGGCATACGGACGCTTTGGTACAAACCGTAATTTCATGGGACTACAAAGGGGAAGAGATCAAAACCAGAGGCCTTGACGCGGACCAATCCGTAGCAGCAATTAAAGCTACCGTAAAAATGCTCAACAAGATCGAAGATATGGAACAAGGCGGCGAATAAACCGCCTTTTCAGTTCATTGGCAGAATATTTGATTCCGGAAATACAGTATTAATCTTAAAAACCGACGGACATGAAACACAAAATGCCACCATTAAAATATCAGGAAGACGCCCTGTCTCCTAAGATGAGTGCGGAGACTCTCCAGTTCCATCACGGCAAACACGAACAAACGTACTTCAACACGATGAATACGCTTATCGAGGGTACCGAATATGAAAATATGAGCCTCGAGGATATCGTTAAAAAATCGGACGGTAAATTGTTCAACAACGCTGCCCAATCATGGAACCACGTTTTCTTTTTCGATCAGTTCTCGGCAAACCCCCAACCTCGGCCTTCCGGAAATATTGCCGGAGCTATTGAAGATCAGTTCGGATCTTTCGAAGAATTTAAGAAAAAATTCACGGAAGCAGGTACCACATTGTTCGGTTCAGGATGGGTCTGGTTATACAGGGACAATCAGGGAAATCTTAAAATTTCCCAGGAATCGAACGCAGGCAATCCTCTCAAACAGGGCTATCAGCCTATAATGACATGCGATGTATGGGAACACGCTTACTATATCGACTACCGCAATAAACTCCCTGATTATCTGGAAGCCTTCTGGAATATACTGGACTGGGCCGTAATCGAATCGAGATATTTATAAATAACAAAGCTGTCGATAAGACAGCTTTGTTATTTCCTATTTCTTTTTTTCGCGTCCGAGTTTCGGCGCACGGGGGAATTCCTTGTTACGGTCGAACAAATATCGATAGGTTACATGGGTTTTAAATTTCGTCGCACGAACGTAGGACTCGACCATACGCATCATAACCGGATTAAAATCTCCTATCCATGCTAGTTCCAACGATTTATAACCGACCTTCTCGACAACTTCCTCGAATCTGCGAATCATACCGCCTTCGATACCTTTACCCTGGAATTCCGGAACCACTCCGAAAATAATACCGACTATCCTGTCCGCCTTTTTCCGCAGCTTAAGGTCTACGATAAATCTGATTTTTTCCATCCACCCGAATCTACCGTTAAATTTGCCGATGATCCTGTTCAAATCAGGAACCATAATAAAAAATCCTATCGGCTCGCCTTCGTAATACGCAAAATACAATAGTTTCCGGTCTATGATCGGTTTCATTTTTTTGAATAACTCCTGCGCATGTTCCCTATCTATGGGCTTAACTCCTGTGAACTTCGCCCAGCCTTTATTATATATAGTCCTGAAATCCTCCGCATATTCATGCAGCTCCTTATCCTTAGCATAACCGAAGTGGTATCCCGGAGTATTGAATAATCTTTCTGCCTTCTCGACTACGGCAGGATTAAGATCACCCACCGTTAATTGCCTCGAATAAGTATACTGATTAAAATAATTCTGAAAACCGTAATTCTCAAATAATTCTTTATAATATGGAAAATTATAGGGATTGCAGTATAAAGGTTGGGTAAACCCTTCTACAAGCACTCCCCACCAGTCACTCCTGTCCCCGAAGTTTATCGGCCCATCCATAGCTTCCATACCTTTGGATTGGAGCCAGTATTTCGCGACATCGAAAAGAACCGATGCAGCCTCCTGGTCATTTATACATTCGAAAAAACCACACCCTCCCGTAGGCTGTTCGCTGGTTGCGGCAACCTCGTTATTATAAAAAGCAGCGATCCTTCCTACGATATTACTACCGTCGTCTTTCAGTATCCATCTTATCGCCTCTCCTCCGTTGAATAATTCGTTCCTCGCAGGATCGAATATTTTTTCTATATCATCGTCGATCGGGCACACCCAATTCTTATCCTCACGATACAATTTTTTAGGCAGATCGAGGAAATGTTTCCTCTGCCTCCCAGTTTTCACCTCCTCGATGGTATATTTTGCCATAGATCTTATTTTTAACAAAAATAGATAAAGTTGGAATTATTTGTGATATTTGTACGAAATTACTTAAAAAACGGTTATGCCCCACATATATCTTGAAAAAGTACACGATTTCGAGTCGATAAATTACGGAAGTCTTATGCAGAAACGCATAAGAAAGGTACTTCTTATATGCAGCAGCTACGATGCCTTTATTCTTGAAGAAGACGGAAGAATAGATTCCCAGATAAACAGGGAATACCTCGACCTCAACCTGAGCAACCCGCCGTCATTCACCAGGGTATCTTCCGCGGACGAAGCTATGGAAATCCTTAAGACGGATAATTCTTTCGACTTTATCCTGACCATGTATAACATAGGGGAGATAGACGTTTTCACATTTACCCGGACCGTAAAGAAAAAATATCCTGACATTCCGACGGTACTACTCGCAAACTATTCGAAAGAGATCAACCGCCGGATACAGGACGAAGACAAATCGTCGCTCGATTATATATTTTTCTGGACGGGACCGCGGACCTTATAATGGCGATTATAAAAATAATCGAGGATCGGATGAATGCCGACCGCGACATTCTGGAAGTCGGGGTACAAAGTATCCTTCTGGTCGAAGACAACATCCGTTATTATTCGACGTATCTTCCCGCAATTTACAAACTTGTACTACAACAGTCCAGCGAATTCTTAAGCGAAGCACTCAACGAACAACAGCAGGTTCTCAGTAAGAGGGCGAGACCTAAAATTCTTTTCGCTACGAATTATAACGACGCCGTGGACCTGTACGAGAGATACAAAGACAATCTGTTAGGAGTTCTATCCGACGTAGGATTCGTTATCGATAAAAGGGATTCCAGCGACAATGAGAAATTCGACGCAGGAATCGACCTGTGCAAACTGATCAAAAAAGACAAACCACTGATGCCGTTCCTTCTGCAGTCATCACAGGAGAGCATGCGTGAAACAGCGGAAGAACTCGGTGTGGATTTTATAGTAAAATATTCGAAAACTCTTTTACAGGAACTATCCGATTATATCAACAGGGAATTTTATTTCGGGGACTTTGTGTTCAAGTATCCCGATTCCGAAAGAGAAGCAGGCAGGGCCCGGAACCTCAGGGAATTTCAGGACATGCTCGTAACGATACCGGATAAGGTTCTAATGTACCACTCCTCACAGAACCATATATCCAAGTGGCTGTTCGCACGCGGCCTCTTCTCGATAGCGCGTAAGATAGAAGCGCTGGACTGCAAGGATTTCTCTTCTACGGAAGAGATACGGATCACACTCGTACGCGCGATCATGGACTTCCGAAGCATGTCCGGACAAGGCGTTGTTGCCAAATTCGATCCACATACTTATGACGAGTACATTTGGTTCGCACGCATGGGTGAAGGTTCGCTTGGAGGCAAGGCTCGCGGGCTGGCATTTATAAACAGTATGATCCACAGGTTCAACCTCTACGACAAATACGACACGGGAAGAATCCTGATTCCACGTACGGTAGTAGTTGCTACGGATTATTTCGACGATTTTATCGCTGAGAACGGATTGCAGTACGTTATTAATTCCGATCTCTCGGACGACGAAATACTTTCGGAATTCGTCAGTTCGCGCCTGCCGGAAAGACTGGTAGACGACCTGAGGGCATTTATCCGCACTGCAAGGCGCCCCCTCGCGATACGTTCGAGTTCGAAGCTGGAAGACTCTCATTACCAACCTTTCGCAGGAATCTATTCGACATATATGATTCCTCTGACCGAGAACGAGGACCAGATGCTGAGACTTATAGGCAAGGCGATCAAAAGCGTTTATGCTTCGGTATTTTTTTCTGCCAGCCGTGCGTATATCACCGCTACGTCCAATCTGCTGTCGGACGAAAAAATGGCAGTGGTAATTCAGGAAGTTTGCGGAACCGAAGATCAGGGATATTTTTTCCCGACTGTATCGGGTGTAGCGAGATCGTTGAATTTTTACCCCATAGGAGAAGAAAAACCGGAAGACGGCATAGCAAATATAGCTTTAGGATTGGGTAAACTGGTGGTCGAAGGCGGTATAACACTGCGCTTCTCCACTAAGTATCCTAAAAACATACTTCAATTATCCTCTACCGAATCGACTCTTCGCGAGACTCAGCGGGACATGTACGTATTGAGCCTCAAACCCGAAGAATTCAAAACGTCCATCGACGACGCGGTGAATCTTAAAAAGATAGAGATATGGAAGGCCGGCAGTTTCAAAAATATGAAATACGTAGCTTCCACTTACGATATGAATTACAATCAGATTTCGGACAGCAATCTTGCGGAAGGTAGAAAAATCGTTACCTTCTCGCACATCCTTAAATACGATTCCTTCCCTCTTGCCGAAATCCTCGTAGAACTGCTCCGTATGGGACAGGAAGAAATGAAGAGCCCCGTAGAGATAGAGTTCTCTATAAATATGGACGTTCCTCTGGGACAGGAACGGGTTTTCAATATTCTCCAGATCCGGCCGATTGTCGAAAGTTCGAGCAGAGGAACGATAAACTGGGATGATGTGGATGAAACGAAATCGCTGGTTTATGCCGAATCCGCCCTCGGGCTCGGATTGATAGAAGAAGTATCCGATATAATATATGTTAGACCGGAGAACTTTGACTCCATAAACACTCAGAAAATAGCGGAAGAACTCGATATATTAAATACTAAAATGAAAAACAGGTCCGAAAATTATGTTTTAATAGGACCGGGTCGTTGGGGATCGAGCGATCCCTGGTTAGGTATCCCTGTAAAATGGAGCCAAATATCGGAAGCACGTGTTATAGTAGAGAGCGGTCTGGAGAATTTCAGGGTGGGACCCAGTCAGGGAACGCATTTTTTCCAGAATCTTACATCCTTCGGAGTCGGATATATGACGATAAGCCCCTTCCTCGGAGACGGCATTTACGATGTGTCGAAACTTAATGGTATGGAAGCAGTTGAAGAAACAGAATTCATTCGACACGTCAAATTCGAGCGCCCGCTGTACATCTTTATCGACGGAAGATACAGTAAGGGAATAATTGTTGAACAATGATTTTATAATTTTTTATTATAAAATAGTAACTTTACAGAAATTATATATAGCAAATGGGCATATTCGGTTTTTTCTCAAAGAAGCAAAATAAAGAGAATCTTGACAAAGGTCTCGAAAAAACAAAGGAAGGTATTTTCTCAAAGATCGCACGTGCCGTAGCAGGCAAATCGAAAGTAGACGACGAGGTTCTGGACAATCTGGAAGAAATACTTATTACTTCCGACGTAGGAGTAGACACGACGATAAGAATAATCGAACGGATCGAAAAACGTGTGGCGGAAGATAAATACATGAATACTTCCGAGTTGAATAATATTCTGCGGGAAGAAATCTCAGCGCTTCTTGCAGAGAACGAGACCGGAGCGACAAGCGATCTCGGTTTTTCTTTCCAGAAAAAAGACGGAAATCCGTTCGTGGTGATGGTGGTCGGAGTGAACGGAGTAGGTAAAACCACGACTATAGGCAAAATTGCCGCGCAACTTACAAAGGCAGGAAAAAAAGTTTATATCGGTGCTGCAGATACGTTCCGCGCAGCTGCTATCGACCAACTCGAAGTATGGGCCCGGCGCGCGGGAGCCGTTATGGTTAAACAGCAAATGGGATCCGATCCTGCATCAGTTGCATACGACACCTTGAAATCGGCTAAAGCCAACGATGCGGATGTAGTACTTATAGACACAGCAGGTAGGCTTCACAATAAAATCGGACTCATGAACGAACTTACCAAAATACGGAACGTCATGCAGAAGATCATCCCTGATGCTCCGCACGAAGTAATGCTGGTTCTCGACGGTTCGACCGGACAAAACGCTTTCGAACAGGCAAAGCAGTTCACAGCGGCAACCCATGTCACATCGCTGGCCATAACGAAACTCGACGGAACAGCTAAAGGCGGTGTAGTCATAGGCATCTCTGACGCATTTAAAATTCCGGTGATGTATATCGGTGTCGGTGAAGGAATAGACCATCTCCAGGTATTCGATAAACACGAATTTGTAGACAGTCTCTTCGGATGATTTAATCTTATAAAATAAAAACCGCATTCTTTCGAATGCGGTTTTTATTTTATTTACCGGACAAATCCTGTATCCGTTCTTTTATCGCCTTAATCTTCGCCTCCGCATCATTCTTTTTGGCATTTTCATTTGCCACAACATTTGCCGGAGCGCTTTGCACAAACCGCTCATTGCCGAGTTTCTTCATAACTGAAGCAAGGAAGCCTTCGTAATACTTCAGATCAGTATTCAATTTATCCAACTCCTCTTCAATATTTATGTTGTCCGACATCGGAACAAAATATTCCGTACTCTTCACAATGAATGAAACAGAGTTGCCGATTTTCTCATTCGTTGTCCGAATCCCGGAAAGATTTGCCATTTTGACAAGAACACTGTCAAATCTGTCATGATAATTCTCATCTGGAACCACGAAAAGTTCCAGAATTTCTTTATTCGGAATATTTTTTTCCTTCCTGATATTTCTAACGGCACCGATAACCTCTTTAACCAACTCGAACTGAGACAATAAGACTTCATCCACATCTCCAGCCTCAGGAAGTTTATCGATCATTATGGAATCCGTAATCTTATCTATATCCATCGTCTGCCACAATTCTTCCGTTATGAACGGCATAAAAGGATGAAGAAGTTTCAAAAGTTTTTCAAAAAAACCGAGCGTAGAATGGTATGTCGCAGGGTCGATAGGCTGTTGATATGCAGGTTTCACAAGTTCAAGATACCATCCTGAGAATTCATCCCAAAACAGTTTATAAATCTTCATCAAAGCTTCCGATATCCTGTATTCCGTAAAATCAGCTTCTATCTCTTTTATATTACTGTTCAATACGGAATCGACCCATTTCACAGCTATGGAATTATTTTCACTCCGGGGCAAAGATTGGTCTACCGTCCATGAACTCACAAGTTTAAACGCGTTCCATATTTTATTTCCGAAGTTTCTTCCCTGTTCGCATAACGCCTCGTCAAATAACAGGTCGTTGCCGGCGGAAGAACATAGGAGCATTGCAACCCTCACACCGTCAGCTCCGTATTCAGCGATAAGATCCAACGTATCCGGCGAGTTACCGAGCGACTTACTCATTTTCCTTCTGAGTTTATCCCTTACGATACCTGTCAGATAAACGCTTTTAAACGGTTTGTCATTCCGATATTCATAACCGGCAATAATCATTCTCGCTACCCAGAAGAACAATATATCCGGTCCCGTAACAAGATCGTTCGTAGGGTAATAATATTCTATATCCTTATTCTCAGGATTACGTATCCCGTCAAACACCGATATCGGCCACAACCATGACGAGAACCAAGTATCGAGTACATCCGGATCGCGTTTGATATCGTTAATTGTCAGAGTGCTGTCGCCTGTCTTCTGCTTTGCAAGCTCGAGAGCCTCTTCCGGAGTTTCCGCAACCACATATCCGCCCTGCGGTAAATAATAGGCTGGTATCTGCTGCCCCCACCATAACTGACGGGAGATGCACCAGTCCTTGATATTCTCCATCCAATGACGGTAAGTATTCTTGAATTTCGAAGGATAAAGTTTAATTATATCTTCCATGACCGCCTTAAGCGCAGGATGTGCCAATTCTTCCATATTCAGGAACCACTGCATCGAAAGTTTCGGTTCGATCGCCACGCTCGTTCTTTCGGAAAAACCTACTTTATTCGTATAGTTTTCGACTTTTTCCATAAGACCGGCGTCGATAAGATCCGCCTCTATCTTCTTACGAACATCGAATCTGTCCATCCCGGCATATATACCGCCGTACTCATTCAATGTTCCGTCATCATTAAAGATATCTATCGTCTCGAGATTATATCTGTCGCCTATAACGTAGTCGTTAATATCATGCGCAGGGGTGATTTTAAGCGCTCCCGTACCGAACTCTATATCAACATAGTCGTCCGCAATAACAGGAACAGCCCTGTTAACTAACGGAACAATAACCTTTTTACCTACGATGTTTTTATACCTTTCATCGTTCGGGTTAACGCATACCGCCGTATCCCCCAGAATTGTTTCCGGACGCGTCGTCGCCACTATGAGACATTCCTCACATCCTTCGATTTTATATCTCAGGTAAAATAATTTACCATTGGTCTCCCTGTACAAAACTTCCTCGTCCGAGAGTGCCGTTTGCGCTGCAGTATCCCAGTTTACCATCCGTACGCCGCGGTAAATTTTACCTTTGTTGTACAGGTCCACGAACACCTTTATCACGCTCTCGCTCATGGACGGATCCATCGTAAATGCCATACGGTCCCAGTCACACGAAGCCCCCAGTTTTTTAAGCTGTTCCAGTATTATTCCCCCGTGCTTCTCTTTCCATTCCCACGCATGCTGAAGAAATTCTTCGCGCGTGAGTTCGTTTTTATCTATTCCTTCAGCTTTAAGTTTCTGTACGACTTTCGCTTCCGTAGCAATCGAAGCATGATCCGTACCGGGAACCCAGCAAGCATTATATCCGTTCATTCGGGCACGTCTGACCAGAACATCCTGTATGGTATTATTCAACATATGTCCCATATGAAGTACTCCGGTAACATTCGGAGGCGGGATCACGATAGTATAAGGTTCCCTTTCATCAGGCTCCGACCTGAAATATCCCTTTTCGGTCCAATACGCATACCACTTGGATTCTATCTCCGAAGGGGTGTATTTTGACAGCTTATCCATTTATTTAAACTATAAATTGAAATTTTTCAGAATAATAAAAGTGTATTTCTGCAAACGCTTCTGCCAATTTGGCAGGATTACGGTTTTGCACACGATTTGCAAAGATACTTAATTTTAGCTACAATATCGTAATCTACGTAAAACTAAATAATAACAATTTACAAGTCGCCGTTATACTTATTATTAATAGTGGTAAAAAATTCATACCTTTGAAGACGCGAAATTTGTGAAAGAAAAAATGAGTGAAAAATATAAAGATATTGCTGAGGAATTTAAAAATATTTCGGATATTCTGGAGAATAAGCACCAGATAATACCCATAATCTCCTCGGAAGGCGAAGAAGACAGCGAAACTATCGAAATTCCCACGGCACTTCCTATCCTTACGTTAAGAAGTTCGGTGCTGTTTCCCGGGTCGATAACGCCCATCACGGTCGGACGCGAACGCTCGATGAAACTGGTAAAAGAGGTCGATACCGAAGGAGGTATCCTCGGTGCGGTTCTCCAAAAGGATGCCAGTGTTGAAAATCCTGCACCGGACGATCTTTACAAGATCGGTACGGCGGCACGGATACTTAAAATCCTCGAGATGCCCAACGGCAACCTTACGGTAATACTGCACGGACTCGAAAAAATCGAAATAGAGAACTATATCGAAACCAAACCGTTTCTAAGAGCGGAAATACGGATCATTACAGACAGTATTCCGTCCAAAGGAAATATAGAATTCGAAGCACTTGTCGAGTCGATAAAAGATGTCGCGCTGAATATTATCAATATCTCGCCATCGATGCCGAAAGAGGCTTCTTTCGCTATTAAAAACATCGACAGCAGCAGAGGGATCCTGAATTTCGTATCTTCCAACATGGAACTTCAGGACGTAGACAGACAGAGGCTGCTCGAGGCTCCGGGACTTCTGGCACGCGCAAGATACCTTCTTGAAATCCTCGTGAAAGAACAACAGCTCTTACAGCTTAAAAGTGAAATTCAGTCCAAAGTAAAACGCAATTTAGACCTGCAGCAGAAGGAATATTATCTCCAACAGCAGATACGCACCATACAGGACGAGCTCGGAGACGATCCGGTAGAAAAGGATTTCGAAGAACTGCGCGAACGTGCGGAAAAGAAAAAATGGAGCAAAGAAGTCGAAGAGGTATTCTGTAAGGAACTCAGCAAACTGGAAAGAATGAATCCCGCCGTTGCCGAATATTCGGTGCAGATCAACTATTTACAGTTGATGCTGGATCTACCGTGGAACTCGTACACCGAAGATAACTTCAATCTGAAACATGCAAAAAAACGTCTGGATGCGGATCACTTCGGACTCGACGAAGTAAAAGACAGGATTCTGGAACACCTTGCAGTGCTTAAGCTGAAAGGAGACCTCAAATCGCCTATTCTGTGTCTGTACGGTCCTCCGGGTGTCGGTAAAACCTCTTTAGGCAAATCCGTAGCTGCGGCCCTTAAACGTAAGTTCGGACGCATATCCCTCGGAGGCATTCACGATGAAGCCGAGATACGCGGACACAGACGTACTTATATAGGAGCGATGCCCGGACGCATTATCCAGACGATCAGAAGATGCGAATCTTCAAATCCGGTAGTGATACTCGACGAAATCGACAAGGTAGGCGCAAGCAATCACGGCGACCCTGCATCGGCGCTTCTGGAAGTTCTCGATCCGGAACAGAACACCACGTTCCACGATAACTACCTGGATATCGAATACGATCTCTCGAAAGTAATGTTCATCGCTACGGCTAACAACATAGCGACCATATCCCCTGCCCTTCGCGACAGGATGGAAATGATAAACATACATGGTTATATACTGGAGGACAAAATACAGATAGCGAAAAAACACCTCATCCCCAAACAGTTGGAAGCGCACGGAGTAACATCCAAAGAATTCAGACTGTCCAACAAGATGATTGAAAAAGTGATCTCGGAATACACCAGAGAATCAGGTGTACGTACGCTGGATAAACTTATTGCAAAACTTGTCCGTCACCGCGCTAAAAATATCGGATTCGAAGAGGAATACAACGTTGAAATGAAGATCGAAGAGATCGAAAATATCCTCGGAGTGCCTAAGTTCAAAAACGATATGTACGAAGGAAATGAAATCATAGGAGTAGTAACAGGATTGGCATGGACTGAAGTCGGCGGCGATATCCTATATATCGAATCTTCGCTTAGTAAAGGTAAGGGAAACCTCTCTATGACCGGAAGCCTCGGCGACGTCATGAAGGAATCGGCAACTCTTGCCCTTAAATGGCTGAAATCCAATGCAGAGAAATTGGGCATCAAAGAAAAGTTATTTGCCGATTATGATATTCATATCCATGTTCCCGAAGGAGCAGTTCCAAAGGATGGCCCGAGTGCCGGTATAACTATGCTTACCTCGCTTGCGTCTACTTACACTGGCAAACGCGTGAAGGAACATATCGCTATGACCGGAGAAACGACACTCCGCGGACGCGTACTTCCCGTAGGCGGAATCAAGGAAAAAATCCTTGCGGCAAAACGCGCCGGAATAAAAGAAATTATTCTCAGTGAAGACAATCGCAAAGATATAAACGAAATAAAGGAAGAATACATTCAGGGGATATCTTTCGATTATGCCCGCACCAATGAAGATGTACTGAAAAAAGCACTTATCTGATAATGGAAAAAATACAGGTAAAAAACCTGGACGACCTCCCCTTTGCTGCCGAAAAGCTCCTCGAGAAAACCGGCAGCAAAGGGGTTTTCGCTTTTTACGGCGAGATGGGCGCAGGCAAAACCACACTCATTCGGGAAATGTGCAGTCTACTGGGAGTACGCGACTCGGTAAACAGCCCCACATTCGCCATTGTAAACGAATACAGAACGGATTACGACGACGTAATTTTCCATTTTGATTTCTACCGCATCGACAAACCGGAGGAGGCATACGATTTCGGTTATGACGAATATATCGAAAGCGATGCACTATGTCTTATCGAATGGCCGGAAAAAATAGAATCTATACTTCCCGCCGACGCAATCAGGATAAATATCGAAGTAAACGAAAAAGGACACCGTATAATCACGGTGAACGACTAATCCATAAACAAAAATATCATGGGCAAAGCAACTTTTTCCGGAGGCAAACTACTCGTTCCGGATATTGTGACCATACCCTATATTGAAGGGGACGGCGTAGGAGCGGAAATAACTCCTGCATCACAGGCAATAATCGACAAAGCTATTGAAAAAACATACGGCGGAACCAAAAAGATCGAATGGAAGGAAGTTCTCGCCGGGGAAAAAGCATATAATATCACAGGTACATGGCTCCCCGAAGAAACGATGGAAGCCTTCAGGGAATATCTTATAGGAATCAAGGGCCCTCTGACTACTCCAATAGGGGGCGGAATAAGATCTCTCAACGTTGCCTTGAGACAGAAGCTGGATCTTTACGTATGCCTGCGTCCGGTGAAATGGTACAAAGGAGTGTCATCACCCGTAAAGGAACCGCAAAAAGTAGACATGCATATCTTCCGCGAAAATACCGAAGACATTTATGCGGGAATCGAATGGAATACAGGAACTCCGGAAGCGAAGAAATTCCTCTATTTCCTGCAAAATGAAATGGGAGTGGATAAAGTGAGATTTCCCGAATCCTCTTCTTTCGGAGTAAAACCGGTATCCAAAGAAGGCAGTCAGAGACTCGTTAAGGCAGCCATAGAATACGCAATAAAAAACAACCTCCCCTCCGTAACACTGGTCCACAAAGGAAATATTATGAAATTTACCGAAGGTGGGTTCAAAAACTGGGGGTATGAACTTGCGGAAACGGAATTTTACGGTACGACATTCTCTATGGTCGAATATGAACATATCCGCAAAACCAAAGGAAAAGAATCTGCTGACAAGGCTCTCGCAGAAGCGGTGAACCAAGGCAGAATAATAATAAAGGATGTTATAGCAGACGCCTTCCTGCAAAATACCCTCCTGAGCCCTGAAAAATATTCGGTTATCGCCACACTTAATCTCAACGGCGATTATATCTCCGACCAACTTGCCGCGATGGTAGGTGGAATAGGTATCGCTCCCGGATCAAATATAAACTACAAAACAGGTCATGCGATATTCGAGGCAACACATGGTACAGCACCGGACATTGCCGGGAAAAATATCGTCAACCCATCGTCATTATTGCTGTCGGGAGTAATGATGCTCGATCATCTCGGATGGAAGGAAGCAGCAGAGCTTATTGAAAATTCTCTGGGTAAAACATTCGAATCGGCACATGCGACGGAAGACCTCGCTCGATTCATGGAGAACTCCGTAAGCCTTGGTACGACAGAATTCAGGGATACGGTTATTAAGAATCTTTAATTTCACTATATTTAAATAATACAGGATGCGCTTCGGACATCTTTTACGAGCAAACTCGCAAGATATCTCTCAGCTTTCACTATATTTTCATAATACAGGATGCGCTTCGGACATCTTTTACGAGCAAACTCGCAAGATATCTCTCAGCTTTCACTATATTTTCATAATACAGGATGCGCTTCGGACATCTTTTACGAGCAAACTCGCAAGATATCTCTCAGCTTTCACTATATTTTCATAATACAGGATGCGCTTCGGACATCTTTACGAGCAAACTCGCAAGATATCTCTCAGCTTTCACTATATTTGTTTTTTTATAAAACCGACCCTGAATGAACATACTTTACGATGCAGGTATTTACCTGATGGTATTCGGCATCCGTATAGCTTCGCTATTTACCCGTAAGGCTGCCTTATGGGTAAAAGGGCGCCGGAATATTTTTCAATATCTGAGGGATACTGTCGGGATCTATGACAGGATAATATGGTTCCATGCCGCGTCTCTGGGCGAATTCGAACAGGGACGCACCGTCATGGAACAGATACGTGTCAGGTATCCCGAATATAAGATACTGTTGACGTTTTTTTCTCCTTCCGGTTATGAAGTCGCGAAAAATTACCGTGGTGCGGATTATATTTTTTACCTTCCTGCAGATACGAAACTAAACGCTAAACGGTTCCTGAAGATAGTCAAACCCGAAAAAGCCGTATTTATCAAGTATGAATTCTGGGCGAACTATCTGAGGTATCTGAGAAGGTACGGAGCGGAGATTTATGTTATATCCGCGCTGTTTCGCAGGGATTCCACGTTTTTCAAGTGGTATGGCGGCCGCTACCGTAAACTTCTGAAGTATTTCGACTGGCTGTTCGTTCAGGATGAAAATTCGAAGTATCTTTTATCCGGTATCGGCATAAATAATGTTTCTGTCTCGGGAGATACACGTTTCGATAGGGTTGCAGAAATAAAAAATAAAGATTTCGATTTACACGTCGTTGAAAAATTCGGGGGGGGGAAGAAAATATTTATTGCAGGCAGTACGTGGAAGGAGGATGAAGAGATTATACTTGAAAAAATTCAAAATCATTCCGATATAAAATTAATTATAGTACCACACGAGGTAAATAGTGAACATATTTCATGGATATGCTCAAAAATAGAGGGGCGGGTGCTGAAATATACCGATATTTATCCGGATATACCCTCTGAAAATTACGATGTATTGATTGTGGACGTTATGGGACTCTTGTCGAAACTTTACCGTTACGGAGACTTCGCTTACATAGGCGGAGGTTTCGGGGCAGGAATACATAATATTCTCGAAGCTGCTGTTTACGGGCTCCCTGTCGCATTCGGTCCGAATCACTCAAAATTTAAAGAGGCCGGGGGATTGCTTTGTAAAGGAGGAGCGACATGTATAACGGATTCAACGGAACTTTACCAATGGTTGGAATTGTTAAAAAATGACAGTAACTTGTATGAGGAAGTTTCGGGTATTTGTGCCGATTATGTGGCAGGGAATACCGGAGCTACAAAGACTATAATTGAAAAAATATGATCCCATGAAAATAGATGTCTGCATTTCGCCGTGTCCGAACGATACTTTTATGTTCCATGCCCTGCTGAACGGACTTATAGATACTGGCGATCTGGAACTCACACCACATTTTGCTGATATTGAATCCCTTAATGAAAGTCTTGTGGCAGGAGACGTTACTGTATCTAAATTCAGTTACGCTATTCTTCCGTTAATCTGTGATAATTACCGTGTGCTTAACAGCGGAAGCGCCTTGGGACGCGGTAATGGTCCGCTATTAGTGGGCAAAGAAGGTGTTAAGAAAGATAACCTGCGCGGTTTGAGAGTCGCCGCTGTACCGGGCAAATATACTACGGCGAATATGCTGATGGATAAAATGTTTCCGGAAGTGACCGATAAACCTGAATTTATTTTTTCCGATATAGCGGATGCAGTACAATCCGGAGAGGTAGACGCAGGCGTATTGATCCATGAAGGACGGTTTACGTATCAAAATTGCGGCCTGTCCCTCATTGCCGACCTTGGTTTGGAGTGGGAGGTTTATTGTGGGATGCCTTTGCCTTTGGGAGGGATCGCCGTTTCACGGGAACTGCCATACGAAATACAGCGCGAACTGACGATATTGTTGCGGAAAAGCATTCGTTATGCGCAGGAGAATCCTTCAGCGTCCTGCGATTGGATAAAATTCCATGCCCAGGAGATGGATGAGGAGGTTATCGGGCAGCATATCAATCTCTTTGTGAACAGATATTCCGAAGAACTCGGTGAAGAAGGGAGAAATGCGGTAAAGATCCTTGCCGGACATCATATCCCCGAAGAAAAATGGAGCTCGCTTTTTATTTAGCGAGCTCCACTATTTTATAGATTAATTTCTATCTCTCTTTTAGTTTAGTATATGGTTTCTTCTCAGCCACATTTTTGTATGCAGGCCTGATTATACGTTTGCTGTCGAAATTAAGCTCCTCAATTCTGTGAGCGGTCCAACCGGTTATCCTCGACATCGCGAACAGCGGAGTAAACACTTCCTGCGGCAGACCGATCATATCGTACACAAATCCCGAATATAGATCGACGTTAGCGCATACTTTTTTATTGACGTTCTTACCTTTGAACGTCATGAAGTTTTCGATCGCCCTCTTCTCAATCAATTCCAGAAACTCGAATTCATCCGTGCGTTTTTTCTCTTTAGCCAGCCTTTTAGCCCATTCTTTGAGGAGCAAAGCCCTCGGATCGGATATAGTGTAAACTGCATGACCGATGCCGTATATAAGTCCGGTCCGGTTGTATGCTTCCTTATTAAGTACCTTAACCAGATAGTTGTCCACTTCGTCCACATCCTTCCAGTTTTTGACAGCACCTTTCAGGTGTTGGAACATATACATGACCGTAAGGTTGGCACCTCCGTGCAGCGGACCTTTAAGAGAGCCTATTGCAGCAGCTATAGAAGAATAAGTGTCGGTACCGGAAGAACTTGTCACGCGAATGGTAAACGTGGAATTGTTGCCTCCGCCGTGCTCTGCGTGAAGTATCAAAGCAAGATCGAGAACCCGTGCCTCCAATTCCGTAAACTCTCCTTTGAGCATATATAGAAAATTCTCTGCTATGGAGAGTTCTTCCTTGGGGTGGCGGATATGAAGCGATCTTCCCTGTTGGCTGTGGCGCATTATGTTATACGCATAAGCGATTATCGTAGGGAACTTCGCTATAAGGTCTATCGACTGGCGCATCAGGTTGTCACGTGAAATATCGTCCGGATTAGGGTCGAACGTATACATTTCCAGAACGCTTCTGGCAAGAATGTTCATGATATTCTGACCTTCCAGATCAAGAATATTCATTTTCGTTTTTTGTCCGAGAGGCATGGACTGGTTCACCAGTCCGCGGAACACTTTAAGTTCGTCGGCATCGGGAAGAAAACCACCCAGAAGCAGGAATGCCGTCTCTTCGAATCCGAACCTGTTCTCGGAATAGATTCCTGTTACCAGGTCCTCTACGTCTATTCCCCTGTATATGAGTTTCCCCGGTATTGCTTTTAGTCCACCTTCCGGAAGTCTTTCGTAACCTATGACATCGCCAATTTTCGTCAAACCGACGAGTACCCCCGAATGGTCTTCATTACGGAGCCCGCGTTTTACATTATATTGACTGAATAATTCGTCAGCTATCCTGCTGGTTGTTTTAATCGACTCGGACAGCTTGTAAATCATATACTCGTCTTTCATCTCTCCCGCCATAATCCTTAAAATTTATCGTAATTTACAAATATAGTGAAAGCTGAGAGATATATTGCGAGTTTACTCGCAAAATATATCCGAAGCGCATCCTGTATTATTTAAATATAGTGAAAGCTGAGAGATATATTGCGAGTTTACTCGCAAAATATATCCGAAGCGCATCCTGTATTATTTAAATATAGTGAAAGCTGAGAAATAATATTGCGAGTTTACTCGCAAAAGATATCTTGAAGTGCTTCATATTATTTATTATATTAAAAAATAAGAGCTGCCGGCAAAATACTTTGCCGGCAGCCTATACTATATATACATCCGCTAATACTCGTTCCAGCTCTTGATCTTCAGCTTGTCACGATCTAACTTGCAGAATGCATTAATGAACGCACTCGCAAGACGCGCATTGGTCAGAAGCGGTATATTAAAATCTATTGCACCCCTGCGGATAAGGTAGTCATTATTCAACTCGTCCTTGGAGAGGTTCTTAGGGATATTCACTACAATATCTATTTTTCGTTCCTTGATATAATCCAGCGTATTCGGATGTACATCTTCATCCGGCCAGTGCAGAACTGTTGCGCCAACTCCGTTATTTTCAAGAAATTCAGCCGTTCCTCGTGTAGCGAAAATGTTATATCCTTTTTTCTGTAATGCTTTGGCCGCGGAGAGCATTTCCGTTTTGGAACGCGCATCGCCCGTCGACATAAGAACGTTTTTTTCAGGTATCTTATAGCCAACTGACAGCATCGATTTAAGTATTGCTTCCGGGAAGTCGTCACCTATACACCCCACCTCTCCGGTGGATGCCATCTCGACACCTAATACAGGGTCCGCCTTCTGTAAACGCGAGAAGGAGAATTGAGGTGCTTTGATCCCCACGTAATCCAGTTCGAACGCGGACTTATGCGGCGGTTCTACATTCTCTCCGAGCATTACCCTTGTAGCAAGTTCGATAAAATTCACCTTCAGCACCTTAGATACGAACGGGAAGCTCCTCGAAGCACGCAGGTTGCATTCTATAACTTTTATATCATTGTCCTTGGCAAGAAGCTGCATATTGAACGGTCCCGATATATTAAGCCCCTGTGCGACTTGTCGAGATATTTTTTTGATACGTCGCATCGTCTCCACATACATCTTCTGGGCAGGGAATACAAGCGTAGCGTCGCCGGAATGAACACCTGCGAACTCCACGTGCTCGGATATGGCATAAGCGATAACCTCGCCGTTTTGAGCTACGGCGTCTATCTCGATCTCCTTCGCATTTTCGACGAATTCGGTAACCACGACCGGATACTGCTTAGAGACATTCGTAGCTAATTCAAGGAAGTGTTTCAATTCTTCTTTGTTCGAAACGACATTCATCGCTGCCCCTGAGAGCACATACGAGGGACGGATCAATACCGGGAACCCTACCTCGTCTACAAAACGGTAGATATCGTCCATAGTGGTAAGCTCCTTCCATCTCGGTTGATCTACACCTATCTCGTCGAGCATGGACGAGAATTTATGCCTGTCTTCCGCGCGGTCGATATTCCCGGCAGATGTTCCGAGAATCGGCACTTGCTGTTTGTCCAGCCTCATAGCAAGGTTGTTAGGAATCTGCCCACCAACGGACACGATAACGCCTTTAGGATTTTCAAGATCGGTAATATCGAGAACGCGTTCGAGCGTCAATTCGTCGAAATACAGCCTGTCGCACTCGTCATAGTCAGTGGATACGGTCTCGGGATTGTAATTTATCATTATAGATCTTAATCCTTTCTTACGTATGGTATTGCTCGCGTTGACGCTGCACCAGTCGAACTCCACAGAACTGCCTATGCGGTAAGCGCCTGAACCGAGGACGATTACCGATTTGCCGTCGTTCCCGAAGTCGATATCGTGGCAGGTACCATTGTAGGTAACATACAGGTAATTGGTCATAGCAGGGTATTCCGCGGCGAGGGTATCTATCTGTTTGACGACAGGAATAATGCCTTTCTGTTTACGCACCTCGCGAACTTCCAGCATTTTGTCTTCGATCTCGCTTCCTTCGGTATTGTACAACGTGCGGGCAATCTGGAAATCAGAGAACCCTTTCTGTTTAGCTTCTCTCAACAATTCATCCGGAACGGATTCCGTATCATTATAATTTTCCAGTTTCGACTCCAGGTCGATTATATTATTCAGTTTCTCGAGGAACCATTTGTCGATCTTCGTAAGGTTATGAATCCGGTCCACTGTATAACCGTTCTTCATTGCGTTAGCAATAACGAATATACGTTTGTCGGTCGGATGGCTCAATGCCTCGTCGATATCCTTAACGTCGAACTCTTTATTCGCCACGAATCCGTGCATTCCCTGACCGATCATACGCAGGCCCTTCTGAATGGCCTCTTCAAAGTTACGGCCTATTGCCATGACTTCTCCGACGGATTTCATGCTCGAACCCAATTCGCGCGACACCCCTTTGAATTTACCGAGGTCCCAGCGCGGAATCTTACAAACGATGTAGTCCAGCGCAGGCTCGAAACATGCGGTGGTGGACTTGGTAACAGAGTTTTTAAGTTCGTGAAGTCCGTATCCAAGACCGAGTTTTGCCGCGACGAACGCCAGCGGATAACCGGTCGCTTTTGATGCAAGCGCGGAGGATCTCGACAGGCGCGCGTTAACCTCGATAACCCTGTAATCTTCGGATTTAGGGTCGAGCGCGTACTGTACGTTACACTCGCCCACTATACCTACATGACGGATGATCTTTATAGCAAGTTCACGTAATTTATGGTACTCAGAGTTAGTCAGTGTTTGCGAAGGAGCGACTACGATACTCTCTCCGGTATGGATTCCGAGCGGATCGAAATTTTCCATATTACAAACAGTGATGCAGTTGTCGTATTTGTCTCTGACGACTTCGTATTCGACTTCTTTCCAGCCTTTGAGGGATTTTTCAACAAGAATCTGCGGAGAGTAGGTGAACGCCTTCTGTGCGAGGACGTCAAGTTCTTCCTCGTTGTCGCAGAATCCCGAACCGAGTCCTCCGAGAGTATATGCCGCGCGGATAATGATCGGATAACCGAGTTCCTTCGCCACCCGTTTGGCTTCTTCTACGGAAGTCACCGCTTCGCTCTTTATGGTTTTAACGTTTATCTCGTCGAGTTTATTTACGAATTTTTCCCTGTCCTCGGTGTCCATGATAGCCTGAACCGGGGTTCCGAGAACCTGTACATTATATTTTTCCAGAACTCCGCTTTGATATAGCTGTACTCCGCAGTTCAGCGCAGTCTGTCCTCCGAACGCAAGAAGAATACCCTGCGGACGCTCTTTTTTTATCACATCCTCCACGAAGTCCGGTGTAACGGGAAGAAAGTAAACCTTATCCGCTATATTTTCGGATGTCTGTATTGTAGCGATGTTCGGATTGATAATGATAGTATAGATTCCTTCTTCTTTCAATGCCTTGAGTGCCTGTGATCCAGAGTAGTCGAATTCGCCAGCCTCCCCTATCTTCAATGCTCCTGAACCCAGAAGTATTACTTTTTCTACTTTATTTTGCATTTCTTACGTTTTCTATGAATTGGTCGAAAAGGAATTCCGTATCTACCGGTCCGCTGGTCGCCTCCGGATGGAACTGCACCGAACAGAACGGTTTGGTTTTATGGCGAATACCCTCGCTGGTGTTGTCATTGAGGTTGATGAAATAAGGCTCCCAATCAGAATCGAGAGTAGCGGTATCGACAGCATAACCGTGGTTTTGGGAAGTGATGACCGCTTTATTCGTACCGACCATCAGCGCAGGCTGGTTATGACTACGGTGACCGTATTTGAGTTTGTAAGTCGTTGCTCCTGCGGCAATGGATAACAACTGGTTGCCCATGCAGATACCGAATATCGGCTTGCCTACTTCGAACGCCTTCTTTATATTTTCAACGGTTGCTCCGCACATTTCCGGATTGCCGGGACCGTTAGAGAGCATGAGTCCGTCGTAACCCATCTGCGTGAAGTCGTAATCCCACGGCACCACAACCACCTGCGCTCCACGCCTGGTCAGCGAACGGATAATGTTGTATTTCGCTCCGCAGTCGACAAGGACTATTTTAATATCGCCGTCTCCGTAAGTCTCGATCTTCTTCGTACTTACTTCCGCTACAAGGTTATTCTCGTTGGGGTCGATGAACTTCTCCGGAACAGGTTCGCCCTCGACGGCTATCTTGCCCAGCATAACGCCACGCTCACGTATAACTTTGGTAATCTGTCGGGTATCTACTCCGTACACCCCTGGAACATTGTTCTCTCCGAGCCATTCGTCGAGGCTCTTAATAGCGTTCCAGTGACTGTATTTAAAAGAATAGTCTGAAATGATCACTCCTGTAACGTGGATCTTTTCAGACTCGAAAAATTTTAAAAGATTGTTTTCCTTCTCGGCATCGGGAACCCCGTAATTACCGATAAGCGGATAGGTGATGACCAATATCTGGCCTTTGTAGGAGGGATCGGTAAGACTCTCCGGATATCCTGTCATGGCGGTGTTGAAGACGACTTCTCCCGAGACCGGATTACCTCCTCCGAAGCTATAACCCTCGAATTCGGTACCGTCTTCCAGAATGAGACGGGCTTTTTTGTTCTTTGACATTATTTACAGTTAAGTTGATTATCACTCTAACGGTGCAACGAGGCTTTTTTCATGGGTAGGTTTCAAATTTTCTCACTTTTTCAATCACACCCACCTGTTTCTACCCCCTCTGCTTAGCTGAAACTGTCTTTTTTTTAGAATAGTTTCTAAAATGCAAAGGTAGAAGTTTATATATTAATCTGCAAATAATTAAGGCGCGAGTTTTGAAAATAATCATAGATTTATAAAGGATGTGAATTCTACGTATCTGTGAATAAGACAGGATATGCCTGAGCATAGTACAAAATAAATTTTGGCTCTGCATTCGACTTTCACTATCTTTGCAGAATGTAAGATGCGCTTCGGCAATCAGAGAATATATTCTCCATTGCTCTCTGCTCTCATTACATTTTATACGGTTTTACCATTTAACGAAATGAGCGAAAATAAAAACAACATAGTAATCAAAAACCTCAGGGCGACATTCGATTACGAAATAATCGACACGTATACTGCGGGAATAGTCCTCACAGGCACGGAGATAAAATCCCTGCGTATGGGTAAGGCATCCCTCGTAGACTGTTTCTGCTACTTCCACAGGGGAGAACTCTTTGTGCGTGGGATGAACATATCGGAATATTCATGGGGCTCGTACAATAACCATCAGCCCAAACGCGACCGCAAACTTCTTTTCCAGACAAAGGAACTCCGCAAACTGGAACGCTCGCTGCAAGACAAAGGGCTGACTATAGTAGGACTAAGGATGTTCATTAACGACAGGGGTTTGGCAAAGCTCCAGATAGGGCTCGCCAAAGGGCGTAAGAGTTTCGACAAGCGCGAATACCTTAAAGAGAAGGACGCCAAACGCGAGATGGACAGGGTAATGAAGAGATAAGATACCATGAACGAACTAACCCGTAAGATCGAATACCTCTCATCGTTCATGACCGAGGAGCGATTCGAAGTTCTGAAAAATACACTTAACGAACGGACTAATTATATAACCGTAGGTTTGGAGAGTATATTCCATCCACAGAATGCGAGCGCTGTCATCCGCAGCTGCGAGGCATTCGGGATACAGAATATTCATGCAACAGAGACTCTTACCAAATTCTCACCGAACGTTAACATAGTAAGGGGAACGGACAAATGGATCGACATACACCGTTACCGGGGAGACGATGCGACCACTGAACTTGTCAGCAAACTCAAAGGCGAAGGCTATCGCATTGTTTCCACATCACCTCATATAGATGACAAGACTCCGGAAGATTTTGACGTGACAGCAGGAAAATTCGCGCTGTTCTTCGGAACAGAGCACGCGGGAATCTCGAAGGAATTACGCGAACAATCGGATGAATTCATCAAAATTCCGATGTACGGATTCGTAGAGAGTCTTAACATATCGGTTTGCGCAGCGATACTCTTATATAATCTCTCGCGCAGGGTACGGCAGGAAGTAAGTGATTGGGGGCTCGACGAGAATATAAAACCGGAGTTACTGTCCCGGTGGATGATGTATTCGGTAAAGGATAGTGAAAATATAATGAAGAGATTTAAATAAACCACTATGATACTCAGACAATTATTCCTCGAACACGTAGGACAGACCTCCGAAAATCCGTTGATGATCGAGATCGAACGCGCAGAAGGAATATATATGTATTCACCGGACGGTAAAAGATATACCGATCTTATATCCGGTGTTACGGTAAGCAATGTCGGACACGGTAACAAATACGTAACGGATGCCGTATGCAGGCAGGTCAACAATTATATGCACCTAATGGTTTACGGAGAAGTAGTAGAGAGTCCGCAGGTACGATATGCTCAAAAACTCGCATCAGTTCTGCCGGATCCTCTCGAATCGGTTTATTTCGTGAATTCCGGAAGCGAAGCGGTAGAAGGTGCGCTAAAACTCGCGAAGAGATATACCGGAAGAACCGAGCTGGTCGCATTCAAAAATGCTTATCACGGGAGTACCCACGGCGCACTGAGCATCATGGGCGGCGAAGAGTTCCGTAATGCGTTCCGTCCGTTGATTCCGGGAGTGCGTCATATTAATTTCAATGCGGCTGAAGAATTGAAATATATCACAAGTAAGACCGCTGCGGTAATAGTCGAGCCCGTACAGGGCGAAGGCGGAGTCCGTCCGGCAGATCCGCATTACCTGAAGGCACTGCGCGAACGGTGTACAGAGACAGGAGCCTTACTTATTTTCGACGAGATACAGACGGCATTCGGACGTACGGGCGAACTCTTCGCAACGATAAAATACGGCGTAACACCGGACATACTCGTTCTTGCCAAAGCGTTGGGAGGCGGAATGCCCTTGGGAGCGTTTATTTCGTCACAAGTGATTATGGAATCTCTCAAGACGAATCCTATGCTGGGACATATCACCACATTCGGCGGACATCCGGTTTGCTGCACGGCAGGCCTGGCGGCATTCGAGTACCTCATGGATTCGGAAATAACAGCAGAAGCTGACAGGAAAGGAAAAATGTTCGAAGATATTCTTACCGGCCATCCGTTAATTCAGGAGATACGCAGGACCGGACTTCTGCTTGCAGTAGAGATAGGGGACGAGGGTCTTAACCAACGTATTATACGCGATTTCGTAAAAGAAGGGCTTGTTCCGGACACGTTCCTGTTCTGCGAATCCGCATTCCGCATCGCTCCGCCGCTTATCATAACGGATGAACAGATAAAAGAGACATGCGGCACCATAATCGCATCGATGAATAAATTTATTTAAAGTATACACATATTCTATTGCAAATCGCTTCTTTTTACGGAGCGATTTTTTTATCTTTATAATATTACATTAAACCGACGACTATGAATAATTTTACTGCTGCATGCAACGTAATTAAAGATCAATTAGGCGGTAACGTGGTTATCGCATTATCTACATGCGCCAATAACGTTCCCGGGGTAAGGAGCGTGAACGGTTATTATAAAGACGGATACATTTACATCGTCACACACAGGAATTCTCATAAAATGCAGGATATTTCGGTAAATAACGAGATTGCATTTTCACGTAATTACGATGACAGCCTTCCGTTTTATACAGGATTATTGAGCGGATCGGGAGAGGCAGAGAATATAGGACATCCTACGGACAGCGGCAACAAAGAATTGCGCGAAGAATTAAAACAAGTTTTCAGCGATTTTTACGACCTCCATGTAAACGAAGCGGACAAAGGTACCTGTATTTTAAAGATCAGACTGACAAAGGCTATCGTTTTCGACGGGGAATATAAATACACGGCCGAATACGATAATGAAACTGCAGATAAAATGGTTTGCAAAATAAGCTGAACTTAAAAAATGCGGATCGATTCGGATCCGCATTTTATTATTTATCGTAGAAATTATCGTAGTAACTGCTTCTTTTATCGTACTTAACATCTCGAAGCACTCCGGATTTAACGCTGATATTGAAGCTCCAGCTTTTAAGGAAGCCTATCGGTACCCACGAGAAATTCATTTGCCAGCAATGCAGGTCGCGCGTCAGATAAAACACACCCGTGGTAAGTTTCTTGGACTGGAAGTCGTATCCTCCGTTATAAGTGATAGCCCATTTACTGGTAAGGTTGACGCTGGCATTGAAACTCATGGTCTGAGTCACGGTCTTATGAATACCGTTGTTATAATAACTCACGCTATAGTTCACTCCGAAGTTGTAAGGAATACTGAAATCATAATACATACCGGTCATCAACCGCCGTCGCATATTCACCTGTTCCCGTAATGCGGATTCATAATCTTCTTCTTCTCCGTATAATAAATCACCGGTATCGAAGATATCCTGTCCCGGAAGATAATTATTATTGCCGTTAATATTATTATATCCCTGTGCAGATGTGGCGCCTCCATTAATACGATAACTGAACGATGTGCCTATACTTTGCAAACGAGCGAGCTTACCCTTCCGGATCAAGAATTTATTTATTCGTCTTCCGGATTGCTGGTCCACCTGATACGGGTCGAAGACCATACTAAGGTTAATATTGAAGTCCTTTATTATAGAGGAACGCAGTGCTACGCTGATTGTGGAAAGATTCAGAGAATCCGCCAGGAAATTATACGACCCCCTGAACGAGAGTTCATCAAGTATCTTTATTTTTTTGGTACCGGTTGAATCGTTACGGGAGCGCACTTTCATCTCGAGGGTGTTCTTTAAACTGAAACTCATAGATGCCGACCTGTTTCTTCCCGGAACACCATAAACTCCATTTTCATATGGTGAATAATATCCCATTCTACCGGTGGAATCCTGCTGGATGTGTTCGTAATAACCGAACTTGGCCTGACCGAAATCAGGTGTATAGGTAAATGATACTGTCGGAGTCATAACGTGCCTGATAGCCTGTACCGCAGAGTTCGACTTGAACATGAACGTACCGTATATGTTAGTGGTCATCGATGCAGAAAAATTGTAATTATATACCCTATAAAATCCGCGCAGAGTATCGGTAGTCTCGACCATGTTGGTTTCCGGATTATATTCTTTTTTTACCTTATCGAAGTACCATCTTTCCGTATAATTCACAGAAGGATTGATATTTATATAATTAAAAAGATTCAAAGTCGTAGAGATAGGAATGGAATGATTCATTCCATTTTTCATCTTCTTGAACATCTCTTCGGAAAAAAGATCCCTCTCTTTGACCGTCACTTTGTTGGTTCCTGTGTTAGTATATGTGAAATTGATTTTCTCGTACCATTTTTCCTTGCCCACGCGGTTCTGTCTTTTGAACGGATATATTCTCGACACGTTGAAGGAATAGTTTGGAAAAGCAAGTGTCACTGTCGAATCCTTGTTGTTCTGGGCATGGCTCATATTAGTGGAAAAAGAGAACGGTTTACCCGGCCAGCTTTTTGAGTAAGCTATGGATGAATTGATCTGGGTGCTGACATAATCGTTTATATTATTCGAGGAATATTTATTATATCCCGAAGTCGAGAAGTTAACACTGGCCGAGAACGTCGAATTAGGACGAAACTTGGGATCCTGCGTGTGGCTCCACTGTACACGGAAATTGGTCATATTGCCAAAGTCAGCAGACCCTCTGTCCCCAAACACTTCTTTTGCAAAATTAATATTTAACGCTCCGTTAAAGCGATAGCGCAATCTATACCGTGAAGAAAGCGAGGTCTCCCAGGAACCCAAAGTATAAATACCTCCGAGCATCGTCATATCCATATAATCGTTAGGACACCAGTAATATCCTCCGTCGCGAAGAAAGAATCCTTTCAGTGACTGCTCTCCGAAGGTAGGCATTATAAATCCTGAACTTTGATTATTATTCAATGGTACGAAACCGAATGGTAGTCCGATAAAATATATAGGTACGTCTTCCATGACGAAATAGGTCGGATTCATGACTATCTTTTTCCCGGGGATAACTTTGGCCTTGGTCATCTGGAAATAAAAATGCGGATGATCGTGGTCGCAGGTGGTGTACTGCCCTCCGGCAATATTGAACGTCTGGTCAGGCATACGTTTCACAATTCCTCCTCTTAATATACCGTCTCCGTCGCGGGTAAATATATTCTTAATCTTCGCTTTGTGAGTGTCGAGGTTATATGTTATCGTATCCATTATGATATCCTCGCTACCCGATTGCTGAAAGACAGGCCTGGTAGCCACTCCTGTGGAATCCGATACTCCGTATGCATATATATGTTTGGTATCGAGATCCAATTCGGTATAATCCGCAATAAGTATCATATCCTGGTAATATACCTCTCCGTTATCATACGCGTACATCATTCTTTCGTTCGCACGATATACCATGGAGTCTGTCTTTCCGGTTATCGGATCGTCAAGGAAGCCTCCTCCCCTTGCTGTCGAATCCCCTGCGGCGGATTCCAGTGAAATAAATACCTGGATGAGGGAATCTATTCCTAACGAATCCGTAATAAAACCGACCTGTCGAAGCGAATCCAACCTTACCGAATCCAGCAAAATGGAATCCGGCAGAAGATATAATTGTCCCAGGGAGTCCCTGGTTATGGAATAAGGTATAATAAGAGAGTCCGGTAATTCGGTATCGACAGGCGTTACCGACGGCACTATGCTGTCCGGCAGCATCAGGAGCGAAGGCTCGACGAGTATCGTTTCCGCACTGTCCGGTATGGTAATAGGATCGTCATTGGAAAAATCGAGTATGGTAAGCGGTTCCGCATCCGGCCTCATGTCGGCAAATACAGTCCACTGAATCAGCATGACCATTATTAAAATAATGGAGAAAGCACTATATTTTCTAAACTTTACTGCCAAATTGCGATTTTTATTTAACTTTGCGCATTAGTTTCCCGGCTCGTCCGGGATCTTTACCAAACCGAGGACAAAGATAATATTTTTAACGTAATGAAACGACTTATATTACATTTCCTCATAATTTCCGTCGGGTTATTTTTCGGACAGTTTTCTGATGTATACGGACAGGAGACCAAATCGACACAGGTAAGAACCGTCGTGATCGATCCCGGCCACGGAGGCAAAGATCCGGGAGCGGTTTCGGGCGGTGTAAAAGAAAAGGATGTCGTTCTCAAGGTCGCCCTTAAGCTGGGCGATATGATAAAGAAGGCTCACCCTGATGTAAACGTTATCTATACGAGAAAAACCGATGTATATCTCGAATTATATAAAAGAAGCGACATAGCGAACAATTCCAAAGCGGACCTGTTTATTTCGATACACGCCAATGCGGCGAGCAATACGAGTGCCGTGGGCACGGAAACATTCGTTATGGGTGAAGGCGGCGCAAATGAGAATCTGGACGTCGCGAAAAGAGAGAACAGCGTTATCCTGCTCGAGGATGATTATGAAACGCGTTATCAGGGCTACCAGCCTGACTCGCCGGAATCGTTCATTCTTTTTTCCCTGATGCAATACGTTTATCAGGAACAAAGCATTCTGTTTGCGGATCAGCTTCAAAAGCAATTTACTAAATACACCTCTATGCCGAACAGAGGCGCGAAAAATAACAAAAACCTTCTGGTACTGAGAGCCACTTCAATGCCCAGTGTACTTACGGAGATAGGCTTTATTTCCAACGCCAATGAAAGGAAATTCATGAATTCCGATGCAGGGCAGACAAAACTCGCACAGGCTATGTGCGACGCTTTTACAGGATATAAAAGCAGAATGGAGAAGAACGGCAGTGGGTCGCAGACCGCTATTACCAGACCTATCGAACCCATTAAGGAGCATGCGCAGTCGAATATTTCGGACGGTGCGGTAAAATACAGGATACAGGTCGCAGCTTCGTCAAGGCAGATGAACACATCTAATTCGTCGCAGTTCGGTAATTACAGAAATAAAGTGACGGAGATAAAGGCCGACGGACTCTATAAATATTATGTGGAAGAGACGGACTCTTATAAAAATGCACTGGAACTTCAGAAAAAAGTCCGACAAAAATTCAAAGACGCATTTATTGTGGCATTTCAGGATGGAGAGAGAATTGTTATTACGGACGAAATGAAAAAGAAATAAAACTAAAATGAAAATAAGAAAAGAAGTAAAAATAGGAATTTTCGGCGTATCGATGCTGTTATTATTATTCTGGGGAGCGAACTATCTTAAAGGTAAGAATTTTTTCGAGTCTACCAGGACATATTACGCTACGTTTGAAAAAGCGGACGGTCTGAAATCTTCAACGGAGATAAGGCTCAGGGGGCTCAAAATAGGCAATGTAACCGGCATTAAATACAATCCGCAGGTCGACGACAAAATAATCGTCGAATTTACGGTAAACTCAGAATACAAGATACCGGTAGATTCCAGAATCGAGGCAACCAATACTTATATTATCAGCGGCACGGTATTAAACCTTGTATACGGGGAATCCGGCGTATTTTTCCATGCAGGGGACACCATACCTTCGGTAGGACCCAAGGACGCGATAGGAATGATCACATCCGAAATAGACGAGATCAGAAATAAGACATATACCATTCTCGAAAACCTCAACACAACACTGGATCATATAAACGAAGCTCTTAACGAGGATAACCTGAACAGCATCGGCAATGCCATAAAGAATGTGGATAATCTTATCGCTTCGGATCTGAGCGAGATCGCGAGCAATCTCAATACTGTTACAAAATCATTATCGGACAATACTTACCATATCGACAATATCCTCGCTAACATGGACGAATTCACCGATTCGCTTAGCAGCATCGACCTTAACGGGCTCGTCGGGGAATTCAACGCTACGGTCAGCAACCTTAGTGAAATAACACGCAAGATGAACGAAGGCAGTGGCACGATAGCACAACTCGTTAACGATGAAGCACTCTACGACAGCCTCGTGGCCGCGAGCAACAATCTGTCTCTATTACTCGCAGATATTAAAGAGCATCCTAAAAGGTACATTAACATTTCCGTTTTCGGGGGCAGAAACAGAGATAAATAAGCATCATTGTTGCATAACATCCGGATAAATTGGTAAGCTACAGATATGCTGGACAGGATACGTAAACCCGTAGAAAAAGAAATGGAGGAGTTTAACGGACTTCTCGCGGACTGCCTTCGGAACGAAAACACTTCGGTGTCTTCGGTAATTAACTACGTATTCGAAAAAAGAGGGAAGCAGATGCGTCCCCTGCTCGTACTGCTCACCGCGGCCCTGCACGGAACAATAAACAGAAAAAGTTATATAGGAGCGGTACTTGCAGAATTGACCCATGCGGCATCATTGATCCACGACGACATTATCGACGATGCGTATATACGCCGGGGGAAGTTATCCGTGAACGCGATATGGAGGTCCAAGATCGCCGTGCTTACCGGAGATTACGTGCTGGCAAGGGCAATGTCGCTGGCAGTAAATAACAATGCGGCGGACCTGCTGGCAGTAATCATAGATTCTTTCGAAAAATTATCCGAAGGGGAACTTATCCAGATGGAGCATGCGTCCAGACTGGATATGAATGAAGCGCAGTATTTCGAGACCATAAATAAAAAAACCGCCTCCCTGCTCGGCTCCTGCGCAGCACTCGGAGCGCGATCTGTCGGCAGCAGTGAAGATAATATAGAAAACATGAGGCTCTTCGGGGAATATCTGGGAATGGCGTTTCAGATAAAAGACGATATTCTTGACCTGTCGAGAGATAATAATACTGGGAAGCCTGCCTTAAAAGATATTAAAGATAGAAAGGTGACCCTTCCATTACTCATCCTTCTCAATAATTCGGATGAAAGAAATAAAAAGAAAATCATCGGTTTATTGAGCGGGGTAAAATACAAGGAAGAGAACGCGGAGACCATTCATAAAATGATCCTGAATTCCGATTCCATAGAAAAGACCGCCGCAACAATGCATGAATTCATCCGGAAGGCTTCGGATATAATCGAACGATACGATGATTCGGAAGTAAAAACATCCCTGAAGTTGTACATGGACTTCATAATGGAGCGTGACAAATAATCTACAATATCTGAATTTTCAGACCGAGCGCAAGGCTCAGATAATCCTTAGGCTTCAAATATTTATTAGTTACCGCACTTAGAATATAGAGATCACAGGAACTTATCTCGTAATAACCGGATACCGACCTCATTCCGTTACGGTCGGTTTTAAATGTAAATCTCTGCCCCACAAAGATATTGAACCTGACTTTAGTAGCGAATTTGTAATATCCGCCCTTTGGATATTTGGAAGGCTCGGACAGCCAATATCTTTTATTCATAATGGAATTCATGAACAATCCGCAGTTGAGCGGTTCGAAGTACCACTTTTCGCCAAGATTAACCCGCCATGGGAGATAATTCTGCTTAAGTGTAAAAGTCACGCGTGCACGGGTGTCCGAAAACTTTGGAAGAAATCCGAACAAAATATCCGTCTCAAGGCGGTTCTTGCTGTAATTCCAACCCGGACCGAAAGAAAATACCCCTATAGAACCGGCAAACTGAGCCTTACCGTAGCGAGGTATCAATTTGTTCCATTTATCACGGTATCCCTGCGCATCCAGGGACTCCTGAGAATAGGCGGACATACTGAACAAAGCGACAACCGGAAGCAGCAACCATTTAAAAATACACAACCTCATACTCATATCCCTCCGGAGTTATCTCTATAAATATGTAATTCCTATCCTTCATACAACTGCATCCGTAATACATCACGCCGTCTTCAAAAATATCGACAGCCTGTAAACTATGGTCGTGAGAATGCAGACAGAACATCAGTCCCTTGAATTGTTTCAGCATATACTGAAAATAATCCGCTACATTGTTGCTGAACTGATCCGATTTCGGTTTCGCATGCATAACGGCTATCGTTCTGTCATATAGACCGTTGTCCGCACTTTGTTCGGATTTTATAAAATTAAAATCCGGGACATTTTCACCGTAGTCGAATTCGAGAGCGTTCGTATTGAGGCACAGGAATTTGGTTCGTGCGGCAATAAAAGAAAAATTCAGTTCTCCATACATCTCTTTATATACGTAGAGCCCATTGCCTATTATATCGTGATTTCCGATAAGCGCCACATACGGTACATCCAGTTCAGACATTATATCGTGCACCCATTTAAATTCGAGAGTTGCTCCGAAATCCGCTATATCTCCGCCATGTATTACAAAATCCACGTCTCCCCTGGCATTTACATGCCTCACGAAATCCCTCGTCTCATCGTAAAATCTCTGACTGTCCGCCATCAATACAAAACGCAGGGTGTCCTTATTTTCGCAAATACGTTCGATCTCTTCGATATTCTTATTGTTTATATCAGTATCGGTACGTACACGGGCATCATACGGATGATAATCGATAAGATCACATCCGGATAATATGAAAACTGAAAAAAATATAAGAAAATTTCTATACCCCATTGCAAAATATATAAGCAAAGGTAGCTAATAAATTAACGTGGATAATGCCACATTTACGTTAAAATTTGCCATATTTACTCATTTTGAAAGGTCTAAAAAAATACGGCTCTCTCAGGAGCCTTATTTTTGGGTATGGAATATCTACCGATTAATTTTTACTTTCAGCATATTTACGGTTCATTCCGTCGAGAACCTCTTTTGTGATATCCAACGACGAATTAGCGATCAATACCGGAGCACCTGTGCTGGTACTTAATATCATATCGTATCTTCCGTCGGCATTGAACTCTTTAAGGAACTCTGTAAGGTTGTGCTGTATCCTGTTAAACATTACTGCTTCTTCTTCTGCAAGTTCATTAACGACCTGATCTCTGTAATTGATAAAGTCCTGCTGTTTTTTATTAAGTTCCTCCTCAAGGTTCTGCGCCTGAAGTCTCGTAACAAGTCCTTTAGATACCTGTTCCTGATAATTCATGATATCTCGTTCCAGATTACGTCCTCTCGAAGTAAGATTTGCCTCGACCTTTGACGATTTTTCCTGCAAAGCTTCCGATAATTCGACATACAGGTCATATTTGGATATCAAAGTATCCGTATTGACATAAACTATACTTGCCGACACAACGTTATTGCTGACCCTAACCGAATCGCTTCCTACAGCAGCGGTATTTGTTTCTACGTTATTCTGGGTACATCCGGTAAAAACAGCAACTGCCGCAAATAAAGTCAATACCGGGCAAATTAATTTCCTCATATTAATAAATGGATTTTAAATTAAAATTTAAAATATCGGTTTGCAAACTTACTTATTTTTAGTCAAAAGACAAAAACGGCACATAGTTTATAATATTAAAATATTATATATTTTTGTTTTCGACCAATAAAACGCTTATGTACGAATTCATAAAAGGAACCTTTACCGACAAATCCCCGGCTCATGCCGTTATCGCAACAAGCGGAGGAATAGGCTTTTACCTCAACATTTCTCTCCAGACATTTACCTCCATAAAAGATAAGGAAGAGGCACTCCTTTACACACATTTTATAGTCCGGGAGGACGCACAGATTCTTTTCGGTTTCTCGACGACCGAAGAACGGGAACTGTTCCGTCTTCTGATCGGAGTATCGGGAGTCGGAGGAAATACGGCGCGCACGATTCTCTCAACATTCAACGCTGAAGAACTGCGCACAATCATCTCCACCGGCAAAGCTGAAATACTTAAAGAAGTCAAGGGACTCGGAATAAAAACCGCACAAAAAATTATCGTAGAACTGAAAGACAAAGTCTCTGTCGTCAAAAGCGCAGGAGTCATAAATTTCACTACCGACGACAAACCTCCGGTCTACGAAGAAGCTGTCTCTGCAATGCTTATGCTGGGTTTCGCAAAAACCCCTGTGGAAAAAGTTATCCGCGGCATACTGAAAAAAGAACCGGAATTGACAGTGGAGGAGATCGTCAAAAAATCGTTGAAACAAATATAACTCGGTATTAAAAAAATGTTAATTTAACATTTACTGATCGTTATCGCAGGAATAATATTATTTTTGGATATATTTTTGTGCGGAGAAAACTAATAATATGGAAAATTTCTACCTGATAATAGTTATCATAATCATGGCGCTCGCGGTAATGGATCTCATTGTAGGGGTTTCTAACGATGCCGCCAACTTTCTGAATTCGGCTATCGGGTCCAAAGCCGCTCCACGTTACGTAATACTCGGTGTAGCGACAATAGGTATACTTATAGGAGCGATCTTTTCGAGCGGAATGATGGAAGTCGCCAGGAGCGGAGTATTCAATCCGGCTATGTTCACGTTCCAGGATATTATGATGGTGTTCCTTACCGTTATGCTTACCGACGTGATACTTCTGTATCTTTTCAATACCATAGGACTCCCGACTTCGACCACTGTTTCTCTAGTATTCGAGCTTTTAGGAGCGGCGGTTGCCGTATCTCTGATTGCAATAGGCAGAAGCGACACTCTGGCATTTACCGATCTTTCGCATTTCATAAACACGTCGAAAGCGATGGCGATAATATCGGGGATACTGCTTTCAGTAGCGATCGCATTTATCTGCGGCAGCATTATTATGTTCATAACCAGAGTTATATTTACGTTTCATTTTAAGAAAACATTCGCAGTATTCGGGCCTCTTTGGTGCGGAGTAGCATTTACCGCAATATCGTATTTTGCGTTATTCAAGGGACTTAAAGGATCTTCCCTCATGCCCTCTGAGTTATTGGCCTATATGGACAATAATCTGTTCCTGATGATAGTCTTTATGTTTATCGGGTGGAGCGTGATCTCTGCGATACTTCAATATCTGTTTAAAGTTAATACACTGAAAGTGACAGTGCTTGCAGGAACATTTTCGCTGGCCCTGGCCTTTGCAGGTAACGACCTTGTAAACTTCATCGGCGTATTCATGGCGAGTTTCGATTCTTACGAAATATTCCAGGCAACCGGCGGCAACCCCATGATGACAATGGAGAGCCTTGCTCGACCTGTAGCTGCGAACACTGCAATATTAGCATCGGCGGGAACAATAATGGCCCTCACTTTATGGTTCTCCAAAAAAGCCAAGAAGGTAAGCGACACGGAAGTAAACCTTTCCAAACAGGAAGCGGGAGTTGAAAGATTCGGTTCCACACCGGTTTCGAGGGCAATAGTACGCCTCTCGCTCGGGATAAACAGGAATTACGAAAGATATATCCCAAATACTGTTAAAAAATTCATAGCCAAGAGGTTCCGTAATCCTTCGCTTCAAAGAAATCCAAATAAAGCACCTTTCGATCTTATTCGTGCTACGGTAAACCTTACAGTCGCTTCACTGCTTATATCTACAGCCACGACACTTAAACTTCCTTTATCCACGACTTACGTGACCTTTATGGTAGCAATGGGCTCTTCCCTCGCTGACAAAGCATGAGGTCGGGAGAGTGCCGTATACAGAATTACGGGAGTATTAACCGTAATTTCGGGGTGGTTCCTTACTGCTTTGATCGCCTTCACGGTGTCGGCAATTGTCGCATGCGTGCTTATGTGGGGTGGCAAAGCGGGTATAATAATAATGGTGGTACTTTGCGGACTGATCCTTCTGCAGAGCGCACGCTCTTTCAAAAGGAAAGAAAAAAAGGCACAGTCGGAAGAAGAGAAGAAGGCGCAGATCGAAAACAGCGACAAGAGCATTATCGAGATATGCGAAGAGGACATCCGTAATACGATGAAAAAAATCATCGACATATACCATCAGACCCTTATCGGATTATTTAACGAAGACAGGAAACTCCTCAAAAAAATGGTGGCGGAATCCGAGCAGCTGTACGAAGAGTCTCATAAACGCAAATACGACATGCTTCCCACGCTGAAACGTTTGGAGGATAATTATATAGACACCGGTCATTATTACGTGCAGACGGTCGATTATATCGACGAGGCATCGAAGGCGCTGCTTCATATATGCCGTCCGAGCTTCCAGCATATCGACAACAACCACAAAAGCTTTAATGAGAAACAGGTCGACGATTTAATGCATATCCTCGACGAAGTGGAAGCTATTTATAAGAGGATAATCTACATGCTGGAAGATAATAATTACGATGATCTGGACACGATACTCGTGATGCGCGACGAACTATTCGATACTATTGCCGAGGTTATAATAAACCAGATCCGAAGGACAAAGCGCGGAGAATCCTCGACTAAAAGCGGCATGCTGTATCTGGCCATCGTAAATGAAACCAAAACAATGGTTCTGCAATCACGCAACCTGCTCAAGGCACAGAAGTATTTCGTTACAAGCGCAGACGATAAAAAATAATGCTGACATCTGTTTTATCCACTTACATACACGGTACGGTCCAATGGGCCGTATTGTTTTTCTGCGCCGTACTTATCGGGATGTCGAAAACCGGAATACAGGGAATCGGGACTCTCGTGGTTCCGATCCTCGCATTGGTTTTCGGCGCCAAACCTTCCACCGGCCTGCTGCTCCCTATGCTTTGCCTGGCGGATCTGATGGCTGTTATTTATTACCGGAAGAATGCGGAATGGAAGTATATTCTGCGGATCATTCCCACTGCAATAGCAGGATTCGGAATCGCGCTTATAGTGGACAGATATATTCCGGAAAAAGATTTCAAACTACTGATAGCACTATGTATCTTCGCAGGCCTGGCGGTTATGTTCTGGTCGGAAAAAAAAGGAAACACTAACAATATTACATCTTCCAGGTTCTACGGTCCGTTTTTCGGCATACTCGGAGGTTTTACCACAATGATCGGCAATGCGGCTGGTCCTATCATGGCCGTATATCTTTTATCCATGCGACTTCCTAAATACGCCTTCGTCGGAACGAGCGCATGGTTCTTTATGATCGTGAACTACCTCAAAATACCCGTGCAGATATTTGCATGGGATAACATCACGATTTCATCCGTCACCGTCAATCTCATCTGTATTCCGTTTATTTTCATTGGAGGGATCTGCGGAATCTATTTGGTAAAAAAACTGCCGGAGGAGAAATACAGGACAATGATAATAATACTCACCGTCCTTTCCGCCGGATTACTTCTTCTGTAAAAATTTGTTATCTTCGCATTAAAGCGAATAAAATTCTATGAATCTTACGAATTTTCACAGCCATTGCGATTTCTGCGACGGCAAGGCGCCCATGGAAGAATTTGTGACAAATGCCATCGAAATGGGTTTTACGGCATACGGCATCTCTTCGCATTCCCCACTCCCTTTTCCGACTCAATGGAACATGGACAGGGGGGGGATATGGAAGATTACATTGCTGAAATCAGACGCCTGAAATTACTTTACAGCGATAAAATTGAAATATACGCAGGTCTTGAAATAGATTATTATAACGAAGATATCAATCCTGCAGACAGTTATTTTTCGAATCTTCCGCTCGATTACCGCATAGGCTCCGTACATTTTATAAAAGAATCGATGGAAGCGGATTCGTCAGCTGAAACATTTTCCGAGAAACTCGATATATTTTACGGCGGGGATTTAGATACATTATGCCGTGATTATTTCGATGCTTCCATGAAGATGGTCGAAAACGGAGGCTTCGATATTCTCGGACACTGTGACAAGCTATCGATGAATGCGGATATTTATTCGCCCGGATATTCGGATAGGCCTGATTTTATTTCGAAAGTTAAAGAACTTCTTCGCCTTGCAACTGAGAAAAATATAATGGTGGAAATAAATACCAAAAAATTTCTGACACTGAAAAAATTATTCCCAGATGAAAAATATCTTCCGTTTATGAAACAGATAGGAACAAAAGTCGTTGTAAATTCGGACAGCCACAGACCGGAACTTATAAACGACGGAAGAACGGAAGCATTAAATATTTTAAAAAGAAACGGCTATCGGGCAGTTTACGAATTACATGGAAACGAATGGCAGGATATCGGGATAAATTAAAGAGGACGATAACCGGATCCGCTTCGTGAATTTATAAAAAATTTAAAGTGAGCGAAAAGTGTCGGCAGCACTCCGAAATATTTTACCATAATCCGAAATCTTTCCTTAAGGCTCTCTTTTTTGTATTTAGTCGATGTCCCACCCTCGGTGAATTCCGATAATATCAGGTTTGTGTTCTCAATAGTCCGTGCATTTTTTAAAGATAACAATACCCATTCCACATCCGAAGCATAGCGATATTCGGTATTGTATAAAGGTGCGATATCCTTCCGGACTATTATCGACTGATGGCACACAACCATGCCGTCGATAAAATCGGTCCACTGAAGCTCTTTCGGGAGTTTTTTCCTGCGGAGGCCCAAAATTTCACCACTAATCGATCTCATGAGGGTCTCGCCGTAATATATATCCGAAAAAATACGTTTATCTGAAAAGATTTTCTTCAACGCATCCGTATCATGTACGAAATCCCCTGCATTTATGAACCATACATATTCACCCGTAGCAGCCTCAAGTCCCTTATTCATGGCATCATATATGCCATTATCCTTCTCACTCGACCAGAAAGTAACCGTCTCTCCATACGTGGCCAATAGTTCTTTCGTGCCGTCCGTAGAATCTCCGTCGATCACGACGACTTCCAATTCAGGATAATCTATTTTTTTAAGATTATCGAGCGTCGCTTTCAATTCGTTCACGGCATTATAAGTTACCGTCACTACCGATACTTTAGGGTGAATCATAAATATTGTTAAATTTGCAGATTCAATATTAAAGAAAAAAAATGAAATATAATAATTCGCTACGCACCATAATAACACCTCTTCTCGTTGCCCTCGGAATTGCACTGGGAATAGCGGTAGGGATAAGACTCGATAAAATGAACGTGCATAACCGTATGTTGAGAAGCATGTCGGCAGCACCGCGTTACAGCAACGATAAAATTAGCAATGTCGTTTCGCTCATACGTACACAATATGTCGACGAAGTCGATATGGATACGGTGGCTGAAAAAATTATCCCTGAGATCGTTAAGAATCTCGATCCCCACTCGCAATATATTCCGGCCAGCGAACTCGCAGCGGTCAACGAACCACTCGAGGGACATTTCGACGGAATAGGCGTAACATTCAATATGTTGACGGATACCATACTTGTTTTAAACGTTATAAGCGGAGGCCCCAGCTACAAAGCGGGTATTCAAAACGGAGACAGGATCATCACTATCAATGACAGCGTAGTGGCAGGAAGAAATATAAGCCAGAATGAAATTGTAAAAACCCTGCGCGGTGAAAGGGGTACGGAAGTTCAACTCGGAATAAAACGAATAGGAACGAAGGAACTTATCCCTATAACCGTCACTCGCGGAATGATTCCTGTAAAAAGCCTCGATGCATCATTCATGCTCACGGATGAAATCGGTTATATTAAATTGACACGTTTTTCACGAAATACACACAAGGAACTCGTTGAAGGAATAGAGAAATTAGAAGAACAGGGAATGAAGGAGTTGGTTTTCGACCTTCGGGATAACGTTGGAGGCTTTATGGATCAGGCGATACTTATCTCTAATGAATTCCTTCCGGCAAATTCATTAATCGTTTTTACCAAAGGAAAAACCAGAAAAAAGAACGAGCAGTACAGTAACGGCAAAGGACGTTTACAGGATATACCGTTAGTGGTGCTGATAAATGAAAATTCCGCCTCAGCAAGTGAAATTGTAGCGGGAGCCATCCAAGACAACGACCGGGGCACGATTATAGGCAGGCGTTCGTTCGGCAAGGGGCTTGTTCAGGAACAAATACCGTTTCCCGACGGATCAGCTTTGAGATTAACCTTAGCAAGATATTTTACACCGGTAGGACGCTCTATCCAGAAGCCTTACGATAAAGGGAACTATGCATATTATAACGAGCTCAATGAAAGATTTCTTCATAACGAATTCTACACGAAGGACAGCATTGCCTTTCCCGATTCTTTAAAATTCATTACTCCGGGAGGTAAAACCGTATACGGAGGAGGAGGAATTATGCCGGATATATTCGTACCGAGCGACACAACAGCTGTAAATGATTTTATGAAAGATGTATTTATAAAAAATATACTGATAAAATATTCCATGGAATATGCCGATAAGCACAGAAAAGAATTGAATTCGCTGGATAATTTCACCGAACTGGACAAATTTTTCGATTCGCAACCTAATTTTTACAGTGATTTTGTAAAATTTGCCCGCAGAAATGGTATTCAGAGTAATGAAAAAAATATTAATGATTCCCGCGAAATCCTTGAGCCCGATCTCAAGGCATACATATCCAGAAATACATTTTTGGAAGATAACGGATTCTATTATTACATACAGGATGTAGACAATGTCATAAAGGAAAGTAAATTATTTTTTAATAAAAACGTTCCATTAAATTAAAAAATCATAACTTTGCAGTGCAGTTTTTTAAATGGAGAAATAAAAATGAAAAAGACTTTACTCGCCGCTGCATTATCTGCAGCGTTATTGATCGCTTCTTGCGGCAATGGAGGAAACAAAGCATCATCTGCATCTAATGACGAGAGCGCAGATACAGCAAAAGTTTCAGTTGAATTAGCTGAAATCAGTGCTGAAGAATCTTGCATTTGTGACTCATGTGTTTGTGACTCATGCGCTTGCGTAGAGCTCGTAGCAGAAATCACAGAAGTGGAAGAAGGTGAAATTGCAGTTGCAGTTGATACTTTAGCTGTCGCTGAATAATCTCACTTGGTAATCACCAATATAAAAGTCCGGTAAAATTTACCGGACTTTTATATTTTAAATTCCTTTAGCACAAAACTTTCTTTCTCCATAACTCCGTAAACAGGATATCCCCCTGTTATCCAGTCACCCAATATAAATAAAGTGCTTTTTCCAGACAACGGATATTCAACCGGGGTATGAAGATGTCCGAAAACAAAAAAATCTATATCCTGCCCTGACTGTATTAAGCTTCTTGCAAATTTCACAACCGGCTCGTTCTCTCCGTCGAATTTATGTTTTTTTTCCATGCCGTTTTTCCGGCTGTTCTTTGACCACGATTGTCCGAACTTCATTGCTACATCCGGATGGACCAATGAAGAAAATAACTTTCGGGCCGTCTTATTTCTGAATATTTTCTGTAATACAGCAACTTTACCTTTGACAAACCCTACATTATCTCCATGATCTATATAGAAAGTCCTACCCTTAATTTCAAATTTCTCACCTTTCTCGTGAACAATCATGCCGCACTCGGAAATAAAAAAGTCTTTCACCCACATATCATGATTACCGGGAAAAAAGTGAATATCAATTCCTTTCCGCGTTAGCAGCTCTAACTTTGCAAGCACCTTTAGATAACCCTTGGGAATTACTTTTTTATATTCGAACCAGAAATCGAAAATGTCCCCTACAAAAAAAATCGCCTCTGCATCCTTTGCAACAAAATCCAGCCATGACAGGAATCGTTCCTCATTATCGATATCGAACAATGCCATGCCGAGATGAACATCCGATGCAAAGTAATAAGCCATATTTAAAGTATTTCCTGGATTTTAGAATATAATTCTTCTCCGAAAAGATTTTTCCCGACAATGTTCCCTTCCTTGTCGATAAGATAATTTGCCGGAACTCTGGCAACATTGTAGAGCCTTGCAGACATAGATGAACGTCCGTTCATATCCCTTACACTTATCCATGTTAGATTTTGTTCGAATACAGTATTTATCCATTGGGCCTTGGAATCATCCAGAGAAACCTGATATACCTCAAAACCATAATCTACGAATTCCTGATAAATCTCCTTAAGATCGGCATTATTCAGTTTCGAATCCGGACTGGCAGACATCCAGAAATCAAGTAAGATCACTTTACCGTACAGAGAACTTAATTTTACTTTTTTATCATTTATATCCGGAAGATCTATTTCCGGAAAAGCAGTAGTTTCCGCTCTTGCAGCAGCAAGCATATTGTCGGCCTGTCTACTGTGTTCCATGTTGTCTATATCTTTTTTCAAAGAAATAACATGCGGTGAATCGGGATAGAGAAGACATAGAGAATCATAAACCATTTTATAATATAATATATCCGAATTTTTATCGAATATCCTATCTCCTGTAGTTGGAAAATGCTGATATAATGCGTAAATAGATGCGAGTGAATTGGAGTTTACCACTACATATTTTATTATATCCTGTTTATATTCTATTAATAGGCGGGAGAGATTCTCAATTATATCCAACCTGGGTCCCATATAATAGATCGCATTCAATGTATCTATAGCTTCTTTAAGCCGCACAACTTTGTTATTGTATTCTTTAATAGACTCCGTACCCTCCGAACCGCTCACCATATAATTTCTGGATATATTTCCAAGCGAATTAATATTTAGTTTCTCTCCGGCAGACAGTAACAAAGGAACATTATGTTCGTTTATTCTAAGGTTATAGAATACGGGGTGTTTTTCATTTATATGAAATTTAAATTTGAAATTCCCCTTATTATTGGTTTTTGCAGAGTCGATCAGCAAAATATCTGAAATTGTTATTTGTTCCAGATATATATTTTGTTCAATCTGTCCGCTGAAAGTTCCGTTTATATGTGTATTGTTTGACTTTCTTCCACAAGAAATCAGCAGAACAAATAAAATAAATATCAGAATATTTTTATTGTTCATCGTAGACCGGTTGATTTAACTAAACAAAATTAAGACTTTAACCATTAATCCCAAATTGTTATGTTAAATAAACGATCTTTCTGATATTTATATTATAAAAAACAGCCGGGAATATCCGGCTGTTTTTTTTAACTATCATGCTGACTTCGCTTTAGGAGTCGTTATTTTTTTTTCTTTGTTACTTTCAATGCCAGATCGAGTTCCCTGTTGAAATCGCTGAACACATTCATGTAATTTATAAATGCCTCGTAAGGCGTGTCATACGGATTAAAGTAACTATGTACATCACCGTCCGAGAACCATTTGGTAGCCATGTAATAAAAATGGTCGGAAGTCTGTAAGAAATCCCATACGTGGTTATAATCCGGATCATTCAGTTTCTTTACTTTATTCCTTATCGAATAAAGATTACGGAATGCTTCGTCCTGAAGTTCATTACCGAGCCATGCGGTAATATCTCTCTCTTCGTCCGCCCATGAGAACGGATATGGTGAATGAAGAACGGCCACAGGCTGGTATTTTGCTACCACCTCTTTAGGTGTCCCGAAACAAAGTTTCTTGGTCGACAAAGCATATTTAGGAAGACGCTCGAAAAAGTCGAATATACCGGTATCAGCCCATTGATGTTCACCAAAGGTCTCATAATCCATAAACAGATTAATTACTTCGCCCGGAGCATCGTCATTAACAAGCCAACTTACATAATTTTCCACAGTCAGGGGCCAGCAATCCCATCCACGATCCGAAAAACGGAAGGCAATATCATCGCTTAGTTTGAAATTTCTCAGTAGCAGTTTCAACCTCGGATTCAAAGCGTTAGCATAAACGAAATCCGGACTTTTCCATCCGAGGACATGGCGGGCGCCTTCAGCAAGCATCCCTTTAAAACCCATATCAGCGACCATTTCACCAATATCGTCGGAGTAGATAAGCTCCGTATTACGGGATATAACAGGTTTATGCCCGAACTCCTCCTTAATGAGAGCGACGTGCCTTTTAACTTGATCTTTAAATTCATCCTTATTTATAAGTGATGACAGCGAGTGAGAATAGGTTTCCGCAAGGAATTCCACATTACCTGTATCGGCAAGTTTTTTGAAACTTTTCAAAACTTCCGGTGCATATTCACGGAACTGCTCTATGGCCATTCCTGAAATGGAGAAACTAACTTTAAAATCTTTTCCGTGTTTCTTAATCAATTTGAGTATAAGAGAATTCATCGGAATATAACATCGTTCCGCAACCTTCTTCATGATCGAACGGTTCGCAAAATCATCCAGATAATGATGATCCTTCCCCATATTGAAGAAACGATATTTTTTCAACCTAAACGGCTGGTGTACCTGAAAATAGAGACATATGGTCTTCATATCTTTATATTTTAATATTATACTTTCTTCTCTTAACTCTAACTACCTTTTTACTACCGCGAATAATTAATTACCCTTGTATCAGACTTCTGTAAATATTAGCAACTTTCCCGGCTGAATTATCCCATTTAAGGCTGTTAACCTCTTCCTGCCCTTTATGCCGAAACATTTTTGAAAGAGCCGGATAAGTTATCAATCCGTAAATAGCATCGGCCATAGCATCTACGTCCCAGTAATTTACTTTTACCGCATATTTCAACACCTCGGTAACTCCGGATTGTTTGGAAATTATAACAGGTACGTTCGATCTCATTGCTTCCAACGGAGATATACCGAAAGGTTCAGACACGGACGGCATTATATACACATCGCTCAGAGAGAACATTTTCTGCACCTCTTCTCCTTTAAGGAAGCCCGTGAAGTGGAATCTGTCGGCAATACCGAGTTTAGCGACACGGCGTATGACATGGTTCATCATATCTCCGCTTCCTGCCATAACAAAACGTACATTAGGAACCCTCCTTATTACTTTAGCCGCAGCCTCGACAAAATAGTCCGGACCTTTTTGATAAGTTATACGTCCCAGGAAGGTAACTATCTTATCATCGAGTCCTCTTTCGATCTCTTTGGTCTCCGTAGTTTTAAACATCACCGCATTATGTACGGTGAATACCTTTTCCGCAGGAATACCGTACTTTTCAATGACGATATGCCTGGTAAGATTACTCACGGCAATAACCCTGTCAGCAGCCTCCATTCCAGCACGTTCGATATCATAGACCTGTTGGTTGACATTTTCACCGCTACGGTCGAATTCCGTAGCATGCATATGTACGACAAGAGGTTTTCCTGATATTTTTTTAGCGGCAATACCCGCGTAATAGGTCAGCCAGTCATGAGCATGGATAACATCGAACTGCCCCTCCAATTCTTTTGCAACCTGGGCAGCAACAAGAGCGTAACGCGCAACCTCTTCCATAAGGTTTGCGCCGTATTTTCCTGAGAATACATATTTTTCCTTCCATATTTCCCTCCATGCACTTTCTCCGACTCTGCGTTCGGAAGAAGACAGGGACTCGAATTGCTCCGGAGACATATAAGGAACGAGTTTCGAATTTATATGAATGAAAGTCAGCTTCTCCCAGAAGCTGTCACTGAAATTCTCTCCATAAGGAGTTTCTACGTCGCTCGCATTTACCACCTTTATAAATCGCTGGTCTTCATCACCATATGCTCTGGGAACCACGAACTTTACATCCACGTCATGCTTTGCCAGGCCTCGTGTAAGACCATAACAGGCAGTTCCCAATCCTCCGGCAATATGTGGCGGGAATTCCCATCCGAACATTAAAACCCTCATATTATTTTCTTTTTTTCGTTTTTTCGTAATTCTGTATCATTTCATTGATTCTCAGTACTGCCCCGACGCTCCATGCCTGCGATATCGCACCTCTCGGATGGTGAGGCGGGTCGCCATCGTAAATTTCAGCGATCGATCCGATGCCGTAATCCGTGATATCTTCTTCAAAATGACTTAAAATGTCTTTTGCTTCAGCGAGATAACCCTTTCCGTACAGATCGAAATTCGCCTTTACAAAATGTTCCAACTGCCAAACCCATACGGTTCCCTGATGATAAGCCCTGTCCCTTGTCGGCTGATCTCCCTCGCAACGTCCCTTATAAAGGGGATTGTTGGGAGATAAAGTTCTCAATCCTTTCGGAGTGAGCAAATATTTTTTAACTACAAGCAAGACTTTCTGTATCTGTTCTTCAGACAACATAGTATGAGGCAGGGAACAAGCTATAACCTGATTTGAACGGATGAAATTATTCTGATACCCATCATAAACATGATCCGCAAGATATCCGTTATTATCATTCCAGAATAATGCAAGGAAAGAGTCCTTTATTTTATTCGGCATATCCCCCCATTCATTAACAAAATTGACATCATCATATTTCTTAGCCAAATCCAGCGTATAGCATATGGCGTTATACCAAAGAGCGTTTATTTCAACCTGAAATCCATCGCGGCCAGTCACGGGAATTCCGTCGACTACAGCATCCATCCACGTAAACGCATACCCTGGTTTAGAAGCCCAGACAAGACCATTCTCACAAACGCGCATTGCGTTATCGTTTATTCCTCTCATAAAAGAAGCCAACACCTCTTTCATTTTTACGGAATAGTTTTTCCAAATTTCTTCTTTACCTATATGTTTTTCGAGTTCCTGTAAAGTCCAGAAGAACCACAGCGGTGCATCGACTGAATTGTAAGCGCTTCCTACATTAGGAAACAGCCCGTCCTTCATTTCTCCCGTGAGAGTGTCCACTACATCTTTACAACTTTGTACGTCTCCCTGAGTTAACGTTATGCCCGGAAGGGAAATGAAAGTGTCCCTTCCCCATCGTCCGAACCACGGGTAACCTGCCACTACTTCGGCTTTTTTACCTCTTCTTACGATAAACTGTCTTGCAGAATGCCTGAGACATGGAAGAAACTCTGTTTTCTCTGATCTTTTTGCCAGTTCATTTTCAAAAAGAGTCTCGAGTTCCTCAGTATCCGCTTCACTCGTAGAGCTGGAAAATATCACTCTTTCTCCTTTTTTTATGGGCAGTTCGAAAAATCCTGTAGTATATAGGTCTTCCTGAAACGGGTATCCCCTGTTTTTTTCTTCCAGATATTCGAAATTATAATACCAGTCCGGTCCCACGATAAATTCATTATCCGTATTCATCTGGAGATAAAGCCACGGATATTTTTCATAAAGTCTGTTTTTTACCCCGTTTTTCACTGGATAAGAATGTCCGTCGGCATAAACATTCGCCTTGCTCAGCCCATGTACACCTCTGAATGCCAGAAACGGTCGCAACCGGATCGTAGTATCCGATTTGGCTTCCAGCAAAGTATATCGTATTAAGAGCTGCTCACTCGAATGAAGCCACAACATTTCCTTTTTAAGAACAACCCCTCCTACCATGTAAGTTATGGTCGTCGTAGGATTAAAATTAAAATCGATAATATATTTATGACCTCTCGGTTCATATATTCCGGGAAATCTATGGATCGCCAGATTGAACGATTTCCCGTGTTGTATGACTGTTTCATCCAGAGACGACAGAAGTACTAAATTTTCATTATCGAATGCTTCTACCGGGCATATCATCAGCCCGTGATATTTCCTCGTATTACAACAGACGATGGTAGTGCTCATATATCCACCTGCACGGTTCGTACTTAAAACTTCTCTCTGCAAAGAATATTCCAGATTGCCCAATTCTTTTTTATCAAAACGTATTATCGACATAACTTTTCCTCAGTTTTTTCACTTAATTTTTAAAACCAAATAGGTTTTACAATAAATATCAAGATAATTCAATGATTGTACCTTATCTTCTCTGCGAAATTTAACAAAAAATGCTCAAAAAAACAAGCCTTTACGACAATTTTACATCATTTTACGATATATTAACATTGGTTTAAACATTCTGCATCCGATACAAGACAAAATCACTGCCTTCATTTGAGCACTTGCACCACGAATAAAACTTTTTACAACATATCAGCACCAATATGATGCTATTTATCAATCACTTACGAAAACAAAAGGAACGGCATAAAACCGTCCCTTTTTATCAAGAATGTTAAACAACATAATTAAACCCATTTAACAAGGGCGAAGTCCATACGATGCGGCAATTTAGGATTCTGAGCAAAAATCCTTATTGCTACGTCATAGGTACCAGTCTCTTTTATATCGGAATTTATAGAATACGTCACAACCGATCCGTTCACTTCCGAAATAGCAAATTCGCCTTTGCCAATTATCTTCACTTTACCATCGGTGATCTGATCCGCTATGATCAATTCGACTCCAATATCTTCTGGCTTCAGACCGTCAACATCCACTGTAACGGCTACAGGGTGCTTACTGTTGGTTTTAAATACCGATTTACTGAGGTCGAACTGCTCCACATTAAGAACCCTTACATTATCCCAAGCCTTACTCACCTTGCGTTTCCACGCAGCAATCTCGCATGCCATTGCAAAATTATCAGCTTTGACTTTAAGGCTCCGGTCATAGAGCTTACTGTAAAAACGATCCTCATAATCGCACAGCATTCTGTTAGTAGTAAAATTGAAAGCAATATCCGCAATACATTTTTTAATGGAATGCATCCACTGGTGGGGAATGTTATCCTTATCCCTATCGTAATATCGAGGAACGATCTCTTCTTCAATGGTACTATATATCATTTCGGCATCCATCTCATCCTGATACCGTTGTTCGTCGAACGTGCGCTCCATAGGAAGCGCCCACCCTGCACCTTCCTTATAACCTACGACCCACCATCCGTCGAGAACACTGAAGTGCATGACGCCATTCATCACGGCTTTTTCACCGCTTGTTCCGGAAGCTTCGAGTGGTCGCGTCGGCGTATTCAACCATATATCCACACCTTGAACCATACTGTGAGCAAGATCCATATCATAATTCTGAAGGAATATTATCTTACCGGAGAATTGGGAAAGAGATGAAATTTCGACGATTTTCTTTATCAGGTCTTGTCCCGGCTTATCATTAGGATGCGCCTTACCTGCGAACAGGAACTGTACCGGACGTTCCGGATTATTAACGATACGGGACAGTCTGTCCAGATTGGTAAACAGAAGGTGAGCACGCTTATAAGTGGCGAACCTACGGGCGAATCCGATAGTCAGAACATCCGATTTGAGGGAATCCTTGATCTTCACCATCTGGGCCGGAGAATCGAAACGGAACTGTTTCGGATCGGACAAACGTCTTTTAACCATTTTCATCAGTCTGTCTTTAAGAAGCAGACGCGCATCCCATAGCTCCTTGTCATCAACCTCATATATTTTCTGCCATTGATCAGGATTATATTTATAATTTTCAAAGTCCTTACCGAATGCCTTATTGTATATTTTTCTTAGATTAAATGCGGCCCACGTCGGGAAGTGTACACCGTTCGTTACGTAACCGATATGCAGTTCATCAGGGAAATATCCGGGCCACATTCCTCCGAGAATATTTTTACTGACTTCCCCGTGAAGCCAGCTAACACCGTTTACTTCCTGAGACAGGTTGCAGGCAAGAACACTCATCGAGAATTTTTCATTAGGATCGTAAGGATTGGTCTTACCGAGATTTATAAACTGCTCCCATGTGATATCCAGCTTGTCAGGGTAATGTGAAATATACTGTCTTATCATCGATTCGGGGAACGCATCGTGCCCTGCCGGAACCGGTGTATGCGTCGTGAACAAGGATGAAGACCTCACAACTTCCAAGGCCTCGCTGAACGACAGCATATATTTGGTTATGTGGTTGTGTATTCTTTCAATTCCGATAAATGCAGCATGTCCTTCGTTGCAGTGGTACACATCACCGGACATACCCAATTCGTTCAATGCGCGAATACCTCCGATACCAAGAAGAAGTTCCTGTTTCAGGCGGTTCTCCAAGTCTCCGCCGTAAAGATGGTAGGTTATAGACCTATCCTCGTTGAGATTAAGATCGTGGTCGGTATCCAGAAGATAAAGCTCCGTCCTTCCGACATCACATCTCCATATCCTGGCAGTAACGGTACGCCCCGGGAACGCTATCTGAATGGATTTCCAATTACCCATATCGTCGCGTACAGGGCTTATAGGAAGTTTATGGAAGTTCTGTTCTTCATAGCTCGCTTCCTGATTACCGGTAGCAGACAGCCTCTGGGTAAAATAACCGTATCTGTAAAGAAGTCCTACTGCAACCATCGGAACATTCTTATCGCTGGCTTCTTTTAGATAATCTCCGGCAAGTATACCGAGACCTCCGGAATAAATTTTCAGAGAACTGTGAAGGCCATACTCCATACTGAAGTAGGCGATCTTCGGTCTCTGAGCATTATCTTTTTCCGACATATATTCTTTGAAAGAACCGTAAACGGCATTCATCTTTTCAAAGAACACGGGATCGTTCTGTATTTCTTTATATCTGGAATAACTGAGCTTATCGAGCAGCTGAATAGGATTGCGGTCACATTCTATCCACAATTCCTCATCGATATACTTAAACAGCTCCCAGGCTTCAATGTTCCATGACCACCAAAGGTTCTTCGTAAGTTCCTCGAGAGGCTTCAATACCTCCGGCATATCACGCTCTACCATAAGCCTCACCCATGTAGGCTGGGTACGCTCCAACTGCTGCTTAACGAAATTGATCTGCTCATCCTTTTTTCCTCCGTCGATAACGACCCTGTTGGTACGGAATGAAACGCTCTCCAGTGCGCGTGTATAAGCATCTGCATAAAATGCAATCAGATTCTCCCACAACGCAGTTTTCGAAATCTGTAGTGCTGACTTTCTGCGCATTTTATAGTTCGGCAGGGACATTACCGAATAATCGTATATCGAATCCGCTATTTGCGCAACGACGTCTTCATCATTGGTATCGTTCCGGTTTATTACTTTTACACCTGCATGTTCTTCGATATCATTGGCAACCCACAACCCGAATCCTGCCAGTGTAGTAGTTATCGTAGGGACCGAGAATGCGACGCTTTCAAGCGGAGTATAACCCCATGGTTCGTAGTAAGATGCAAATACGGATATATCGGAACCTACAAGAAGATCGTAATAATGTTTATTGAAGATCCCGTCATCGCCATTAAGGTAAGAAGGGATGAAAAGAACCTGAACCTTACTGTCCGGATCGGTAAGTTTCGTATCGCGGATAGCTTTTACTACAGGATCATTATTCGGCTCCCATAGGTAATGGGTCACATTTCTCATCTGGAATTTATCGATCGGCGTTTGTCCGTTCTCAAGGTGAGCCTGCAAATCCTTACGAGGGCCTGAGATTCCGGCGGGAACGGCGATCACCGCAAGTATTTCCCTGTCGAGGTCATTTCTGTCAGCCAGCCTTTTGAGTGATTCGATAAAGACATCGAGTCCTTTATTTTTATATTCGTATCTACCGCTGGTAATTGCTATGAGCGGTTCCTGCTCGTATTTTTTACCGAGGCACGCTTCGGCAACTTCTATTACGGCCCTGCGCCCTTCTTCGCGTTTTTTATCGAACACTTCACCTTTCCAGACAATATCGTCTTCAAACCCGTTAGGAGTTACTACGTCTACTTCCGAATTCAAAAGATATTTACATTCCCGTCCGGTGAGTTCGCTGACGGTAGCGAAACAGTCCATATTTTCGGCAGCTTTCTTCTCAATGGAATGCTTTGCCGTTATTCCGAACTGACGCGCAAGCTCATCGGCATTGAAGCGTTCGAGATTTTCGTAGAGATGCAGTCCATTGCCTGCTATACATCGTCCCATTACGGTCGCGTGGGTTGTGAATACATTCGCTATGTAAGGCGAATATTTTTTCAGGTACAATCCGCCGCTGGCAGTCATCCACTCATGGAAGTGCGCTGCGATCCTGTCGGTCGATTTACAGAAGGTGTCGACATAGCTCGCGATCACCTTACCTGCGGCATAACCGAACATAACAGGCTCGAGATAATCCCACTGACCGCTTATCGAATCGACTCCGTAAGTTTCCCACAATTCCCTGAGGATTTCATCCTGCCTGCTGAATAAAGAACTGAAATCGACAAGGATCGCAATAGGACTTCCTTTTACCTTCCATCTGCCGATTTTTATCCTTATTCCCTGATTATAAACCGAATCATGCCAGGCGCTCATCATATTCGGATCTTCCTCGAATCCCGGATTAGGGATATCCATCATAAGATCCGGACCGATCAATATGTAGCGATCCTGCAGCTGTTCTTCAACTGTCATGGCCTTGGTCGCAATCACGGTATGTATACCTCCGACCTTATTGCACACTTCCCAACTAACCTCAAATAAATAGTCCAGTGACAATTCTTTGTTCTTTTCCATTAACACACAATATTTAGTTAAGTTTCTTTTTCAACAACACATGAATCTCAAAGCTAATATTTTTTTGTGAGATTTTCAAGTACTTATATAACAAAAAGACCTTTTCAGACAATGAAAAATTCAGATATGATATGATTGGACAAAAGGAAATTCTCAGACGGGACATACAATTTGCCAGACTTTTCATTAACAAGGCCCTGTAATGTTAATTTTTTGTAAATTTTTATAAAGGCATCGTATTTTTCCTTTCCGAATTTTTTAAGAAGCAGCTCAAGGTCGACTCCGTCGGATGTCCGCAGGGAAGTAAGGATAAATTCGTTGTAACGGTCATTATCCGACAGTTTTTCAATTTCGAAATAATTCCCAGATTTGATTTCCCGTAAGTAAATATTATTGCTCGAAATGTTCCATCTGCGCTCGTCGACTCCGTTAAACGAATGGGCGGAAGGCCCTATACCAATATAAGGAAGTCCTTTCCAGTAATTGGAATTATGTACCGCGCGCATTCCAGTTTTGGCAAAATTAGAAATTTCGTAGTGTTCGTAGTCCGATGCTGAAGCTACTTTTTCAAGAAGAGCGTACTGAGACATACTTTCCTCCTCTGCTACGGGATGCAGAAGTCCTTTTTGCCGACGTTTGCCTAATATGGTTTTATCTTCGATACCGAGGTGGTAGGCAGATAAATGCGGTACGTCGAGTTTTATAAATTTGTCCAAAGTTTGTTCCCATTCGGATAGACTCATTCCGGGTACACCGTAAATAAGATCGATATTTATATTATCGAATCCGTATTTCTTAGCATTAATTACGGAATTATAAGCTGTTCCGGAATCGTGCCTGCGGTTAAAAAATTTCAGATGCCTGTCATTGAACGACTGGATACCGATGCTTAATCTGTTAACGTCCGTCCCGCTCAATTCTTCCAGATATTTTTCTATCAGATCTTCCGGATTGGCTTCCATAGTAATCTCGGAAAAATCCAGACTGCCGTATACTTCTTTAACCACATCTATCATTAACTGCATCTGCTGCGGAGAGCAAACCGAAGGGGTACCGCCTCCGAAATATAAAGTCTCGATTTTATGTCCTGCAAGATAATTCTTCCGCTCCCTTATTTCGCAAACAATAGCATTTAGCATCTCATCTTTACGGTTTTCAGAAACCGTAAAATAAAAGTCACAATAATTGCATAATTGCCTGCAAAAAGGAATATGGATGTAAATACCAGCCAATTTTCTATATTTGTACCCTTAATAATAGTTGTGGTAAATATAATTAAAAAAATAGTAGCCGTAGCACTGCCTTTACTGGTAATAGCCATTGTTACTTACGGCTCGCTGGCATCGTCGGACAAACTTCCGTCCGGTGGTTTTTTCTCGGAAATTCCCCATTTCGACAAAGCCGTCCATTTTATTTTCTATTTCGCGATAGTTGCTGCATTACGATTTTCATTTACGGTTTACGGCAGATCTGATCTTAAAACACGGCTTATAATCGTTATTTCGGCAGTAGTATACGGAGGAATGATCGAATTACCCCAAGGTATGTACTTTAACCGTTCCACAGACATACTGGATTTCACAGCAAACTCCTTGGGTGCGGTCTGCGCCGGATTTTTATTACCTCAGATAATTTTTAACATTTTGATAAAAAAACGTAAATAAAACTGTGAATCGAATAACAATAAAAAAAATAATTCATTACCTTTGGAATGTTTTTGCGCTGAGTAAATTTGTCAATTATATAAATTTTTAATTATGTCTAAAATCGATTTAAGCAAGTACGGCATTAACGGTGTTACCGAGATCGTACACAATCCTTCTTACGACCAATTGTTCAAGGAAGAAACAAACTCTAATCTTCAGGGCTTCGAAAAAGGCCAGGTTACTGATATGGGCGCTGTCAACGTTATGACAGGAGTTTACACAGGACGTTCTCCTAAGGACAAGTTTTTCGTAATGGACGACACAACGAGAGACACTGTATGGTGGACTTCGGAAGAATACAAAAACGACAACAAACCTCTTTCTGAAGAGACTTGGAAAATATTGAAAGATATTGCAACTGAAGAGCTTTCAAGTAAAAGACTTTTCGTTGTCGACGCTTTCTGCGGTGCCAACGAAAATACTCGCCTCAAACTCCGTTTCATCATGGAAGTTGCATGGCAGGCTCACTTCGTGACTAACATGTTCATCCGTCCGACAGCTGAAGAACTCGCTAACTTCGGAGAACCTGATTTCGTTATCATGAACGCTTCTAAAGCTAAGGCTCCTGCTAACTACAAAGAGCTAGGTCTTAACTCTGAAACAGCGGTTGTTTTCAACCTTACCGAAAAAATTCAGATCATCCTTAACACGTGGTATGGCGGTGAAATGAAAAAAGGTATATTCTCTTACATGAACTATCTCCTTCCGCTTCAGGGAATAGCTTCTATGCACTGTTCTGCGAACACAAGCATGGACGAAAAAGAAACAGCTATCTTCTTCGGTCTTTCAGGAACAGGTAAAACAACTCTTTCTACCGATCCTAAACGTAAACTTATCGGTGACGACGAGCACGGATGGGACGACGACGGTATTTTCAACTTCGAAGGCGGTTGCTACGCTAAAGTTATCAACCTCAGCAAAGAGAACGAACCAGACATCTGGAACGCAATCAGACGCGACGCTCTTCTCGAGAACGTAATCGTAGACGCTAACGGCAAAATAGATTTCGACGATAAATCGGCTACTGAGAACACTCGTGTATCATATCCTATCGATCACATCGAAAACATCGTTAAACCGGTTTCTAAAGCAGGTCCGGCTAACAAAGTTATCTTCCTTTCAGCTGATGCGTTCGGAGTACTTCCTCCAGTTTCTATCCTTACTCCAGAGCAGACACAGTACTACTTCCTTTCTGGATTTACTGCTAAACTTGCGGGTACAGAGCGCGGTATCACTGAACCTACTCCTACTTTCTCTGCATGTTTCGGTGCAGCATTCCTTTCTCTCCACCCAACTAAATACGGTGAAGAACTCGTTAAGAGAATGCAGGCTACGGGAGCTACGGCTTACCTCGTGAATACAGGATGGAACGGATCAGGCAAACGTATCTCTATCAAGGACACAAGGGGTATCATCGACGCTATCCTCGACGGATCGATCGACAAAGCGGAAACTAAAGAAATTCCATACTTCGGATTCAAAGTTCCTACTGCTCTTCCTGGTGTCGATCCTAAGATCCTCGACCCACGCGACACTTATGCTGACGCTACTGAATGGGATACTAAAGCTCAGGACCTTGCAGGACGTTTCATTAAGAACTTCGAGAAATTCTGCGGAAACGACACAGGTAAATCACTTGTTGCGGCTGGTCCTAAATTGTAATCTTATTAAGACCATAGATATAAAAGCGGCTCTTACGGGCCGCTTTTGTTTTTATATATACAGTTATGAAATAATTTATAACTTTGCAGGAATTTTACGCAGAAGAAAAACATGTATAACAAAATCATTCGTCCGCTTTTATTCAAGATCTCGCCTGAGAAAATCCATCACATCATCGTAGGCCTGTTGAAATTCGGACATTACATTCCCGGATGCAGACCTATTTTACGCAGTATGTTCGCCATAAAAGACAAAAATCTCGAAAGGGAAGTCTTCGGTATCAAATTTCCGAATCCGGTCGGACTCGCAGCAGGGTTCGATAAAAATGCAGAAGTTTACGAAGAACTCAACGCGATGGGGTTCGGATTCGTGGAAGTAGGAACAGTAACACCTAAGGCTCAACCGGGCAACCCAAAACCACGCCTGTTCCGTCTTCCTAAAGACAGCGCCCTGATAAACAGAATGGGATTCAATAATAAAGGCGTCGAATCCATGGCTAAAAACCTACGCAAAAATAAATGCCACATGGTCATCGGCGGAAATCTCGGCAAGAACACCACGACCCCTAACGAGAAGGCTCCGGCGGATTACCTGAAAGATTTCAGGCTATTGTACGATTCAGTGGATTATTTCGTGGTAAACATAAGCTGTCCGAACATTACGAACCTTCGCAAATTACAGGACAAAGACAACATAAAAGATATTCTTACAGGGCTTACGGAATTCCGCAGGGGACAGAACAATTATCGACCTATACTCCTTAAAATATCTCCGGATCTTACATTCGAACAGATCGACGACACTATCGAGGTTATGAAGAAGTGTGGAATCGACGGCATAGTCGCGACAAATACAACTACAAGTCGTGCGGGACTCATTACGGACAGCGATACCGTAGCCAACCTCGGCAACGGAGGACTAAGCGGCAAACCGCTGACCGAAAGGTCGATAGAAATAGTGCGTTATATCAGTCAAAAGACAGGCGGCACGTTCCCTATAATCGGAGTCGGAGGAATAATGTCCGAAGACGACGCAGTAGCTATGCTTGAAGCAGGCGCTTCACTCATACAGGTTTATACGGGATTCATTTATAACGGACCGAAATTTGTCAGGGATATTTGTAAAAGACTTTGTTTGGAAAGTCAAATAAAACAGGGAAGTTATTAGCATGACTGCAGAAATTATCACGATAGGCGACGAAATACTGATCGGGCAGGTTGTGGATACGAACTCCGCATGGCTCGGACAGAAACTTAACGAATACGGTGTACAGATCGTGCGCATCACTTCGGTGAGGGACGATAAGAACGAAATAATCGAGACTCTCGATTCATCACTCTCTCGATCGGATCTCGTATTGATAACCGGGGGGCTCGGACCGACTAAAGACGACCTCACAAAGAAGACTCTTGCGGAATATTTCGAGTGCAAATTGGTTATGGACGAGGGGGCGTACCGCAACATAGAAAATCTTGTACGGGAACGCGGATTCGACTTCAACGAACTTAAACAACAGCAGGCGCTCGTTCCGGAAAAATGTACTGTCATCCCTAACCTCCATGGAACAGCTCCGGGAATGTGGTTCGAGAAAGAAGATAGAATTGTGGTCTCGATGCCCGGGGTACCGTTTGAAATGAAGGCGATGGTCGACGATTACCTGATCGAAATGATCAAACGACATTTCAGCCTGAGGAACATCATTCATAAAACCGCGATAACTTATGGAATACCGGAATCCGCACTTGCCATAAAGATCGAACCGTGGGAGGATTCGCTTCCGGAATATCTGAAGCTGGCATATCTGCCTAACCCTAATTGTATTCGTCTGCGTCTGTCGGCTTATGAGTCGGACAAGGAAAAAGTAATGAAAGTAATTGACGAAAAATTCGCAGAATTACAGAAAATGATTCCGGAAAGTTTCCTCGGATACGGCGACACATCCCTCGAGGGTGTGGTTGCCGATATGCTGTTGGAGCGGAAGGAGACTCTGTCCGTTGCAGAATCATGTACCGGGGGTTATATATCCAGCCTGTTTACGGCAATGAACGGGGCTTCGGATTATCTGACAGCAGGGGTTGTTTCGTATACCGTGGATGCGAAAGTTAATATTCTCGGCGTAAACAGAGAAGATGTCGACAGATACGGGGTCGTAAGCGAAGAAGTAGCCAAACAGATGGCAGAAGGAGTTCGCAGGTTGAACGGAACCACTTACGGCATTTCTACAACGGGAATCGCGGGGCCCACGGGAGAAACGGAAGAGACTCCTGTCGGAACCGTTTGTATAGGGGTTGCGACTCCGCACGGAACAATCACAAGAAAATTCATGTTCGGGAAACTGCGCAATGAAAATATCAAACGGGCATCGGCTAACGCAATAAACATGCTCCGCATGGAGATAAAGAAGCACTGAGAATGCGGGTCAAGAGTTTGCTGTGAGTTCCGGCCCGCCAGCGGAATTAAGTACTACGGCGGTATCCTGCGGAAGCTGCTTTTCAAAACTTTCCGGCGAAGTTAGACAGACAGTTCACGGATACCTTAATTATCCTCCACTCCGGCTTATAAATAAGTCTGAAGTCCCGGCTGCTTCCAAACCTCCGGAAGGCGCGGCAGAAAGAACTCGGGGGGAGAACCTCAAACATATATAAGAACGCGTCGCGGAGGTTATTCTCGGATCATTAATCCGGATCGAATATTAAAAGTTATATAATCGGGGAGCAGATGAAAAATAATCCCGTATTGGCCTCCGCCACGACCGGCCTGCGGTTAAATGCTCGGACACATCATCGTGTATGAAATGCGGGTTATGCGTGCTTCTGAAAAAAACATCCACACGTCCGTAAGTCTTCCCACGGTAAGATTAGTGGATTTACACCACCAGGTATGCACGGCGCACCACAAAAAAAAGAGTGATTGAATAATCACTCTTTTTTTATTTCTTCGTGTAGTGGCTTACAAGCTGTTTACGTGCAATGTAAGACTACTTTTAAGATTACCCGCTTTGTTTTTGTGGATAATATTTTTCTTCGCAAGCTTATCCAACATAGAAGAAACTTTAGGAAGAAGTTTTTCAGCAGCTTCTTTCTCTGAAGTATTCCTCAACGCTTTGATAGCGTTTCTTGTCGTTTTATGCTGGTATCTGTTGCGCAGCCTCCTAACCTCTGTCTGGCGGATTCTTTTCTTAGCTGATTTATGGTTTGCCATTTCTGATACTCTTTAAAATTAATTATTCCGCAACCGGGGTTACAGATACAAAAGATTTTCCTCCGGCTTTCTTTTTAAAGGATACGGTTCCGTCAACCAACGCGAACAGCGTGTGGTCCTTACCTATACCTACATTATCGCCCGGATTGTGTACCGTGCCTCTCTGGCGAACCAATATATTGCCGGCTTTTGCGATTTGTCCTCCGAAAAGCTTAACACCTAAACGTTTGCTTTCCGATTCACGTCCGTTCTTCGAACTACCAACACCTTTCTTATGTGCCATTTCTCAAAAATTTTAAACGTTAAGCAACTATTTCATCTATGACTATCTGGGTAAGATACTGTCTGTGGCCGTTCTTAACCTTGTAGCCTTTCCTCCTCTTTTTCTTGAAAACGAGCACTTTGTCGTCTTTAAGATGTTTAAGGATCGTAGCATTCACTTTGGCGTCTTCAATTACAGGTGCGCCAACACTAACCTGTCCGTCGTTGTCTACTAGCAGTACTTTGTCGAAGCTCAGCGAAGTGTTTTCCTCGCCCTGGAGACGGTTTACATAAAGCTTACGACCTTTCTCAACTTTAAATTGTTGACCTGCGATCTCTACAATTGCGTACATTCTTTAATCTTAGTATTGATTAATGTGGTTTCAATCAGGGTGCAAATATAATGAGTTTATTTAATATCTGCAACTTACGTTTTATTTTTTACCCGAAAAATTATATCCTGTTTTGGAAAAAAACAATTCGGCATCCTCTATAAACTCTATCGGTCCGAACGCGTGCATCACCGTATTGCCTATTCGGGTACATTTCATAAAGTCCTCGTCGTCGCTGACGGTGAAGGACTGCATATTTCCGTAAGTTCTCTTCGAACCGTACATTTTAGATGTTTCGAATTCTTCCTTACCTATCTTCCAGAATACCTGATAGATCTCTTTGGCAAATTCTTCCGAATGATAATTATCGAATACTATTTCGTACTCGAGGCTGTCGAAGATTTTCACCGCTGTAACCGAAGGGCCCATAAGACTGAAGACAGTTTCATCATCGTCGATCACGAATCCGGACTGTTCCGCAAAGAGTGTAAATGAGGCTTCGTTCAGCGATGGATACATAGTCTGCCTCTGACAAGCGGTAAACAATACTGCAAGAAGCAGAATCTGAACCTTCAGGAATATTCTCATAGCACAACTTTTTTAAGGAGTGAAGTAAAATAGAGTGCTTTCTCTCCGAACGTAGGTCCGCATATGGAAGCGTATTCAGAGAGAATCTCTTCCATAAATCCGTTATATTGTCCGAGATCGTCCATATTTACCTGCAGCGAATAGGTATGGTGCCCTTGTTTTTCGTTGGAAATAACTTTGGTAAAGGTAGGTTCCGGGAATCCTCTCGAAGCGATATACGGCATAACCCTGTTCTTCATCATATCCAGCCACAGCTCGTGCACATCGTGTTCCGCCATGAAAGATGTATTGAGTATATACATATTACGTATTTTAAAAAAGGGAGATCGCTCTCCCCTTAATTATTTTATTCTTCGACTACGAATTCTTCTTTTCCGGCCTGGCACAAAGGGCATAACCAGTCATCGGGAAGATCTTCGAAAGCAGTTCCCGGTTCAATTCCATTTTCAGGATCCCCCTGTTCCGGATCATAAATATATCCGCATACTTCGCATTTGTACTTTTTCATAATAGACAGATTAAATAGTTAAACATTAATAAAAAATACGTAACAATATAATATATAATTTTATAAAATCCTAATAATCGAATCTTACACCGGTATAAGTCTGAGGGGATAGTCTTCTCAATTCATCCTTTATATTATCGTTCACATCGAGTTGTTCGATAAATACCGTGATATCTTCGCGTGTTATTCCTTTGTTCGTACGTGTCAATGCTTTAAGCGCTTCGTAAGGATTAGGGTAATTTTCCCGGCGAAGGATGGTTTGGATACCTTCTGCAACCACAGCCCAGTTATTTTCCAGATCCCTGTCGAACGCCGGATTATTTATTATCAGGTTACCGAGGCCTTTCATTATAGACCTGAAAGCAATCAATGAATGTGCCACGGGAACACCGACGTTTCTTAATACAGTCGAGTCGGTAAGGTCGCGCTGCAGTCGGGACACAGGAAGTTTGGCAGCGAGGTGTTCGAATAGCGCATTAGCTACACCGAAGTTTCCTTCCGCGTTTTCGAAGTCTATCGGATTCACTTTGTGTGGCATGGCCGAAGAACCGACTTCTCCTTCCTTGATTTTTTGTTTAAAGTATTCCATCGAGATGTATGTCCATATGTCGCGGCAGAAGTCTACAAGGATGTTGTTGATACGTTTCATGCAGTCGAATATAGCAGCAAGGTCGTCGTAATGTTCGATCTGCGTAGTGATCTGCGAACGATTAAGTCCGAGTTTTTCATTTACGAAATTATTCGCGAACGCGACCCAGTCGATTCCGGGGTAAGCGGCGAAATGTGCATTGAAATTACCTGTCGCCCCTCCGAATTTCGCGGGAGCCTTGGCTGATTTAAGCTGCGCGATCTGTTTTGTCAGCCTGTCTGCGAATACCATAATTTCTTTGCCCAGTCTGGTAGGGGATGCGGGTTGTCCGTGCGTGCGCGCAAGCATAGCTACGTCTTCCCATCCGGATGCTTTGATCTTAAGGTCGTCGAGGATCGCATAGAGTTCCGGCAGATAAACATTTTCGATAGCATCCTGAAGGCTGAGCGGTGTGGCGGTGTTGTTAATATCCTGCGAAGTAAGTCCGAAGTGAACGAATTCCTTGCTTTCTCGTAAACCCAGAACGTCCATTTTTTCTTTGATGAAATACTCTACGGCTTTAACGTCATGGTTGGTCGTACGTTCTATTTCCTTAACCCTTTGGGCATCCGTTTCCGTAAAATCACGATAAATGCCGCGGAGTTTTTCCGCAATATCGTTATTTATATCTTTAAGTTGATCGAGCGGGATTTCGCTCAATGCGATAAAATACTCTATTTCAACGAGTACCCTGTATTTTATTAACGCATATTCTGAAAAATATGCAGCAAGTTGTTCTGTGTTTCCCCTGTAACGTCCGTCTACCGGGGATATAGCGGTTAGTTTGTTTAATTCCATTATATTACTTGTTATAACTCCATTCGAATCTATCTTTTGTACGGAACGGAACAGCAGGAAGACCCTCGCTGTTCACAAGGTTCGGCATGGCGTTTTCGTGCCATGCAAAGCGCGCGGCAACAGGATTCGGAACCTCGTCGCTGGATAATATGATTTTATTGCCGGCGATTACGGCATCCGCCTCATAAAAGATTCCGTCCGCTCCGCTTATCTCGAACCAATCGGGATTTTCCCCGTTACGGGTTTTAAGTTCTTTACCTATATGATCGAAGGTAAGGGTTAATTTATTTCCGGATACGGTGGATGATTTATAAACAGGTCCGCTGTAAACAAGACCTTCCCTGCCGTAATCTTTAGCCAAAGCAAGACGTGCAAGGCGTTCGCCTACAATCCATTTGTAAGGCGGATGTATATCATGCAGGGCGTCTACGAGATCGGTAGTAACTATCATTCCGGTATTCGGGATATCCTGCGCGAGAGACTGGACCTCCCAGAACAAAGGGAGGCCATATTCATCGTGCCTTACACTGTCCCTTTCGTTTCTACGCCTGGAATAAGTATGAGGTGCGATCTGCACGTAATAGAAAGGCATGGTATTGTTTTTATCCCCCCACATTCCGCGCCAGCTGTCCACGAGCACTTTCATTTTATCCGCATAGCGGATAGTGTCTCCGTTTATAAGGTTGGTTTCGCCCTGATACCAGAGGAATCCTTTCAAAGTATAAGGGATTACGGGACGCACCATTTTATCGAATCGCTGGGCAATCGTTTGTTTGTCGAGTTTGCCGTCGACGATCTCTCCCTCAAAATCCGAGTTTACATAACCTTCCATAGGGGTCCACTGCTCGATAGGTGTGCCTCCCCATGAAGTGGAAATTATTCCTACCGGGACACCGAGATCCGCTGAGATCTTTTTAGCGAAAAAATATGCAGGTGCGGAGACAGGCGACAGAGTCGCAGTATCGATCATTTGCCATCCGTCCGAGGGCAAGGTATCGCTTTTAATATCTTTTTTTACATACAGGACCCTTATCAAGGGGTTGTCCGCGTTCAGAAATTCTTTAGTCTGGTAATCCGGGTCGCCCTTCTGGGGTTTCCGGTATTGGGGATGATTGTTCATCGAATATTCCATATTGGATTGTCCGGAGGCGAGCCAGACTTCACCTACAAGGATATTATTAAGAACGATTTTGTCTCCGTTGCCAGAGATAGTCATCTGCTGCGGTTCTTTTCTGATATCGGGATTGTTCAGCATAACTGCCCACTCTCCGGCTGCATTAGTAACAGTCGAATAATTTTTACCCTCGAAGTTCACGGTAACCCTCTCTCCGGGTTCCGCATTTCCCCATATCTTAACCGGTTTGCCCTGTTGAAGTACCATATTGTCTCCTATCACTTTCGGAAGAGTGACTTCGCCGGGCGCCAATAGCGGAAAAAGTATCAGAAAAAATAGTAAAAATCTTTTCATCGCTATTTTTTTACGGGTTTTATATCTTTTATCCTCAACTGAGGGGTAACCATTCCCCTGTAATGGTTTTCCACTACACAGTAGCAAACATCGACAGCTCCCCCCATTCTTACATGGTCGAAGTGGTGCGGTTGTCCGAAGGCAATAGCAGAAATGGATATATTAGGTTTCTCACCCTGGATAAGTTCCATTTTCAGATGTTCCTGTTCTACTCCGACCAACCGTGCGTCTCCTCTGTCGCTGGCATTACTTGTCATAAAGACAGGAGAAGGATTCCCTGGACCGAACGGCTGGAATTTACACAAAGTATTTCTGAACATCGGCGTAACGTCACTGAACAATAATTGCGAATCTATATCCACCTGCGGTACGAGTCTCTCAGGGTCGATATTTTCCTCTACGTATTTATGGAAACGTTCCGTGAATTTTTCCACATTTTCAGGCTTCATCGTTAATCCGGCTGCATAGGTATGCCCTCCGAAGTTCTCGAGCAGATCAGAACAGGATTCAACTGCCTGATAAAGATCGAATCCGGGCACGCTTCGTGCTGATCCGGTAACCAGTCCGTTGGACATAGTCAGTACTACTGTCGGACGATAATAAGTTTCTATCAGTCTGGACGCGACGATTCCAACCACGCCTTTCATCCAGTTAGGGTTATAAATAACCGTACTTTTAAGTCTTTTAAGGTCGGGGTTGTTTTCTATGTATTCATGCGCTTCCTGCGTAATACTGCGGTCGATGCTTTTACGGTCGTTATTACATGTATCGATAGCGTCGCCATAAACTCCGGCACGTTTCTCAGTGGTCGCTATCAATAAACGAACCGCAGTGTGTCCACCGGATTTCGATTCGTCTGCCACCTCCATTCTTCCCGCGGCATTAATGCGCGGGCCTATTTTGAATACGATATCGTCGATAGTAATGTTATGCTTCTCCAATCCGCATATTTTGATTATCGACTTCAAACCTTTACTCGGATTCTCATTTATACGCTTAAGCCCGTAATAGGCAAGTATTCGGTTTTCACCGGTCAAAGGTACGATATCGGCCGCTATACTGACCACCACCATATCCAGGAAGCATTCGACTTGAGCAAAGGGTATTTTTTTATACTGGCAGTACGCCTGAGCCATCTTGAATCCGACTCCGCAACCGGACAGTTCCTTAAACGGATAATTACAGTCCGGACGTTTGGCATCCAATACAGCGACCGCATCAGGGATCTCGTCTCCCGGAAGATGGTGGTCGCAGATTATAAAATCAATACCTTTTTTCCTGGCGTATTCGATCTTTTCTACGGATTTTATTCCACAGTCGAGAGCTATTATAAGTTTTACTCCGTTCTCTTCGGCATAGTCTATTCCTTTCAGCGAGATACCGTATCCCTCGTTATACCTGTCCGGTATATAGAAATACAGTTCTTTATGCCCTATACGGGCAAGGAATGAATAAACCAAAGCTACGGCAGTTGTTCCGTCCACGTCGTAATCCCCATAGATCATTATTTTCTGATTCCCTTCGATAGCGGACTCTATGCGTCTGACCGCCTTATCCATATCCTTCATCAGAAACGGATCGTGTAGGTTCTCGAGTTTCGGGTTGAAAAACCTGTACGCCTCTTCTTTAGTCTCGATGCCTCGCTGAATAAGAAGGTTGCCCAGAACAGCAGGTATGCCCAGACCGGTCGAGAGCGCCTCGACCTTTACAGGGTCTCCCTGTTCTTTCAGAACCCATCTTTTTTCTGCATGCATGACTTTTATTTATTTTATTTTACATTTATATACTTCTGCAAAGTGGCGGACATATCTTATTTTCACTTCATCCATATCGACCTTTTTTCCAGTCTCGTTCTGAATGGATGTCACGCCTTTGTCTATAAATCCGCAGGGATTTATATATGAAAAATATTTAAGATCCGTATTGACGTTCAATGCGAATCCGTGCATTGTCACGAATCTGGATGCTTTCACTCCTATGGCGCAGATTTTACGGGCATTCGGAGAATCAGTTTCGATCCAGACTCCCGTGGCTCCGGCCAGTCTTCCGCCATTTATTCCGTAATCCGCAATCGTCCGGATCACCGTTTCTTCCAGCAATTCTATATAATCTTTCAGCCCAAGACCGAAATTATTCAAATTCAGGATAGGATAACCTACAAGCTGTCCGTATCCGTGATAAGTAATATCTCCTCCCCTGTCGGTCTTGAAATACGTCGCTCCTACCGAACGGAGAAAATCATCGTTTACGAGCAAATTATTCTCGTTTCCGCTCTTACCTAAAGTATAGACATGGGGATGTTCGCACAACATAAGATAATTCTGGTCTGCCAACATGTTATTCTGAACGCGGGAGAAGAGTTCCTTTTGTTCTTCCCATGCGTCGGAATAATCCGTAATGCCTTTATCTATAAGTAGAACGCTCGTCATCGGATCCTTATTTTATTATTGACAGCAGCACGGTCGGCACGATACGAAGAACGAACCATCGGAGAACTCTCG